>ERZ780167.877-NODE-877-length-29012-cov-3.985012_pt1 | contig 29012 bp, 20 predicted proteins | sample MGYA00510982_ERZ780167 | MGnify/ENA primary metagenome ERZ780167 (study PRJEB29588, sample SAMEA2146107) | human gut metagenome | biome: human gut; feature: human-associated habitat; material: faeces | place: Denmark | collected 2008/2010 ... | reverse complement strand
CGTGCAGCGGCCCCGTCGTGCCGTAGTGCGAGCCGATGATGTTGGCGCAGACGACGAAATGGCGCGCGGGGTCGAGGAACCGTCCCGCCTCGACCGTGTGGGGCCACCAGTCGGCGACGTCCGAATTGGCCGTCAGCGCGTGGCACACCCATGCCACGTTGTCCTTGGCGGCGTTCAGCGTGCCGTAGGTGTGGTAGGCGATCCGCAGCTCGGGCAGCGTATGGCCCGTTTCGAGTTCGAACGGTCCGGGAGCTATGTAAATCTGCGGTTCCATTATCCGATTTGTGCGAAAGCCTGTTCGAAATCCTCGATGAGGTCGTCGGCGTTTTCAAGTCCCAGCGAGATGCGCAGCAGCGTGGGCGTGACGCCTGCCGCCGTAAGGTCGGCGTCGCTCAACTGTTTGTGGGTCGTCGACGCCGGATGGGTCACGACGGTGATCGAGTCGCCGATCATGGTCATGTTGGCCGCCAGGCGGAGCGATTCGACGAAGCGCACGGTGCTTTCGAGCGTGCCCTTGAGTTCGACGGTGAAGACCGCCGATGAGCCGTAGCGGTAGTATTTGCGGGCGTTTTCATGGCTCGGGTGCGTGTCGAATCCCACGAAGCTGACCCGCTCGACCTTCGGGTGGCTGCGGCAGTATTCGGCCAGTTTCCAGGTGGATTCCACCTGATGCTTCACGCGCAGCGAGAGGGTCTCCAGCCCGATCATCATCAGGTAGGAGTCGAACGGCGAGGGGCAGCATCCCAGGTCGCGCAGCCCGTCGACGCGGCATTTGACGATGAAGGCCGCCGGACCGAACGCCTCGTGTAAATTCAGCCCGTGATACCCTTCCGAAGGTCCGTCGATCTGCGGGAATTTGCCGTTCGCCCAGTTGTAGTTGCCGCCGTCGACGATCACGCCGCCCATGGCCGTTCCGTGGCCGTTGATCCACTTCGTCGCGGAGTCCACGACGATGTTTGCGCCCCACTCGAACGGGTTGCAGAGGTAGCCCGCCGCGCCGAACGTGTTGTCGACGATGAACGGAATGTCGCGCCGCCGGGCCAGTTCGCCCAGCGCCTCCAGGTCGGGGACTGCGCAGGTGGGATTGCCCATGCTCTCGGCGTAGAGCGCCTTGGTGCGGCTGTCGGTCAGCGCCTCGAAATCCTCGGGACGCTCGCTCGGGGCGATGCGGCAGTCGATGCCGAGCCGGCGCAGCGACGTGCGGAACTGGTTGTAGGTGCCTCCGTAGAGGAACGGCGAGGCGACGATGTTGTCCCCTTCGGCCGCCAGCGAAAGCACGGCGATCAGGATGGCCGACATGCCCGACGAGACGGCGAGCGCCCCCACAGCCCCGTACAGGGCGGCGATGCGCTGTTCGTAGGCCGTCGTGGTGGGGTTTTGCAGGCGCGTATAGATGTTGCCGCCTTCGCTCAATTCGAAGAGCCTTGCGGCGTGGTCGCAGTTTTTGAACCGATAGGCCGCCGTGGGATAGATCGCCACGCCCCGGGCGCCGGTGGGTTCGTCGGGTTGCAGGCCCGCATGAATCTGGAGGGTTTCGAAACGGTACTTTTTTGAATCCATGGTATGTTATATCTGTCGTTAAAAAATCCGATAAAAAAATCCGACCTCTACGAAGCCGGATTGTGTCATTTTCAGTGCATGAAGGAGCTACACCCGGCGAAAACGGTTGCACATGCACATGGACATCATCATCGTTCCGCGGTGTTCTCCGCGGCGCCGACAGTCGTATGTTGCAGGGCTGGTCATTCGCTTCTGTTGCTCTTACGGTGCAAATATAGGAAATTTTTTCGGAAATCCTCTTTTTCGGCCGGAATTTTGTTTTGCGTGAAAAAATGGGCTTTTTTGTCATATAAATGAGCGGAATTTTGTGGTTGAGAAAATTATACTTATATTTGTCGCGAAGACAGAATGCATCACACTTTTAGAGAATTACGATATGAAAAAACTTTGCACGGCTTTGATGGCGGTGGCTGATGTCGCTTCCTCCTGCCAGAAGGATCTGGGCGGAAGCCCTGACAGTCCGGTTGTGCCGGGGGCTGTTCCCGCCGATTTCGACTGGAAAACGACCCGGAACGTGACCGTTTCGGTGTCGGCGCCCGTCGTGGAAGGCGCGACGCCACCCTATGCCGTGATCCGCATTTACTCCTCGCCGATCCTTTCGGCGGAGAATCTGGCGGCCCGGGGCGTGGCGAAATCCGCTATGCCTTTCCGGTCGGCGTTCACGCTGCCCGCCGGGACCGAAAACCTCTATGTCCAGACCACCCTGCCCGACGGCACGAAGTCGGTGAAGATGGTCGGGGCGCACGGCACGGTCGCCGTGACGGGCGCTTCGATGAAGGCTGCCGCTGCGCCGAAGATGCGTCTGGCGGCGAACGCCCGGATCGGGAGTTCGATGCCCGATTATCCGAAAATGGAGGCGCCCGATGCGGCGTCGTTCGATTCCAAAGCCGTGATCACCGCGATCGAGAGCGGCAAGAGCTACCAGCTGGGAGCCAGTTGGGCTTTTTACGCCGCTCCCGAATACCTGATCCCTGCCGGGGCGGAGGTTGCGGGCAAATTGGATCTCAACGGCGGGTTCAGCCCCTATCAGGCCCCGATCCTTTATGTCGCCGGCAAACTGACGCTTTCGTCGCTCAACATCGGACGGGCCAAACTGGCTGTATTGCCGGGCGGCGAGGTGAAGATCGGGACCCTGAAAATTCAGCCTTCCGCCGCCGACGGGGCTGCGGTCTACGTCTTTGCCGATGGCAAGCTGTCCGTCGGGAAACCCAATGTCAGCGGCAAATGCATCGTAAACAACGGTACGTTGACGGTCGATGGCAGCCTCGACATGAATAACGGTCTGACTGTCTACAACACGGCGACGGCCGTGCTGACCGTGACCGACGAGATGAAGGTTTCGAACTCCGCGCGGATCTACAACGACGGCGCCGTTACGGTCGACGATCTGAAGATCAATTCCGACGGCGAGTTCCACAACTGCGAGAACGCCCTGCTCGTCGTGAACGACGAGTGCGAGTTGGAGCGCAATACGGCCATTTACCAGCGCGGCCGGGCTTCGATCGAAGAGATGACCGCCCGCGGTACGATCTGGGTGAACTGCCACACTTCGGTGAACGAGCTGGAGGCCCAGGGGGCGGAGTTCAATTTCAGCGCGAATGCCGGACTCGATGCCGGAAGGGTCGAATTCAACAATACGAACGTGTCGATGGCCCGAGGCGCGATCTTCACGATGGAGGAGTACAACGCCGACGAAAAGGGCGGCGGGAACAGATTCACGTTTACCGGCGACGCCGATCCAAGGGCCGTGGTCCTGATTTCGGAGAAGGCGTATACCCGCAAAGGGCATGAAACCTATTTCTCGGGAGCGATCGAGGTCGTTTATGACAACGACCGGGATAAGGATTACACGATCCGGAAGGATTATCTGACCGACGGAGCCGTGATGTCGGCGTCGCAGACGACGATCATCGCAGAAAACGGCTGCAACGGCGGCAAGGACCCCGTAAATCCTGATCCGGAGCCGGAACCCGACGAGTATGCGAACGTTCCCGGACATACCTATACTTATTGCTTCGAGGACAACTGGCCGTGGCTGGGCGATTACGACATGAACGACGTGGTCATCGTGAGCCGTATCGACCGTATGATGTCGAAGGACGGCGGCAAGGTCTCGGCTCTTACGATCAACTGGGAACTGCGTGCTGCGGGAACCACCTACGACATCGCCGGAGCCGTGCAGATGGACAAGGTGCAGACGTCGGACGTGGCCGGCGTCGTCTCGTCGCACGAGGGCTTCGGCAGCGGTGCGTTCGCTTCGCGGGGACTTGACGCCGACAGCCCCTGTGCCGTGATTCCGTTCTTCAACAGGACGGAGGAGCTGTTGAGTGCCTCGAACACCTGGAAGGGACAGCCCGCCGCCGCAATCCGGAAACACACCACGACGGTGACCTTCTCGCAGCCGGTGGACATCGCCTCGGTACTGGATTCGGAGATGAACTTCTTCATCGCGCCGAAGCAGCGCACCAGCGAAATTCACATGCCGGGCTATGCGCCGACCGCTTCGGGGATTATCGGCAAGGGTTCGTTCCTGCCTTCGGATCCCTACAAGTTCTTCGTGACGGAGGGCGACCAGGCCAAGAACAACTACATGATGTGGGCGCTGATGATTCCGGGCGAGTTCCGCTACCCTGCCGAGACGAACGACATCCGCGGCGTCTACGAATACTTCATGGCATGGGCCTCGTCCAACGGCGCGGAGCACGCGGAGTGGTATCTGGAGAGCGCCGATGCCGGTAGGATCTATTGAGAAAACGACCTGTTATGGGAAGAGGCTGCGAACGATTCGCAGCCTCTTTCGCATCCGGAAGATGCCGGCGGACCGAGGGCAGCACAGGTATCGAGGACGGCCGGGCCGTGCGGGGCTTCCGCAGGCCCGGGGACCGCAGGCTTTGAAACTCCGCGGGAACCCGCGGCTTCGCTTCGCAGAGGCCTGCGGGCCTCGGACGGGGGCGGAGACGCCTTTGCGGCGTCCGGCGGTCATGTCGTTTCCGGACGTAAAAAAAGCCCCGCAGTTCGGCTGCGGGGCTTTTTTACAGGCGTATTGCGAAACTCACGGTTTGCGGTCGATCAGTTCGATGCCCTTCCGGGTCCCCGCGCCGCGGAGTATCGTCCGGCAGAAGAGCCGGAGTTCCTCGCGGACCGTGCCGTTCAGGCGCAGGTCGAGGATCGTGTTCATCAACTGCTCGGCAAATGCCGGGGCGTCGATTTCGGGCAGCAGAAGCTGTTCCTGGCGACAGGTTTCGAGGTAGTCGGTCAGTTCCCTGCGCCAGAATTCCCGGTGCTCGTCGTAGTGCTCCGCGAAGATGATCTTGCGGCTGATGTCCGACAGGAAACGGTGGTCTACCGTATAGAGGTTGTCGATGTATTCGTTCGTCAGCCGGAGCACCTTTTGCAGCGGATTGCCGCCGCGCCGTTTGCGGCAGGCGACGATGCGTTCCCGCTGCTGGTGGCTCATGGCGTCGAGGCATGCGCTTACGAGGTCATTCTTGTCGGTGAACATTTCGTACAGGGTGCGTTTCGAGATTCCCAGCGTCTGCGCGATCTCATCGACCCGGACGGCACGGATGCCGTTCCGGGCGATAAGCTCCTGCGTAGCGTGGATGATCTCCTCTTTGGTCACTCCCCGTTTCATTATTTTTCCTCCGTAATGTCACGTCCGCCGCCGAGAGCCTGGTAGAGGTTCACGGTTCCCTGGATTTCGTCGAAACGGTCTGCGATCTGCGACAGCTGTGCCGAAAGCAGCGACTGCTGGGCGGTCAGCACTTCGAGGTAGGTGGTCGAGCCGTGCTGCATCAGCAGTTCGGTCGACTCCACGGCGCGCTCCAGCGCTTCGATCTGCCGCACGCGGAGGTCCGCCTTGGCGCGGGCCGACTGGCACTGCGTGAGGGCGTTGTTGACCTCGGCGCCTGCGTTGAGCAGCGTCTGCTGGAACGACAGCTTCGATTCCTCCTGCTGCGCCTTGGCGATCTTCACGCGGGCACGGTTGGCGTTGGCGTTGAAGATCGGTTGCAGGAGCGATCCTGCGGCGTTCCAGATCAGCTTGCCGGGATTGACGATGCCTGCGCCGCTGTTGTTGGTCCAGCCCACTGTGCCGCTCAGCGTGATCGAGGGATAGAGGGCCGAACGGGCGCTCGCCGTGGCGTAGTACGACTGCATGAGCGAATACTCGGCCGAACGTACGTCGGGACGGTTCGAAAGCATCAGCAGGGGTACGCCGACCGTCAGGTCGTCGGGCAGCTGCTGGTTTTCGAGACGTCCGCGTGCGATGGTGTGCGGAACCTCTCCCAGCAGCGAGCAGAGCGAGTTCTCGGCCTGCGTACGCTGGTAGCCCAGGTCGTGCAGCGATGCCTCGATGGCCAGCGTGTTGGCCTCGTACTGGGCCACTCCGGCCTCGTTGGCGTAGCCCGCCTCTTTCAGGGCGCGCATCGCCTCGACGCTCTGGCGCCATTTGGCGGCCGTCTCCTCCGTCACCTCGTACTGGCTGTCGAGCATCAGCAGCGTGTAGTAAAGATTGGCCACGCCCGAGATCAGCTGCGTCTTCACGGCCTGCTCATACTCCTTGCTCTGGGCGTAGAGCGCCTTGGCCTTGCGCTTGGCGTTGGTCAGTCCGTTGAAGATGTCGATCTGCCAGCTGGCCGTCACGGGAATCGAATAGGTTTTCGCCGTCGGTCCGCCGTCGAAGCTGCTCAAGCTGCCCTGCGGGGCGAAGTTGAACGACGGCAGGTAGGCCAGACGCGCCGATTTAAGTGTCGCCTCGGCCTCCTTCACGCGCCAGCCTGCCGACAGCAGGTCGGTGTTGTTCTCCAGCGCAAGCGCGATAAGCGCCTGCAACTGGGTATCGGTGAACATTTCCTGCCAGCGGATGTCGCCCAGGGTGGTCGTGTCGGCGGTCTCCGCCGATCCGTACAGCCCTGCGGTCGTCACCTCGGGACGGGTATAGGGTTTGTAGATGCCGCAGCCGGTCAGCGCCGCCGCGGCGCATATAATCAGGATCTTTTTCATGTGTTACTCCTCCTCTTTCTCGTTTTTACACTCTTCCAGTTCGGCACGCACGGCCCACTGCGGATCGGGATCGAATTCCAGGGGCTTGACTTTCTCCTGCAACGTCTGGAAGACGATGAACAGCGTCGGCACGAGGAACAGCAGCGCCAGCGTACCTACGATCATACCGCCGATGACACCTGCACCGAGGGTCGAGTTGCCGTTTGCGCCTACGCCGTGCGAGAGCACCAGCGGGATCATACCGAACACGCAGGTGAGGACGGTCATCAGAATGGGACGCAGACGGGCTTTGGCGGCCGACACGGCGGCCTGCGAGAGGCTCATGCCCGCGGCACGGCGGTCGGCGGCGTACTCCGTGATCAGGATGGCCGTTTTCGACAACAGACCGATCAGCATGATGATACCCGTCTGGAGGTAGATGTTGTTCTCCAGTCCCATCATCTTGGCGAGCAGGAACGAACCCATCAGACCGCACGGAACCGACAGAATGACGGCGAACGGAATGAGGAAACTCTCGTACAGCGCGCTCAGGATGAGGTAGATCAGCAGGATACAGATACCGAAGATGATGACCGTGTTGCTGCCCGTCTGGGCCTCCTCGCGCGTGATGCCGTCGAACTCGTAACCGTAGCCCTTCGGAAGCACCTGCGCGGCCGTTTCCTGAATGGCCCGGATGGCGTCGCCCGACGAATAACCGTCGGCGGCCGTACCGTTCACGGCGATCGAACTGTACATGTTGAAGCGGTTCAGCACCTCGGAGCTGTAAACCCTCGTCAGGTTCACGAACTGGCCTAGGGGAGCCATCTCGCCGCTGCTCGAACGCACGTAGACGTTGTTGAGCGACTCGGTGTCGAGACGGTATTTCGGATCGGCCTGCATCGTCACATAGTACATTTTCGAGAACCGGTTGATGTTCGAAACGTACTGGCCGCCGTAGTAGCCTGCCAGCGTCGAGAGGATCGAGGTCGGCGATATGCCGGCACGCTTGGCCTTCGCCGCGTCGATGTCCACCATGTACTGCGGGAAGTTGATGTTGAAGGTCGAGTATGCGCGGGCGATCTCCGGACGCTGGTTCAGCGCGCCGATGAATTGCAGGTAAATATTGTAGAATTCGGTCAGGTCGCCGCCGGTCTTGTCCTGCAGGTGCATGGAGAAACCGGTCGAGGTTCCGTAACCCGAGATCATCGGCGGAGCCACGGCGAAGATCTGTGCGTCCTTGATGTCGGCGGTGCGGCCGTAAATCTGTCCGATGACGGCGTTCACGTCATCCTCCTTGTTCGGACGCTCGTCCCAGTCCTTGAGTTTGATGATGGCCATACCGTACGACGAACCCTGTCCGGCGATCATGCCGTAGCCGGCCACCTGCATGTAGTCGCGAATCTGCGGAATGCCGCTGATGCGCTGCGAAACCTGCTCCATGACCTTGTGGGTCTCGGCGAGCGAGGAACCCGGGGCCGTGGTGACGTTGACCATGATTGTACCCTGGTCCTCGTCGGGAACCAGACCCGTCTTGGTGGTGTTCATCAGCAGAACCAGCGCGGCGATGGTCAGGCCGAGCGTCGACCACATCAGCCACTTGTGCTTGATGAAGAGCATCACGCCGTGCTTGTACTTGTTGACCAAGGCTCCGAATGCCGTGTTGAAGGCCTTGCGGAAACGCGCCGCGAAGTTGTCGCGCATCTCGCCGTTCTCGTCGAGGTACGGCTTCAGGATCATGGCGCAGAGCGCCGGCGACAGCGTAAGGGCGTTGACGGCCGAAAGACCCACGGCCACGGCCATCGTGATACCGAACTGCGTGTAGAAGACGCCCGACGTTCCGCCCATCATGGCGACGGGGATGAACACGGCCATGAAGACCAGCGTCGAGGTCACGATGGCCGACGTGATACCCGACATGGCGTCGATGGTCGCCATGTAGGAGGATTTGTAGCCCGCGTCGAAGCGTGCCTGCACGGCTTCGACGACGATGATGGCGTCGTCGACGACCGTACCGATCGCAAGAACCAGCGCGAAGAGGGTCAGCAGGTTGATCGAGAATCCGGCGAATGCGAGGAAGCCGAAGGTTCCGATCAGCGCCACGAGAATCGACACCGTGGGGATGAGCGTCGAGCGGATGTCCTGCAGGAAGACGTACACGACCAGGATCACGAGGAGGATGGCCTCGAACAGGGTCTTGACCACCTCTTTCATCGAGGCGTAGAGGAAGTCGTTCACGCTCTGGAGGTGTGCGACGGCGATGCCTTTCGGCAGTTCGGCCTGCAATTCGTCGAGCAGGGCGTTGACGTCGTTCACGACCTGCGTGGCGTTCGAACCGGCCGTCTGGAAGATCATCGTGCTGACGCCCGGATGGCCGTTGGTGTAACCTTTGTAAGCGTAGGATTCGCTGCCCAGTTCGATGTCGGCGATGTCCTTCAGACGCAGGAGCGTGCCGTCGGGCTTCGAGAGCAGCACGATTTCACCGAACTCTTCGGGCGTCTGGTGGCGTCCGCGGTATTTCATCGTGTACTGGAACGTGTTCTGGGAGTTCTCGCCCAGCGTACCGGTCGCCGACTCGATGTTCTGTTCGGCCAGCGCCGCCGTCACGTCCGACGGGATGAGTTTGTACTGGGCCATTACGTCGGGTTTCAGCCAGACGCGCATCGAGTAGTCGGCGCCGAGGGTGAACACCTCGCCGACGCCGCGGATACGCTGGATGCGCGGCTCGACGTTGATCTTCAGGTAGTTCGACAGGAAGGTCTCGTCATAGGAGTCATCGGGGCTGTAGAGCGAGAAGATCTTGACCATCGAGGTCTGGCGCTTCATGGTCGTCACACCGATCTGCGTGACCTCGGGAGGAAGTTGGCCGGTGGCGCGCGACACTTTGTTCTGCACGTTGACGGCCGCCATGTCGGCGTTGGTTCCCTGGCGGAAATAGATCGTCACGGAGGCGCTGCCGACGGCTGCGCTGGAGGTCATGTAGGTCATGTCCTCCACACCGTTGATGGCCTGTTCGAGCGGTACGATGACCGACTTCTGAATCGTTTCGGCGCTGGCTCCCGGATAGGAGGCGCGCACCATGACCGTCGGGGGCGCGATGTCGGGATACTGCTCGACGGGCAGTGTCGCCAGACCGATCAGACCGGCGATTACGATTACGATTGATATGACCGACGCCAATACGGGTCGTTCTATGAAATGCTTGAGTGTCATAGGTTATTCCTCCTTCTCGGTTTGGGTTTGAGCGGCGGACTCGTCGGTTGCGGGAGCTGCGGCAGCGGCTGCTGCGGCCTGGCCCTTCGGAACGATGGGCGTGCCTTCGCGCAGCAGACCCACGCCTTCGGCAACGATCACATCGCCCGGCACGAGTCCCGCGCGTGCTATATACTCGCGGCCGTTCGAGATCTTCTCGACGTCGATCATCGCCGAAGAGGCCTTGCCGTCCACCACTTTATATACATATACTTTGTTCTGGAGTTCGAACGTCGCGGCCTGCGGAACGGCGATGCAATCCTTGTAGATGCTCGGCAGGATGATGTTGCCCGCACCGCCGCTGTGCAGCAGTCCGTTCGGGTTGGGGAACGCCGCGCGCAGCGACACGCTGCCCGTCGAGGTGTCGATGACGCCGCTGATCGACTCCACGCGGCCCGTCTGGTCGTAGGTCGAACCGTCGCTGAGCTGCAACTGTACGCCCGGCATGCTCTTGAGCGTTTCGGCGATCGAGCCGTACTGGCGTGTCAGGGCCAGGAGCTGGTTTTCGGTCATCGAGAAGTAGACGTACATCTCCGAGTTGTCCGATACGGTGGTCAGCGGCTGCGGGATCGAAGCGCTCACCAGCGCGCCGACGCGGTACGGCAGCGTTCCCACCACGCCGTCGGTCGGAGCCTTCACGACCGTGTAGGAGAGGTTGTTGGCGGCGTTCACGCGCTGTGCCTCGGCCTGTGCGAGCTGGGCCTTGGCTGTCAGCAGGTTGTTGTTGGCCGTCGAGAGGTCGAACTGCGAAACGACGTTGCGGGCGAAAAGCTCCTTCTTGCTGTCGTAGGTGAGCTGTGCGGTGGCTACGCCGGCTTTGGCGGCCTCGACGTTGGCCTCGGCGGTCTGCAAGGCGGCTTTGTAGGGAACCTGGTCGATGATGAAAAGGGTCTGTCCCTTGGCGACTTTCTGACCTTCGTTGACGCAGAGCTGTGAGATCGTTCCCGAAACCTGCGGATAGATTGCGATGTCCTGACGGCCGCGGATCGTCGCCGAGTAGTTGCTCGGGATTTCCCGGTCGGTGGTGGCGATGGTCATTACGGCGTATTCGCCGGGGCCCATTGTCATCGGAGCCTGTTTGCATCCGACGGCCGCCATGCAGCATGCCAAAACGGCAGCTTTCACAAATGTTTGCTTCATAACAATTCCTTTAACTGATTGGACTAAAAAACTTTTTCAGGTGCAAAAGTATTTTAAAAACGGTATCAATGTACCCTTTATTGCGAACAGAATTGGTACTTTTCGGAATAAAAATGGAATATTTATCGAAAATTTCATTATTTTTGTTCGAAAAAAGAATTGTATGCCACAGGTCAATCCGCTAATCACCACTCCCGAGGAGCAATTTGTTGTGGGCGAATCCGATTTCGCCTTTTTCGGCAATTACGCCTGCCGTGTGGAAGGAGGTGCGATTCTCTTCTGTCGCAGCGGCAGCGCCGACGCCACCGTCAACCAGTACCAGGGGCAGGTGCGCCGCAATACGATGGTGCTGCTGCTGCCCGGATCTATCTTCATGCTCACCGACCGCACGGAGGATTTCAGGGCGGCCTACTGCTCGTTTTCGCGGGATCTCTTTTCCGAGGCGGCCTTCCGGATGGACCCTTCGTTTTTCCACGCCCTGCGCGAGCGTCCGATCTCCCGTCCGCCCCAGCGGATCGTCGAGGGGGCTTCGATCTGGCTCCAGATGGCGGCCTACACCTACCGCGACCGCGGCAACGTGTTCCGCAATACGATCATCAAGAACCGTTTGCAGAATCTGCTGCTGGAGAGTTACGACAAGATGCAGCGTTTCGCAGCCCGGCAGCACCGCGTGCCGGAGACGACTACGCGGCAGTCGGAGCTGTTCCACCGTTTCGTCGCTCTCGTGCACGAGCATTGCGCCCAGGAGCGCGAAGTGTCGTTTTATGCCGACAAACTCTGCATTTCGACCCGTTACCTGTCGACCATCGTGCGCAGCGTGGCGCACAGTTCGGCCAAGGAGTTCATCGACCGTTCGGTGATGCTGGAGATCAAGATGATGCTCCAGTCGACCGACCTTTCGGTGCAGGAGATCGCCTACCGGCTCCGGTTTCCCGACCAGTCCTACCTCGGGCGTTTTTTCAAGAAGCACGCGGGGGAATCGCCCACCGAGTACCGCAACAACAAAAAATAGGTATCCGGGTTTCGGACTTTTGTCCGCTCCGGGCGGTAAATTCTGCGTCCGGGACGGTTTGTGTCCCTGCGTAGTCCGGCCCGCAGCAGCCGGAACGCTTTGAACGGGCCTCGCCGCATGCCCTGAACGGGCGCGCCCGCTTCGCATTTCTGTCCTACCTCTGTACCATTCGGTCCGAATCCGCGCTCCGCCTCCCGCGCCGGGAACAACCTCCCGGATTTTTCGGTAACTTTTAGGCCGTAAACGGGACCTGATTGGACCCGGAATTGCACGGGATTCGTAAAATGACCAAAACACAGCGATTATGAGCAAGACAGTTGAAATTTTAGGGGAGCAGGCCGGCTACTACCTCTCCCACGTATGCCGCACCATCGACAAAAAGTCGTTGTACCTGCCGGGACCCGACACCGTGGACCGCATCTGGGCCGAATCCGACCGCAGCGTCCGTACGCTGGGCAGTCTGCAATGGATTCTCTCCAACGGACGGCTGGGCGGCACGGGCTATGTCTCGATCCTGCCCGTGGATCAGGGCATCGAGCACTCCGCGGGGGCTTCGTTCGCCCCGAACCCCGCCTATTTCGATCCGGAAAACATCGTCAGACTCGCCGTCGAGGGCGGCTGCAATGCCGTCGCCTCGACTTTCGGCGTGCTGGGAGCCGTGGCGCGCAAATACGCGCACAAAATTCCCTTCATCGTCAAAATCAACCACAACGAGCTGCTGTCCTACCCCAACACCTACGACCAGGTGTTGTTCGGCACGGTGCGCGATGCCTGGAACATGGGCGCCGCAGCCGTCGGGGCCACGATTTACTTCGGTTCGCCGGAGAGCCGCCGGCAGCTGGTCGAGATCGCCCGCGCGTTCGACCTGGCGCACGAACTGGGCATGGCGACGATCCTGTGGTGCTACCTGCGCAACGAGGGTTTCAGGAAGGAGGGTGCCGACTACCACGCTTCGGCCGATCTCACGGGGCAGGCCGACCACCTCGGTGTGACGATCAAGGCCGACATCGTGAAACAGAAACTCCCGTCGAACAACGGCGGTTTCCGAGCCGTCGGCTTCGGCAAGACCAGCGACAAGGTCTACACGGAGCTGACTTCGGACCACCCCATCGACCTCTGCCGCTATCAGGTGGCCAACGGCTATATGGGCCGCGTGGGCCTGATCAACTCGGGCGGCGAGTCGCGCGGGGCCTCGGACTTGCAGGAGGCCGTCACCACGGCCGTGATCAACAAGCGCGCCGGGGGCATGGGGCTTATCAGCGGCCGCAAGGCCTTCCAGCGTCCGATGAAGGACGGCATCGCCCTGCTGCACGCCATTCAGGACGTTTACCTCGACGACGAAGTGACCATCGCATAATATCCGGGTCCCCGAAGACGTTTTTATATTAAAAAAGTGCAACTATGAAAATAACACTATTCGGCACGCAGCCCTACGACCGGGAGTCGTTCGACCGCATCCGCGACACCTACGGGTTCGACATCTGCTACCACCGCAGCCACCTGAACGCCAATAACGTGGCCCTTGCGCAGGGTTCCGATGCGGTCTGCATCTTCGTCAACGACACGGCCGACGCCGGGACCATCCGCCAGTTGGCCGGGATGGGCGTGAAGCTGATCGCGCTGCGCTGTGCGGGCTTCAACAACGTCGACCTGAACGCCGCGGCCCGTTACGGGATTCCCGTGGTGCGGGTTCCGGCCTATTCGCCGCACGCCGTGGCGGAACACGCCGTGGCGCTGATGCTGGCGCTCAACCGCAAGATACACCGCGCCTACTGGCGCACGCGCGACGGCAACTTCTCGCTCCACGGGCTGATGGGCTTCGACATGTACGGCAAGACCGCAGGGATCGTCGGCACGGGCAGGATCGCCCGCGAGCTGATCCGCATTCTCAAGGGGTTCGGCATGGAGGTCGTGGCCAACGATCTGTTTCCCGATCCGCAGTACGCCGCGGAAGCGGGCATCGCCTACGTGCCGCTCGACGAGCTTTACGCCCGTGCGGACATCGTTTCGCTCCACTGTCCGCTGACCGACCGGACGCGCTACATGATCGGCGACGCGGCCATTTCGCGCATGAAACCGGGCGTGATCCTCATCAACACGGGCCGCGGTCAGCTGATTCATACCGAGGCGCTGATCGACGGACTGAAAGAGAAGAAGATCGGCGCCGCCGGACTGGACGTATACGAGGAGGAGGCCGGGTACTTCTACGAGGACACTTCCGACCGCATCATGGACGACGACGTGCTGGCGCGCCTGCTGTCGTTCAACAACGTGATCGTCACCTCGCATCAGGGCTTCTTCACACGTGAAGCAGTGGATAATATAGCACGCACCACGATGCAGAACATCAAGGACTTCAGCGAATGCCGGCGTCTGGAGAACGAGGTGCGCGCCGAACCGGAAAACGCAGTCGGACAGTTATGAAAAAGATCGTTTTGCTCCGCCACGGCGAGAGCGTCTGGAACAGGGAAAACCGGTTCACGGGGTGGACCGATGTGGATTTGAGCGAGAAGGGCGTCGCCGAGGCCGTCAAGGCCGGGGAGACGCTCCGCAAGGAGGGTTTTCATTTCGGCCGCGCCTATACCTCCTATCTGAAACGGGCCGTGAAGACCCTCGACGTCGTGCTCGACAGGATGGACCGGGACTGGATTCCGGTGACGAAGACCTGGCGGCTCAACGAGAAGCACTACGGCATGCTTCAGGGATTGAACAAACGCGATACGGCCGAAAAATACGGTGACGAGCAGGTGTACGTCTGGCGCCGCAGCTACGACGTGGCTCCCGCGCCGCTTCCGGAGGACGATCCCCGCAATCCGCGCTTCGATCCCCGTTACGCCGGGATTCCCGACGCCGCGCTGCCCCGCACCGAGTCGTTGAAAGACACCGTGGCCCGCACGATGCCCTACTGGGAGTGCGAGATACTCCCGGCGCTGGCCCGCCACGACGAACTGCTGGTGGTGGCTCACGGCAACAGCCTGCGGGGCATCATCAAGAACCTGAAAGGGATTTCGGACGAGGCCATTTCGGAGTTCAACCTTCCGACTGCCGTGCCCTACGTCTTCGAATTCGACGAGGGGTTGGGCTGTGTGAAGGACTATTTCCTGGGCGACCCGGCCGAGATCGCCTCCCTGATGGAGGCCGTCGCCAATCAGGGCCGGCGGGGCTGACCCCCCCCCTCACTTCCGGTGTGCGAGACGCCGGTTTCGGAGGCAGTCGTCTGCCGATCCGTTTTTGATCCGGTTCTGTGTCTGGGGCGCAGAACCGGTTTTGCGTGCAGACGGTCTTCACCCGACCGAAAATGACGCCGCTCCGTAATAATGGTATGCCGAACCGTAATCGGGGTACGGAACCGTTGCGCGAAATACCCTATTTTTGCATCGTGAAACCATTCTTTTGAACCGATGAAACGAATCCTCTTCGCGGCCCTAACCGCCGCAGCCCTTTTTTCGGGCGGAATCCTGCAATCCTTAAATGCTCAAAATATGGAAATACCGAAAAAAGTCAGCCCGTTTCCCGTGGGCGACAAACTGCCGGAACAGTTTTCGAAGTACTTTGTCGGGCAGGCCTGGCTCGCTCCGCTGACGGACGACAAGCGGCTGAACGCGCCCGTGTCGAACGTCACCTTTTCGCCCGGATGCCGCAACAACTGGCACAGCCATACGGGCGGCCAGCTCCTGATAGCCGTCGGGGGCCGGGGCTATTATCAGGAGAAGGGCCGTCCGGCCCGGGCGTTGCTTCCGGGCGACATCGTGGAGATCGCGCCCGACGTGGTCCACTGGCACGGCGCGGCTCCCGACAGCTGGTTCTCGCATCTGGCCGTCGCGTGCAATCCCGCGACCAACGAGAACACATGGCTCGAACCGGTCGACGACGCGCAATATGCGGCAGCGACGGCTTCCGTCCCGGCTCCGGCCTCCCGCCTGGGCGAAGACGCCCGACGCCGCCTGGCCGAATTGTTTCCGGGCGGAATACCGGAACTTGGGGATGCGGACCCCGAATTATTTGAAATTTTTGGTAACTTTGCGCTCGGCGAAGTGACCGCCTACGGCCAGCTCGACACGCGGACGCGCATGCTGTGCATCCTGGCCTCGAACATCGCCTCGCAGGGCCGGACCGCTTACCGGACGACGCTCGAAGGCGCGCTGAACGCCGGAGTGACGCCCGTCGAGGTGAAAGAGACGCTTTATCAGGCCGTTCCCTACGTCGGCATGGCGAAGGTCGCCGACTTCGTAGGGATTACCAACGAGGTGCTGGAGGCGCGCGGCGTGACGCTGCCGCTTGCGGGGCAGTCGACGACCTCGTCCGCGGACCGCTTCGAAAAGGGGCTGGCGGTGCAGCGGTCGATTTTCGGCGCGGAGCGTATCGACGGGATGCGCGAGGCGGCCCCCGCGAACCAGAAGCACATCCAACGTTACCTGTCGGACAACTGCTTCGGCGATTTCCTGACCCGCGGAGGCCTGGACGTGAAGATGCGCGAGCTGCTGACCTTCTCGATGCTCGTCTCGCTCGGGGGCTGCGAATCGCAGGTGAAGGGCCACATCGCCGGAAATGCGAACATAGGCAACGACAAGGCCACCCTGCTGGCCGTCGTGACCCAGTTGCTGCCCTATATCGGTTATCCCCGCACGCTGAACGGCATTGCGTGCCTGAACGAAGTTTTGCCGGAAAAATAAAAAAGTAGTGAGGTATGGAATACGTAAAATTGAACAACGGCGTCGAAATGCCGGTCCTCGGCTTCGGCGTTTATCAGATTTCGGACCCGGAGGTTTGCGAACGGGCGGTCGGCGACGCCCTGAAGATCGGTTACCGTTCGATCGACACCGCCGCGGCCTATGGCAACGAGGAGGCCGTGGGACGTGCCGTCCATCGCAGCGGCGTTCCCCGCGAAGAGCTGTTCATCACCACGAAACTGTGGATCAGCGACGCGGGTTATGAGCCTGCCAGAAAGGCGTTCGAGGAGTCGATGTCGAAGCTGGGGCTGGACTATCTGGACCTCTATCTGATCCACCAGCCTTACGGCGACGTCTACGGTTCGTGGCGCGCCATGGAGGAGCTTTACCGCGAGGGCCGCATCCGCGCCATCGGTGTGTCTAACTTCTACCCCGACCGCCTTCAGGACCTGATTCTGCACAACGAGGTCGCGCCGGCGGTCAATCAGGTCGAAACCCATCCGTTCCACCAGCAGACCGCCGCCGCGGAGTTCATGCGCACGAAGGGCGTGCAGATCGAGTCGTGGGCGCCTTTCGCCGAGGGCAAGAACGGGCTGTTCTCGAACGAAGTCCTGCTGGCGGTCGCCGCCCGGTACAAAAAGACGGTGGCGCAGGTGGTGCTGCGCTGGCTGATTCAGCGCGGTGTGGTCTGCATTCCCAAGTCGGTGCACGCGGAGCGCATCGCGGAGAATTTCGACGTGTTCGGCTTCGCGCTCGACGCCGAGGACATGGCCGTGATCGCCTCGCTGGACCGTCCGGAGAGCAGTTTTCTGGATCACCGCGATCCCGAAACGGTTGAATGGTTGAGTAATTTGCATTGAAATCAATCCGCTGGCCCTATTATTCGCCGACGACGTCGCTCCCGAATCCGGTCCACCTCCAAACCCCCGTCTCGGGCGGCCCGGCGGCCACGGCGACGGTCCGAGACGACATGAGTTCCGAAATAAATTCACTTGATTCAGACTTGAATCTATGTTACGAAAAATCAGAATTGCGGCCGCGGCCTTTTTCTTCGTGCTGACGACGCTGCTGTTCCTCGATTTTACCGGAACGCTTCACGCGTGGTTCGGCTGGATGGCGAAAATCCAGTTCCTGCCCGCCCTGCTGGCCCTGAATGTCGGCGTCGTGGCGTTCCTGGTGATCCTGACGCTTCTTTTCGGCCGCGTGTACTGTTCGGTCATCTGCCCGCTGGGGGTGATGCAGGACATCGTTTCGTGGGCCTCCGGGAAGCGCAGAAAGCACCGGAACCGCTTCGCGTACTCCCCCGCCCTCACCTGGCTGCGCCGGGGGATGCTCGTCGTGTTCGTCGCCGCGATGCTGGCGGGTGTCGGTTCGCTGCTCGCGCCTTACAGCGCCTACGGCCGCATCGCCTCGAACCTGCTGGCCCCGGTCTACGCGTGGGGCAACAACCTGCTGGCATACATCGCCGGGCGCATGGACAGCTACGCCTTCTATTCGGTCGACGTCTGGATGAAGAGCCTCTCCACGCTGCTTGTTGCCGTCGTGACGTTCGCCGTGCTGTTTGTTCTTGCGTGGCGCAGCGGCCGCACCTATTGTAATACGATCTGTCCGGTGGGCACGGTGCTGGGATTCCTCGCCCGCTACTCGCTGTTCAAACCGCGTTTCGACACCTCGAAGTGCAACGGATGCAAGCTCTGCGCCCGCAACTGCAAGGCGTCGTGTATCGACCCTGCGGCGCATAAAATTGATTACAGCCGCTGCGTGGCCTGTATGGACTGCCTCGAAAACTGCCGCCAGGGGGCCATCACCTATACGCTGCGGCGGCGGAAACCGGACCCGGCTCCCGCGCCGCAGAGACCGGCGGCCGACGCCGCAAAGACGCCTTCCGACGCTTCGCGCCGCCGGTTCCTCGGTCTGGCGGGCATCGTGGCCTACTCCGCGCTCCGGGCGCAGGAGAAGAAGGTCGACGGCGGGCTGGCGGTGATCGTCGACAAGAAGATTCCGAACCGTGCCACGCCCGTCGTTCCGCCCGGAGCGCAGAGCCTGCGGCTCTTCAACGCCCATTGCACGGGATGCCAGTTGTGTGTTTCGGTGTGTCCCAATCAGGTGTTGCGTCCGTCGGGCAAGCTGATGACCCTCATGCAGCCCGAAATGTCGTTCGAGCGCGGATACTGCCGTCCGGAGTGCACGAAGTGCGCCGAGGTGTGCCCCACGGGCGCCATCCGCCTGACCGACCTCGCCGGGAAATCGTCGATCCAGATCGGCCATGCCGTGTGGATTGCGGAGAATTGCGTGGTCAACACCGACGGCGTCAGTTGCAACAACTGTGCGCGCCATTGTCCCGCCGGGGCGATCAAGATGGTGCGCCGGGACCCCGACGACCCCAAGTCGCCGCGCATCCCCGCCGTGAACGAAGAACGCTGCATCGGCTGCGGGGCCTGCGAGAATCTCTGTCCGGCGCGTCCGTTCAGCGCCATTTATGTCGAAGGCCATTCGCGCCACAGAACCGTCTAAACGCAAGAAAACATGGAGAAGAAAAAGATAGACCGCCGGAAATTCCTCAAAACGTTCGGTGTCGGCGCGGCCGCCGCAACGGCCGGCCTTTACGGCTGTAAGACGAAAGGTACGGCGCCGAGCGTTGCCGCCGCGGGTGAGGTCCCGACCGATCGGATGACCTTCCGGACCTGCCCCTCGACGGGCGACCGCGTGTCGCTGCTGGGCTACGGCTGCATGCGCTGGCCCCTGCTGGAGTCGCCGGCGGCCGACGGCAACCCGATCGACCAAGAGACCGTCAACGAGCTGGTCGATTATGCCATCGCCCACGGGGTCAACTATTTCGACACGGCCCCCGTCTACATACAGGGCTTTTCCGAAAAATCGACGGGTATCGCCCTCAAACGCCATCCGCGCGAGAAGGTGTTCATCGCCACGAAGATGTCCAATCACCGTATGGCAGGGCGGGGAATGTCTCCCGCTCGGATATTCAAGGATTCGGAGGAGATGTACCGGCGGTCGCTTCGCGACTTGCAAACGGATTATCTGGATTACTATCTGCTGCACGCTGTGGGCGGCGACAAGGGCATCGAGACTTTCAACGAACGTTTTATCGACTGCGGCGTGCTCGACTTTCTGCTGCGCGAGCACGAGGCCGGGCGCATCCGCAACCTCGGGTGGTCGTTCCACGGCGATCAGAAGGTCTTCGACCACCTGCTGGCCATGCACGACAGCGGCGAGGCGCGGTGGGATTTCGTCCAGATCCAGATGAACTACGTCGACTGGAAGCATGCTTCGGACAGAAACGTCAATGCCGAATATCTCTACGGCGAGCTGGAGAAGCGCGGCATCCCGGCCGTGATCATGGAGCCGCTGCTCGGCGGGCGCCTTTCGCGGCTGAACGACCATCTGGTCGAACGGCTCAAGGAGCGCCGTCCGACCGAGAGCACTGCTTCGTGGGCCTTCCGCTACGCGGGTTCCTGGCCCGGAGTGCTGACCGTGTTGAGCGGCATGACCTACATGGAGCACCTGCAGGACAATATCCGCACCTATTCGCCGCTCGAACCCTGCACCGGCGAGGAACTGGCGTTGCTCGAAGATACCGCGCAGCTGATGCTCAAATACCCCACCGTGCCCTGCACCGAGTGCCAGTACTGCATGCCCTGCCCCTATGGGCTGGACATCCCGGCGATCTTCGCCCACTACAACCGCTGCGTGAACGAAGGCAACGTGCCCAAGGACCGGCAGGACCCCGGCTACCGGGAGGCCCGCCGGGCGTTCCTCATCGGTTACGACCGCTCGGTTCCCAAACTCCGGCAGGCGAGCCATTGCATCGGCTGCAACCAATGCGTGTCGCACTGCCCGCAGTCGATCAAGATTCCGCAGCAACTGCGGCGCATCGACCGTTTCGTCGAGCAGCTCAAGCAGGGTACGCTCTGATTCCGGCTTGCGAGGCCCCTCCAGAAAACGCGGAGGTTTTTCGTTTACTCCTCGACAGCCTCGAAGTCAGTCTTGTAGAGTCCGCAGATCGGGCAGGTCCAGTCGTCGGGAATCTCCTCGAACGGCGTCCCCGGCTCGATGCCCGTCTCGGGATCGCCCTTCGCCGGGTCGTAGACGTAGTCGCAGGCCGTGCACTTGTACCGCTTCGGGATGCAGCGGTCGGCGACCTTTTGCCAGTCGATCAGCTCCCAGAACGCCGCCAGAAAATCGGGACGACGGTTGCGGTAGTCGATGTAATAGGCGTGCTCCCAAACGTCCACGGTCATCACCGGACGCAGTCCGTCGGTCATCGGGTTGCCGGCGTTCGGCTTGGCGACGATCGACAGCTTCCCGGCCTTGTCCATCGCCAGCCACGCCCATCCGGAGCCGAACAGCCCCACGGCGGCCTTGGTGAACTGCTCCTTGAAAGCCTCCACCGAACCGAACGCCTCGGTGAGTTTGGCGGCCAGTTTCGCGGGCATCGGCTGCTGCGCGGGAGTCAGCATCCGGAAAAAGAAGGTATGGTTCCAGGCCTGGGCGGCATTGTTGAAAATGCCCCCGTCGGCCTTGCGAACGATCTCGTCGAGCGGCATCTCTTCGTAAGGCGTCCCCGCGATCAGGTTGTTCAGGTTGTTCACATAAGTCTGCAAATGCTTTCCATAGTGGTAATCGAAGGTCTCTTTGCTCATCTTCGGAGCAAGCGCTTCCGGTGCATAGGGAAGCTCGGGCATTGTATGTTTCATGGTCGTGTGAATTAAATTCGCTCCAATATAGCGAAATTTCCGGTCGGTTCTTCCCGACAGCCGAAAATGATCATCAATTAAACGAATTGTCGTCTTTCGCGAGGGGCAAAAAAACGGGGGCTTTTCGAAAAAGCCCCCGTTCCGGAAAACCGCTCCCGGCGGAAACGGTTTCAGAAATTGGCCTTGACGCCCACCGTGAAATTGGCTCCCAGTTCGGGATACCAGGGGTATTCGTACAGGCGGCGGTTGACGAGGTTGCGGCCCTCGGCGAAGAGCGTCACGCGGCCCGAAACCTTCCAGTCGAAATTCACCCGCAGGTCCACGCCGAAGGGCGCTTCGAAAGACGGACCACAGACCGGTTCCGAAGCGTCGGTCGTAGCCGAAAGGTCGATCACCGTCCAGCGGCGCACGCCCTGCATCAGCGCCTTCACCCCGAACGAGACCTTGCGGCCCTCGTAGGCGACGCCCACGTTCCCGGCGAACGACGGAGCGCCGTTTTTCAGATCCGTCTCGTCGTTATAGAGATAGCCGTGCACGTCCAGGTCGAATTTCAGCGCACTCACGGGCCGAAACTCGATCTCGCCGTTGAACGAAGTGACGGTCTGCCGCGCCATCACAGGGACCAGAACGCCCTGAAAAACCTCCGAAAAAGCAGGATCGTCCGACAAACTCCGGTACGTGGTCCAGAAAAGATGGTTGTCGCGGACCGACACCCCGGCGTAGACACGGTAGTCGAAGCGGCTGCGCCAGAGACTGCCGCCCAGTCCGAGACGGAAATTGTAGTCCACGGAACTTTTGTCGAGCCACGTCGAGGAGGCGACATAGGGATTTTCCAGCGTCAGCGCCCGGAAGTCGTTCGGCGTCACCGCGCCGTCGGCCTCGAAGAAGGGTTTCAGCCCCGGCGTTCCGAGATTGAAATCGAGCCGGGCGAAAGGAATGACATAATTTTCACTCTTCACGAGGTTCGAGGGTTCTCCTTCGAACTCGGTCCGGTCGCGGTAGTAGTCGGCCCCCACGTCGAAGCGCACGACCCCGCCGGCGAAACCGTAGCGCAGGGCGGCGTGGATCAGCTGCTGGCTGCTGCCCTCCAGCGATTTCTGCCCGGACCGCAATTCGTATCCCGCTTCGAGCGAGAACCTGCTGCGGCCGAATCCCCGGGCGATCTTCGCCCTGGCCCCGAGTGCGGTCTGCCGGGCCTTGTCGCCGTAATCCGGCCACTCGGAGTGGTCGAAGAACATCCCCCCGCGCAGGGCTATTTCAAAGTTCGTGCGGCTCAGGTCCTGAAAATTGTCTCCGAAACGCACCGCGACGTTCGCATCGCCGTAGTCGTTCATCCCCCCGATCCCGAGACCCGCGCCGTCTCCGTCGGCCCAGGCCCCGTAACGGTGATACATCCGGTTGTCGTAGTAAATGTCGCCTTCGAGGATGTGCCGGCCGAAATACTTGCCCGCGGCGGCCCCGATGCGGTTGAACATCCGCGTCGAATTGTTCTTCACCCCGAAATCGTTTTTAATATCGGCGTACCGCCCCTCGTGGTTGACGTACCCCACGACGTAGCCCGTCGACGGATTCTGCGACGAGGCGTAGAAGTCCAGCACCGAGTTGAGCGGATACCCCGCCCCGGCCTTCAGGTAGAAGGGCAGCGGTCGGTTGAACTCCCAGTAGGTCACCGTCGCGGGGCGGATCGGACGCGGCGAGAGCGTCGTGCGCAACGACAGCGGCGTAATGGTGTAGTCGATTTCGGGGCGCATGCGCGCCGTGTCGGTCATATCGGGCTGGACGGCCAGTTTCGAGGCGCTCTCCACCTTCGGGACATAGGCCTTGGTCACTTCGACCTGCTTTTCGACCTGCGCCGCAGCCAACTGCGGCAGCACCGCCGCGAGAGCGGCCACTATCAGCATCTTCTTCATCGTCAGTTGAGTTTTGCGATTCGCGCCTTCGCTTCGTCCACGATGCCGTCGTCGGCAGGCGAATAACCGTCGGCGACACTCTGCCACGTTGCCCGGGCCTGGAAATTATCCCCTTTCTTCACATACACGTCGCCCAGCAGGATAAAGGCCTTGGCCAGCCAGTAGGCCTGCGGCTCCCGTTCGGAGAAGGCGAAGACCTCCTTTTCGGTCTTGTCCATGTCGCCGCTCCCGAACGTGGATTCAATCACGTAATAGGCAGCCTCGGAACCCTCTTTCGTGCGCACGTCCTTCGCCAGTTCGCGGTAGAGCTTCACGGCCTCGTCGCGGCGGCCTTCGGCGCGCAGCTGCCCGGCCCAGGCGTACTTCGCTTCGCGGAGCGCCGCGGCCCCCGCATCGTCGTGCCCGCAGACGTCGGCGGCCATCGCGGCGATCTTCGCCCCGTCGCCCCCGGCCACCGTCGCACGCACATAACCCTTCATGGCCTCCTCGCGGCCCGTTTTGGTCGGCGCGGCGTCGTAAAGCCGGCGGTAGGCCGAGGCGGCCTCGTCCCAGCGTTCGTCGGCATAAGTCATCTCGGAGAGCTTCTCCAGCACGGCGACCGTGTACTGGGTCGTCCCCCGGTCGGCGAGCGCCGTGAGCGTCTCGATGGCCTCCCCGCGCTCGCCCGAGCGGAGGTAGCAGTCGCTCAAATAGTAGAGCGCGTCGGTCAGGTAATACCCCTTCGGATAGCTCTGCACATAGCTGCGCAGCGACTTCGCGGCAGCCTCCTGCTGTCCGTCGAGGTAGAGTTTCTGTGCCGCGGCGAACGACAGCGAGTCGCGCGAAAGGGCCGTCAGGTCGCTCTCCAGTCCGGCCTTGGCGGCGTAGTCGAAATAGGCGTCGGCGTCGCCCTGCGAAACGTAGATCTCGCGGATCGACTGCATCGCGCCCCTGGCTTCCGAGGAGTGGGGCGACGCCCCGACCACCCGATCGTAATACTTGAGCGACTTTTGCTTGTCGCCCAGATTCAGGTAGGCCAGCCCGAGGTCGGACAGCGCCTGCGTGCAGCGCGGCGACGACGGATAGGCGGCCACGAACTTTTCGAGCTGCGCGGCGCCCTCGGCATACTTCTCCTGCGCGATGTAGCTGCGTCCCAGCTCGTAGGAGGCTTCGTCGGCATAGTCGCCGCCCGAAGCGGCGATCTGCCGCAGGGCCTGCTGCTTCTGGTCCGTGCGGCCCAGGATGCCGAGCGTCACGGCCCGTTTGTAGCGGGCGTACTGCTGTTCGGGCGTCGCCAGGGCGATGGCTTTGTCATACTCCCCCACGGCCTCCTCGAAACGGCGGTCGGAATAGGCCGCGTCGCCCAACCGGTTGTAGGCGTCGGCGCGGTAACGGTCGCGCGGCGACCAGGCGGCGAGGAACTTTCGGAACGAAGCCTGCGCCTGCCCCAGGTCGTTGCGGTCGAAGGCGCAGTAACCGAGATTGTACCACGCCAGCGCATACTCCCGCTCGGTGCGGGGCGCACGCTTCAGGTAGGCGTTGTATTTGGCCGCCGCCACCGGGTAGTCGCCCTGTGCGAAGGCGATTTCACCCTGCCAGAAGGCATTCAGCGCGGTGTACTTGGGGCTGACGTTCACCGCGGCGGATTCCGTGAGGTAACGCTGCGCCGCACGCATGTCGCCCGCCTTGTAGGCCTCCAGAGCGCGGAAATAGGTGATCTTCTGCAACGCCGCACGGATGTCGGCGTCGCCCGAGGGCATCTGTTTGATGGCCCTGTACGCGGCATCGTAGTCGCGGGAGTTGTAGTAAGCGGCGATCAGCAGCGCACGGGCCTCCTCCGCGCGCGGCGACGAAGGATAGCGTTCGACATAGCGCGTCAGCACGTTGATCGCGCCGTTGAAGGCGCCGCCGCCCAGTTCGTACTGCAATTTGGCGTAGTTGAACAGCGCGTCCTCGGCCACCGTCGCGTCGAGCGACTCGTCGGAAGCCATCGCGAAAGCCTGCATCGCCGACTCCTTGTCCCCGGCGCGCAGGTAACAGTCGGCCAGGTGGTAGGAGGCGTTCTGCGTCAGCGCGTCTTCGGCGCCGCACGCCTTGCGCAGCCACTCCGCGGCCTCCGCATAGCGGGCCGTGCGGTAGAGCGAGAAGCCCTCCAGGTAGCTGGCGTCGCGGTCCATCTCCCCGCCGGCCTTCCGGAAAGCCGCGAGGTGCTCCAGCGTCCTGTTGAAATCCTCCAGCCGGAACCACGATTCGGCGACCACGCGCTCCAGCTCGGCGCGCCGCTCGGGAACGGCCCGGCGGGCCAGCGTCTCGCCGTTTTCGACCACATAGCGGTAGTTGCCCTCGCGGAACTCGATCTGCATGAGGTAATAGGGAACCACGTCGCGGTAGGCGTCGCTGCGCAGAAGCGCCGTGAAGGCCTGCTTCGCACGGCCGTAACGCCCTTCGGCATAGTCGATATAGGCCTTGTAGTAACGGGCGTGATCGGCGTATTCGCTGCGGCTGCCGATGCGGTCGAAATAGTCGTACGCCTTCCGGTAGTCGCCCCCGGCGAACGCGACGTAGCCCATGCGGATGTCGTACTGCTCGCGGCGCGGCGCGCTCAACGCCTTGTAATCGGTCTGCGCGAAAGCCTCGCGGGCCTTTTCCATGTTCCCCGCGGCGCAGTAGAACGAACCGAGTGCGAAATGCACGTCGTTGGCGTAGACCGATTCGGGATAACGCTCCGCGAATTCGCGCAAGGCCCCTTCGGCATCGGGGCTGCCCAGCTCCACGGCGCAGGCGGCCAGGTAAAAATCCGCCTCCTGGGCCAGCAGGCGGTCCGAAGGCGTCAGCACCGCCCTGACGCGCAGGAATTCCTGCCGGGCGTCGCTCCAGCGGCCGTAATCGAACAGGTCGCGGGCGCGCCCCGCGAGGGTCTCTATTTCAGGCCCGGCAGCCTGCGCGCCGAAGGCGCACGCCGCAAGGGCAAGGGTCAGCAATGAAATCCGGAATTTTCGCATATGCATTGTTTCACTAAATACGGGCAAATATACGAATTTTTGCCCATCCGCACACTACCAAAGGAACGGAATTTGCCCCCGGGTTATTGTTGAACACAAAAACCGAAATCCATGATTGAAAAAGTAACTTTACAGATGTCCGGAAACGGGAAATTCCGGACCGAAAACGGCACCGGATGCGACGCGATGAATCCCAAGACCCTGATGCTCTACGCCGCGGCGCAATGCTCCGCCCAGACGGCGCTGATGATCATGCAGAAAGAGCGCATCACGCCCAAACGCTTCGAAATCAGCTTTTCGGGCGATTTATCCGCCGAGACGGTTCAATCCGAAAGCGTATACCGCTCGTTCCATGTGGTTTACAACGTCGAATGCAGCTCCGAAGACGACCAGGCGAAGGTCGGCCGCGCACTGGAACTGACACACGAAAAGTACTGCGGCATGGTGCAGATGCTGCGCAGGATCGCACCCGTGTCGCGCGAGATCGCGGTGGTCAGCACCCAGCCGGCGAAGGCGTAGAACGCCCGGCGGCAGGAAAAAACGGCGGAGAGATTCTCCGCCGTTTTTCTATTGCGCCGTGATGCGCTGGTAGTCCGACACCGCCACGGCATAGTTGTAGTGCGCCCGGATGGCGTTCGAATAGAGCTGAATCCAGCTCAACTGGGCTTGCAGGACGTCGAGGATCGTCGCCAGGCCTTCGCCGTAGGAATAGGTGCTGATGGAGAGGTTCTCGCCCGCGATGCGGAGACTCTCTTCCGAGGCGTCGACCTGCGCGCGGCTCTGCACGAGGGCCGTCCAGCCGTTCATCTCCTCGCGCACGATGTCGTCGTGCACGAGCGCGGCGTTCCACTCCTGCTGCAACTGCACGGCGCGCGCGGCCCCCACGGCCCGGCGGCGTTCGCCCCAGTGGAAGATCGGCACGGAGAGTTTCACGAAAGCCGATCCGTCGACGTAGGTCGCACCCGTGCTGTTGGGGTAATAGGGCTGCCACATGCCGCCGACACCCACGCTCAGCTGCGGATTGAACGGCGCGCGGACGGCCCGGATTCCCGCCTCGGCCTGCTCCGAGCGCAGCCGTGCGGCGGCATAGTCGGGACGCCGCTCCAGCGCCTCGGCCGCCACGACCCGTCCGGGCATCGGCAGCGAGTCGCGGATGCCCTGCGCGAGCTGTACGCCGAGCGCGGCGTCGGTTCCGCGAAGGATGTTGAAGTTGTGGAGCGCAACCTCGTAACTCTGCTCGGCGCTCACGAGCGAATATTCGGCCTCGCTCAACCGTGCGTCGATCATCAGCACGTCGCCCTTGGCGATATAACCCTCCGAAAAGCGGCGGTCGACGACCTCCTTGAGCGAACGGATGATCGCGACATACTGCCGCATCGAGGCGGCATAGAGTTCCACGGCCGAGAGGTTCCAGTAGGCGTAGTCGGCGGCATAGCGCACGTCGAGGCGCGAAAACTCCTCGTCGCACAGCGCGATGCCGTAGTCCAGTTCGGCCTGCCGGGCCGCGGCCCGCACCGCACCGCCGCCGTAGACGGTCTGCACCAGCTGCGGCAGGAGGCTGAACGTCCAGCGTTCCACGCCGTCGAAATGGCGCACGGTCGCCGTGAAACTGCCGTCCATCGCGAGCCGCGGCAAGTAGCCCGTGCGGGCCTGCCCCGCCGTCTCGGCCGCCGCATCGCTCTTCGAGGCGGCGATCTTCAGCTGCCAGCTGTAATCGGCGACGGCAGCGCGGTAGTCGGCGAGCGAAGTCTGCCCCAGCACCGGGACGCAGAGCCAAAGGGCGATTATCGAAACTGTTATCTTCATGGCTTGCGGATATTGTAGAACAGCGCGTAGACCACCGGCAGGACGCAGACCGTCAGCAGCGTGGCGACCAGCAGTCCGCCCATGATCGTGGCGGCCATCGCGCCGAACATCGAGTCGAACAACAGCGGCAGCATGCCCAGAATGGTCGTTCCCGAGGCCATCGCCACCGGGACGATACGGCTGCGCGTCGCAGAGGTCAGGGCCTCGTAGGGGTCTTTGCCCGCGGCCCGCAGCACGCCGATCTGCTCGACGAGCACCACGGCGTTCTTGATGTTCATGCCGACGAGTCCCAGCAACCCCAGCAGGGAGAAAAAGTTGAACACCTTGCCCGTGACGGCCAGTCCCAGCACCACGCCGATGAAGATCAGGGGGATCATCAGCAGAATGACGACCGGCTCGCGGTAGTTGCGCAGCAGCAGCAGCAGGACGATGAGGATGAGCACCAGCGTCAGCGGCATGTATTCGGCCAGCGCCTCGTTGGACTCCTGCTGGCTCTCCTGCTCGCCGAAGACCTTCATCGAGTAGCCTTCGGGAAGTACCACGGCGCGGTCCACCGAATCGCGCAGCGCGGCGAACAACTGCATGGTGTTGACCCCGCGGCCCGGGTCGCATTGGGCCTTCATCACCCGCTGGCGGTTGAAACGCTTGATGACGCCCGGCCGGAAATCGAAACGGAATCCGTCGGTCGCCTGCTCAATCGAAAAGACCTTGCCCGAAGGATTGAAGATCGGCAGGGCCTGCAAATTGGTCAGGTTATACGAACCGATGTTCTCGTCTTTCAGAAGGATCGGCATGAACTGGTCGCCCTCGCGGTATTCGCCCAGCGTGTATCCCTGCGTGGCGATGGTGATGCCGCGGGCCATCTGGCTGCGGGTGATACCGATGCGCTGGCCCTTCATCTGCGAGTAGACCGGCTGCCACATCGGCACGCGGTTGCCCCAGCCGTTGCGGATGTTTACGGCTCCGGGGGTGCGCCACATCACCTC
>ERZ780167.857-NODE-857-length-29394-cov-6.627220_pt1 | contig 29394 bp, 17 predicted proteins | sample MGYA00510982_ERZ780167 | MGnify/ENA primary metagenome ERZ780167 (study PRJEB29588, sample SAMEA2146107) | human gut metagenome | biome: human gut; feature: human-associated habitat; material: faeces | place: Denmark | collected 2008/2010 ... | reverse complement strand
CATTTTATTTACTGCCAAAGCCGCTTAGGCTAGGCTAATGGTTAACGAACTATTGTATATTTTAATTTCAATGAAAAAAGAAGGTTATGAAACTTAAATGGATTATTTTATTTATGCTTTTGTCCACAACAATTAGTGGATTCTCCAAGACCAGAAAAACAGTATTTATCATCATAGATGGTGTACCTGCAGATGTGATTGAGCGGCTTAATCTCCCTGCTATTAACGAAATTGCTTCTCAAGGAGCTTACGCACGAGCATATACTGGAGGAGAAATTGGAGAATATTCGCAAACTCCTACCATTTCTGCCATTGGATATACCAATCTCTTGACAGCAACATGGTTGAACAAACATAATGTGGGAGGGAATTCCAATCTCAAACCTAATTATAATTATTGGACCATTTTCCGTATAGCCAAAGAGCAAGAGAGAGAATACAAAACTGCGATTTACTCAAGTTGGACAGATAACCGGACTGTCCTGTTGGGGGAAGGAAAGAAGGAAACTGGACATCTAAAAATAGATTATGTATGCGATGGTTTTGATTTAGATACATTGTGTTTCCCTCAAAAAGACAAAGAACTACATATTTTTGATATCGATGAACATGTCAGTAAACAAGCTGCCAAAGGAATACGAAACGACGCTCCAGATTTAAGCTGGGTGTATCTATGGTATACGGACGATGCTGGACATATAGAAGGAAATGGCTCTTTCTTCGATGAATACACAAAACAAGCAGATTTACAAATTGAAAGAATTTGACAAGCAGTTCAATACAGGGAAAAACACTTCGATGAAGAATGGATGGTAGTAGTTACTACAGATCATGGTAGAACAGAAAGTGGATATGGGCATGGAGGACAATCTGAACGAGAAAGGACCACTTGGATTGCTACCAATCAGCAAGTAAACAAGCATTTCCGTAAGGACGGACTTTCTATTATTGATATAGCACCCTCCATTTGCCGTTTTATGGGGTTTGAAGTACCTCGAGACGTTTTATGGGAACAAGATGGAATTCCATTTATTGGTTCTATAGATATATCACAAATGAAAACATTGCCATATGATAACAATATTATTTTGTTCTGGAAATGTCTGAATGCCAAAGCACAAGTAAATATTTACATAGCTATCGACAATCAATACAAAAATGGAGAAAAAGATAATTGGATTAAAATAGCAACCGTTCCAGCTAAACAAGAACAATATAATATAAAGAGCGAACAAATACCAGCTTCCAAATTTTATAAAATTGTGCTGCAAACTGAAAATAATCATTTGAACCGTTGGATTTACAAATAATATCTTATGACATTTAAATACTCTAACATGAAACTCAGGGGATTTCTGTTGGCTTGTTTCATTATTATCCAAGCCTACACAGTCTTTGCACAAATTTATCCAGTTAACGCCCAATTAGAGGACAAAAACTCTTTTTCTATAATTGTAGTGCCTGATCCGCAGAGCTATATCAAGTTTGCTGCAAACCAACCTTTGTTTGAACTGCAAACAGCTTGGATTGCCAATAATTTGGATAGATTGAACATCCAAGGTGTGCTATGTACTGGCGATTTGGTAGAGCAAAATAACATAGATGTTCCTGATTATATAAATGGTGACCAAACCAGTCAAGAACAATGGGAAACCGTTTCAAATGCTTTCTGTCGGTTAGACCATAGGATTCCTTATATCCTTTGTACCGGTAATCATGATTATGGTTACAAAGCATCAGAAGTCCGTTGTACACACTTTCACGAATATTTTCCTATCGAAAGGAATAGTTGTTGGAAAAAAACGCTTGTAGATATAGGAAATAATTACAATGGTATTCCGACTCTAGAAAATGCTGCGTACGAACTCACTACAGATGCGTGGGGAAAGTTATTGATCATTTCATTGGAATTTTCACCACGTGACGAAGCCATTGCTTGGGCCAATAAAATCGTGAATTGTCCGCAATATGAAAAACATAAAGTAATTTTATTGACACACTCTTTTCTAGATTATAAAGGTGAGCGATTTATTAGTGAAGATTACTATCCAATGCGCCCTGCGAATTATCCAGAAGCTGTTTGGCAGAAATTAGTTTATCCTTCAACTAACATCAGGTTGGTTATATGTGGGCATGAATGCCGTATTGCAGACTATGACGAACAAGTTAGTTTACGCGTTGATAACAATCAAAACGGGAAATCAGTTACTCAAATGATGTTCAATGCACAAACTGCCGATGGGCAATGGCACGGAAATGGAGGAGATTGTTGGCTACGTATCCTCGAATTTAAACCGGACGGAAAGACAGTATCAGTACGTACATTTTCTCCTCTATTTGCATTATCACCCACAACAAGTCAATTTGCATGGCGTAATGGTCCATTCGACCGATTTGATATAATTATAGAGTAAATGAATAAAATCCGGGAAGATTCAGGTCGAATGAATATATATAATTGGATTCGCGTTTGACAAGGAGGCCCTATTGGGGCAGTGGATGGTATACTAAACTTGATGTAGGTTTTACTGCTAACAAGATTAAACTGAGAGATACCTTTTTACAGAAAACTTATAAAGGACACATGATTGGAGTAGGTTATATAGATGTTCAGTCTTGACCAATCTTCAAGTACGAATAACTTTTTGTTCATGGTTGTTTCAAATATATCACAATATTTTATCATAATAGGCATATCATATACTTGTTCAAATGGAATAACATATTTCTCTGGTAGAATATTTTGTGATGGCGGTTTAAATTTGGCGTAAGATATAAAATTGGGATAAACGTGCCTCTGGATTGTGTGCATTCTTTTAATGATGTCCACACTCTTTTGCACATCAGTACAGGAAAATTGTATAAATATTTTGATAAAATGCATGAAGCAGTGAGCAATCGATTTATTTGTCGAGTAATGGATGTGCATATCTTCCCGTATCAGAGGCGTTTGCCCCGACAATTTGTGATTAAAGTTTAATATCAGTGGAATATAGAGGCAATGGTTATATCGTAACCGTTATTTTATGTAAGGTAAAATTATAGAGATGACAATAAAACGTAAAGATGAAGTGGAAATAAACTGGATTATGATCAAGGGAGTGCCTTACCGGCATGTTTAAATGACGCTGGTTGTGTTGTTATGGTTGTTCATGTCAATCGTACAAATTTGAATGATTACGGTCTGAAATACGAAAACTTAGCAGACATTTTGGTTTGGATTGGAAGACCAATAGTTTCTGCGTTTAATTAAACTTTAGAATGGTGGAATTTTATCGTATAAAATATAAATCTTATTTTTACTAACCATAAATCTTTGTCTCGATTTTAACTTTATCCACAAATTATCAGAAATAATCTGGTATTAAGGTAAAATTTGTATCAGGAACAGACTGCCCCGGCCTATAGAAAGGTTAAGTGGGCAGTCTTTGTTCTATGTGGAAAGCGCGTGTGAAAACAGGAGTCGTTTCACCATAATTCCGCCGTTTAGAGTTACTTATCAATCAGCGTGCAGGCATGAAGGCTGGGAAAAGCGTCGCTTTAAGCTGGACAAAGCGATGCTTTTCCCTGCTTAAACGACTGCTTTAGGCTGGATAAAGGAAGCATTTAAGCTGGGCAAAAGAGGAACTTGCCCAGCCTAAACTGCCTGCATGGGTGGCTTAACTATGGACTTGGCGGAACCAATAGCAGTGTATATATGTGTGGCATCATTTGCATTTCTCGGAAAAAAGTACGAATATTGCATCTGCTCAAACAAACAATAGACAGACTATGAAAACGATATTCGGCTTTTTGTTCACCTTTCTGTGCGTGATTGTCTGTCACGCACAAGTTTTGACGTTGCCAGCTTCGGAGACTGTGTCGCCCGGCATGTGGCTATGCTATCGCATGAATGTGCCCTTGAATGACGAACCGTCGGAGGTGGAACTGCGTATTGCGGCAGACAGCAAGTATTGGCTTTGGGTGAACGGAGAATTGCAGGTGAGGGAAGGCGGATTGAAACGCGGCCCTAATCCGAAGGATACATATTGTGATGTACTTCAGGGGGCGCATGGTTTGCGTAAAGGGAACAATCTGGTGGCCGTATTGGTGTGGTATTTCGGTAAGGACGGTTTCAGCCATCGCAATTCGCTGACACCTGGACTGGCTTTCCGCCTGTCGGTGAACGGCGAGGCGTTGGATACGGACAGTGCTTGGAAGGTGCGTAGGCATCCTGCGTATTACCTGCCCGAGGGAGAAGAACCCAACTATCGTTTGCCTGAGTCGAACATCGGTTTTGATGCGCGAAAGGATATCCCTTTCCAGCAGGCTGATTATGATGACAGCGGTTGGGGCAGGGCGCGGCTGGTTTCGTTGGAAGAGGCTGGATGGAATGGTTTGGCGGTTCGGCCCATCCCTCAGTGGAAGGACTACGGCCTGAAAACGTATGCAAGAACGGAGCGGCAGGGAAATCGGATTTTGGCTTATTTGCCTTACAATGCGCAGGTGACTCCCTATATCAAACTGAAAGCGGCGGCCGGCCATAGGATTGACATCCGTACGGATGACTATCAGGGCGGTTCGGCCACCAATGTATTTGCAGAGTATACGACTTGCGAGGGTGTTCAGGAGTTTGAATGCCGCGGGTGGATGAACGGCCATTACGTTATTTATACCATACCCGAAGGTTGTGAGGTGCTGGAGTTGAAATACCGCGAGACGGGCTATGATACGGATTTCGCAGGCAGCTTCTGGTGTGACGACCCTTTCCTGACCCGCCTGTGGACGAAGTCGCAACGCACACTCTACATCACGATGCGCGACACCTACATGGATTGCCCCGACAGGGAGCGGGCCCAGTGGTGGGGCGACGTGGTGAACGAGCTGGGTGAAGCCTTTTATGCCTTGGACGAGAAAGCCCATCGGCTGACGCGCAAGGGTATCTGCGAGCTGATGGACTGGCAACGGACAGACAGCACCATCTTTGCTCCTGTACCTGCCGGGAATTACAAGGATGAACTGCCCATGCAGATGCTGGCAAGCGTGGGCTATTATGGCTTCTGGACGTACTATATGGGGACGGGCGACAAAGAACTGATTGAATACGTGTTCCCCAAAGTAAAGAAATATATCCACGTCTGGAAAATCGCTTCCGACGGACTTGTCATCCCCCGACAAGGTGGATGGACCTGGGGTGATTGGGGTGACAACAAGGATATGGAGCTTCTATTCAGCTTGTGGTATTCCATTGCATTGGAGGGCTATGCTCACATGGCCCGTTTGGTGGGTGAGGTGGAAGAAGCCTCTTGGGCGGACAAGGTGAATCTTCGCTTGCATCAGGTTTTTCATCAGAAATATTGGACTGGGTCTTATTATAAGTCGCCCGATTATAAAGGCTTGCCCGATGATCGTGCACAGGCCTTGGCCATTGTGGCAGGAGTGTTGCCGAAGGAACTATACCCCGTTATCCGGCCTTTCTTCAAAGAACAATATCACGCCAGCCCCTATATGGAGAAATACGTCTTGCAGGCCCTTTGTGAGATGGGCTACTATCAGGATGCCATGGATCGGATGAGGCTGCGCTATGGGGCAATGGTGGACAGCCCGTTGACCACATTGTGGGAAGGTTGGGGGATAGGCAATGAAGGTTTTGGCGGAGGGAGCTACAATCATGCTTGGAGCGGAGGCCCTTTGACCATATTGAGCAGCTATATAGCAGGTATCCAGGTGGTGGAGCCAGGCTTCAAGGCCTTTTCTGTTTGTCCTAACTTGGGAAATCTGAATCAGGTAAAGGTGACTGTGCCGCTTTCCGGCGGTCGTTCCATTCGAACCGATTTGAAGAAAACTCCGGTCGGCTGCACATTGGAGTTGGTTGTGCCTGAGGAGACAACTGCCATTTTGGAACTGCCCGAGGGCTATACGAGGATAAAGGTAAACGGGAAATTGAAAAAACAAGGGGCGCGTCTGAAGAAAGGGAGGTGGCAGATTTGCTTTATTAGATAGTCATGCAACATTGTTGTTAATAGTATAAGCAAACATTACGTACATTCAAAAAAAAATGTATTTTTGTGAGGCCGTTTTGGGTTGCGGCATTAACAAGACTTTAAATATCATGAAACACATAAACCTTTTTGTTATCTTTATTGGGATATTCATATTGAATAGTTACGCATATTCGTCCCAGGATTTTTATTTTTCTAACCTGAATTTGAGGGATGGATTATCGCAGATTTCAGTGCTGGATATACTCCAAGATTCCAAAGGATATATGTGGTTTGCCACACGTAATGGACTGAATCGTTATGATGGGAAGAACTTTGTTATCTATAAAAATGATCCGACAGACTCATTGAGCCTAAGCAATAATCATATTTATTGTTTGGCCGAAGATTCTCATCAGAATTTGTGGATTGGTACATTCCATGGGTTGAATGTATTAAATATGAAGACGAACCAGTTAAAACGTGTTGTTGATAGCCCGTATCGGTCGGTTAAAGAAATGGCGATTAATAGTCTGCTGGTCGATTCCCGTAATCGCTTGTGGATTGGAACAGGTCAGGGGTTGTATATTTGTGATTTGGGAACAGGTAGTTATAACCTTTCCCAGCAGGTAAAGGCTCTTCAGAACAATAATGTCACTTCAATATGTGAAACTCATGATGGACAATTTTGGATAGGTACTTCAGAGGGTGGAGTTTGGATATATGATATGCAGTTGCAGGAGCGTTTGCATCTGACAGACTCTTCATCTGGCATCTGTCTCCCCGGGAATTCTGTGTCGACTATTTATGAAGATTCAAAAGGCATGGTTTGGATAGGAAGCAAGTATACAGGGCTTTGTCGGATAGACTTGAAACAGGGCACCCTACATGCATTTACGCAATCAGATAATTTGTTAAGCAGTAATGTCCGGAAAATAATAGAATATCAGAATCTGTTGCTGGTGGGGACTTTTGATGGGTTGTATGCGTTGGATATGACTACAGAACATTTTGTGAAACATCCCAATGTGTCGTTGAGGCGCGGACATTTGAATCATTTTTCGATTTATGCATTGTATGTGGATAAAAGTCAGACGTTATGGGTCGGCACCTATTCTGGTGGAGTAAACTATTCCAGTACGTTGAATAATCGTTTTGTTTTCCACGATCCGGCAGAGGCATTGAACGTCTATTTGAGTGTATATGGGATTATGACGTATGGAGGGAATGGTGATTTGTATATTGCAACTGAAGGGGGTGGCATGCTTTTGTTTAATTATACAGGAGATGACTCGAAATATAGTTATTACCCGATAGAGGGATTTTCTGCGCAGAAGTACAATCAAAACATGGTGAAATGTTTGTATTTAGAAGGAGATACTATCTGGTGCGGAACAGCGAAAGGTGCTGTTTATAAATTTGATATTCAGCGAAAAACTTATAGGCTTGTCTACCGATTGCCTCAAGAAACCGCTGCAGTTTATTCTATGTTACGTGACGGGAGAGGATGTATGTGGATTGCAAATGCGGCTGAAAGGGGATTGGTATGTCGCTGGCCTGATGGCAGGATGCAGAATACCTTTAAAACGGCGGATGGAACTAATCTTCCAGCCTTCAGTGCTCGCTGTTTGTTTGAATTGACACCGGGCATAATGCTGTTTGGCTCCAGGAGTCATGGCTTGTTCAGATATAATTTGGTGACGGGAGATTATCAGCATTATTATGCGGGTGGAAAAGGAAGTTTCCGTTTATTGGACAACTATGTTACTTCTATCGTGAAAGACAAACGTGGAAGAATCTGGATAAGTATGTTTGGAGGAGGCATTGCTTTGTATGAGGATGGCAAAGGCATCGTTAAATCGTATACAACAAAGCAGGGATTAATAGATAATGAGGTTGCTGCTATGGTGGAAGACGGGAATGGAAATTTATGGTTGTCTACGACAAGCGGTATTTCTCGGTTTGATCCGCATTCGGAATCGTTTGTGAACTATTATTTAAATAATGGCATTGGCATTGAAGAATTTACACCTCATAGCGGCATTGTATTACCGAACGGAGAGATCGTTTTTGGGGGGAACAATGGTTTCATTACGTTTAACCCGGCAGAAATTCATCGCAATCCTTATGTCCCATCGTTGGTTTTGAATAGTTTGACTGTCAATAATCGGGTCATCTATCCGCAGGATGAAACCCAAATATTGGATGCAGTCTTGGATGATACGGAAAAGATAGACTTGAAATATAATCAGAATAACTTGTCTGTCAGTTACAGTGCATTGAATTATGTGTTTCCCAATCAGAATCAGTATGCGACTTTTCTGCATGGTTATGATAAGGAATGGCATTATATAGGTAACCGTACAGAGGCATATTATACCAATCTTTCTCCAGGCACTTACGTGTTTGAAGTAAAAGCGTCCAATAATGACGGTATTTGGCAGGAGAAAACAAGGAAGGTCGTGATTGAAATTCATCCTCCTTTGTGGCGAACTTGGTACGCTTATCTGTTTTATGCCGTGCTTGTTTTGACGGTTTTGTTCCTTATCATGTATTATGTCGCCAAGAAGCAAAAGCTGGAGAGGGAACTTTATTATCAACAGCAATTACAAAAACAACAGGATGAATTTCATGAGAATAAGATACGTATGTTTACCAATTTTTCGCATGAATTGCGGACGCCCTTGACGTTGGTTATATCTCCTTTACAGGAACTGGTGGCAATGTCTGGGCTGACGAATGTCGTTCGGAACAAGTTGGATTTGATTTACAGTAATGCACAACGCTTGTTATTGTTGGTCAATCAATTGTTGGATTTGAGAAAGAGTCAGGAAGGAAAGTTGGACTTACATATATCCAAAAGTAACCTGACGTCTTTTTTACAAGAAATTCATCTGGCTTTTTCTCATTTGGCTATGCGGAAGTCCATTCATTTTGAGTTTGATGCAGAGAATGTGCCTTTCTATGCTTGGTTTGACAAGTCTTTGATTGAGAAAGTAGTTTTCAATCTGCTGTCCAACGCCATTAAATTTACACCAGATAATGGTAGGATAGTATTGTACTTAAGAAGATGTCAATATCAGGAGATTCCAGAAAGTATTCGAAATGTATTGTCCGAAGAAATGCCTCCAGAGATGGAGTTTGCAATTATTCGTGTTTCAGATAGCGGTTGTGGCATATCGCAGGATGAATTGAAACATATTTTTACGCCATTCTATCAAGTTGAAGGACATTTGCCTACAGATGTAGGAACAGGTTTGGGACTTAGTTTGGTCTATACGATAGTCAAATTGCATCATGGATGTATTAATGTAGATTCTGAACGAATGAAAGGGAGTACATTCACCGTTTATATACCTGTTTTATCTTCCGCTTATTCTGAAGGGGATATTGAACAGGGAAGCTCTGTGGCAGAAGAAGTGATTGTTTCGGAAACAAAGCTGGAAAAAGTAGTTGCAGAAAGGAAGTGGACAATCTTGCTTGCAGAAGATAATGCGGATGTACGTCAATATGTGAAGGAATATTTGGAAAACTATTTTTATGTTGTGGAAGCAGATAATGGCATGGATGCGCTGGAGCTGACTTTGCAAAAATATCCGAATCTGGTATTGAGCGATATTATGATGCCTAAAATGGATGGGTTGGAATTGTGCCGGCGTATCAAAGAAGATATTCAGTTGGAACATATCCCAGTAGTTTTAATGACTGCCAAGTCGATGGTAGAACACATTAAAGAGGGGTTTTCGGTTGGTGCGGATGACTATATTGTGAAGCCGTTCAACATTGAAATTCTGGTAAGCAGGTTACAAAATATCCTTTTGTCGCGAGAGAAGTTGAAGAAATTGTATGGTAAGAAATTCTCGCCTGATGCAATGGGCATTGAAATAGTGTCGGGTGATGACCGTTTTACCCAAAAGTTGTTTGGTGTCATTGAGAAAAATATCTCCAACCCTGATTTGAACATTGATCTGCTGAGCTCGGAATTGGGGTTAAGCAGATCGAACCTGTATCGGAAGTTGAAAGCTGTTACAGAATTGTCGCCGACGGAATTGATACGGAATAAAAGACTGGAAATAGCGGCAAAACTTTTGCTGGAAACATCGTATACGATTTCAGAAGTAGCCGTGTATGCGGGTTTTAACAGCCATGCCTATTTCACCAGTTGCTTCAAGAATTTTTATGGATACTCTCCGACTGAGTGGGTACAGATGAAGAAGGAACAAGTATGATGGAGACTGGCTGAGCTTGTAGGTAATTGGACGGTTGTTTATAAGCAGTTTGTGCTTTACTTACAAATGGTTCGTTAAGCACTACTTGGTTTTGGGACAATATTAAAAAGTAGCTGGATATAATTGATAGAATCTTTGGTGGAATACTTCTATTTTTGTGACATCAAAATAAATATAAACGTAGATTAATATTCTATCCATGAAAACATTGATTAAAGTCTGTTGTGCGGCTTTTTGTATGTCCGCGAGTATAGTGGCTGCTTATGCGGTCAATGGTGGAGAACCGAATGGAGCTCAGAGAACCGAAGCTGGGAGTGAGAATGTATGGAGTCGAAAGGGCGTTGAAGATATAGGAAAGAAAGTCGCTGATTGGCAAATTCGTGAGTTTCCTAATACGCAGCATGGTTCTAAGGATCGGCGGGGATGGGTGGCTGGTGCCTGGTATATGGGGTTGTGTGACTGGGCAGAGCTTTCGGGCGACTCCACATATTACGATTGGATGATGAAGACATTCTCGGGGCAACGTTGGCAATTGGGCAACCGTATGTATCATGCGGATGATTTCTGTGTAGCTCAGACCTATATAGATTTATACGAGAAGTTTAGGGAAAAGGATATGCTGGAGCCTACATTGGCCCGTACAGAGTGGTTGGTCGGCCATCCTTCCAATGGTAGTGTCGATTTTAGAGTGCCACATCTGCGGCAGGAGCGTTGGACGTGGTGCGATGCCTTGTTCATGGCTCCGGCGGTATATACCCGCCTTTATCGTGTGACAGGAAATCGGAAATATATGCATTTTATGGATGCGGAATACAAGGCCACCTATAATTATCTGTATGATAGGGAAGAGAAGATGTTCTATCGGGATAGCCGTTACTTTGACCAGCGTGAAGCGAATGGTCAGAAAGTCTTTTGGGGACGGGGTAATGGCTGGGTGATTGCGGGTCTTGCCGAAATTCTGAAGACCTTGCCGGATGATGATACCGAGTTCCGACCTTTCTATGAAGCCTTGTTTGTTGAGTTCGCTACCCGTTTGGCCGAACTTCAAGGTGAGGATGGCTACTGGCATGCCAGTCTGCTCGACCCAGACAGTTATCCTTCGCCCGAAACCAGTTCAACAGGATTCATTGTTTACGGCTTGGCGTATGGCATCAATCATGGTTATCTGCCGGCAAAGGATTTTCTGTCCGTTGTCAAAAAGGGTTGGAAAGCTTTGACTGATGCAGTGGATCCGGATGGAAAACTATGTTGGGTGCAGCCTATCGGGGCCGACCCGAAGAAAGTGACACGTGAGATGACAGAACTTTATGGACCGGGTGCTTTTCTGATGACAGCTTGCGAGATTTACAAACTCTGTGAATAATTGATTTTAGACAGTTGGTGAGTAGTGCGTTTCGAAAAGCATTGCTTTGCCCTGCCTGAACCATTGTTTTCCCCAGCACAAAAGGCTGTTTTGTGTTCGGGAAAAAGGTTTGGGTAGGGCATTTGTCCTTTTCAGGGGGAGCAGGCGTGGGTGAGCTGAATTTAACAGGATTGGAGATATTATTGATAATGATTCTGAAATCAGCTTCTTATTTTTGTGTGTGACAAGTGAAACTTGTAAATGATGTCACGTAAAATTTAATACCAATGAAGAGATTTATTTTATTGTTAGGTGTGCTTGGTGCTTGTGTGTTGGGGCTGAAAGCCGAGCCGAAAGAAATCCCCGTCATCCAAGTAACTTCTGTTTGGAACATGGAGCATCTGGCCAAAGTGAAGAAACAGATTCAGACTCCTTTTTATGCAACTTCCTATCAGGCATTGCTTCAGGAAGCAGACGACTGGTTGAAGCAGGAACCGCTTTCAGTCATGATGAAGAAACAGGTTCCGGCCAGTGGTGACAAGCACGACTATATGAGTATCGCCCGATATTATTGGCCTGATCCCTCGAAGCCTGACGGACTTCCCTACATAAGTAAAGACGGAGAGGTAAATCCTGAAATCTTCGATTACGACCGCTATCCCTTGGGACAGATGGTGGACAGGGTTATTGCATTGACATTGGCCTGGTATTTCAGCGGCGAAGAGCGGTATGCGGTTGAAGCTACGAAACAGGTACGCGTTTGGTTCTTGGACGAAGCTACTCGTATGAATCCGAATCTGGAGTATTCGCAGGTGGTGATGGGGAAGGACAATAACAAGGGACGTAGTTCGGGACTTATTGATACCTACTCCTTTATCGAAATGTTGGAGGCGGTGACTTTGCTGGAAAAGTCACATTCGTTTACAGGGGTGGATAGCAAGGCACTGAAGGCGTGGTTTGAACGTTTGACTGAATGGATGCTGACAAGTCCGCAAGGCAAGAAGGAGGCTACCAGTGTGAATAATCATAGCGTGTCCTACGATACGCAGATCATTGCTTTCGCTCTCTATTCGGGTAACCGAGGGCTGGCTGAAAAGACAATCAAGGCTTTCCCTGAAAGACGCTTGTTCCGCCAGGTAGAGCCGGACGGCAGCCAGCCGCAGGAACTGCGCAGAACGCTTGCTTTCCACTACTCCAGAGAAAATCTGACCCATGTCATCAATATCATGCTCCTGGCGAAACGGGCTGGTCTGTCTATCGATCGGATGGAGTCGGAGGACGGGAGGAGTTTCTACAAGGCTGTTGATTTCCTGACTCCGTATGTAGAAAAGGGAGAGAAAGCATGGCCTTATCAGCAAATCAGTGGTTGGGATGGAGAAATACAGAGTTTCTGCAAGGACTTGTATCGCATTGCGACTTGCTTGGATCCTGATAGAAAAGACGATTATTTACGTCTTTTCTGGTCCTATAGCGTTCGTCAGTCCGATGATCGTTTTAATCTGCTTTATTTGGATGCCAAACAGTAATGGTGTGGTTTTATGTTAAAAAATATATTGCATATGAGTGGATGGATTGAACGTTGTTGCTTTCTCCTTTTTTGTCTTTGTTGCGTAAGTATGGATTTGTGTGCCAAGATTCCTGTGGCCAAAGACAAAAAAATTAGATTGATTGAAGATTGGCAATTCCTGAAGGGTGATGTGGGCAACGTTTGGGAACTGGTGCGCCCTGTACGGAAGGGACAGCCCGAATGTCAGCCGATATGGACGCCGGTTACTCTTCCGCATTGCTTCAATGCGGAAGATGGAGTAGATCCTGATGTGAATTATTATCAGGGGCCGGGTTGGTACAAGACGCAGCTTGATGTGAACAATCCTTATGTCGGCGGACGTGTGTTGCTGGAGTTTGAAGGAGCCGGGCAGAAGACCGAAGTATATGTATATATGGAGAAGGTAGCCTCTCATGTAGGAGGTTACGACAGCTGGAATGTAGACATTACGGAAGCGGTTAATCGTTTTCTGGGAACTAAAGATGCGGAACGTTTCAAGGGAAAAGTGCCGTTGAGTATCCGTTGTGACAATTCACGCGATGCGGAAATGATTCCTTCCGACTTGTCAGACTTTAACCTTTATGGAGGACTTTACCGTTATGTCAATTTGGTATATACGCCTGCTGTTTCGGTCAGTTCGTTGCAGATTACTCCCGAAGTGCCTGCCTCCAAGCGTGGAGCGGTGAACATTACAGGACATTTTTATAATCCCACGGATGTGAAAACGGCTTTTGTCTCTATCGAAATCGAGAATCCGCAAGGTGAAGTCGTGGCTTCTCGTCAGATAGATTCGATGGTGCCGTTGGGCGATTTTCATGTGGAAGATATTGAGATTCAGAAACCCGTCTGGTGGCATGTAGATGCTCCGAATCTGTACACCTGTCGGGTATCTGTTACGGCCGATGGACAGACATGGGAGTCTACGGAGCGTTTCGGCTTCCGTACGTATGAGTTTCAGGAGAAAGGCCCGTTCTTTTTGAACGGTGAGAGACTTTTGTTGAGGGGAACCCACCGCCACGAAGACCATGCCGGCGTGGGAGCAGCGATGACCGAAGAGCAGATGGTGGAGGAGATGAAGATGATGAAGCAGATGGGTGTCAACTTTATCCGTTTGGGGCATTATCAGCAATCGGAAATCATTTTGAATCTTTGTGACGAACTGGGTATCCTGGTGTGGGAGGAAATCCCTTGGTGTCGAGGAGGTTTGGGAGGTGAGGCATATCAGGCGCAGGCCAAGCGGATGCTCACTCATATGATAGAGCAACACTACAATCATCCTTCTGTCATCATCTGGGGGCTGGGCAACGAGAATGATTGGCCCAATGATTTCCCTGAATTCGACAAGGCCAAGATTCGTGCATTCATGAGCGGATTGCATACTTTAGCCCATCGTTTGGATGCCAGTCGCCTGACGGCTATCCGCCGTTGTGCCTTCTGTAGCGACATTGTGGATGTTTATTCACCTTCCATCTGGCGAGGATGGTATGGCGGTGTGTTTACCGATTACAAGGAAACCTCGCGAAAAGAAATGGAGAAGGTGAAGCGTTTCCTGCATGTGGAGTGGGGCGGAGACAGCCATGCCGGTCGCCACAACGAGGTTATTGATGGCGGTTGGGATACGGAAAGCTATCTGAAAGCTTGGACAAAGAAGAAGAACGAGTGGAGCGAATCCTATATTGTACGCCTGATAGACTGGCATCTGAAGGAACAGGAAACTATGCCGTGGCTGACGGGTACGGCCTACTGGCCCTTCAAGGATTTTTCCACACCTGTCCGTCCTGAGAATCCTGTCCCTTATGTCAATCAGAAGGGAGTGGTGGAGCGCGATTTCACGAAGAAGGAAGCATATTACGTCTTCCAGTCTTATTGGGCCAGCAAGCCAATGGTTCATATTTATGGACACACGTGGCCCATCCGTTGGGGAGAGCCTGACCAGGAGCAGGAGGTGCTGGTTTATTCCAATTATGGAGAGGTCGAATTGTTTTTGAATGGAGTGAGCCAGGGTATCAGAAAAAGAAATTCACAGGACTTCCCTGCTGCCGGCCTTCATTGGCACGTGAAATTTCAGAAAGGGAAGAATGTGTTGAAAGCCGTTTCGCATGGAAAGACTGTGGTGGAAGACGAGATTTCCTTTGAATATCAGACCGAAAAATGGGAGATACCCGCTCGCCTCGAGGTAACTTCCTCGATGCTAGCCGACGGAATAGCAGAGGTTGTGGCTTATTTGGTGGACAGGAACGGTGTGAAATGCCTGGATGCAGATGATTTTGTTTACTTTGGCCTCACTGGAGACGGAGCTCTGATTCAGAATCAGGGTACTTCTGTCGGTTCTCGTAAGGTACAGGCCCAAAACGGCAGGGCTCGAATCCGTGTGCGGCTGAATGGCGGTGTTTCCTATGTATCGGTTAAGGCAGAGGGGGTAGCTACTGCTTTTCTACAAATCAAATGATGAATTTACATAAAATGATTTTGTAACAATTATTTTTTAGCAATCAAGTGAATACAAAAAGAATCCTATTAGGAATAGTTGTTTGCCTTTTGTTGTTTCCAATACGGGCACAGATTGTGTGGCAACAAATGGAACCTGGAGTTTGGAAAGGTGTAATAGGGATGCCAGAGGATTATTCGTTGTTGACGGTTGCAGGGGTTCTTCCTTTGAAAGAAGGTTTTACACGCTTGCCAGAGGTACATTTGCCAGAGTTGGCAAATGAAATTGTTGGGACGGTTCAGGATGGAAAGACATATCTTCAGATACCGTTGGAAAAGGAAGAACAAATATTTGGGTTTGGGCTAAATTTTCAGACGGTTCATCAGCGTGGAAAAATTCTGAATCTACACGTGGATCATTATGGTGGTAAAGACAATGGACGTACACATGCTCCTGTTCCTTTTTATGTATCTAGTTTGGGCTATGGCATTTTGGTTAATTCAGCTCGTTATTTGACTGTTTATGCAGGGAGTGGCGTACGTAAGGATAGTCCTAACGTCCCGATTGCCAGAGACAGGAATACAGATAAGAATTGGACGTCTGCTCCTTATTCTGATGCAGTTTCTATTTTGGTTCCTGCACGAGGTGTGGAGATTTTTCTTTTTGCAGGGCCTACTCCGATGGATGCCATTCGTCGTTATAATTTGTATTGTGGGGGTGGCGCTTTGCCTCCTCGCTGGGGACTGGGTTTTACACAACGTACGCAGAAATTATATACGGCTGATGATGTGGAAAGAGAAATAGATGAATTTGAACGTCGTGGATTTCCATTGGATTTTATAGGTTTGGAACCTGGTTGGCAAAGTAAAGCTTATCCCTGTACGTTGGAATGGGATAAAAAGCGTTTCCCAAATCCTGTTGATTTTATCAAAAAGATGGCAAAAAAGGGAGTGCGTATTAATTTGTGGACTAATCCTTATCTTTCTCCTGAATCAGATATATATAAGCGGATGTATCCTGTTAGCGGTTCCCATACGGTATGGTGTGGTATTGTTCCCGATATGGCTGACAGTCTTGCTCGTCAGCTTTGGATGGATAAACTGGAAAAGGAGCATGTTTGTATAGGTGTTAGTGGTTATAAAATTGATGAGGTAGATGGATATGATCGATATTTGTGGCCCGATGTGGCAACTTTTCCGAGTGGAATTCCTGCTGAACAGATGCGTCAGACGTATGGATTGTGGATGCAACGTACTACTTCGAAGTTATATGAAAAATATAATCAGCGTACATTCGGTTTGGTTCGTGGATCCAATGCGGGAGCCAGTTCCTTTCCTTATGTGATTTATAATGATTATTATAGCCATCAGGATTTTATAACAGCATTGGTTAATTCAGGCTTTTGCGGAGTGTTGTGGACTCCTGAAGTGCGCAGCTCTAAGACGGGAGAAGAGTGGTTGAGACGTTTTCAGTCTGTGGTATTTTCGCCGATGGCCATGATTAATGCTTGGTCCAATGGCACTAAACCGTGGTCGTTTCCAGAAGTTGCTGAACAAGTTAAGGAATATGCAATCTTACGTATGCGGATGATGCCTTATTGGTATACAGAATTTGCGCGTTATCATTTTGATGGTATTCCTCCGTTCCGTGCCGTCAATTTGGAATCCGGATTTAATCCAAAACAATCGGTTCGTATGGAAGTGGAAAATGATAATTTGGATGATAATCCATATATGGAAGCCATTTCGAAAGGAATAAAGGATCAGTACATGGCCGGTGAGTATCTTTTGGTAGCTCCAATGTTTACAGGGCAGAAAGAACGTTACGTCGTTCTCCCTAAAGGGAATTGGTATGATTTCTATACGGGTGAGTATGTTGGTAACGGTGAACGGATAACCGTATCACCTGGTTTGGACCATATCCCTGTTTTTGTTAAGGATGGGGCTATTATTCCAATGATGGAACCTATGTTGCATGCTCCTAAGGCAGGGCAGAAGATAAATCTGGAAATACGGCATTATGGAAAAGCAGAAGGACGATATTTCCTGTATGACGATGACGGAGAAACGTTTGATTATAAGAAAGGAATATTTTCTTGGAGGGAAATCAATGTAATCTATGATGAAAAAGATCGTTTGAAGGGTATTATTTCCAAAGCAGAAAAAGGGAAACCTGATAATATAGCCAAGGTTACGTGGATATTTATGACAGCTAAATATGGGATATCAGATGATGGGAGAAGCGGGAGTTCGGAAAATGACAATCGCTGTTCTGGTTATTGAAGCCAAAAAATTTTAGGCGACCCTATTTTTCGGTAATTATAAGCGGAAAGTGACTTTGTTTGGAAAACACCTTTTTGAAGGAATCAAGATTCTGGACTCTAAATTGAGCGTTTATGCCATCGAGTGCGTATTCCCTCGTTTATGTTTGCTTTGAATGCTCCAGCTGACGAAAAAAGGGGGGCGTCTTGGTTGAATTGTTGTAATGAAGTGGAAATATATGAATCTGAAATAATATGTGCTTCTAATTCTAATTTTGACATTCTATAAAGTATGAAAAATACACAAATGAAGAGTTCTGTTCAAGGTCTCTGGCTGATATTGTGCCTTTTTTGTTCTGCGAGTCTGTGTGGACAAATTAAATTGTCTTCAGGTTGGCAGTCATCGTTCGTTCGGATTACATCCGAGGGTAAATTGATTTATATTCCTGATGAAAAGGGGAATACTATTCCTGATTTCAGTCAGGTGGGTTATCATCATGGTAATCGTTCCTTGCCATTTCCGAAAGTGGTAGACGTAGTGTTAACTCCGGTTGAGGGAAAGGATAATCGACCGATGATTCAGGCGGCAATTGATGAAGTGTCGCGCAAGCAGCCGGATGCTGATGGACATCGTGGAACGATTTTGCTGAAACGTGGTTTGTATCCTGTGCATGGTACGATTCAGATCAGTCAAAGCGGTATCGTGCTGATGGGTGAGGGTGATAATGTGCACGAGACTTGTTTGCTGGCTGTAGGTAAGGAACGTTTCCCTTTGATTAAGGTATCAGGTAAAGGCCGTGTGGAGGAAATTGAAGGGACACGTGTTCGCATTACGGATCATTTTGTCCCTGTAGGGACCACTTCTCTTACTGTGGAGAAATCCAATGCTTTTCGTCCAGGTGATCGTGTAATTGTTGTTCGTCCCGGTACAGATGAGTGGATTCATGATATTCGGATGGATTGTATTGTGGAACGAAAGGGTACCCGCCAATGGAAAGCTTCTGAATATAATCTTTCCTATGAACGTGAGGTCATAAAGGTAGAAGGTAAACGGATATATATTGATAATCCCATTGTCATGCAGATGGAGGAAAAGTATGGCGGTGGAGAAGTTTATAAATATTCGTTTAATGGACGTATCCGTGAAGTTGGTGTCATGAATATATGTTTAGAGTCTGAGTTTGAAGATTATGAGGATACCAACCATGGGTGGATCGGTTTACTCTTTGATAAGGTTGAAAATTGTTGGGCGTGTAATATTACATGTCGTTATTTCGGTTATGCTGGTATAAGTTGTGATACGGCTTCCAAGAATGTGACGGTGGCAGATTGCCGTTGTCTGGAAATGAAGTCTATGATAACAGGTGGGTTCCGCTATTCGTTTAATAATTGCGGGCAGCAGAATTTGTTTATGAATTGTCAAGCAACGGAAGGGAGGCATGATTTTGTGACAGGTGCCAAAGTATGTGGTCCGAATGTGTTTTACAATTGTATCGCATCGCAAACTTATGCAGATATTGGTCCGCACCATCGTTGGGCATCTGGGACTTTGTATGATAACGTTTATACCGATGGCGAGATTAATGTACAGGATCGCGGCAACTGGGGATCGGGTCACGGATGGGCTGGAGTTACTCAGGTGTTATGGAATTGTAGGGCGAAGGGGGCAGCTATCCAGTCTCCATGGGCTTCGGGCGATAATTATTGCATTGGTTTGAAGGGTAAGAAAGTGCAAGGACGTTTGTCCGGTCGTCCGGATGCTCGTTGGGAAGGTCAGAATGAGTCGAATATATTCCCCCGTTCTCTTTATGTTGCTCAGCTAATGGCCCGGCATAAGAATCTGAATTTAACCATTTTAAATAAGTAAACAATGAAACGATTTCTAATTCTCATTTATTCATGTGTATTAGTAGTAATGGAGTGTGTGGCCCAAAGTCCGTTGCCAGCAAAAGAGAAAATGAGTTGGTGGCAGGATGCAAAGTTGGGGTTGTTTGTTCATTGGGGACCATATTGCTTGTATGGCGGTGTCTATAATGGATACAAACAACGTCGTGGAGGGGCTGAATGGATCATGAATCGATGTAAAATTCCTGTACGTGAATATCGTGCTAAGGCTACGACATTTAATCCTGTTCATTTTAATGCCGACAGTTTGGTTTTGATGGCACGTAACGCTGGTATGAAATATATTGTTTTCACAACTAAACACCATGATGGTTTTGCTATGTTTCAGAGTGAAGCAAGTCCTTTCAATATTGTGGATTATACTTCTTTTCATCGAGATATTGTAGATGAAGTTGTGCAGGCTTGTCGCCGTTATCAAATGAAAATAGGTTTTTATTATTCGCAATCTCAGGATTGGTGTAATGCGGGTGGAAGTACAGCCCGTAAACGGATGAATGAAGGATGGGATAATCCTGATTCTGTGGAAATCGATGAATATACGCGTGTTCATGGTGGTGCATGGGATTGTTTGCAATATACTGTTTCATTTGAGGATTACTTTTATCGTGTCGCGTTACCACAAATTCGTGAGTTGCTTTCTCGCTATGGGAAGGATTTAGGGGTCATTTTCTTTGATACCCCACAAAATATTACTGATAAACAAGCTCAGGATATTATGGATGAATTAGCTAAATATCCGCATATAATTGTGAATGATCGGTTAAAACGTCCTAATTTTCCAGGGGATTATAAGACGCCTGAGGGGCGTGTACCTGCTGCAAAAGATGTTGATGGGGTATATTGGGAAACATGTATGAATATCGGGAGTTCATGGGGATACAAGAGCTGGGAGAAGAACTGGAAATCTTCACAAGAGATAATCCGTAATCTGATAACGATTGCGGCACGTGGAGGTAATTATTTGCTTAATGTTGGACCTGATGCTATGGGAAACGTTCCTACCCAAGCCCGGCATTGTTTGGATGAATTAGGCGACTGGTTGGGCAGAAATGGTGAAGCTATTTATGGAACGCAACGGAGTAATCTCCATCCTTCATGGGGAAAATGTACCCGGAAAGATAATGCTAAGAATTCTATATTATACTTATGTGTGTTTGAGTGGCCATCTGATGGGAAATTGTGTTTGGAAGGTAATTTCGTGGCAAAACATGCTACCTTGTTAGTTGACGAAACTTCATTGCCAGTAAATATGCGAAATAATTCGTTGGAAATCTTGTTGCCAAAGGAGATGCCTGATAAAGTTGCTACCGTTATTCGTTTGGAGCTGGATGAAAAACTGCCGGAAATAAATTTGTCTTTAAACTCAGAGAAATTTTTTGAGATAGTGGATGAGAAATGATTGCTGCTGATGATAGTTTTTGAGTTAAATCAGAGTCTATTTATTTGATAAATTTTTATAATCAGATTGTGGTGGGAGGCTAATCTTTCGTTGATGTATTTTTGTTGATAATCGGTAATTAACTCACGTCAGATAAATCGTAAAGCAAGTATCTTTAATCAATTAATATGTTGATATACAGCATAGTTTTGTTTTTGCACAAAATTGAAAGGTTTTGGTATAATTCCGATAGCTGTAATTTAAATATAGACTTATATTTGTACTATAAACATTTTAATCTATTTATCATGAATTTAAAAACATTTATGAAGGCACCGCGATTCTTATGTATTGTATGTAGTGTGCTTCTATCGTTAAGTGCCTGGGGACAGAACAGGACAACTTTGAAAGGTCGGGTAATCGACAAAGGATTAAATGAACCGCTAATTGGTGTCTCTATCCAAGAAAAGGGGACTTCCAATGGAGTTATCACAGACTTGGATGGTAATTTTGAATTTAGAGCTCCTTCTGATGCAACCATTGTTTTTTCCTTTATTGGTTATAAAACTATTGAAATGCCGGCTTCTTCTGTAAAGAGAGTTATTTATATGGTAGAAGATACGCAAACTCTACAAGAAGTAGTAGTGGTGGGATACGGTGTCCAAAAGAAAGTGAATCTGTCTGGATCTGTTTCGGCAATTGAGGGTGAAGAAATTGCTTCTAAACCAGCTTCAGATGCTTTATCGGCTCTTCAAGGAGAACTTCCAGGTGTTGCAATATTAAGAAGTAGTGGCGAACCTGGATCGGAAACTTCAGGTATGAGGATTCGAGGATTTTCATCTGTTAATGATGCTTCAGCTTTGGTGCTGATTGACGGTATAGAAGGTGATATGACCTTGCTTAACCCCAATGATATAGCTTCTGTTTCTGTATTGAAGGATGCAGCTTCTTGTGCCATTTATGGTGCGCGTGCCGCTGCTGGAGTTGTGTTGATTACCACTAAAAATGGTACGGAAGGTAAACCTCGTGTTTCTTATAACGGATATTATGCTTTTAATACTCCTGGAAATATGCCAGAACGCTTGCCTGCTTGGGAAGAACAGGAATTTATTAATTTAGGTCGTATTGCGGCTTCGGGTTCTCCAGAGTGGAGTGCGGAGAAAAGTTCTTGGGTAGGCAATCCAAATTTTAATTATCGCCCATTATCTAATGGCCGTTGGGACTTTTTTGGAGCCACTAATTGGCTTGAAGAAGGAACAAAGGATGTTATGGGGCAGCAAAGTCATTCTGTTTCAGTTAGTGGAGGAACAAGTAAAATGAATTATATGGTTTCGGCTAATTATTTTACGAAATCAGGTATTCTTAAATATGGTCCCAACAATAATAAACGATACAATTTACTTGCCAAATTTAATGCTGATATCAATAAATATGTTTCTTTAGGTATAAATGTCCAATATCAAGGTCGGGATCGGGAAACGTCATCTTATGGCGCGGGGAGTATACTTAATGCTCTTTATTCGTCTCGTGGCCGTCAGCCTATATACAATCCTGAAGAAGATACGAATGAAAGCCCTTATAATGGCGATTTGCAGGTAAATGCAATTGATATTATGAAAAATGGTGGGGCTCGTACTATGAAATACGAGAATTTTATCGGAAAAGCCAATCTTACGATCAAGGACATAGTAAAGGGATTGAGAATAAACTTAAGTGCATCGCGTAAGGCGGGCTATTATTCGGAAGCTTCAGAAAAACGTACTTTAATATGGTATGATCGTTTGGGAAAATCCGTCCGACAGAGTGTGAACGATCCAAATTCATTATATAAGAAAAAGAATTCTTCTTATCAAGATTTATTGGAGGCTACTGTGAATTATGACTTTAATGTGTTGGAAAAGAACCAGTTTAACATTCTTGTAGGTGCCAGTTATGAAAAATATAGGTTGGATGAAATGGATGCGACGGCTAAGAATATGAATTCAAACGACTTCTTCTCATTTAATTATTACGACACATCTGATGCTAACAATACTGAATTGGGGGATAATATTGATCCATGGGCTATGATGTCTTATTTCGGAAGAATCAATTATAGTTTTGCAGACAAGTATTTATTGGAACTGAATCTTCGTTATGATGGTAGTTCTCGTTTGGATCCGTCTAAACGCTGGCATGCATTTCCTTCTGTTTCGGCGGCATGGCGTGTCAACCAAGAAAGTTGGTTTAAGGTTGATTGGATTTCGAATTTAAAACTGCGTGCGTCTTGGGGACAATTGGGTAATGGTGCTGTATTGGGCCTGTATGACTATTTGCCTTTGATTAGTAGAGGAGATAGTTATATGGGAGAAGGAACCTATTATCAAAAAGCCTTGGCTTCAAAAGACAAAACATGGGAGGTTATTACTACAACTAATATCGGTGTCGATTTAGGTTTCTTGAACAACCGTTTGACTGCGACTTTTGAGTATTATTGGAAATATAATGATGATATGTTGGCCGCGCTCCAGTTGCCTCATACAATTGGTATTGATGTTCCGAATGTCAATGTTGGACGTTTGAAAACTTGGGGATGGGATTTTGATATTACTTGGAAGGATAAAGTCAAAGATTTTAGTTATCAAATAGGTTTCAATCTGTCTGATAGTGACAATAGGTTACTGGAATATGATGGAGCTAGTAGTATTAAAGCCGGTTCGGTGGAACTTTTGGAAGGATATGCTTTGAATTCAATCTGGGGATATCAGACTGACGGTTACTGGTCAAGTCGTGAAGAATATTTAAAATATAAGGAAGAACATCCCGGTTATCAGTCATTTAATGATGGTAAGGTTTCTGGAGGTGATGTGAAGTACGTTTCTCAAGGAAATCCTGATCATACAATCAGCGCAGGTAGTGGTACGCCCGAAGATCCAGGAGATTTAATATATTTAGGTAATTCGAATGGCCGTTATTTGTATGGATTCAACTTAGGTGCACAGTGGAAGGGATTCGATATTTCTGTAATGTTCCAAGGTGTTGCAAAACGCAAAATGTTAATAGATGCGGCAGCTTTGGCGCCATTTTACCAAGACTATCAAATGCCCTGGACAATCCATCGCGATTATTGGACAGAAGATAATCAGGATGCATTCTGGCCGCGCCTTTATCAATACAAAGGAAATGATTTTAACTTTGAGGCTTCAGACAAATGGGTTCAGAATGCAGCGTATATTCGTTTGAAAAATTTGACATTAGGTTATACTATTCCTATTGCTAAGAAATATGTTGAACGTTTAAGGGTGTATGTGACAGGTGAAGATATTTGGGAACACTCCCAGTTGCTGGAGGTGTTTGACCCTGAGGCTGGCAATAACGTGGGACGTTCTTATTATCCTTTCTTCCGTACTTGGACAATTGGTTTAAATCTTACATTTTAAGTTGTAGAAGTTATGAAAAAGTATCTTTATATTATTTGGGCTATTTTACTTGTCTCAAGCTGTAGCCTTGATGTTGAACCTGAAACCGAATTGACAGATTTGCAATTTTGGAAGTCTGAAACAGATTTGCGTGGCGCATGCAATTACTTGTATCGGGACTTGCCGGGCTTTTCTCACGACATGCGCTCTGAAGAGCTTGTTGGCCCTAATCAGAATAGTATTTCGAGCGGAAATAGAACTGTTCCGAATACTTCTAGCGATTGGACAGATCCTTACGACAAAATAGGTCGGTGTAATAACATAGTGATAAAAGCGAATGCTTCTCCATTGTCCGAAACTCAAAAGAACCGTTGGATCGCTGAGGCTCGTTTTTTCCGTGCTTATCATTATTTTGACTTAGTAAAAAAGTATGGGGATGTTCCTTTGATTTTGAAAGTGTTTGACTCAACGGATGATCCGGAGATAAAAAAAGAACGTGATTCTCGTGAAACAGTTTTGCAACAATGTTATGCGGACTTGCAATTTGCTGCGGAATGGCTTCCTAATATAGATGAACTGGCTGATGATGCAAATTGGGGTCGTGTATCACGCTCTGCAGCTTTGGGTATGATTATGCGGATAGGTTTGTATGAAGGTACATATATTAAATATCATAATCTGTCTGAAGGAGATTCTCGGAGTCATCTGTTAAAGGCTATTAATGCTGCAGATACCATTATCAATATTGAAAAGAAGCATGAACTTTATCCGGATTTTCAAACTTTATTCTACTTTGAAGGGGAAGGACGACAGAATAAAGAAAATGTATTTGTAAAGGTATATGGCCCCGATAAGACAGGTATTGTACATAATAATTCTCGTGGGCTTGAAAATGCAGCTGCCGTTAGTCGGCAGATGTTGGATAATTTCTTGTATGCAGATGGCCTTCCACGGGAAATATCTCCTTTGCGTGTTGTTCCGGAAATAAGTTATAATGATATTATAGAAAATCGTGATCCACGATTGAAGATGACAATTTATTCTCTTAAGGAGGAAGCATACAAAGGCCCCTACACTCCTTTCAAGAATGATGACCAGACACATGGTTATGGTTATCCTATTAAAAAAGGATTTATGGCTGATCAGTGGGCTACTAATAGCAAGGAAACCGTTGATAAAATGATAATTAGATATGCTGAGGTATTATTGTCGTATGCAGAAGCTTTATATGAGTATAATGGTGCAATCACAGATGAAGAGTTGGACGAAACGGTTAATTTAGTGCGTGCGCGTGCTGGCTTTGATGTGAGGTTGACAAACGATTTTGTACAGCAGCATCAGTTGGATATGTTACAAGAAATTCGTAGAGAGCGTATGGTTGAGTTTATAGATGAAAATCTTCATTATGACGATATCATCCGTTGGAAGACAGCTGAAGTTGTGTTGCCTAAAGCAATGGTTGGACTGCTGTATAACGAGGATGAGACTACTAAAAAACGCGATGAGTTAGGTAATCGTTTTACAGATGAAAACGGATATTATAATGGAGTAAAGGTATACGATCAGGCCAATCTCTATGTTATTGAAGAAGCTAGTTCTCGTAGTTTTGATCCTGAGCGCGATTATTTGTATCCTATACCGACATACGAAATATCTACTTCTAATGGAAATGTAAAACAGAATCCTAAATGGTAAAAGACATAAATTATATAGTTATGAGAAAGATTATTTTTGTTTTGATAGCAGTATCCCTGTGTGGAGTCTTTGCAAGTTGTGGTGATGATGAATGGGGGAATAATAATCCTGCAATGGAACATATATATTATTATGGATTGGACAATGAAGCTTATCCTGGTGGCAATGAAAAAGTATACAATGTCGCTCAGGGACAAACTGTTGCTATTCCATCCAGATTTTGGAGTGCTTTTACCCGTTCGTATAGCCCCGAAGTATATTATTATACGTATTCCAAGAATGAGGATGGTGAAGTTTTGTCTTCTCCAGAATTGGTTTGTGGAGTGGATTATCAGGTGGTAGACCAAGATGGTAAGATTCTTGTTCCTGATGAAAATGGAGCTTATTCAATGGTTTGGCCGAATGCAAAGCAGGGAGTCCAAAACATTTATATTAAAGCATTGAACGGGAATAAGGGTACCATACGTGTATTGACTTTTGATCCGAAAAAAACGATGAGCAGTAGCGATGTAAGCAGTACGACAATCGTTAAGACAAGTGAATATGAAGTGCGTGCTTTTACTGAGAATTATTATGTTACGGTTCATATTCAGTAAATTAATTTGAAAATTAATAAAGGCGTGCCTATAAATTGATTGTATAATTGTTAAGCACGCCTTTATTGTAAAATATGATTGATTAGTTAAACAGATGTTTCTTGATAGAGATTTTTTTGTGGTGGTTGGATTTTGATGCTAATATGTGGTATGAATGGGAAACCTAATCAGATATAAACGATTATGAAGGACTTAATTACAAAAATGATATATGGATTGGGGTTGTGCCTCCTCTCTTCATGTGTCGGACAACCGAAAGCTGAGCCTATGGATTCCGTCATCTCCAGAGGACTTGACAGGGCTGCTGAGCAGGCCGTACTAATGGCGAAGGAACTGGAAAATGCGGAAGGGCGTCTGCCCAAGAGTATCAAGGACGGAAAGCTGGAAACAAGTAACTGCTATTGGTGGTGCAGCGGCTTCTTTCCGGGTGAGCTTTGGTATCTGTACGAATATACCCAAAAGCCGGAGCTGAAGAAATATGCGGAGTTGTATACCGATCGTCTGGAGAAAGTGCAATATGTGACGACAAGCCATGATGTGGGTTTTATGCTTTATTGCAGTTACGGAAACGGGTTACGTCTGACTGGTAATAAGCAATATCGCGACGTATTGGTGCAGGGAGCTCGTTCGCTGAGCACACGATACAATCTTGTTGTGAAAGCACTGCGCTCGTGGAATCATGGTGACTGGCAGTTTCCTGTTATCATAGACAATATGATGAACCTGGAGTTGTTGACCTGGGCTGGCAAGGAAACTGGAGACACAACATTGATCAATATCGCGACTGAACATGCTAATACTACCCTGAAGAATCATTTCCGGAAAGATTACAGTACGTATCATGTCGTGTCGTATGATACCATTACAGGCCTTCCCGACGTAAAGCAGACCCATCAGGGATATGCCGACGAGTCGGCCTGGGCCAGAGGTCAGGCGTGGGCGTTGTACGGGTATACCATGATGGCACGCGAAACGGGCGATGAGGCTTATCTGCAACAAGCCAAGCACATTGCTTCGTTCCTGATGAATCATCCCCGTATGCCGGAAGACAAGGTCCCGTATTGGGATTTTGATACGCCCGACATACCGAATACGACCCGTGACGCCTCGGCTGCGGCCATCATGGCGTCAGCTTTGATAGAGTTGAGCCAGATAGACCAGTCGTCTGAAGCTGCGGGCTATTTGGCTTATGCGGAAGACCAGTTGCGGTCGCTTTCGTCTCCCGAATATTTGGCCGAGGCAGGAACGAACTGCAATTTCGTGTTGAAGCATTCGACCGGATATTTTAAAGCTGGCAGTGAAGTGGATGTGCCGTTGAGTTATGCCGACTATTATTATGTAGAGGCCTTGATGCGGTTGAAGAAAATCATTGGAAAATAGTGTAAAAAGACCGCGTTATGAACAAGAAGCTTTTATTGTTTGTGCTATCTGCCGTTTGTGTTGGATGGGTATCGGCTCAGGAATCCTACAAGTATCTGAGTCTGGATATGAAACGGATGGAGGACGTCCGGAGTACAGAGGCCGGTCGGAACGAAAGAACCGGTTGGATAAAACGGGCCGATGAACAATTGCAGAAAGGGCCTTACTCGGTAACCTATAAGAAGGTTCTTCCGCCCAGTGGAGATAAACATGATTATATCAGTATGGGGCCCTATTGGTGGCCTAACCCGAAAACGGCCGACGGCTTGCCTTATGTCCGTAGGGATGGAGAACGCAATCCGGAAAGGAATAAGTATTCGGATGCCAGCCAATTGTCGAAAGTGATAGACGGCGTCTTTACTTTGGGAAATGCCTATTATTATACGAATGACGAGCGGTATGCAAAGAAAGCGTTTGGACTGGTTGACACTTTCTTTGTGAACCCAGCCACCCGCATGAATCCCAATCTGAAATACGGGCAATTTATTCCGGGCATCTGTGAGGGGCGTGGCATCGGAATCATTGAAACACGATTTATGGGCCGTCTGTTGGAGGGGATTACTTTGATGCACGGAGCCGAGAGCTGGGATAAGAATGTGTATGAAGGGCTGAAGCGATGGATTCGGGATTATCTGACTTGGTTGCAGGCTCATCCGTATGGAATTGATGAAAGTAAGGCACACAATAACCACGGGACTTATTATGATGTCCAATGTGTGGCCATGAATCTGTTTTTGGGGCAGGTGGACGAGGCGAAGCGTCTGATTGTCGAGTCAACGCAGAAACGTTTGCAGAAGCAGGTGGCCAAAGACGGAAGTCAACCATACGAGCTGGAAAGGACGAATTCCTGGAGCTATGCCACCATGAACCTGCAGGGTTTTATCCTTATGGCGAAGATGGGAGAAAGAATAGGTGTGGATTTATGGCATTATACGAACGAGGGACAGATGTATCTGAAGTCGATGATCGACTGGTTCGTCCCTTTCCTGAAAAAAGAAAAAGTCTGGACGTGGAAGCAAATTGGCAATGCGAAGGTCGAAGCAATGGCGGATGTCTTGCGGACGGCATCGTTTGTGTATGGCGATCGGTCTTATTCAGAGCTGGCCGACAATTTGAAGCCTATCCATGAACATATTTAATAGATGAAAAAGAGAAAGGCTGAATAGAAAATGTGTAGTTCAATAGTACAATACTTCGGTAAATTTTTACCGATAAATTTAATTAAATAATAGAATCGG
>ERZ780167.854-NODE-854-length-29435-cov-68.118958_pt1 | contig 29435 bp, 21 predicted proteins | sample MGYA00510982_ERZ780167 | MGnify/ENA primary metagenome ERZ780167 (study PRJEB29588, sample SAMEA2146107) | human gut metagenome | biome: human gut; feature: human-associated habitat; material: faeces | place: Denmark | collected 2008/2010 ... | reverse complement strand
TACCGGGACAGTCTGCCGATTGACTCATAATGACGGAATTAAACGACTGTCCCTATGATAGTTTTAAAGCCTACTCCCTATGGGGTATATACCTGGTATTTGTTATTGGCGCAGATCTCTATCATATTAGTCATCTGGTATTTCGCTCATACATTGAAAAAGAATTATTTTAATCGACTTTCATCTTTAATCTCGTTCGGTAAGTATAGTTTTGGCATTTATATATTTCACAATTGGATTGCATTTTATTTAGTTTCCCGAACGGCTCAAAGGGTACTTCCCTTATCTGATTGGGCTATACATCATACATATCTCTTCCCTTTTAGTTTATTCATAATTACTTTGTTTTTATCATGGGGAATTTCATGGCTGCTTTTAAAAAATAAAATCGGACGAACTTTAATTGGGTAGCTCTAGTTTTTGCGTAGGAGATTATGAGACATATATTATTAATACTTAAGGAACCTTTTCTGGATAGAATTCCCAGTTTAAAAACCTTAATTTGGTTTTTGTTAAACCATAATTATCGAATATCTCTTATAACATCTGAATCAAATCAGTTCACCCTACTCTCTTTCGAACATGAGAATCTTTCCATAATTAAGGTCAAACAAAGAACTCGAAGGTTTGAACTTCCAACATCCCTAAAATTAGTCTGGGAAGTTTTTTTATTTGTAATAAAGCGAAAAACTGAGTATATAATCGGAGGTGATGCAATAGGTAATATTATTGCATCAAATATTTCTCGATTATTTAGGAAGAAACATATCTTTTTTATGTTGGAGTATCCTCAAATTATTACAGATGCTGTACCTCGATTAACAAAATCTCAGGTATTAGAAAATAAATCCTTAGAGAACGCAGATATTATTATAACACATGATAATTGGCATAAACAGTTTTTGCTATCCCAGTTCAATGTAAATGCTGCCAATATTTTTATTCTGCCAAATGCATCTTTTACTCCAAAGGTATCAATCAAAAGTGATTTCTTACAACAGCGATTCAATCTGGTTGGACAAAAGATTGTATTACATTCAGGTGGCTTTGGAAAATGGTTTAAGTGTAAGGAGTTAGCAGATTCAACATCAAATTGGGATGGAAATATAAAATTGGTATTTCACGTAAGCCATAATGTTCAGAATGATGAGTATTTCAACTCTGTATATAAAACCGAATATTACGGTAAGGTATTATTCTCTCTGACTCCTGTAAGTACTTATGAGTTGGATAAGTTAATAGCGTCCGCTGACATTGGAATTGCTTTATATTCTGAAAAAGACCTGGGCTATAGAGCAACATATATGGGCTTGGCAGCAGGTAAAATTGGGAATTATCTCAAATGCGGCATTCCAATTATTGCGACTAAACTTCCATCTTTGTCTTATATTGACGACTATCAATGTGGCATACTTATCAATAAAGAGGAGGATATAGCACAAGCTATAAGAGTAATTCTAGCAAACTATTCTCTATTTAGCCAGAATGCACATCGTTGTTATGATGAGTTGTGGTATCCTGAAGGATATCTGTATAAGATAATGGACGTATTATCATGATAATACTTATCTGTATCCCTTGCCTGATGACAGGCGGAACCGAAGTCCAAACATTGAATCTAGTACGGGCCTTGGTGGCTGGAGGTCATCGGGTGGTGACCGCATGTTATTTTGAGCACAGCGACGATATGGTTTCCCGTTTCCAAAAGGCGGGCAGCGAAGTCGTATGTTTGAGTCCGGATGGTGTACGAATTGGAGGCTGGAGAGGTATTCTATTTCTGTACAAAGGGCTGCGTTCTATTCTGAAACAATACAAACCCGACATCGCTCATGTTCAATATATGGCTCCGGGTGCAACCCCTATTTTGCTGTTGCGTCTGTTGGGAATGCGACGGATTCTTACGACGGCCCATACGGCAGCGGATATTTACCCCAACCTGAAACTGATTCATTTTATTCAACGGCATTGCGTAAGGGCGTTCACCTGTATTACGGAATTGGCCGAACGTTCGTTCTTTGGTAGTTCTCAACTTTATGATGAGCACTATACTTTAAAAAAACGCAACCATTTCACCATCTACAATGCACTTCCTGCAAGCCTTCCCGTAATTCAGAAACCACGTACTGCTAATCGGCCAATTACTATTGGCGTAGTCAGTCGATTGGAGTCAATCAAGGGAATGGATTTGGTTGTGCCGGCTTTTGCAAAGGTTAAGGCCGCTCATCCGGAAGTACGGTTGCTGGTTGTCGGAGATGGTACACTGCGCGGGAAGATGGAGCAACAAGCTCAAGCTGCAGGTATTTCCGATTCTGTAGAATTTGTTGGCCGGCAACCCCAGGAGACCCTGGTTCAGTATTATGACCAAATTGATATTTTGCTGATGCCATCACGTAGTGAAGGTTTTGGGTTGACTGCAATTGAAGGAATGGCTCGAGGATGCGTGGTTGTGGCTTCTCGTGTTGGGGGTCTCCCGGAGGTTGTTCAGGATGGCGAGGTCGGATTATTGCATGAATCTGAGAATATTGATGATTTAGCATCGAAACTTATCTATCTTTGTGAATCGCCGAAGCAGTGGCGACAATATTCCACTCAGGCGATTACTTATGTGAAACAATTTGGATTTGATCGATTCAGTGTATTGTTCAACGATTTATATCGCCGAATAACTGAATAGAAGGGCCGACTCTCATTGTCGAGAATATGTACGTTCTGAATTATCTATATTTTTTGATTATCACGATTGTCGGTTATCGGTGGCTAACCTCTCCGGGGTCGATGAACTATCCAATGGATAAACACCGACGAATGTGGCTGGATGGTCCCGAACGATTCTGGATATTGACATTCTCGACGGGTCTGCTGGCATTTTCGGCTCCTGGAGGATTGGACTTGATGGCAGTACGGTTATTTGTTTTGGAGCTTTTCTGCCTGTTGGGGATGTTATTTGTCTGCAAACGCAGGGTTCAATGGACTGCGGCAACTGTTGTTTACGTAATCTATCTTCTCTGGTTGGTCATTGGTTTGACCTACAGTCCAGCTCCCGGGTATGGATTCAGAGTGATTCTAAAATATAGCTATCCACTGTTGATTATGCTGTTCGCTTCGGCGGCAGTGCGAGAGACAGAAGTCTTTCTCAAGGCTGGACTTGGCGCTCGAATGGTGGCGCTAATATCAATTGCGTTCTCGTTTATCCCATTTATAGGAAAGCTTGTCCCTGGTGTATTTTGGTATGGGACTGCACGTGCAATCAATTATATATCAATCATGATTTTTTCGTTGGCTTTATTTTATTATACCAATGAAAAACGAAAGAATCTACTCTACGCGATTCTATTTATACTACCTTGCTTTATTTGGGTGTTCCGAACCTCCATTATGGGGTCGCTGGTTGCAATTATGGCATTCTTCTTCATTAAGTATAAACTTCGTTCCGTACCAATTATAGCAGGAATTTTGATTGCCGGTGTCTTGGCGGTTTTTTTTATTCCCTCGCTACATAAAAAGATGTTTTCAGATAGTTCTGTTAGCATTGAGCAGTTCCAAAGTGGACAGATAGACATGACAGATGTCAATACAAATGCCCGGGCTACCATGTGGGAACATTTGGAAGATAGATTTTATATAGGGCATGAGCTAACAGGATCGGGTACGGGTTCCGTGCAGAATTATATGTACAATAATTTTCTTTTTGGTGGCCTTAAGGTCCCTCATAGTGATTTTGTACAGATGCGATGCGATAATGGTCTGATAAGCCTGATTCTTTATGTAGTTATCGTGCTGTTAGTTTTTGTAGATTGTTTCAGAACATATCATACTACGAAGAATTGGGGAATTAAAGTATGTTCTCTAGTTGCAGGAGCTTCAATAATGGGAGTCTTTGTTACATTGTATTCAGATAATGTCGTTAATTATTCCATGGCAACCTTATCAATGCCCTTTGGCTTTTATGGAATGATGTTGGGTCTTAAGCAGAACAAGAATAATATATGATATCTGTTGTTATTCCTCTTTACAACAAAGAGAAGAGTATCGCTGCAACATTGCAGACAGTTTTAAATCAAACATTTACAGATTACGAAATTGTGATCGTAAATGATGGTTCTACGGATAATAGCGTAGCCGAAGTCGAAAAAGTTCAGGATGCCCGTATCCGGTTGATTCATCAACAAAATGGAGGGGTATCTGCGGCTCGGAATAGAGGAATTGAAGAAGCAAAAGGTGAGCTAATTGCATTCCTGGATGCTGATGACGAATGGAAGCCCGAGTATCTAGCAACACAATATAATCTTTTCCAGAAATATCCTGAATGCAGCGTTTTTGCTTGCAATTATGAATTTCATGATACTGAAGGGACCGTAATGCCGACTGTTATTCACAAGTTGCCATTTGTAGGAGAAACTGGAATCCTGACCAATTATTTTGAAGTCGCTAGTTGTTCGACGCCTCCTATTTGTTCTATATCCATTATGGTGAAGAAAAACGTCATGCAAGCAATTGGTGGTTTTCCTATTGATATAAAATCTGGTGAAGATTTGCTTACATGGGCTCGTTTAGCTTATAGATATAAAATTGCTTTCTCTCGAAAAGTTTGTGCTTGTTATTGTTTGCCAGATAAATTGGGTAATCAAGCTAGAGATTCTCATATCAAAGATATCAAACAAGTTCCTGATTATATTGGTGGGGAGATAGAGTCTTATTATAAAAAATCGTCCGGTAAGCTGAAAAAAGCTATTCGCAAGTATCTTTCGTTTTGGTATAAAATGCGGGCATCAATTAATTTGAGTTTGGGTTATAAATATCCAGCCTTTTTATGCTCTTGTAGATCATTATACTACAATCCGTGTAATTGGAAGGTTTATTTATTCTACTTCCTTGACATAATGCCTTATTCCGTAATAAAACAAATTTTATCTCGCTATCGGAAATGAATAAAGTCTTGTTTTTTGCTTCAGACTTCAAGATTGGCCTGAGTGCTCTCCTGACTGACGAGTTGATTGCTTTTCACAAGTCAGGCGTCAATATTTATGCTGTTGCTGGTGAACATGAACAAGAAACTGGTTTATCGAAAAAGGTAGATGTTGAAAAAGTTCCTATTTTTCGCGTTGAAGGCTTGGATGCGCATGCTAATTTTGGCGGGTTGACAAAAATATTGGAGGATATTATTCTTGCGAATGATATCCATATTGTTCATGTGCAAAATAACTGGCAATTGGCATTGGCTTCATTTGTCAAATATAAGTTATTCTTCAAACAGAAAATCCGGATTATATATACTATCCATGGATTTCGAAATTATAGTTTATTGAAGTCTTACCTCGCTCAAATCATTATTGGTACAGCTTTGCTCTTCTTTGCAGATAAGGTGATTTGCATGAGTTCCTATCTAAAAAGAAAATTCAGCTTATTATCATATAAAATTGAGTTATTGCCTTTAGGGGTACCATCTTCATTTTTTGTGTCGGAAATGCCTCCATTGCCTCATAATGGATTACAGATGATTTTTCCGGCCCAATTTAGGCACGGTAAGAATCAGGATGTTATTCTCCGGGCGTTTGCTGAACATATCAAGAATACACGAGATGAGGAATCCAAATTGATTCTTCCAGGAGCTGGGGATTTGTTATCCGAAATGAAAGAGTTGGCAGAGCATCTAAATATCTCGTCTCGGGTAGAGTTTCCTGGACAACTCAGCAAAGAGGCAATCCGACAATTATATTTGAAGAGTAATATAGGAATTGTCTCCAGTAACAGTGAAACATTTGGACAGAGTATCGTCGAACCATTTGTTTTAGGCAGATGTATCATATCTACTCCAGTTGGAGTCGCTAATGATATAATATGTCCAAATGGAGAGAGTGGTTATATTTTTACTAATCAAAATGATTTAATCGAAATTCTGGAGCATTTATATAATCATCAGAATGAGATTTCTAGAATTGGAGAGAATAATTTTCGAAGACGAGACCTATTTCGCTGGGAACGAATTAGTTTGGAGTACCAAGAAAAGATATTAACTGCTTTAAGATTGTAATAATTATGTCATTATCTTATACACTAAAGAGACTGCTGACGTTTCCTCGTACTCTTTGGTTTAATTTGAGGTATTTACCTTTCCGGGAAGCTATTCATTTGCCAATTTGGGTCGCTAATAATGTGCGAGTGAAGAATCTACATCGTGGAGGAATAAAATTTAATGCGCCAATTTCTATAGGCCTTGTCCGTATCGGTTACCATTGTGCTGATGCTGTTGATATTTATTCAGTTCATACAGTGATTGATATTCGAAAGGCTGGCCGACTTGTTTTTTCCGGTGACGCCCATATTGGTAGAGGAGCCTTGCTTTGCGTTAAAGATGGTGGAGAATTATCTATGGGAGAAAAATTCGCAATCTCAGGAACTACAAGTATCGTTTGTAGTCATGATATTCGAATTGGTAATAATGTGCAATTTAGTTGGAATACTTTAGTGATGGATAGTGATGCTCACATAATTTTGGGGCCAGATAATGTTGATTATCAGAACAGTAAACCAATCCTGATTAAGAATAATATATGGATTGCCGCTAACTGTACTTTATTGAAGGGAACTATTATTCAAGACAATTGTGTCGTTGCATCCAATTCTTTATTAAATAAGGCATATACAAATTCAAATAGGATCATTGGCGGTATTCCTGCATCTGAGTTAAAAGAGATAGGAGGCTGGCACTTATGAAAATCTTATTAGCCCACAACGACTACGGAAAGTACTCGGGAGAGGAGTCTGTTGTCGATCAGATGACGGCCATGTGGGCCGAGCACGGTCATCAGGTCGTGCAGTTGAGAATGTCGACAGCCGATAGTCGGGACTCATTGGTGGGAAAGATGCATGGATTTCTGGCCGGGCTGTACAGCCCGAAAGGGGTTCGAGAGATGCGCCGGATTCTGAAGGAGGAGCGCCCGGATGTCGTCAATGTGCACAATCTGTATCCGTTTATCTCTCCGGCCGCTTTGTTTGAGTGCAAAAAGGCGGGGGTTCCGGTTGTGATGACCGTTCATAACTTCCGTCTGATTTGCCCTACAGGCTTGTTCATGCGGGATGGAAAGCCGTGCGAGTTGTGCCTGGAGCGAGGCAACGAGTGGAGCTGTGTGCGTTATAATTGCGAGCACTCCCTGTTGAAATCGGTCGGATATGCGGCGCGCAATGCGGTAGCCCGATATTCGGGAGCCTATCGCAAATGCGTGGATCGGTTTGCCTGTATTACCGATTTTCAGCGGCAGAAGTTAATACAAGCCGGATTTGATGCCACTAAAATGGCGGTTATCCCCAATGCTGTTGCCGCAACGTCTGATTATAATCCGGGGGTTGGGACTTATGTCGCGTTTTCTGGAAGATTGAGTCGTGAGAAGGGGGTAGATTTAATTGTTGAGGTTGCTCGCCGGCATCCGGAGATTACGTTCAAATTTGCCGGGGCCTTGCGCGATCCTGACATCGTTGAGAACCTGCCAACCAATGTTTCCCTTGTGGGGTATCTTCATGGAGAAGAGTTAAACGCCTTTTATAAAGGTGCGGCTTTTTTCGTAATGGCCAGTCGTTGGTACGAAGGGTTCCCGGTATCAATTCTTGAAGCGGCACAATTCGGCAAACCGACGATTGGGCCCAATCATGGTGGTTTTACGGAGATTATTGGCGAAGGAGATGCGGCAATCGGTCGTCTATTCGCACCAGGGAATGTTGACGCTCTAGAGCAACAAGTCGTTTCCCTTTGGAATAATCCGAGTAAGATTGCCCGTTTGGGTGAGAAGGCGCATGACAAGCTCTTGCAGGAATATTCCACGGAGGTTATTTATCAGAAATGGAATGATTTAATTAAAAATATATTGTAGTAATTGATGATGGCAGAACCCAAACAATTCAAGAAAAATTCCCCCCCCACCGAATTGCCGGGCTGGATGTAATTCGTGTAGTTGCTATTTTCTCGGTAATTGCTGGTCACTTTTGGGTGCTGAATACTCCTTTTCGTGAGACGGTGTTTAATGCACATGGAATGTTTCTTCAAGGCTTGTCCTATCTGTTGTTTAATGCGACAGGGGTCCCCTTGTTCATTATGATGACCGGATTCCTGAATGCTCACAAGCTAGAGTGTAATTGGAAATATTATCGCGGGGGTATAAGGGTAATTATTGCTTATTTGTTTTTTGCTGTAGTTACTATTATATTCCGAAAATTCTGGCAAGGGGAGGATTTATCCTGGATTAAGTGGGGATTGAAAATATTGGATTTCTCGGCCATCCCTTATGGTTGGTATATTGAGATGTGGATAGGGCTGTACTTGTTAACTCCTTTCTTGAATTTGATGTATAAGGCGATTCCGACAAAGCGGCAAAAACAGACTTTGTTAGTGACTTTGTTTGTATTGACGGCTTTGCCCGATTTGTTCAATCGTTATGGATTCCATCTTGTTCCCGGATTTTGGCAGGAAGTATTTCCGTTGACATTTTTCTTTATCGGATTATATATCCGAGAGTATGAGCCAAGATTGACAGGGAAGAAAGTTTTTGGGGCCATTGCAGCCATTATTCTTGTATGTGCCATCAATCCGATTTTCAGTATGCTCTTTGTTAAGGACCATGCGATGACTCAAATTGTTGGAGGTTCCAACGGCGTATTTGGAACTATTGTAGCTGTCTTGGTGTTTCTCCTCTTGTACAAAGTGGATATTAAGAACCATGTGACGACCGCCGTTTTGAAACGCGTTTCATTGCTCTCGTTGGACATGTATTTGTGCTGTTATATTTTTGACAGGATATTTTATCCTTATTTCTTGGATTGTTACTTTGTCAATCAATCACAATTTGGGAAATACTTTTTCGTAATTGTCCCCTTGGTCTTCTTCTCATCGCTCATCGTGGCCCAACTTAAGGAGTGGCTTTTTGCATTGGGAGGCAGACTTCTAGGTTTGAAAAAAGCGTGACCCAAGCAAAAATATCCCTATAGACCATTTCCTTGTACTATGGAATACTACTTCAACATACGTTACGAGTTCGATAAGAAGGCCGTACACGAAAGCATTGCGCGTCAGTTGCAGAAAAACGAAGCCGGCTACATCTGTGTGGCCGACGGAGTGATCCTCAATACCGCAAACCGGGATCCCGAATATCTCAAGGTCGTCAATGGCGGCATGTTCTCCATCTGCGACAGCAGCTACGTTCCGCTCTACATCCGTTGGCTCTACGGAAAGCGTTTCGAGCAGTATTGCGGCAGTCAGATTTTCATGGACATCATCCGCAGCCGCAAGTATCGGATGCTCTTCATGGGTACCTCACAGGCCATTCTCGACGGGCTCAAGGAGAACCTGATTCATGAAAATCCCGATGTGGCGCAGATGCAGTTTATTGAGCTGCCGTTCCGCAAGGTTGAGGAGTTCGACTACCCAGAGATTGCCCGCATGGTGGAGGCCGACGGTGCCGACATCATCTGGGTGGCACTCGGAGCCCCCAAGCAGGAGTTCTTCATGAGCCGGCTGAAGCCCTATCTGCATCGTGGCGTCATGATTGCCGTCGGGGCCGCCTTCAAGTTCTTCAGCGGAACCGACGTCTCGCGGGCGCCCCAGTGGATGATTCGCTGCCATCTGGAGTTCGTCCACCGAATCTTCAAGGAGCCCCGCAAACAGCTCTCGCGCTGCGCCGGAATCCTCGGCTCCCTGCCGCGGCTGCTCTGGCAGGAGCGCCGACGCAAGCACCAACAAAAGAAACAATAAACATACAATCAGAAAGATATGAAAACTGCGCTTATCACCGGAATCACGGGCCAGGACGGCTCGTTTCTGGCTGAACTTCTGCTGTCGAAAGGATACGACGTCCACGGCACAATCCGCCGCTCGTCGACCGACTACCGCGAGCGAATTGCACACCTCGAAGGCAAACCCCATTTCCACCTCCACTACGCCGACCTCGGCGACTCGATGAGCATCATTCAGGTGGTCAGCAAGGTGCGTCCCGACGAAATCTACAACCTCGCGGCCCAGAGCCACGTGCAGGTGTCGTTCGACGCGCCGGAGTTCACCGCCGATGTCGATGCCACGGGCGTGCTGCGTATCCTTGAGGCCGTGCGCCTGTGCGGTCTGGCCCAGAGCTGCCGCATCTATCAGGCTTCGACTTCGGAGCTCTACGGCAAGGTGGAGGAGGTCCCGCAGAACGAGAAGACCCCCTTCCACCCCTACAGCCCCTATGCCGTGGCAAAGCTCTACGGCTACTGGATTGTCAAGGAGTACCGCGAGGCTTACAACATGTTCTGCTGCTCGGGCATCCTGTTCAACCACGAGTCGGAGCGCCGCGGCGAGACCTTCGTGACGCGCAAGATTACCCTCGCGGCAGCCCGTATCGCCCAGGGCAAGCAGGACAAGCTCTACCTCGGTAACCTCTCCTCGCTGCGCGACTGGGGCTACGCGAAGGATTACGTCGAGTGCATGTGGCTGATTCTGCAGAACGAGAAGCCCGAGGATTTCGTCATTGCCACGGGTGTGCAGCACTCCGTGCGTGAGTTCTGCTACCTGGCCTTCAAGCAGGTGGGCATCGAGCTGGAATTCGTGGGCGAGGGAGCCGACGAAAAGGGCATAGACAAGGCCACGGGCCGCGTGCTGGTCGAGGTGTCGCCCGACTTCTACCGTCCGACGGATGTCGTGAACCTCTGGGGCGACCCGACGAAGGCGAAGACCCAGCTGGGCTGGAACCCGATGAAGACGAGCTTCGAGCAGTTGGTAAAGATTATGGTCGATGCCGATATGGCAAAGGTGGCCGTCGAGCGTGCCGATGAGGAGATTCGCACGAACCTGGCCGAGTACCTCGAAAAGGGCATCGTAAAATAGGAGGAAAGTCTTATGATGGAGAAGAATGCAAAAATCTATGTAGCCGGACACCGCGGCATGGTGGGTTCGGCCATCGTTCGCGAACTGCAGCGTCAGGGCTACACGAACATCATCACCCGTACGCACAAGGAGCTGGACCTGACGCGTCAGGAGCCCGTCGAGCGCTTCTTTGCCGAGGAGCGTCCCGAGTACGTCTTCCTCGCTGCGGCGAAGGTCGGCGGCATCGAAGCCAACCAGAGCGCGCTGGCCGACTTCATGTACGACAACATGATTCTCGAGATGAACGTCATCCACGCCGCCTGGCAGAACGGCTGCAAGAAGCTGGAGTTCCTCGGCTCGTCGTGCATCTACCCGCGCATGGCGCCCCAGCCGATGAAGGAGTCGTGCCTGCTGACCTCGGCGCTCGAGAAGACGAACGAGGCCTATGCGCTGGCCAAGATTTCGGGTCTGAAGTATTGCGAATTCCTCAACCGCCAGTACGGCACGGACTACATCAGCGTGATGCCGACAAACCTCTACGGTCCGAACGACAACTACCATCCGACGCACAGCCACGTGCTGCCGGCGCTCATCCGCCGCTTCCACGAGGCCAAGGTGCAGGGACTACCCTACGTGACATGCTGGGGCGACGGCAGCCCGCTGCGCGAGTTCCTCTACGTGGATGACCTGGCCAACCTCTGCGTCTTCCTGATGAACAACTACTCGGGCAACGAGACGGTGAATGCCGGCACGGGCAAGGAGCTGACCATCAAGGCGCTGACCGAGCTGGTTGCCAAGGTAATCGGCTATACGGGCGAGATTCGCTGGGACCCCTCGATGCCGAACGGCACGCCGCGCAAGCTGCTTGACGTCTCGAAGGCCACGGCACTGGGCTGGACCTACAAGACCGAACTCGAGGACGGTATCCGCCTTGCCTACAAGGATTTCCTGGAGAACCCGATGCGGGCCGAACGATAAACCGGCAGAGCCATGGCAGCCAGCAATCGCTACTGTGTCATCATGGCCGGCGGAATCGGCAGCCGCTTCTGGCCGGCCAGCCGACGCCATCTTCCCAAGCAGTTCCTCGATATTCTGGGCACGGGGAAGAGCTTCATCCGCCATACGTTCGAGCGTTTTGCACCGCTCATCCCGGCGGAGCACTTCCTCGTGGTGACGAATGCCGCCTACCGGCAGCTGGTGCTCGAGCAGCTCCCCGAACTGCAACCCGAGCAGGTGCTGTGCGAGCCCGTCGGGCGCAATACGGCCCCCTGCATCGCCTATGCGGCCTTCCGCCTCGGGGCGCTGCAGCCCGAGTCGACGATGGTCGTGGCACCGTCCGACCACTTCATCTTCGACGAAGAGGAGTTCCGCCGCAACATCTCCTCCTGCATGGAGTTTGCCGAGACGCGCGACACGCTGGTGACCATAGGCATCCGCCCCTCGCGTCCCGATACGGGCTACGGCTATATCCAGACCGCAGCCGCCGGTGAAATCGCGCCGGTCGCCTCGTTTCGCGAGAAACCCGACCTGAAGACCGCCATGAGCTATCTGGCGGCGGGCAGCTACCTCTGGAATGCCGGCATCTTCATCTGGTCGACGCGGAGCATCCTCGCGGCCCTCGAACGCCACCTTCCGGAGCTCTACGGACTCTTTGCCCAGCGGGCCGCAGCGTTTGCCACGCCCGACGAACAGCAGGCCGTGGAGGAAATCTATGCCCGCTGCACCTCGATTTCGATTGACTACGGGGTGCTGGAACGGGCCGATAACGTCTTCGTGCGCGGGTCGGACTTCGGGTGGAACGACGTCGGAACGTGGGGCTCGCTCTACGAACTCTCGGCAAAGGATGCCGACGGCAACGTCACACCATCCTTCTCGAAACTCTACGACACGAGCGGCTGTCTGGTCAAGACCGCCTCGGCGGAGAAGGTCGTCGTGGTGGATTCGCTGCACGACTTCATCGTGGTCGATACGCCGGATGCACTGCTGCTCTGCCCGCGCTCGCGCGAGCAGCATATCAAGCAGGTGCTCGAGGAGCTCACACCGTTGGACAACGGACGCTTCGTATAGCCGTTCGCTTCGAAGCAAATGCAGGGCCGGTCCCCTTACGGGAGACCGGCCCTTTTTGTAGGTTCGATTATGGGCATTTCATATTGGACGGCATCCTATCAAATCCTGTCGTATTCCTCTTTAAGCAGCAATGCCCCTGTTAGATATTCATCGTCGGCAGCTATTAGGGCTTCCAAGTTTGTTTGGTACTGACTGGGGTAGCAATGAAACTCTTTTGCCATTCTTTTCAAACCCGCAGGGCAGCAATAGGCCGGCGTATTCCCCTCTTTGATGCCCATCGATGGAATGCGGTCGTCGAACAATGGTTCCGGAATCGTTCTGCCGAACATTTGCCGAACCACATCATTACTCAACTGAATGAAATAGGGAATCCGGACAACTTTATATCCCAGTTCCTCATAGAGGCGTTGATTTTCGACATCGGCCTTGATTCGTTCCGGGGTTCGGTAGTGTTGAACTCCATCGAACTCAATCATGAGTTTCAATCTTTCGCATCGATAGTCCGGCCTTATGCGTCTGCCCGACTTTTCAATGGTCTTGTCATGGAACCATTCCGAAGGCGGAATCTCCGGAAATATGACTGCCAGATAATCTTCCATCCCGGTTCGGTGTAACCCGGTATCTTTATCGATGCCGGCTTTGATTGCCGCTTGTCTCGTTTCGCGGAGAAATCCCCATCCATCAGGTTGTATAAATTCAAATATAAAGATGTTCCAATAAGGGGTATCGGTTGGAAGGGCACCCTGCTGTCGGACGGCAACGACAGGCAACGGTCAAGCAAACCGATAACCCCTACAAAAGAAAAACTTTGAGAGCTTATATGCAAATATTCGGGACAAAAAGGGGTTAGGCAAATCTTGAAGGGAATCGGCCATCGGGCATCTGCTCCGGGGCGCCGCTTCGGCCCAATCCGGCGGCGGGCGGCGTGTGCCGGTCAACCCCGACCATGCCCAGCCGGCGGCAAATCCGGCTCCGTGGCAGCAAAGGCAACAGATGGCGGGAAGCGGCAGCAGGACTGCGTCCGAACCCCAAAAAGGCGGCCCGGAGTATTCCGGACCACCTTTCGTGCGTCAACGGGTCGCCCGTGGGGCGGAATTACTCCGCCTTTCGGAAGTCGATGGTGATGCTCTTGCCGTCGTACGTCCACTGCTCGTAGTCAATCTCCAAATTGTCCGGTTTCGTATCGTTGTCGAACCAGGCTGTGATTGGAAAGCTCGAAACCCCGTCTCCGGGATTGTAGGAGCAGTACAACTGCGTCAGCGCCGTATTCCGGCTCACATCCAGCGTGGTCAACTGATTGTAGTGGCATCGCAACGACGTCAGCATCGTATTCTGGCTCACATCCAGCTCCGTCAACTGATTGGAGTAGCACACCAAATTCGTCAGCGCCGTATTCCGGCTCACATCCAGCGACGTCAGTTGATTATCGTGGCAATACAGCTCCTCCAGCGCCGTGCAGTTGCTCACATCCAGTTCCGTCAACTGATTGCCATTACAGTAGAAATACCACGCCAGTTTCGTGTTCGCACTTACATCCAGCTCCGTCAACGAATTGTCGGAGCAGTCAAACGTCACCAGTTCCGTATTCGCACGTACATCCAGCTCCGTCAACTTATTGTTGGAGCAGGACAAATCCGACAGCTTCGTGTTCGCACGTACATCCAGCTCCGTCAACTGATTGTTAAAGCAGATTAAATCCGTCAGCTCCGTGTTCCGGCTTACATCCAGCTCCGTCAACAGGTTTCTCTCGCAGTACAAATGCGTCAGTTTCGTGTTCGCGCTTACATCCAGCTCCGTCAACGAATTGTTGGAGCCCCAAATTATTATCAGTTCCGGGTTCGCGCTTACATCCAGCGAAGACAACTGATTGTCATAGCAGTACAAATACGTCAGCTCCGAGTTCGCACTTATATCCAGTGAAGTCAACTGATTGTCATTGCCGTACAAATACGACAGCTTCGTGTTCGTACTTACATCCAGCTCCGTCAACTGGTTCTCCTCGCAGTGCAAAGTTATCAGTTCCGAGTTCGCGCTTACGTTCAGCGTCTTCAATGAATTGTTGGAACAGCTCAACAACCATAGTTTCGTGTTCGCGCTTGCATCCAGCGACGTCAACCGATTGTATTCGCATTCCAAATCCGTCAGAGACTCAAAATACTCGATTCCTTGCAGGGAGGTCAGGGCGCCGGGCGCATCTTCAGTCCCTGAAACGTCCAGAGAGGTGATTGCGGCAATCTTTTCCATATCCTCCGGCGTGATATTTCCCGCATCGGCGATAATACCCTGTTTTTGCAGCTCCTTTGCAAAGTCCGGGTCGAATTGGGCGGTGAAATCCGTAGCGTCGGATGCCGCCGTCTGGGTGACGGTCAGCCGCACGCTCTGTTCCCCGCAGGCAATATCGGCATAAGCCGTGCGGGCCGATGCCCGGAAATTGCGGGCGGCCGACAGTTCGACGGTCTGTTCGCCGGCCGTACCGCTCGCGGGCGTGACGGTCAGCCAGTCGGCCGAGGATTCGGCATCGTCGTATGCGACCGAAAGCGTCCAGTCGGCCGTGGCGGTAAAGGCGACCGTTGCGGTCCGCTCCTCGTCGGCGTCGAGTGTGTATTCGGTCTGCTCGATGACGATTTCGGTCTGCTCGGGCTCGGGATTCGGTTCCGGCGTTGGTGCCGAATCCTCCTTGCTGCAGGCGGCAAGGGCAAGGGCGGCCGCGAGGGCCAGCCAGTAAATCGGTTTCAGGGTCTTCATGGGACAGGTTTTTGCAATCGGTTAATAATGTGGATAACAGAAACTGGCGCCGTTACTCCGCCTTTCGGAAGTCGATGGTGATGGTCTTGTCGTCGTACCACCAGCTCGATGAGTATACATCCAAACCTGCCGGCACTGTCTCATTGTCGAACCAGGCCGTTACCGGAAAGCTCGAAACCCCGTCTCCGGGATTGTAGGAGCAGTCCAACAGCGTCAGCGCCGTATTCCGGCTCAAATCCAGCGACGGCAATTCATTGGAGAAGCAGGACAACTCCGTCAACGCCGTATTCTGACTCACATCCAGCGACGTCAACTGATTGTTACCGCAGTACAAATCAGTCAGCACCGTATTCCGGCTCAAATCCAGCGATGTCAACTCATTGTCGAAGCATCTCAACTTCGTCAGCGCCGTATTCCGGCTCAAATCCAGCTCCGTCAACTGATTGTTGCTGCACTGCAACTCCGTCAACGCCGTATTCCGGCTCACATCCAGCGACGTTAGTGGATTATCGTGGCAAAACAGCACCTCCAGCGCCGTGCAGTTGCTCACATCCAGTTCCGTCAACTGATTGCCATAACAGTAGAAATGCCACGCCAGTTTCGTGTTCGCACTTACATCCAGCTCCGTCAACGAATTGTTGGAGCAGTCAAACATCTCCAGTTCCGTATTCGCACGCACATCCAGCTCTGTCAACGAATTGTTGGAGCAGGACAAATCCGCCAGCTTCGTGTTCGCACGTACATCCAGCTCCGTCAACTTATTGTTAAAGCAGGACAAATACATCAGCTCCGTGTTCCGGCTTACGTCCAGCGTCGTCAACTCATTGTAGTTGCAATACAAATACGTCAGTGCCGTGTTCGCGCCCACGTTCAGCGTCTCCATCGAATTGGAGGAGCAGATCAACAACCATAGTTTCGTGTTCGCGCTTACATCCAGCTCCGGCAACTGATTGTATTGGCATTCCAACTCCATCAGTGCCGTATTCCGGCTCACATCCAACGACGTCAACTGATTGTATCGGCATTCCAACTCCGTCAGCGACTCAAAATACTCGATTCCTTGCAGGGAGGTCAGGGCGCCGGGCGCATCTTCAGTCCCTGAAACGTCCAGAGAGGTGATTGCGGCAATCTTTTCCATATCCTCCGGCGTGATATTTCCCGCATCGGCGATAATACCCTGTTTTTGCAGCTCCTTTGCAAAGTCCGGGTCGAATTGGGCGGTGAAATCCGTAGCGTCGGATGCCGCCGTCTGGGTGACGGTCAGCCGCACGCTCTGTTTCCCGCAGGCAATATCGGCATAAGCCGTGCGGGCCGATGCCCGGAAATTGCGGGTGGCCGACAGTTCGACGGTCTGTTCGCCGGCCGTACCGCTCATGGGCGTGACGGAGAGCCAGTCGGCCGAGGATTCGGCATCGTCGTACACGACCGAAAGCGTCCAGTCGGCCGCGGCAATAAAGGCGACCGTTGCGGTCCGCTCCTCGTCGGCATCGAGTGTGTATTCGGTCTTCTCGATGGTCAGGTTCCCGGAACGGGAAGCGTCATCATCCTTCTTGCAGCCCGTAAAGGCAAGGGCAAGGGCGGCCGTGAGGGCCAGCCAGTAAAGCGGTTTGGGGGTCTTCATGGGACAGGTTTTTGCAATCAGTTAATAATAGTGTGGTTACAGAAACTGGCGCCGTTACTCCGCCTTTCGGAAGTCGAGGAAGATGTGCGAGCCGTCGTACCACCATTCGCTTATGTAAAGACTTATGTCGTTCGGGATGGAAGCGTTGTCAAACCAGGCCGTTACCGGGAAGGATGAAATGCCGTCTCCGGGATTGTAGCTGCAATTCAGGTTTCCCAATTCCGTGTTCCGGCTGATATCCAGCGTTGTCAGCTCATTGTAGTCGCAGAACAACGTTGTCATTTCCGTATTTTTGCTCACGTCCAGTGCAGTCAGCTTGTTGTCGGAGCATTCCAGATGCCACAGCTCCGCCTGGGTACTCACGTCCAGTGTCGTCAGCTGGTTGCTGTTGCATTCTATCCAATCCAGCTCGGGATTGCTGTCCCCATTCAGCGACGTTAACTGATTGTTGTTGCAGTACAACGTACTCAGTTTCGCGTTGTGGCTCAAATCAAGCTCTGTCAGCTGATTGTCGTTGCATTCCAGACTTCGCAACTCATAAATCTGGCTCAAATCCAGCTCTGTCAGTTTGTTGGAGGAGCACCACAACCAGGTCAGCGCCGGGTTCTGTGTCAGACTCAACTCAGTCAACTGATTGTTGTTGCACCTCAACTGCTCCAATTTGGCATTTTTGCTCACATCCAATGACGTCAACTGATTCCCGTCGCAGTTCACGTCCGTCAGTTCCGCGTTTTGGCCCAAATCCAGCGCTGTCAACCGATTGTCGGGGCAAACCAATGAAGTCAACTCTGTAAGGTGACGGATATCCAGCTCCGTTATCTGATTGGAGCTGCACTGCAGTATCGACAATTCCGAATTGTGGCTCACATCCAGCGTCGTCAATCCGTTGGAGACACAGGACAAGAACCGCAGACTTGTGTTTTTGCTCAGGTCCAGGGTCCTCAATGGATTGGAGTTGCTCCACAACGTACCCAGTTGGGTATTATGGCTCAAGTCCAGCGCGGTCAATTGGCAGTCGCTGCAGGAGATGTACAACAGTTCCGTGTTTTTGCTCACATCCAGCGTCGTCAACGGATTGTTGCCGCAGATCAGGTCGGTCAGCACCGTGTTCTGACTCACGTCCAGCGTCGTCAACTGATTGTTGCTGCAGTCCAACTCCGTCAGCACCAGGCTCTGACTGATGTTCAGCTCTGTCAGCTGATTGTACTCGCAGTACAGCTTCAACAGCGCCGTGTTCACATTCAGCGTCGTCAGCTCATTGCTGCCGCAGTACAACTCCGTCAGCGCCGTATTCTGACTCACATCCAGCTTCGTCAACGAGTTGGCGCTGCAGTCCAGCTCCGTCAGTGCCGTGTTCTGACTTAAGTCCAGCTCCGTCAGCAGATTGTACCCGCAGTACAACGTCGTCAGTGACGTGAAATGTTCAATTCCCCGCAGGGAGGTAATCGGGCCCGGGTTATCTCCTTCCCCCCAAACATCGAGTTCGGTGATTGCGGCCAGGTCGGCCGTCGAGATATTATTCGCATCGGAGATGTACCCTCTTTCCTGCAATACCTGGGCGAATACCGGGTCGAAGTCGGAGGTAACGATTTTTGCCGGGGCGAGGTCATCCTTCTCGCACCCCGCAAAGGCAAGGAGGGCAAACAGGGTCAAAAGGTAAAGATGTTTCATATGCGTACGTTTTTTGTGTGTATGCGTTGCTTGTATTCCATATGCGGCAGGCAGGACGGTTTTACAGCGTGACCGGCCTCCAAACAAGGGCGGTTTGTGGGGGTGTATGATTGGGTATATGGAGTGTGTGTGTTGCCGGAAGAGGGGTGTCCGAGGGGGACATTGGCCTATTAAAGGTAGGTAAAAAAATCGAGATTCCCGCCTCCGGGTGGGGGCCGGAGCGGTGAATTTGCCGGAAAATTCAATTTTTGTCGTTTAGGCAAGCCGCAATTGTCGTTTAGGCAAATTCGAATTGTCGTTTAGGCAAGTTTTGTCGTTTAGACAAGTCTGAAAACCGGTTCCGCGGCCTGGTACAGAGACCGCGTTTGCATGGGCGACACACCCGGAAACAGATGCTGGAGGAGCCCACGACGTCGGAGGGCGGCGGATTCCTCAGACCGCCATCCCCGCCTGTCATGCAGAGGGCCCGGTCCCCATAAGGAGACCGGGCCCAATTTACACCCTTTGGCGGAGAGAGAGGGATTCGAACCCCCGGAGCCTCGCAGCTCAACGGTTTTCAAGACCGCCGCAATCGACCACTCTGCCATCTCTCCGGGCACAAAAATAGTACGGTTTTTCCATTCCGCCAAATCTCCGGCGCCATTATTTCGCTGCAACTGAGCCCAGAGAGGCACCCTGCACGACAATTTTGCGGGCCCGGTTTCCGCTTTCGCGCGAAAAGTCCTATCTTTGCTCAATCCGACAGGTATCGGACTGCTGCCCGTGCACGCGTTCCCAACAAAGGCCGCGGCACGGCGCACTCCCCCACCATCGGACGGTCAGGTTAATGATTTACCCCGACTCGGCACGAAGGCACACTTCCGCGCCCCCTTACGCCGCTGCCGGAGGACAAAACGAGCAACACGAACGATGCCACCCATTTCCCAACGTGCGGAGCTGATGCCGGCTTCGCCCATCCGCAAACTCGTGCCGCTGGCCGAAGCGGCCAAGGCGCGCGGCACGAAAATCTACCACCTCAACATCGGCCAGCCCGACGTACCCACGCCGCAGGTCGGCCTCGACGCACTGCGCCACATCGACCGCACGGTGCTCGAATACAGCCCCAGCGACGGCTACCGCTCGCTGCGCGAGAAGCTGGTCGAGTACTACGCCCAGTACCAAATCAAGCTCTCGCCCGACGAAATCATCGTCACCACGGGAGGCTCCGAGGCGGTGCTCTTCGCCTTTATGTCGTGCCTCAACCCGGGCGACGAAATCATCGTCCCCGAGCCGGCCTATGCCAACTACATGGCCTTTGCCATCTCGGCCGGTGCGGTCATCCGCCCCGTCGTTTCGACCATCGAGCAGGGCTTTGCGCTGCCCGACATCGCCGAATTCGAGCGGCTCATCAACGAGCGCACGCGCGGCATCCTGATTTGCAACCCCAACAACCCCACCGGATACCTCTACACGCGCAAGGAGATGGACCGCATCCGCGACCTGGTGAAGCGCTACGACCTCTTCCTCTTCTCGGACGAGGTCTACCGCGAATTCATCTACACGGGTTCGCCCTACATCTCTGCCTGCCATCTGGAGGGTATCGAGGAGCACGTCGTGCTGATTGACTCCCTCTCGAAGCGCTACTCCGAGTGCGGCATCCGCATCGGTGCGCTCATCACCAAGAACCGCAAGCTGCGCGACGCGGTGATGAAGTTCTGCCAGGCGCGCCTCTCGCCCCCGCTGCTGGGGCAGATTGTCGCCGAGGCCTCCATCGACGCGCCGCGCTCCTACAGCGCCGAGGTCTACGAGGAGTACATCGAGCGGCGCAAGTGCCTCATCGACGGGCTCAACCGCATCCCGGGCGTCTACTCCCCCATCCCCATGGGTGCCTTCTACACGGTGGCCCGCCTGCCGGTCGAGAACAGCGACGACTTCTGCGCCTGGTGTCTGAGCGACTTCAGCTACGAGGGCGAGACCGTCATGATGGCCCCCGCCTCGGGCTTCTACTCCGACCCCGCCTACGGCCGCAACGAGGTGCGCATCGCCTACGTGCTGAACAAGCGGGACCTCACGCGCGCCCTCTTCCTGCTCGAAAAGGCGCTCGAGGCCTACAACAGCCGCAAATAGCCGAAGCCCCGCCCTCCCCGCCGGAGCGGCGGCAGCAAGTTTTCCGACAAGGGTCGCACACCGAAGTGCGGCCCTTGCCTTTGTCCGTACCTTTACTCAGACGTTGCCCGGCCGCCCCGATGCGGAACGCAGCCGCTCCGTTACCCCACACGGCCGCTCCGATGCGGAGCGTGTGCTTCCTCCTACCCCTCTTACCTCGCCTACCCCGCCCGCGGCCCGTCTTTACCCTGTTGCCGTCCTGCCGCTCTCCCGCCGCCCCGCTGTCCCGGCACAATCAATTGCGGCAGCAGCCACGCCGGTCGTCCGACCCGACATACCGGCCAATGTTCTACCGTTTATTCCAAATTCTAAGACTTTCCGACCAATTTCTTTGGGGCGCACGGATTGTTTTCCTACCTTTGCCGCCGTTGCTGCGCGCCCCGCAAGGGCCCGCCAAGTATTAACCTAAACCATTTGACATGAAAAAAGTCCTCCTCCTTCTGGCCGCCACGGCGGCAACGCTCGCGGCCTCGGCCGAAGGATACCAGGTAAACAACCTCTCCTCGAAGCAGAACGGTATGGGACACGTCGGTACGGCCATGAAGCTCAACTCCGAGTCCGTGTGGTTCAACCCTGCCGCCGCTGCCTTCCAGCAATCGAAATTCGACATCTCGGTCGGCATCACGGGCATCGCCTCGAAGGCCACCTACACCTCGCTGCCCGACTACACGGGCGCCACGCCCCAGCGCCACTTCACCTCGGACAACAAAATCTCGACGCCCCTCTACGCCTACATCAACTACAAGCCGCTCGACTGGATGTCGGTGGGTCTGGCCTTCAACACCCCCTTTGGCTCCTCGATGAACTGGGGCGACAACTGGGCGGGTGCCCATCTGGTGCAGTCCATCAACCTCTCGGCCTACAACCTCCAGCCGACCGTCGGCTTCCGCATCGGCAAGCACATCTCGGTGGGCGCCGGTCTGATGATGACCTGGGGTACGTTCGACCTCTCGCGCTCGCTGCTCCCCGTCGGGGCCGACAACGCCCAGAACCAACTGCTCATGGGGGCGCTGCAGACGGCCATGCCGACGCTGCCCAACATCTTCGAGATGGCCGGCGACCGAAGCCTCATGTCGCTCGCCCTCAAGGGAGACGCCAAGATGGCCGTCGGCGTCAACGCCGGCATCATGTGGGACATCAACGAGCAGTGGTCGCTCGGCTTCACCTACCGCTCGAAGCTGCGCATGAAGGTCAACTCGGGCTCCATCGCCCTCAAGACGATTGACGACCCCGCCATCGGTCAGATTCTCGGTCAGCTGCTCCAGGCTCCCCAGTTCTCCACGCTGCAGAACCTCTCCTCGGCCGTGGTAAAGACCGAACTTCCGCTCCCCGCCTCGCTCACGTGGGGCGTCAGCTTCCGCCCGACGCCGAAGTGGGAGTTTGCCGTCGACCTGCAGTATGTCCTCTGGAGCGCCTATGACCGGCTCGACGTCGAGCTCGTCAATCCGACCGACAACACGACCGTCATGACGCTGGCCAGCGACAAGAACTACTCCAACACGCTGGCGGTCCGCATCGGCGGCCAGTACCGCGTCTGCGATTTTCTGACGGCGCGCATGGGTATGTACGTCGACGAGAGCCCCGTGAGCAGCGACTACCTCAATCCCGAGACCCCCTCGATGACCAAGCTGGCCTACACGGTCGGTCTGACGCTGCGTCCGACTCGCTGGCTTGACATCGACCTGGCCTACGGCTACGTCAACTCGGCCGACCCCGAGCGCACGGGCTCCTACCCCTACACCAACTCGGTGCTCGAGTTGGCAGGCGTCGGCGCCGCCCAGGCAACGACCGACTTCTCGGGCAACTACACGGCCCGCGCCCACACCTTCTCGCTCGGTCTGAACTTCCGTTTCTGAAAGCCGGAATATTTTACTATCTTTGCGGTGCGCTTCGCCCCAATGCGGGAGGAGCACACCGCAATCGTTTTGCAGGGCCCTATAGTTCAAGGGATAGAACGAGGGTTTCCTAAACCCTAAATCCGCGTTCGAGTCGCGGTGGGGCTACCAGGCCGGCGGCCGGAGTTTTTCCAGCAGGAGAACTCCGGCCGCACTGTTTTTGGGGCTGAGACAGAGCGAGGCGGCGCTGTGTCGAAAGAAGACGCGCCCGCTGGCTCTCCCCCCTTTCCGACACCACCCTCTCCGCCGCGGCAAGCAGCTGCTTCCCCGGCGAAAGCCCGCCTTCGGGCACAACTTTTGCCCCTCACCGTCGTCGCCTTCCCGGACAGGCGGTCGGGCCCGGCAAAAATCTCGCACCCCGCATGGCTTTTTGCCCCCGCCTTTTCGTATCTTTGCAGCCGGAAAACACACGAAGAAATGGAATCGCTCAAAGAGTTGTACAAAATCGGGAGCGGCCCCTCGAGCAGCCACACGATGGGGCCCAAGAAGGCGGCCGAGCAGTTCGCCGCACGCGGCAACCACGCCGACGCCTTCCGCGTAACGCTCTACGGCTCGCTCGCCGCCACGGGCAAGGGCCACCTGACCGACGTGGCCATCCTCTCGGTACTCCAGCCCATCGCGCCGACCGAAATCGTCTGGCGCCCCGAGACGGTGCTCTCCTTCCACCCCAACGGCATGCTCTTCGAGGCGCTCAGCGGGGGCAAGGTCATCGACAGCTGGACGATTTTCAGCATTGGCGGCGGCGCGCTGGCCAACGAGGAGACTACCCGCGAGGAGCCGCGCAGCATCTACCCGCTGACGACCATCAACTCCATCAAGGAGTGGTGCTACCACGAGGGTAAGACCTACTGGGAGTATGTCAACGACTGCGAGGGGCCCGAAATCTGGGACTACCTCGACACCATCTGGGAGCAGATGTGCAAGACCATCCAGAACGGACTGAACAACGACGGCGTGCTGCCGGGCGGTCTGAAGGTGGCGCGCAAGGCGAGCACCTACTGGGTCAAGTCGAAGAGTTACACCGACTCGCTCAAGTCGCGGGCAAAAATCTACGCCTATGCGCTGGCCACCTCCGAGGAGAATGCCGCCGGCGGTACGGTTGTCACGGCTCCGACGTGCGGCTCGAGCGGCGTCGTTCCGGCGGTGCTCTACCACCTGGCCACCTCGCGCGACTTCCTGCGCATCCGCATCCTGCGGGCGCTGGCCACGGCGGGGCTCTTCGGCAACATCGCCAAGACGAACTCCTCCATCTCGGGCGCCGAGGTAGGGTGTCAGGGCGAGGTGGGCGTCGCCTGCGCCATGGCTGCGGCTGCGGCCTGCCAGCTCTTCGGCGGCACCCCTTCGCAAATCGAGTATGCCGCCGAGATGGGGCTCGAACACCACCTCGGACTGACGTGCGACCCCGTCTGCGGACTGGTGCAGGTCCCCTGCATCGAACGCAACGCCATTGCGGCGGCCCGCGCTCTGGATGCCAACATCTACGCCACGCTCTCCGACGGAGCCCATCTGGTCAGCTACGACAAGGTGGTCGAGGTGATGAACGAGACGGGCCACAACCTGCCGAGCCTCTACCGCGAGACCTCCGAAGGGGGCCTTGCCAAGCGCTACTACGAGCGCATATAGGCGCCGCGGCACATTCCGGGCAGGGGGGCCAAGTCCTATCCTGTCCTCTCCGAGCCCGCACCGGACGCCCTGTCCGAATTCTCCGCGGCGGCTCCCGGGTGATTCCCGAGCCACCTACGGACGACTCCCGAACAACTCCCGGGCAACCCTACCCCCCTCCAAGCCAAGCCCTCTGCGGTCCGCCACGCATTGCATAACGCCACAAAAAAAGCCTCCTCCCCGTCCGGGGAGGAGGCTTTTTCTAAGCCCTGCGGGCTGCGGTCCCCGAAGGAACCGCCCCGCTCGCGTATGGTTAGCGCTGCGACTGCTGCTGCAGATTCTCGAGGTCGGATTTCAGACCCACCACGAGGTTGTCGTACTCGCGCAGACCCGTACCGCCCGGAATCAGGTGACCGCAAATCACGTTCTCCTTCAGATTCTCCAGCGGGTCGACCTTCGCCTGGATGGCGGCCTCGTTGAGCACCTTGGTCGTCTCCTGGAACGAAGCGGCCGAGATGAAACTCGAGGTCTGCAGTGCTGCGCGGGTGATACCCTGCAGCACCTGCGTCGAGGTTGCGGGAACGATGTCGCGCACCTGAACGAGCTTCAGGTCGCGGCGCTTGAGGCTCGAGTTCTCGTCACGCAGCTTGCGCAGCGAGATAATCTGTCCCGGCTGCAGCGACGTCGAGTCGCCGGCATCCGTAACCACCACCTTGTCGTAGAGCTCGTCGTTCACATCCATGAACTCCCACTTGTCGACAATCTGGTCCTCGAAGAAGCGCGTGTCTCCCGGGTCGATAATCTTCACCTTCGACATCATCTGACGTACGATGACCTCGAAGTGCTTGTCGTTGATTTTCACACCCTGCATGCGGTAGACCTCCTGCACCTCGTTGACGATGTACTCCTGCACACGCGTCGGGCCGAGGATGTTGAGGATGTCCGACGGAGTGATGGCACCGTCCGAAAGCGGGCTGCCGGCCTTCACGTAGTCGTTCTCCTGCACGATAATCTGACGCGACAGGGGCACCAGATAACGCTTCACGTCACCCTGCTTCGAGGTGATGATGATTTCGCGGTTACCGCGCTTGATTTTGCCGAAGGTTACCTCACCGTCAATCTCCGACACGATGGCGGGATTCGACGGGTTGCGCGCCTCGAAGAGCTCCGTAACACGCGGCAGACCACCGGTGATGTCGCCGCCCGACTTACCGATTGCACGCGGAATCTTGATGAGGATTTCGCCCGTCTTGATTTTGGCGTTGTCCTTCACCACGACGTGGGCCGATACCGGGAGGTTGTACTGCTTGACCTCCTCGCCCTCCTTATTGACAATCTTGATGACGGGGTTCTTCGTCTTGTCCTTCGACTCGATGACCACCTTCTCCGAAAGGCCCGTCTGCTCGTCACGCTCGTCGCGGTAGGTCACACCCTCGATGATGTTCTCGTAGACGGCACGACCGTCGTACTCCGAGATAATCACGGCGTTGTAGGGGTCCCACTCGCAAATCATGTCGCCCTTCTTCACCTCGGCGCCGTCCGCCATGAAGAGCGTCGCACCGTAGGGAAGGTTGTGCGTATAGAGAACGATGTTGGTCTTCGGGTCGACGATGCGGAACTCCGACTGACGCGAGATGACGATGTCAACCGGCTCGCCGGCAGCATTCTTGCCCTTGACCGTACGCAACTCGTCGATTTCCAGACGACCCTCGTACTTCGAAACGACGTTGGTCTCGACGGCAGTACCACCGGCCACACCACCGACGTGGAACGTACGCAGAGTCAGCTGCGTACCCGGCTCGCCGATGGACTGTGCCGCGATGACGCCGACCACCTCGCCCTTCTGTACCATGCGGGCCGTGGCCAGGTTGCGGCCGTAGCACTTGGCGCAGACGCCGTGGCGCGACTCGCAGGTGAGCACCGAGCGGATTTCAACCGACTCGAGCGGCGACTTCTCGATTGCCTCGGCAATATCCTCGGTAATCTCCTCGCCGGCCTTGCAGAGCACCTCGCCCGTCAGGGGGTGGATGACGTCGTTAAGCGCCGTACGGCCCAGAATGCGGTCGTAGAGCGTCTGTACCACGTCGTCGTTGCGCTTGATGGCCGTAGCCGTCAGACCACGCAGCGTACCGCAGTCCTCCTCGTTGATAATCACGTCCTGAGCCACGTCGACCAGACGGCGCGTCAGATAACCGGCGTCGGCCGTCTTCAGGGCGGTATCGGCAAGACCCTTTCGGGCACCGTGCGTCGAGATGAAGTACTCGAGCACCGACAGACCCTCCTTGAAGTTCGAGAGAATCGGGTTCTCGATGACCTGCTGGCCACCCTCGACGCCCGACTTCTGCGGCTTGGCCATCAGACCACGCATACCGCTCAGCTGACGAATCTGCTCCTTCGAACCACGGGCTCCCGAGTCGAGCATCATGTAGACCGGGTTGAAACCGTCCTCGTCCTTGACCAGCGTATCAATCACGGCCTTCGTCAGCTTGGTGTTGATGTTGGTCCAGACGTCGATAATCTGGTTGTATCGCTCGTTGTTGGTAATCAGACCCATGTTGTAGTCCTCCATGATGGCGTCGGCACGCTCGTAACCCTCGGCCACGAGCTTCTGCTTCTCCTCGGGGATGATGACCGCGTCGAGGTTGAACGACAGACCGCCCTTGAAGGCCATGCGGTAACCCATGTCCTTGATGTCGTCGAGGAAGTTGGCCACCTTGTCGGCACCGGCCTTCTTCATCACCACGGCGATGATGTCACGCAGCGAGCGCTTGGTCAGAATCTCGTTGATGTAACCCACCTCCTTGGGAACCACCTGGTTGAAGAGGATGCGGCCGATGGTCGTCTCCTTGAGCACGCGCACGGGGTTTCCGTGCTCGTCCAGGTCGTCCACCATGCACTTGACCACGGCGTGCAGGTCGGCGCGCTTCTCGTTGTAGGCGATAATCGCCTCCTCGGGACCGTAGAAGACATGTCCCTCGCCCTTGACGCCCTTGCGCGGCTTGGTGATGTAGTACAGACCGAGGACCATGTCCTGCGACGGCACCGTGATGGGGGCGCCGTTGGCCGGGTTGAGGACGTTGTGCGAACCGAGCATCAGCAGCTGCGCCTCCAGAATGGCGGCGTTGCCCAGCGGCAGGTGCACGGCCATCTGGTCACCGTCGAAGTCGGCGTTGAAGGCCGTACATGCCAGCGGGTGGAGCTGCATGGCCTTGCCCTCGATGAGCTTGGGCTGGAAGGCCTGGATACCGAGGCGGTGCAGCGTCGGGGCTCGGTTCATCAGCACGGGGTGACCCTTGATGACGTTCTCGAGGATGCCCCAGATGACGGGGTCCTTGCGGTCGATTATCTTCTTGGCCGACTTCACCGTCTTGACGATGCCGCGCTCGATGAGCTTGCGGATGACAAACGGCTTGTAGAGCTCGGCGGCCATATCCTTCGGGATACCCATCTCGTGCATCTTCAGCTCGGGGCCGACGACGATGACCGAACGGGCCGAGTAGTCGACACGCTTACCGAGCAGGTTCTGACGGAAGCGGCCCTGCTTGCCCTTGAGCGAGTCGGAGAGCGACTTGAGCGGGCGGTTCGACTCGTTCTTCACGGCGTTCGACTTGCGCGAGTTGTCGAAGAGCGAATCGACGGCCTCCTGCAACATGCGCTTCTCGTTGCGCAGAATCACCTCCGGGGCCTTGATTTCAATCAGGCGCTTGAGTCGGTTGTTGCGGATGATGACGCGACGGTAGAGGTCGTTCAGGTCCGACGTGGCGAAGCGGCCGCCGTCGAGCGGCACCAGCGGGCGCAGTTCGGGCGGAATGACCGGGATGACGCTCAGCACCATCCACTCGGGCTTGTTCTTGCCGTTCGAGGCTCGGAACGACTCAATCACGTTGAGGCACTTGAGCGCCTCGGACTTGCGCTGCTGCGAGGTCTCGGTCGAGGCCTTGTGGCGCAGGGCGTACGACATCGAGTCGAGGTCGACCTGCTTCAGAAGCGTATAGATGGCTTCGGCACCCATCTGGGCGACGAACTTGTTGGGGTCGCTGTCGTCAAGTGCCTGGTTGCCCTTGGGCAGGGCGGCCAGGATGTCGAGGTACTCCTTCTCCGAGAGGGTCTGGAGCCGCTCGATGCCCTGCTCGGCAGCGACACCGGGGTTGATGACGACGTAGCGCTCGTAGTAGATAATCGTCTCCAGCTTCTTGGAGGGGATGCCCAGCAGGTAGCCGATTTTCGAAGGCAACGAACGGAAGTACCAGATGTGCACCACGGGAACGACCAGCGAGATGTGGCCCATGCGCTCGCGGCGCACCTTCTTCTCGGTCACCTCCACACCGCAACGGTCGCAGACGATGCCCTTGTAGCGGATGCGCTTGTACTTGCCGCAGTGGCACTCGTAGTCCTTCACCGGGCCGAAGATGCGCTCGCAGAAAAGACCGTCGCGCTCGGGCTTGTAGGTACGATAGTTAATGGTCTCGGGCTTGAGCACCTCACCGCTCGACTGGGCCAGAATCTCTTCGGGAGAGGCCAGGCCGATGGAGATGCGGCTGTAACCATTGTTCGTCTTGTTGTCTTTGGTAAATGACATATTGTGTTCGTTTTTCTTATCTTCCTAATTATACCTCTTACTCGAGTTTGACGGAGAGCGCCAGACCGCGAAGCTCGTGCAGCAGCACGTTCATTGCCTCGGGGATACCCGGCTTGGGCAGGTTCTCGCCCTTGACAATCGCCTCGTAGGCCTTTGCACGGCCCGTCACGTCGTCGGACTTGATGGTCAGAATCTCCTGCAGGATGTTGGCGGCACCGAAGCCCTCGAGTGCCCAGACCTCCATCTCACCGAAACGCTGACCGCCGAACTGCGCCTTACCGCCGA
>ERZ780167.852-NODE-852-length-29442-cov-24.673393_pt1 | contig 29442 bp, 25 predicted proteins | sample MGYA00510982_ERZ780167 | MGnify/ENA primary metagenome ERZ780167 (study PRJEB29588, sample SAMEA2146107) | human gut metagenome | biome: human gut; feature: human-associated habitat; material: faeces | place: Denmark | collected 2008/2010 ... | reverse complement strand
CAGCACTGCGGATGGATATCTCGTTGCTCGCTAACTTTTAGCGGACAGCAATATTAACTAATCACATTATGATAATACCTGACTGGGCCAAGGAGCTGAACTGCTCCATAACCGTCTGTGACAAGGACGGAGTGATTATCTATCAGAACGATCCTGCCGTGAGACAGTACGAGAAGCATGGCAGCCTGATCGGAAAGAACCTTTTCGGCTGCCACGGTGAACGTTCCGCAGGCATAATCCGTCACCTGCTGGAGACGGGCGGCACGAACTGCTACACCATCGAGAAGCAAGGTGTACACAAATTCATCTTCCAGAGCGCCTGGAAGGAAGACGGCGAGGTGAAGGGGCTATGCGAGATCTCCATCATCACTCCATCGGAGATGCCTCACTACGTCAGGGAATAAAGGATTTGAATATGAACCGGCAGGCCGCGAGGATGAGCATCGGGCCGAGGCCGGAGTAGAAGGATGCGATGAATTCAGCGGGGAGTCCGGGTATGAACTTCAGGCTGACGCCAAGGCATGCCATGCCCACAATCAGAATCCATCCGCCGGGTGGGAATGTCTGCCAGGGAGTCGTCTTCCGCGGCAGTCCGGCGATGCGCGCCGAGTACTTGTTCACGGCTTTGCGGAACATGAGGTAGAAGCACATCAGCACAAAGGCCGTGATGAGCAGCAGCCACCAGAGCCTTTCCGTAGGCATTGTCAAGTACGCCTGGATGCCTTTGACGGCGATGACAACCCCCGGCGCTCCCCAAAGGAGGGCGGCGATGTAATAGAGGACTTTCTTGTTCATACCAAGTTGTTTTATCGTGTTAAGTAACCTTCAAAAAATAAGCTGCTTCATCTTAAGGAATCTTAATCTGAAGCAACTTATTATTATCATGTTCCTATGAATGCGCCGAAACAAGCTGGCAGTCTTTTAAGGATCGCCAATTGTCATAGGAGACTAGTCGAATGTCATTCACCACGGCTTAAGGTTGACAGTCTGGTAGAATGCCTGGGCTTCCCTCACCAGAGAGTCCGCCGGTGTCTCCTTCGGCGTCTCGGTGTGGCTCCACGGTCCGGTCTCCCTCACGTCGAACTGCCGGATTCGGCGAACCGGCGAGAGGACGGTCAGCACATCATCACTGTAGTAGCCCAGATCCTGGTAGGTGGCCATGAACGCCCGCTGGTTGTAGTCCGGCGCGAGGATGTCCCGGCCGTAGAACTTCGAGTCATAGGAGAAGTGCAACAGGGAGAAGATGGTCGGCATCAGGTCAATCTGGGAGCAAAGCTTCTCCACCCTCCGAGGCTGGATGAAGCCCGGGGAATAGACGATCGCCGGTATGTGGTACTTGTCCACCGGGATGCTGGTCTTGCCGGCGCTGGAGGCGCAGTGGTCGGCCACGACGATGAACACGGTGTTGCCGAACCACGGTCTGCGCGAGGCCTCGGCGAGGAACTGGCCGATCGCGAAATCGGTGTACTTCACGGCGGCGGAGCGCGACTTCATCTCACCGTCGTAGGTGATCTTCCCTTCCGGGAATGTGTACGGACGATGATTGCTGATTGTGAATATGATGGCGTGGAACGGAGTCCCGCTCTCGGCCTTCTTGTCGAACTCCTTCAAGGCCACCCTGTACGAATCCTCGTCGCAGGTACCCCAGATGTTGCTGAACGTTATGTCCTCCTTCGGATAACAGTACTTGTCGATGATCTCGAAGCCGTTGCCGGAGAAGTAGGCACGCATGTTGTCGAAATAGCTGTCGCCGCCGTAGATGAACGAGGTCGTGTAGCCGTTCTCCCTCAGCACGGTGCCGGTGGAGAAAAGTCCGGCGTTGTCCGGCCTTTTGATAAGGCTTTCGCCGGCGCTCGGCGGAATGCAGAGGGTCAGGGCCTCAAGGCCGCGGACGGACCGGTTGCCGGCGGCGTAGAGGTTGTCGAAGACAAGGCTCTTTTCAATGAGCGTGTCCAGATTCGGAGTGATGCCGTCCTCATTGCCATAGGCGGCGAGGAAATCGGCGCTCAGGCTCTCCACGGTGATCATCACGATGTTCTTCCTGACAGGCGGAACGGAGTCCCTTATCATCCGCACGGCGGCATCGGCCGGCTGGTCTGCCTGCCGGACCGCGGAGCCAGCCTCCTCACGGACAGGAACCTGGCCGCAAAGCGCGAGTTTGAGTCCCTGCGCCTCATCCTCGGGAAGCATCTGATAGAACCTGTCATATTCAAGAGTGCTGCTGCTGTAGGCCTCAAGGAAATTCCAGCATCCGTTGCACTGCAACTCGGTTGCGTAGTTATTGGAGCTCTGGAGGTTACGGTAGCTGAAACGCAGCCAGAAGAAGCTTCCGGCGAACAGCACCGCATAGATGACGAATGTCGCCAGGAACGGAACGGCTCCCCCGTTGCCGGACTCGCTGAAATCCTTCCGCCGGAACAGCCGCCAACAGATCAGCACCGCCACAAGAAAGACCCCGAGGAACATCGGCACGATAGGATATGATTCCATGATGTTCCCGATCACCTCGTTCGTGTAGACCAGATAGTCAACCGCTATGAAGTTGTACCTCACGCCGAACTCGTTCCAGAAGACACACTCAGAGATGGCGTTCACTATCATCAGGAATATGTACAGCCCCATAGTGAACAGCAGTCCGGCCTTGCACCAACCCTTCCTGATGTTCGGGATGAACAGCCTCAGGCAGAACGCGCCGAGAAGCAGGAGGGAGAGCAGACGGGCTATCGTCGGAACGACGGAACCATATTCAGTGAATATGTTGGATGGCAGCAATGAGTAGACCGCGAAGGCGAGCAGGGCGGCTCCGATAATGTAGCAGAGCGGCTTTTTGTACTTGGCGTCGTTCAGCGTGGCCTGCACCACCATCGCCGGTGCGAGCGCGAGCAGGGAGAACGCCACATCATTGACAAAGCCTAACAGAAAGATCTTAAGCCATTCCAGCGCCGTGAATCCGATTACGGTAGGCGGAGTGAACAGCAGCAATATTCTTGTGATGAAGCCAAGCGCCACGGAAAAGGTGATGAAGACCGGCGCGAAGTACCTGAACCAGTCGTGGACTTTTCTGGTCTTGTCATAGTTTCTTAAGCAATTTCTGTCCATAAGGAGAAATGATTGATGTTTATCTGCTGCGAAGATAAGAATTTCCGACGATTATTGCTAACTTTGCGTAATTATGCGTAAATCATTCATCTTGATGAAAAGACATTTATTCTGCGTCGTCATAGCGGCGATCCTTTTTTCCGCCCTCCCGTCGGAGGCACAGATCCGTGGTTTCCGTCAGGAACAGTTGAAGGAATGGGAATTCAGCAAGGACGGCTCCAATTGGGAGACCGTGGCCGTGCCGCATTCCTACAACGCCGAGGATGGCCATTCTCCTTATTACTACCGTGGCAAGGCGACTTATCGCTGTGATCTGAGGATCACCGATGTGAAGAAGACATATTATCTCTTTTTCGAGGGTGCGGCTCAGGCGGCCGTTGTCAAGGTCAACGGAGAGCAGGTAGCGGCCCACAAGGGTGGCTACACGCCTTTCTCCGCAAACATCACAGAGTCTTTGACCAGGGGTGTCAACAGGGTGGAGGTGATTTGCGACAACTCTGAGGACCTGGAGATGGCTCCTGTCACTTCGGACTTCAATAAGAACGGCGGACTGCACAATCCGGTCTGGCTTCTGGTCATGGATGATGTCTATTTTTCGCCGGAGGACTACGGAATGTACAGGCTTCGTTGCGAGACTCCGGTCGTGACCAAGAAGAAAGTTGTCACCAATGTCAGGACTAAACTGGTCAACGCGGGCAATCGGGACGCGGACATCCTTGTGCGTGTCCAGCTTCTGGAGGCCAATGGCGCGTTGGGCTATCAGGCTGACCGCGAGGTCCTTGTCAAGGCGTTCTCTGAATATGACTTCGACCATGAGTTCATCCTTTCCGGCATGCATCTTTGGGAAGGCATGAAAGATCCTTACCTCTACACGATCAGGGTCGAGCTGTTCAAGGGAAAGAGGATGATGGACATCGCCGAGACAAAGGTCGGTTACCGTTCGATAGGGATGGATCCGGAGAGAGGATTCCTTCTGAACGGTCGTCCTTACCCTCTCCGTGGCGTGGCGATGCATCAGGACACTGATGGGAAGGCCTCCGCGTTGACTCAGGCTGACTATCGCCGCGACTACCGCATCGTCAAGGAGCTTGGGGCGAACTTCCTGCGTCTCGCCCATTATCCGCATAACGACTTCGCGTTCCAGCTTTGTGACTCTCTCGGAATCATTGTCCAGACGGAGATTCCTTGGGTCAATGTGTGCGGAACCAACGCCACACAGGCCTATTTCAACAATCTCCACCATCAGATGAAGGAGATGGTCAACAATCTCTACAACCATCCTTCGATCGCTTTCTGGGGTATGTGGAACGAACTGGACACCTGGGGTAACAACAATGACCTCCAGGGACCGTTTGATGCGGGAAGGGTAGCGAGAGAGACCGAAAGGCTCTATAACTTTACTAAAAAACTTGATCCTGACCGATTTGTGGGCTTCACGGATTGCTCGAATCTCGCCCGTGAAGGCTATCCTGAACTAAGGGGTGACTTCTGCTCCCAGAATCTTTACTTCGGCTGGTACAGGACACCCAACAATTTCGACGGATTCACGCCCACGCTGAAAAAAGTCCGCGGCCTGAGACCTGACTGCCCTGTCAATGTCGCTGAATATGGCGTCGGCAACAATCCGTTCTGTCAAGTATGGAACCCTGCGGACGCTGTCCGCGACAAGGAGGACGACTCAAAGCATTATGAAGAATACGCGAACCGTTTCCACGAGTCGCACGTCCGCCAGATCAAGGCGATGCCTTGGCTGAACTTCACAGCCATTTGGGTCTTGTTCGATTTTCCGGTGGCCAACCGTCAGGAAGGTTACATGGATTCGGAGGACGGTGTCAAGTTTGTAAGGAACAACGACCGCAAGTACATGAATGACAAGGGACTCGTGACCCGTGACCGCCAGACGAGAAAAGATGTCTTCTACCTCTACAAGTCCCTGTGGAACAAGGACGAGACCACGGTACATATCACATCGCGCCGCCTTAAGTCCTTCCCAGCCGGACAGGATCTCCGCATCAAGGTCTACAGCAACGCAAAGTACCTGACCCTTTACCAGAACGGCCGGCTTATTGATCGCATGGTCAGCTCTGAGGAATCCTCCGGTGTGGTCTGGACTTTCCCCGCCGTCCGCCTGAAGACCGACGAGGACACCTTCAAGGTGGTCGCCAACGACGGCACCACCGACCAGATCGTCCTCCGGAAATCCAGATAGACTCCCGGCCGCCTATGCGCCCTTTTATGCCAGCCCCTCCGGCACCATAAAAGGGTCGTTCGTAACAGACTTCTTCCAAGAGTTTGCCTATCTATGGTGGATGTTGAAAAAACAAGTTGCATCAATCCCGAAGTGACAGCCCTGAATATCAATTCACTACACCTTTGAAGTGATGCAGGTTATTATTTTCACTTAACTTAACGCTTAATATGGCTTGAAAATATTTCTTTTCCGGAAACCAATGATGCAAGGAATGCGTATCAAAAGGATTTATATAGACAGAGACAAAAACTATTGAATTATGAGCACCAGACATTTATTCCTTCCGTTTCTGATCGCGCTGGCAGGAATTGTCTCCTGCAATCAATTACTTCCTGACGATCAGCAGGGGACCCCGCGCGGCTATGTGACCGTAGACAAACAGCACTACTGCAACCTGACCAATGTCAAGGGAAAAGATTTCGAGGGAAACCAGAAATGGGTATTCTATGACGGGAACGACATTCGCGTCAAGATGTCCGGATGGAGCTGCCGCTGCGGCGCACCAGGCCACATCAGCTTCAACGTTTCCTTGGTGGAACTCGACCTTCCCGGAATCGCCACAATGTACATCCCTCTGGAGCGCACCGAAGGGGATCATTATGTGAGCGGCAACAAGTCAGTAACCGGAGCCCATCTCAACCACTATCATGTGTCGAAGGACGGCCGCTTTCTGGAGTTCGACCTATCGATCACCCTGTACCGTGAGACAAAGGGGGACATCCGTATCTTCTATTTCGGCCCGATCCTATGACACTCCCTCAGAGGCCTCACTGACATATGCCGGACGAGCCGGCAAAAAGAATGGCGAAAAGAAGGTGACCGAGTTTTTTAACCTGGCCACCTTCTTTTTTTTGTCATATAAGCGGAACTACCTTGAAATCTTTATGTTGCCGACATTGAATCCCCATCCGCGACCTTGGGCATGAGTAACTTTTCCGGCCGTGTTTCATCTTCCTCGACATTCAGAGTGCCAACAACCAGACCCAAGGTCTTCAATGCGACACTTCCGCACCTTTCCGTCGCCCGGAATCACAGCAGAAGACTCTCCCGTGAGCAAATCGCACTGTTTCGCTCACGAGATAACCTCGGAAGACCCTTCCGTGAGCAGAATGCGCCGTCTCGCTCACGAGACAACCTCGGAAGACCCTTCCGTGAGCAGAACGCGCCGTCTCGCTCACGAGACATCCTTGGCAGACCTTTTCGTGAGCAGAATGCGCCGTTTCGCTCACGAGACAACCTTGGAAGACCCTTTCGTGAGCAGAACACGCCGTTCCGCTCACGAGACAACCTTGGAAGACACAGACAAGCCTTTCCTGTACCAATCCTATCTCCTGGCCACTTTGGTACACCAGACAAGCCTCTCCTGTACCAAAAACTCTCACACAGTCTCTTTAGGATTACTTTTTTTCTTAGAATCTGTTTTGAATTGTTTGTTTGAAGGTTAAGAGCAATCTCTTCCCCTGCTGCTCACCTCGGCAATCCGGACAAGTTCGATTGCCCTCAGTTCGGGCACCGGGTTGAGAGTGAAACACTTCAGTTTCGACCGCTTCTTCCAAGGAAGACAGCGGTCGGATCTGACTGAAAAAGCGGGAAGAAAATGAAGATTATTTCTCCTCAAAGAACATTTCAAACAATTCAAAACTACTTCTTAATCCAGCGGAGTTGTATGGACTTTCCCGGCTGTCCGCCTCAAGACCGACGAGGACACCTTCAAGGTGGTCGCCAACGACGGAGTCACAGATGAGATAATCCTTAAGAAAGCGAAGTAGCCTTCAGCTTTTGAAGTGACAATAATCACATCCGGCTTCAGTTTGAATTAAGTTCATTCTGAAGCTGGATTTTTTGTGGATTGGTGTATTCTACCATATGTGGACAATGGGGCAAGGCTGACGACTCATCGAATATTGAATCTAATTTTTCTATTGCTGGAATCTACTTTTGAGGTGAATAATTAATTGATAACTAATGTTGTTGCTAAGGTTTTTCTACTTCTGCCATTTACGATTACACTTTCAGCATTGCTGTCTTTTGTCGGAAATGATTTTTGTTCTATATTTGGGTGTTATTTACTACACCGAACAATGAAAAATGTACTAACTATCTCTATATTGACCTGCGTTCTGACCTTCTGCGGACGAAACCAGGCCGTTGATGAAAGTCTCGACCGCGCCGAGTCCTGTATGTCCGCAAGTCCGGATTCAGCACTTATGATTCTGGAATCGATTGACTCGCTTCATTTCGATTCCAGAAGTCAGAACGCTCGTTATGCCCTCCTTAAATCAATCGCCCTTGACAAGAACTACATCGACAGGACGGACGACTCGCTCATCAACATCGCCGTGAGCTATTATCGCCACCGCCTCAACGCTCCGTACAAGTTCAAGTCCTACTACTACCAGGCCCGCATCTACCAGAACGCCGGCCTGATGGACAAGGCTATGGAAAGTCTGGTTTGCGCGGAGCATATCAGATCCGGAAAAATTCCAGCCGAGGATAGAGCGCGATTGCATATCGCTAAATCACAGATACTCACAGATAGATATGATTATTCTGATAATCTGATTTCAGAACTTGAACTGGTTGAGTCTTATTCCTTGAAAGCTGGGATGATTAATAATTATGTGTCATCATTGTTGGATCAAGCGAGAGCATATATAATCAGGGATAACTTCAATGATGCCGATAGCTGTCTGGCAATAGTCAAATCACAAGATTCCTTATCTCACAGAAGTCTTTTAGGGTATAACAAATTACACTTGTGCCTGTCGGTCAATTCCGGACAATCTCCTGATAGCATATGTGTTGTCCTTGATAAATATCTGGCCGTTGCCGAAGATCCTTCCGAAATAAACTGGGAGTTTGTCGCTCAAGCATATATGCGATTAGGAGAGTACGCGGCAGCGATAAATTCGTTAAATCAATATTCGGAATACAATGATTTTTCAGCGGATGAGGCTTACTATCTTCTCAAGTCAGATGCTTATTATTCTTTAGGAAACTATCAATTGGCTTATGATTATTTGTCCAGGTATTCCAACATCAGTGATTCTTTGGATATGGCAAAAATGTCTCAGGAAGTGAATTCCGTAAAAGAAAAATTCGAGAATAGGCAGCAGATTCGACGACAACACTTGACTTTGTATATAATTTTATTGGTGGTTGCATTCTCCGTTATCGTTATCACCTTGTATCTGTGCAAAAAGCATTCTGAAGAGCTAAGACTGCAGCAAAAGTATAACGAGCTAAAAGAAGAGTTCCAATACTTGACCAATACCAAAGAATATTATAAATCTAAAATTATTTCCAATGTAGATGAAGAGACGCTAAAGATACTGGACAGAAGAATAATAGCGTTAGGGACTTTCCTTTCCAAAGATAAGCCTGATTCCTTGTCTAAAGTTGCTGATAAGCTTGAAGACTTGACAGCTAATAAAAATGTTGTAACGGATAGCATTGGAATGCTATATGCGATATATCATCCAACTTTTGTATTAAAACTGGAAAGTTTTGGTTTAACCGCTTCAGAGGTTGGATTCTGTTGCTTATTGATGCTGGGCCTTAGGACATCGGAATTAAGTCAGGTCGTGAATAAGTCAAATACCTATAATATAAGCAGCCAAATCAGATCTAAACTCAAGCTTGAACAAAGCTCAGGTAAACTCGCAAATTGGCTTAATCAGTTATTTGAATCATCCGAAAAGTCTAAATGTTAGGTTTAATGGCAAACTAGTAGGTCTGAATTGCGTAAAAGTAAATCTGCTTTTACGCAATTTGCTTATTATTAATAAAATACGTTGATGTAATGTAGATTTTTTATTATGATAGTAGATATTTATTGAGGAACTTTGCATTATGAACTATAATCATAATGAGTATGAAGATGAAACGTTTATTATTATCGTTATTCGCGCTTGTTTTAATAGGCGTCTTTACGACAAGGGCGAATTGCACTACTGATGACAATGTCGTTAAGAAAGAGATTGTTGTTAATCAAGACAAGAGTGATTATTTTGCGTTTCCCCAGAATGATTCTATATTTATGGGACTTAAACTGTTTTTATTATGAAAAAGATTTTATTTGCGTTTATGGCGATGTATTGCTTTATAGCCTGTGACCCTTCCGATTCTTTTGCAGATAATGAAGGAGAATGGTGGGTCAAGAATGACACAAATGAAGCAATTGGTATTTGGTGTGACTGGACATTTATGGAGCCTAAGTTAGAGAAGGTGATGCCGGGAGATTCGCTTCATCTGTATACTTATTATTGTTACATCAATACGGATCCTGTATTCGATGGTTTATTGACGAGCACTGAACCGGATGGCGATCGAAAAATCAGCTTCTTCTCATCGGATGGCAGTCTTCTGAAGGAATGGTTTGTCCGTGACAAGGACGAAGCTGGAAATCGGTTCTTTAATGAGTATAATTGGCGTAAGTATAAGAAGGACAAGTATGATGGTTTTATTAAGCGGATCTGGGTGTATGACTTCACATCTAATGATGTTGAGCGGAAAGATACTGATGCTGAGGAATGAGGCTTTTGATTCAGATATAGGAGAGAAGCAATTGTGAAAAGTAAATAAATTTTCTTTATTTAATTGATAATCTGTGATTTATTATAAAAGATAGTAGATTCTGAAATAGGATGGTAGAAACCTTGTTCCGAACTTTGCAGGAAATAATCATTCCTGTTAAGGAGCAGGGTTTCTTCTATGTATTCCATTGCCGATTACCTTTATAACGGAGGTCTTTACCTTCACAATCTGTTTTTCCCGAGACGGAAGAAAGTGAGCCTGTTGATGATATATTCAACGACTCGGTGTCAATCCCGTTGCCGGCATTGCTCGATTTGGAAGAAGCCGGACGAGAACCTTTCACTTGAAGACATCAAGAGGATTATGTCCAGTCGGTGCGTAACACGGCATACCACTGTAGGGCTGGAAGGCGGTGAATTCATCCTGCATCCTCAGGCGGCGGAGATTATGGAATGGTTCAGTCGGTATCATCCGAATTACACCTTGCTATCCAACGGACTTGCTCCCGAGCGTGTCATTGAATATGTCAGGAAATACCTGCCGAAACATCTGTACTTGTCGCTTGACGGAGACCGTGAGACTTATCTGCGGATGCGTGGACGGGATGGCTATGACAAGGTGATCCGGGTTGTGGAGGGATTGAAGAATGAAGTGCCTGTCTCGTTGATGTTCTGCCTGTCTCCGTGGAATGATTTTGAGGATATGCGGTTTGTGATTGATGTCGCTAAGAAGTACGGGATAGATGTCCGTGTCGGAATCTATGGGACGATGTCGTTCTTCGACACGACCGGTGAGTTGCTGGAGACTGATGCTGAGGATTATCTTAGGAGAATTCCCGAGAATATTCACGATACGGAGGAAAACTATGATTTCGTGGCGCTTTATGATGAGTGGCGGAACGGGCGGCTTCTGTTGCGCTGCCAGAGTATATTCAGTTCATTGGTTGTCCATTCGAATGGTGATGTGCCGCTTTGCCAGAATCTCGGAGTGACGCTTGGAAATATTCATAAAGAATCGTTGGATGGAATATTCAATTCAAAGAGAGCCCGAAAATTGCAGTGTGCGTACTCTGCTGGATGCAATGGCTGCTGGATTAATTTCCATCGCAAGTATGACATCATCTTGATGCGGAATTTGGAAAGAATCTTCCCCAAACGCCTGATTGAGGTTTTCTATGGGAAATATAATTGGTCCGGCTTGCATGGCGAGACATATCATCGCTATTTCAAACGAGTGAAGAATATGTAGGTTATGGAAAAAATTGAAAAGTTGATAGAAAGATACAAAAATATGCGCAGCCGCCGACGACTACAGGAATGCTGTGTCAATGAATATTCTTTCGTGGGTTTCGGTGGGCACAGCGTGGATAATCTGTATCCGGTTCTGGACTATCTTCACGTGCCGTTGAAGTACATTTGCTGTCGGTCGAAGGAAAAGGCTCGGTTGATAGAGAGGAAATATTCAGGAATCACGGTAACGACAGATTTGGATGACATCCTGTCGGATGATTCTGTAAGGGGAGTGTTCGTGTCGGCCTCGCCGTCTGCGCATTTTGGGATCGCCTCGGAAGTTTTGAAGGCAAATAAGGCTTTATTTGTCGAGAAGCCACCGTGCGGAACTTTGGAGGAATTGGATGTCTTGACGAGATTGGCGGATCAGAGGAATGTGCCGGCTGTCGTCGGAATGCAGAAGAGGTATTCCCCTGTCACTCAGGCGTTACGTAAAGCTCTCCGTAAAGATGTTGCAAAAAGCTACAGCCTCCGCTATGTCACCGGGCGTTATCCAGAAGGCGACTCTTTGACGGATTTGTTCATCCATCCGTTGGACTATGTGTCGTTTCTTTTCGGAGACGCTGTGGTACAAGGTTTTGAAACCGTACGGACTTCAGGCGGAGGAGTGACGATGATGCTGATTCTGAGGCATGGATGTGTGAGTGGTATGCTGGAATTGTCCACATCAGCTTCGTGGGCCAGCTCCGAGGAAAGTCTGGTTGTGCGCTCTGTCAAAGGTACTTACGAGATGCATGGGATGGAGATGTTGACTTTCCGCCCTCATTGCGGCACGTTTATGGGAGTGCCGCTGGAAAAGATTATCCATCATCAACCGGTCAGCGTGGAACTATTCTCCCGCAACTACTTTATCCCGTCCATGACCAACAATCAGATCTACACCCAAGGTTTTTATCCGGAGATCAAGGCCTTTGTCGATGCCGTTGAAGGGCACGGGGCGAAGCTCTTGTCCACAATTCCTACCTTACGGCCGACTTATAACTTGATTGATGAACTGCACGCTCGTTTATAGATGAGGCCCTGCAGGGCTTTGTGCGTGGCAATCCCACTTCAATTCCACTTCAATCCGACGGATACGTGATTTGTGGTTTGGATAATGTTTACTATCTTTGAATGACAGATAACGAATTGGTTATGTTGTACCCTATAGGAATGCAGAGTTTCTCGGAAATCCGCGAAGGTGGATATGTTTATGTGGACAAGACCGCGGCGGTCTTCAGTCTCGCATCAACAGGGAAATATTATTCCCTGAGCCGTCCGCGACGCTTCGGAAAGAGCTGTACCAATCCTATCTCCTGGCCACTTTGGTACACCAGACAAGCCCCTCCTGTACCAAAAACTCTCACACAGTCTCTTTAGGATTACTTTTTTTCTTAGAATCTGTTTTGAATTGTTTGTTTGAAGGTTAAGAGCAATCTCTTCCCCTGCTGCTCACCTCGGCAATCCGGACAAGTTCGATTGCCCTCAGCTCGGGCGCCGGGTTGAGAGTGAAACACTTCAGTTTCGACCGCTTCTTCCAAGGAAGATAACGGTGCTGTCTGACTGAAGAAGCGGGATGAAACTGAAGATTTTTTCACCTCAAAGAACATTCAAAACAATTCAGAACAGCTTCTTAATCCAGCACCGAAAAGAGATGGCGGCTGAAAGTCTCCTCTTAGCCACCATCTCTTACTCTGAAATCCGGAACTACCTTGTAATCTTCATGTTGCCGACATAGAGTCCCCACTCGCCGTCCTGTACGATCGGAACCGGGACACCGTCAAGGTTGTTCTCGTAGTGAGGAGCCTTAAGGTAGGTGTGGGAGTGGCCGCCTACGACAATATCCACGTTGCGGGTGCGGCGGACAAGCATCTGGTCCAGATACGGCTCGTTCTCGAAACCGATGTGGGTGAGGGCGATCACAAGGTCGCACTTCTTCTCGGTCTTCAGGTACTCGGCCCACTTGTTGACCACCTCGGAGTTCTCATAGCCCGGGATCATGTCGGAGACCTCCTTAGAGACAAGTATGGTGATGTCCGGCATAAGGCCTATGATGCCGATCCTCATTCCGGCCTTCTTCAGAATGGTGTACGGCTTGACATACTGAGACAGAGACACTTTCGAGAAATCATAGTTGGCGCAGACCACAGGACACTTGATCTTGGCAAGTCGGCGCGCGAGCTCATCCACACCGTTGTCGAACTCATGGTTGCCCAAAGTCACGCAATCGTACTTCATCGCGTTGATCAGATCGATCTCGATGTCGCCTCCGAGCACGGAGAAATAGGACGTGCCCTGATCGAAGTCGCCGGCATGGAGGAGCAGCACGTTTCTCTTTCCGTCAGCCTTCACGACACTGTCGCGGTAGGCGGCGCGCTCGATCACTCCGCCCATACCCTCATGCTCGCCTGAGCGCTCCGGCTCAAGATGGCTGTGGGTGTCATTGACGTGGAGTATGGTAAGTCTCTTCTGGGCCGCGGCGTCGATGTTAGCGATGGCCGCGAGCAGGCATATTCCTAAAATAAAACGTCTCATTTGCTGTCCCCCTCCTCAAGGATTGTGATCCAGTTCTGGTTCTGGTACTCGATAGGCTTCCCGGCGGCGGTGAGACCCTGCACATAGGCGAGCATCGTGTCGTAGAGGTAGCCGTTGCACATTATGACCTCCTCGGCGTTCCTGGCCACCTTGTAACCGTCGCCGCCGTCCAGAAGGAAGTTGAGCGTCGCCACTCCGTAGAGCCTGTCATCGTCCAGCGGCTCGCCGCCGATGGTGGCCGAGACAATCTTGCCGTTTCTGGCCACGACCTTCACGCCACCGACGATCTGGAACGTGGAAGCCGCCATCTGATCCAGCAGCGCGCGCACGTCACGTCCACGCAAAGCCACGTAGCAGAGGTTGTTACGAAACGGAAACATCGACATTATGTCATCGTAGAGAACCTCTCCCGCCGGCATGTCGATCCGGACCCCACCTCTGTTGGCGATACCGATGTCCACCCTCTTGCCGGTGCTGTCGGCGGTCGCGCGAATCAGCTCGTCAATGTACCAGTCATAGATCTCGCACTCCGGATAGGTGCGCACCATCTCACGTGTCGAATGGCCGATGACGGTCTTGACCTTTGCCATCGCAGGCTGGGCGTCAAGCATTATCCGGGCCACATTCTTCACAGTCCCCTTGCGGAACTTCCTGCCGTTCGGCGCATAGTAGGCACATCCTTTTACCGTACCCATCGCTTCCTCAACGTTCGATGCGTTGGAGGCCACGACACCTGTGCGGTGGCCGTCAACCGGATCCGTCGTCCAGGTGATTGTCCGCTCCTGCGCGCAAAGGCAAAGCCCTCCCGCCAGGAACATGATCATAATTAGTGTTTTCCTCATAAGTGAATATTAACATGGTTAATAAAGTAGCACATCATCGCGGCTGCCCGCGGCGGTGCGACGGACAAGAAGCTATTTCATCCTCAGCCACTTCCACAAATCCTTGAACGTGGACTTCTTGCCGAACATCAGGATTCCCACCTTGTAGATCTTGGCGGAGAGCCAGGCACAGCCGAAGAAAGTCACAAGGAGCAGGACGATCGAGACCACAAGCTGCCACATCGGAACCCCGTAAGGGATCCTGGCCAGCATCACGATCGGCGAGGTGAACGGAATCATCGAACCCCACACAACCACTCCGCTGTCAGGGTTCTGGAACGCCATCAGGATGATGAAATAAGCGATCATCAACGGGATGGTCAGAGGCATCTGAAGCTGCTGCGAGTCGCCTTCATTCTCGACGGCGGAACCCACGGCGGCAAACATCGACGCATAGAGCAGGTAGCCGAGGATGAAGTAGATAAGGAATGAGACTATCAGTTTCACCCAAGGAATGTTCACGAGCGTGCCGATGATGACGCTCATCTCGTCAGGCTCGCCGGCCACGGCTGCGGTCGAGTCGGCGGCCGCTCCCAGGGTGGCGGTTGTCCCGCCAAGAGCCTGCATCTGATCCGGAGAGACACCCATCGTCTGGGCCATCATCTCAGGGTTGCCGGCCATACCGGTGAGCATGTCCTTGCCTACCACACTTGTGGCGACGGTGACCAGCACGCCGGTCAGAACAATCCAGAGGAAGAACTGGGTCAGCGCCACAAGAGCCACGCCGATGATCTTGCCGAACATCAGGTCGATGGCCTTGACGGACGAGATCAGCACCTCTACCACCCTGCTGGTCTTCTCCTCGATGACACTGGACATCACCTGCCCGCCGAACATCATTATGAACATCCAGATGATGATGCCCAGAAGCATGGAGATGATCATGTATATCCCTGACTCCGAGACAGTCTCGTTGCCTTTTTCGTCCATCGTGTACTCCGTCACCTTGACATCGGCCTTCACCTCGTCCATAATCTTGGAAAGGTTGTCGATGCCGTACTGCTGCACACGGTACTCCTCTACCGCGTCATTGGCCTTCGCGGTAAGCCCCGAGGTGAACTCCACTCCGAGCGGGTCCTTTGAATATGTCTGGACGGAGACCGTCTTCTTGACGGAATCCAGCGGAGACACTACTACCAGGACATCCTTCCCGTACTCGTCCAGACGGGCCTTGACCGAATCGGGATTCTCGGAGGAATAGTCCGTGAACGTAAGCCGGTCTGTGTCCTGCAGGTGGCTCATCACGATGCCGGAGCGGTCAACCACGGCGACATCCTGCTTCCTTTCCTTCGTCCCGGCCATGATCAATCCGACAATTATCATGGTCGCCGCGAAAATCAGCGGCACAAGTATCGTGGTGACGATGAAGGACTTCTTCTTGACGCGGGTGAGATATTCCCTCGCTATGACAGTCTTTATTATTCTGAAATTCATGACTATGCCTCCTCGGTTACAAGTTTTATGAATATGTCGTTCATCCTCGGGATCAGTTCCTTGAACGAGTTGACGATGATGTCCTGACCGAGCAGGACAGAGAGCGCGTCATTGGAGGACACGTTCTCCCCGAGAGTCAGCACGGCGGTGTGCCGTCCGGCGTTGTCCTCGTCGGAAAGGACCTTGAATATTCCTTCGGCATCCTTCACCTTGTCCTCGCCGGTGTAGATCAGTTCGATGTTGTTGTTGCCGTATTTGTGACGGATCTCGTTGACCCCGCCGGTAATCACCAGATGCGATTTGTTGATGAGGGCGATGTTGTCGCACAACTCCTCGACAGACTCCATATTATGTGTCGATAGGATGATTGTGGCCCCCTCGTCCTTCAAACGAAGGATCTCCTTGCGGATCAGTTCGGCGTTCACCGGGTCGAATCCGGAGAACGGCTCGTCCAGAATCATCAGTGACGGCTTGTGCACAACGGTCGTGATGAACTGAACCTTCTGGGCCATACCCTTGGACAGTTCCTCGACCTTCTTCTTCCACCAGTCCTGGATTCCGAAACGCACAAACCATTCCTTCAACGCCTTGCGGGCCTCGGCTGCGCTCATGCCCTTCAACTGGGCCAGATACATTGCCTGGTCGCCGACCTCCATCTTGCGGTAGAGTCCCCGCTCTTCAGGCAAATAGCCTATCTTTTCGACATCCGACTGCGTTATCGGACGACCGTCGAACAAAACTTCTCCACCATTAGGAATAGTTATCCGGTTAATGATGCGGATCAGCGTGGTCTTTCCGGCACCGTTAGGCCCCAGCAGACCGAATATTCCGCCTTTAGGGACGCTCACACTGACGTTGTCAAGCGCGACCTTCTCCCCGAAATTCTTGCAGACATTCCTGCACTCGATAATATTCTCACTCATATACTTAAAATCTTGCTTGTCAATTCAACGAGCAGTTCGCCCGGAGTGGCTTCCCCGGCATCTCCTCCTTTGCCTTTGTAGTCATATTCACAAAGAAGGGAGATCACCTCCATCGCCTTGCGGACGGGGTAGTTGGCCACCGCGGTGTCATATTCCTTCCAAAAGTAAGGGTTCACGCCCTGGAGCGCCGCGGCGACGGCGGTTCTGTCCGGGTATCGGTTCTTTTCCTTCAACGCGGCGTATTTCAGGATTCTGGCGAAATGGGTGTAAAGGGCGCTGACGGCCATCGGCATCGCGAACTTCGCCGCCTCACCGATGCGCGCGGCTATTCTCAAAGCCTTCGCCCCGTTTTTCGCCGAAAGTTCCTTGGTCAGCTCAAACACGCTGAACTCACGGCTGATGCCGACATTCCGTTCGATGTCCGAGACAGTTATCTGCTTCGTTCCCTCCGGGAGATTCTTCAGCATCTTGTCGGTCTCGACGGCGATGCGGCTCAGATTCGTGCCGGCGGACTCAGCCAGCAGAGCTGCGGCCTCGGGATCGATTGACAGTCCCCTTCCGGAATAATACTGAGCGATCCACGAAGGCATCTCGTAGTCCCTCAATGCATTGGACTCGACAACAATCCCGTTCTTGGAGGCCTGCTTGTACAATGCCTTCCGTTTGTCAGCTGAAGCCCCGCGCATCAAGAGCACCAGAACCGTGGAGTCCAAAGGTTTCTCGCAATAAACAGCCAACTTCTCCAGATCACGCATTGCCTGCGCGTCCTTCACCACAACCAATTGCCTCTCAGCCATCATCGGAAACCTGCGGGCAGCTGTGATAACGGTGTCCGCATCGACATCCGCCCCGTAGCAGATCGTCTCGTTGAAATCCCGCGAAGCCTCGTCAAGAGCGTTCTCGATGACAGCATCGCAGACCATGTCCGTGTAGTACGGTTCGTCCCCCATCAGCAGATAGACGGGGGCGAACTGCCCTGACTTGACAGCGGAAACTATCTCACGGCACCGGCTGCCGACATTAACCGTTCCTTTCGCCATTCAAGGCTCTATTAATACTTAAAATCCAATGTCTTACGAATATCCTCGGACGAAGCGCCGACAAGAATCCTGTAGTTGCCTTTTTCAGCCGCCCAATCATGCTTTTCAGCGTCGAAATAGCTGATGGCCGCCTTGTCCAAAGTCACTTTCACCTCACCAGACTTGCCTGGTTCAAGGAATATCTTTCCGAAGCCCTTGAGTTCCTTTACCGGACGCTCGACTGAGCTTTCCGGAGCGCTGACATAAATCTGCACGATCTCAGCACCGGCCACAGAGCCGGTGTTCTTCACCGGAGCAGTGACGGTCAAGCCCTTTTCGATTGAGCCAGAAGTCTTAGGCTCGCCATATTCAAACGTGGTGTAGCTGAGTCCGTAGCCGAACGGGAAGGTCGGCTTGATGGCGCGATGCTCGAACCAACGGTAGCCCACGAATATTCCTTCCGTGTAGGTCTCGTCGTAGATGATCTTGTCCTGGATGCCCATCTTGACGGTCTCCTTGCGAGGGATTCCCGGGTACTGGATTTCAGACTGAACAGGATAATCCGCCAGCGTGGCTCCGATCGTGAACGGTAGTTTTCCGGAAGGGTTGACATCGCCTGAAAGCACGTCCGCCAGAGAATGTCCGGCCTCGCTCCCAAGATACCAGTCCTGAACTATTCCCGGAACCTTGTCAGCCCACGGCATCGCCACGGCGTTTCCGGAGATATTCACAACCACAAGTTTCGGATTGGCTGCGGCAAGAGCCTCAATCACAGCGTTCTGTGAATATGGAAGATCATAGCTTTCCCTGTCGTTGCCCTCGCTGTCCTGATGGTCACTCTTGTTCAGGCCACCAATGAATATCACGTAGTCGGCATCCTTGGCAGCCGCCACGGCGTCGGAGATCAGCTTTTCCGCCGAACGGCTCTCGCTAAGATCCTGACCTGTCGTCACCCCGTCGAACTGGCCGCTGGCATCACCGACATAACCACGCTCGTAAACCACCTTCGCATCCACGAACCTTTCCCTGATTCCATCCAGCGGGGAGACCTCGTTCTTCACTTTGAGTGAGGAGCTTCCGCCGCCCACTGTCATCATCTTGACAGCGTTCTCGCCGACAACCAGAATCTTCCTCGCGTTCTTTATCGGCAGGATCCCGCCATCGTTCCTGAGAAGCACTATGGACTCGGCCCCGATCTTTCTGGCGGCGGCGATGTGCTCCGGACTCACGAACGAGCCGAAAGGACGGTTCCTGTCCATCACCGTGCGGAACATAAGTCTCAAGACCCTGCGGACCTTGTTGTCAAGCACATCCATGGTATATTTCCCTTCATTGATTCCCTTGAGGAAAGGATCCGAAAGGTAGTAGTTGGCGTAAGCGTTTGAGAGAGACCAGCTAAGTCCGTTGGTAAACGTGCCGAATTCCATGTCCAGACCATTATTCACAGCCTGTTCCGTGTCATGGGCTCCGCCCCAGTCACTGATCACCACTCCATCGAAACCCCACTCTCCTTTAAGGATGTCGTTCAAAGTGTACTGGTTCTGGCAGCACCACTGGTTCTTGTAAAGATTGTAGGAACCCATTATCGCCCAAGCCTTCCCCTCGGTGACGGCTGCCTTGAAGGCCGGAAGATAGATCTCATAGAGAGTCCTGTCATCAACTGTCACATTGGTGGTGAAGCGGTTATATTCCTGATTGTTCAGCGCGAAATGCTTCACGCAGGCAGCCACGCCGTTGCTCTGCACACCCTTGACATAAGGCACGACCATGCGGCCTGAAAGGTAAGGATCCTCACCCATATATTCAAAACTGCGCCCGTTGAGAGGGGTTCTGCAGATGTTCACGCCAGGTCCCAGAAGCACGTCCTTCCTGCGGTAGCGGGCCTCCTCGCCGATGCTCTTTCCGTAAAGAGCCGACATCTCAGGATTCCAAGTGGCAGCCAGCGCGGTCAACGCCGGGAACGCCGTGCAGGAATCACTTGTCCACCCGGCCTGACTCCATTTGTCCCAAAGCACCTCCGGACGGATTCCGTGAGGGCCGTCGGAAGTCCAGATCTCAGGGATGCCGAGCCTCGGCACTCCGGCCGAGCTGAACTTGGACTGGGCGTGCAGCACAGCCACCTTTTCCTCTGTTGTCATCCTTGAGAGAGCGTCCTCCACCCTCTCCTCGATTGTTTTCGTCTCATCAAGAAAGACAGGCCCGCCATTTCCGGCGGCCTGTCTTCCAACACCTCTTTGCTGACCACACGCGGCGGCGATGCCTGCCACGGCTATCAGACTCAAGATCAATCTCTTTTTCATCCTATGCGTCAAATTTCTTTTCTTTTGTCCTTACGATCTTCTCCTTCATCAGATCGACGGCGGCGCTCACCGCGTCCTCGAACGATGTCGAGTTCCTCTCGATGACAAGATCCTGGCCGTAGGCCCTGGACTGGATCCTGACATTCTTGTTGTCAGGCTCCTTGAGCAAAGATAAAGTCACTTCAACATCGTCAAGATGGTCGCTGAATCTGGAAAGTTTCGAGACCTTCTTCTCTACATAGTCGAGCAGCTTCTGATCCGCGTCGAACTTCAGGGATTTTACTCTAATCTCCATTTTTACCTCCGCTTTTTGCCCTTGGATGGGCGTTAACATAAACTTTTTTCAGTTTCTCGATGGTGTTGTGCGTATAGACCTGCGTCGCTGCGAGCGAGGAGTGGCCCAGAAGCTCCTTGATCGAGTTGAGATCCGCACCCTCGTCCAGCAGTTCCGTGGCCAAGGAATGCCTCAACACGTGTGGAGACTTTCTCCCGGTGATGCTTCCGACCCGCCCAAGCGCTCTTTTTATCGCCCTGTCTATGAAAACCGGATAGAGTTTCAGGCCCTTGCCGGTGACCGCCAGTGGCTCGCTTGCCGATCTTTCGCGACCAACCATCGTTTCAACCGCTTGTAAATATAATGAAATTTCCTTACAAAGCGAAGAAACAAGCGGAATTTCTCTCACTTTGTCGCCTTTTCCCCTCACGGTCATCGTCCCGCGGGCGAAATCCACATCTCCGATCCTAAGCCCTATCAGCTCCGCCCGGCGCATCCCCGTACTGTAAAGCATCGACACGATCAGCCGTTCCAGCCTTCTTGAATATGCCGCCTCGGAGGCCTTGTCGCTCCCTGTGATCAGCGCCAGATTCTCCTCGGAGGCATCACAGTCCGTCGCGGCGAAATATTCATTCATCGACTCTTCCCTGTAGAACACCGGCAGCCTTTTCTCCACCTTTGGCTTCGCCACCGTCCGCACTGGATTGGCGGTCAGCCTTTTCTCCTTCATCAGGTAGCGGCAGAACCCCGACAGCACCGACAGATGCAGCCTGACCGTCCTCGGGCTATCCTCTCTTTTCTCAAGAAGATACACCTCGTGCGAACGGATGATCTGCGGCGTGAGCGATTTCAGCAGTTCCTCATCAGTCGCCGCCCCGCAATCCTCCACAAAGACCTTCAGGGCATCTGAATATATCGCCTGAGTTCTCGCCGAATATCTCCGGATGTCCTTGATGTAAGATATGTAATCTTCGATGAGGCGCATAGGCTTAAGACTTAATATTCATCAACTTCGCATCACTTTCCGGCATTGTTCACACCAATCTTTTCCGCCAGTTTCTCGACCGGCTTGTTGCACCACTGTGCGATGACTCCCACGAGCAGGGCAGCGGCGAGGGTTCCCTCACGCACACCGTGGATTCTTCCGTCAAGCCAGAGAAGCGAGGCGACGCACGCCAGAGCCACAAGCGACACATCCACAACAACTTTCGTGATGTCAAAACGGGTTTTGAAAGCCTTGCAGATCGCCAGAACAAGTCCTTCGCCGGCCAGTGTCACCACCCCGGCCACGACCTCAAAAGCCACACCGACCCCCACAAGCACGATGCCCACAAGACACCAAACGACCTGCATAAGGTAGTTCGGGCAAGGCACATCCGCGATGCACCAGCAGGCGAAATCCGTCATGTACCCGAACGCGAACGCCACCGGCAGCTGCATCAGCTGGACCCAGTCGTAATCCTTCCGCAGGAGCGCCATCTGAATCAGAATGAATATGCAGTGCATCACGATCGTTGCCTCCCCCACCGTCAGCGGGCACAGCATACTCGCCACATAAGGCGGACACGAGATCGGCGAAGTTCCAAGATCCGCCAGAATAGAAAAAGCCACCCCGAACGCCACAATCAGCAGTCCGACGCACAGCATCACATATCTCTTGAATATTTCCATTTTATCTCTTGAATATTTTGTGTCCTGAATATCTCAATATTTATTCAAAACTCTGACGTTTCCCACTACGGCATATTCATAAATACCTGTGGACACGGTTGTAATAGTCCTTGTAGTCAATGTCTTTCCTTGAAAGCAGGAACCGCTCCTCCTGAAGGATCTGGAGGTGGAAAATCGTCACCGCGCAGAGCACGACGAGCAGGTGAAGCCAGTTTGCGAAGCAGAGAAGCAGCCCGATGTAGGTCAGGTCAAAACCGACGAAAGCCGGGTTGCGGCTGATTCTGTAGATGCCGGAAGTGACCAGTCCGGTCTTCTCGTCCGGGGATATTCCGGCCCTCCAACTGTCCCGCATCTGAAGCACGGCGGTAGTGAAGAACACCACTCCGAGAGCCGTCAAAGCCAGTCCGATCCAACCGCACCACCGCGGGAGGAATGAATATCCCCGGACGACGCTCCACACCTCCACGACGACAATCAGGACGGAAAAGGCAGCCAGCAACCGCTCCACAGTCAAAGTCCGCAGTTCCTTATTCCCGCGCCCCATCTGATTGGTCCGGATCCCTTGACTCCTCTGACTGAGCTGTTTAGCCAGATAGACTCCATAGAATCCGGCCATCAAGGCCAATGATATTATCTGAAATACTGTCATACAATCACGCCGGAGGCATATGGTTCAGGATCATCCCTAAGCATTTCCTCCAGCGTACAAATTTACGAATATTCCCGAGAACAACTAACGTCCGTGCGTCAGGACGGCATTTCCACGCAACGACTTTGCAAACAGGGGGTCTTCGTGCGTCAACAGGGTGGCTCCGCGCACGGGACGGGAAGCGGGTTAAGCGTAGCTATGCATTCCGCCGAGGAGGTAGTTGACGCCGAAATAGGTGAAGAGAACGGAGGCGGAGAGGATCAGGGTGTAGATGTGGTAGGCACGGTGACTCCTCAGGAACGGGAGACGGGTGCGGTGAACACCGAGGGAGGCGATCAGGAAAGTGATCAGGGCCCAGGTTTCTTTCGGGTCCCAGTTCCAGTAGCAGCCCCAGGAGACGTTGGCCCAGATGGAGCCTGCGATTATGCCTGAGCCTAAGAAGAACAGGGCAGGGTACATCAACGCTTCCGACATCCGGGCCATCTTCGCGGAGGCTGAATCAGAGACTGAAGTATGGCGCAGTGATGCAACCAGCCCACAAATTCCGTTGACCATAATGATGGCGAGAACGGTGTAGGAAAGCATCATTAGAGAAACGTGGATGCTCAGCAGCGGGGACGACAGCACAGGCATCAGTTGGGTGACGGCCGGGTTGGCGTTGCCCATCGCGGAAACCAGAGCGGCCAGCGACGCGACTATGATCCCGAACGGGAGCATAATCGAAAACCTCTTGAAACTCAACACGGAAGCCAGCATCGCCGTCCAAGCGATCGTCAGCATCGTCTCCGCACCATTGGAGAAAGGAATATGTCCGCTCGCGATCCAGAAGAGCCCAAGCACGATGGTCAACACGAGGAAAAACACGAAAGCCGCAGCTACTCCAACGATCTTGAATATTTCTGGAACATATTTTTTACCAACCCTTGTAGAGGAGAAATTTCCCCGGATCATCCTACGCATCGCCGCCGCCAGCATCACCAGACCGATGATCAGGAAAGTTCCTGCGATCGGAAACAGCGGAGGCAGAGCGTTGTACGCCCTCTCGGCCTTGATGCGGTACGCCGGCGGAAGGCTCTCCCCCATCTTGCTCTCCTGAAAGCGGCGCAGCTTCCCGAGCGAATCGCTTAATTTTGAATATTCACGGTTCACCACCAGCTCGAAGATGTAGTCCATCGACTTGCGGACGAATAGCCACTCCTCATCGGCGATTCCATCCGGCAGCCGGTCGCTCTGCGAGTACCATCCAAGCCGCCCGGTGCTGTCCCGCAAAGGGTAGATTTTCAGCAGATCTCCTGAATATAAAGCCTTGACAGTCGCCTCCTTATCCATTGCGTCAACCGCCTTTTTCCGGTTGTGCATAGGAATATTCCTCCAACTTGCGCCGTAGAACATCCAGCCTGTAAGTACCTGTTCGTCAGTCAGTCCCTTCACACCGGATGTTCCATAGAGCTTTGCGCTGAAATCCGAGGCAAGAGTCTGGAGCGGGCATATTCGTCCGTGGTACAGAACGTAGAGTCTTCCGAATTCGGCGGCGATGTTTTTCGGCAGGACTTTCGGAGAGGCTGAGCCACGTTTTACCTGATTCCCTTTGACGGAAGCATTTTCCGTTTGAGGCAGCCCACCTACGGAATTCCCTGTCGCAGAAGCGGTTGCCTCCAAGCACAGAAGAATCGCCATGACCGATGAATATCTCAACGCGTTCCCGAAGAACTTCTTGAACCTCTTGTCAGTGAAGAAAAACGCCAGCAGTCCGAGAAGGAGCAGCGCATAGCCGGTGTAAATGACAGCGATGCCGACCGGGTCGTGGCTCACGGTGAATGTCACACCGGCCTCATCGCTGTCATAGTCAGTCTGATAGAAACGATAACCTTTACAGGACAGGATGCGGTTCATCCTCACCTCGCCCTCGCGGAGAACCGAGCCGTTCCTTGTGAAACGCAGCCGTGAACTGTAATCCGATGCGGCGTCCGTTCCGGAATGGTAAAGCACCTCGAAGCCCTCAAGTTCCACACTGAAAGGCAGTTCGAGAATCTTTCCGTCCTTGGTCTCGAAAGTCTCCACGGATTCCCCCTCACGCACGTGAAGCATCCCCTTCCTCGCGGAAAAGGATGTCACAAGCGCTCCCGCCAGAATCAGTGCCAGCGAAAGGTGCAGCACCAGAGCCGCCGGCCGCCCCGCAAAAAGTCTTGTCATTATATCGAATCGATAAACTTAACTACCGCATCCCTTTCGGACTTGGAGAGGGCACGGAAATTCTCAACGGACTTGCGGGCGTCGCTCTGGGCGCTTCCGTGCCACATAATCGCCTCCACAACAGTCCTGGCGCGGCAGTCGTGAAGCCTGTCAACACCACCGGCGACCAGCTCGCTCAGGCCACGTCCCCAAAGTGGAGTCGTCCTGCACCAACCGGTACGGATGTCGTTCTTCATAAAGAGACGATGCTGGACCATATCGGTGTACGGCCAGATAGTCTGGTGAGGATAACGAGGAAGCCTCGGATCGTTGTCCTTGAAGAAACCGTTCGGATCCGTGACATTGTCCTCTCCGGTAACCCAGCTTGGACGGTGGCACGTGGCGCAACCGATCTTAGTGAAAAGTTCCTTGCCTTTGATGACCTCAGGATTGTCCAGATCCCTGGCCGCAGGAACAGCCAACCCTCTGTGCCAGATCATAAAGTCGGCATATTCCTCATCCGTCATCTCCGGCTTGAGATCCTTGGCCATCAAATAATTATAAATATCCTCCTGAACATTCCCCGTCTTGTTCTGGTCAGGGAAATATTTGTAGAAATCCTTCTGGACATCCGGATCCTGCGAAGCCACCTTGGCGTAGGTCGCCGTCATATAGTGGTAACGCCTGTCGCTTCGGGTCACGTTGGTGATGTTCCAGATGGCGTTCGCTCCGGCGGCGTCCTGCAACGGGCCACGGCTCAACGCGTAAGTGAAACGCTTAGGATGGGTAGTCTTGCCGTAAAGGCTTGTCCACTCGCCATTTGCGAATATGGCCGGATTCAGTTTGGCACCAGCCGCCTCCTCCTTGGCGTACTGCGCCTTGAGATCATCGTCATCAATCGCGTCCAGAAGCCCGACTCCATAAACGCCGATCGTGGACTCAACCCTGAAACGCACGTTTGAATATGGCACCGTGGTGGTCTCGCCGTTCTTCGTCACCTCAAGCGGCACATAGAACGCATCCTCAGGGACGATGACCTCCGGATAGATAAGACTGTAAGGCTCTCCGTCAGGGAACTGGTTGCCCCATTCGTCGGCATATTCAAGCCAGTTTATCTTGATGTTGCTTTCATCGATAGGAGCCTTGAAAGGAGCCACCGCAAGAGTCTGCGGCATTCCGGTGACCGAACTGAGGTAAGTGTCTGTGTCGTCGGTGATTACCAAAAGGTAGCCGTTGCCGTTCTTGTCAGCCTTGTACTCGGTCTGACGCTTGCCGTGACTGTAGTTCGGGTGGCAGTAGAGGCATCCGCGACGGACCATCAACGGGCCGAGGCCGCTGAAAGCCCCGTCCTTGTTCTCGTTGAAATCCCTTTCAAAGAACATCTCTCCGTTCTTGAAGGCTTGGATCATTCCGGAGTTCTCAATCACCGGAGTCGGCTGCTCGTAGGCTGAAGCGCTTGAATTGAAAGCCGTTCCGAGTTTTCCGCCGGCATACCATTCATCACTCAGCTCGGTCGGAGTCTCAGGTTCGTCCGTTCCGCCATTGCCGTTGCAGGCGGTGAAGGCAAAAAGGGTGGCTGAAAGTATCAGCAGTGATTTATTCATAATCTTTCAATTTTATATTGGTTAAAGGATCAGCCGGCTTTACCGGCCAATCCTTGGATATTCATTTAAAGTCCCGAGGGTGAAAAACTTCAGTTTCAAAGGTTTCCACCAATATGGAACAAAGTCTTTCCTCCTCAAAGAACATTCACTTTAGTCATTGATCAAAGCCTGGCGTGCGACCTCGAGAGCGTCATTAAGGTCATTGCAGGCGTCGATGGCCTCCTTGACCTTGGCATCCTTGTAGTTCTTCACGAACGGCTTAGGCATAGCACCGATCTTCTCAAGGCATTTCTCGATCGCGGAGATGACACCCTCATTGGCGGCCTGATCAACGCTTGCAAGGTAGGCGCTCACTGAATATGTCTGAGCGGTTGTCGCACCGAGAGCTCCGAAATAGGCGCTGCGGACGCTGACGATGTTGTCGTAGAAGTCCTCGATGGAATTCCAGGAATGAGGGGACTCGATGTAGTTCACATCCTCTCCGGTGTACGGCTTTCCGATTTTCTGAGTGCCGACCTCGTCCACGATGTCCTTGCAGCCCTCGATGATCTGCTCGCTTCCGGCAGTGACTGACTTCCAGACGCTTCCGGCCTGGCCGCAAAGTTTCATCTGCTCGCCGAAATCATCCTCCGGCTCCATCTCGGCCTCCTCGATCAGTTCCTTCTTGGCATCGCTGACGTTGTCGAGTCCGGCCCAGGCGGCCTCGAGCCTCGCGGCGCTCAGTGACAGGTCCTTGGCGACAGCGGCTGCGTAAAGAAGCTCCTTCTCAGGAATGGCGGAGGCGGCACGCTCCTTACCGTCACGGAACAAGATATATTCAATGCCGTGGAATCCTACAAGTCCATTGTTGAGGTTGGCGACAGTGTTCTCGATGTCAGACATCATCTTCTCGCTGTCGAGAAGGTTCTCAAGAGCGACCTTGTCAAGCGGCCAGGTGTCGATGTGAGGGTCGATGCTGTACTTGGACGCGGCTCCGAAAAGGAAAGCCTCGCTCCACTCCCAGTACTGGCGGGCGGATTTCCAGAGGTCGCAGGCTGCCTTGACATTGGCATCGGTCGGTGCCGTCTGAAGTTTCTCGATCGCCGCCTGAAGATCAAGCGACTTGTCAGCGAGGTTCTTGTACGTCGGGATCACAGTGTTGTCCACGAAAGTCTCGTTGACCTTCTGGAGCGTTTCCTCCTTAGCGGAGGTCGGGTCTGTGGAATTTTTGTCGCAGGCCACAACGGCGAGAGCTGAAGCCATCAGCACAGCCGCGAATTTAAAACCTTGTCTCATAGTCGTTGTATTTTTTGAATATTTATTACCTATATTACTTGCATCATCACCTCAAAAACCAGCCACTAAAAGCGATTCCAAAGGTGATCGAAGGTTCGTTGTTGAACGGGGCGACATAGAAGCGCTTTGAATATTCCGCCTTCACGACGATGTCTTTGATCGGGTACCAGTTGATGCCGGCGGCGATGCGATGCTTCCCGCACCATTTGTAGTCCAGCACGCCGTCGGCCACCTTGAACATCGAATCGTAGTACTCGTAGTGGGCGAAAGCGTAGCACTTGCTCTCCTTCTTGAAGAGTGAAAGAATATCATAGCCCACCTCTATGCTGCCGACGATCGCATCGGATCCCACAGCGTTGCGAGGGGAAGGCGAAGCGTTAGACATATTGTTCTTGTTGAACGCCGTTATCTGTTGGGAATCATTCAGATGAGCATAATCAAAGCATCCTCTGGCGATCAGGTTGTGTCCCGAGTAGGTGAAGTCCGCCGAGCCGATCATCACCTCGCCCTTGCAGTCCTTGTACTTGGAGTTCTTCGTGAGGGAGTTGTTGAAGCTTGATCCGAAGTAGCCGCTAAGGCCCATCCTCAAGCCTTTGACAGAATGGTTGTCAATCCTGAACGCCCCGGCGTAGGAGTTCGCGATCTTGAATTCGTAAGGGGATCCGGCCCCGCCCTGAATGAAGTTCTCGGTACTGAATCTGTCCGAGTCAAGTCCCGGAAGGAACATCAGTTCATAGGACCATTTGCCAAGGTTACCCAGAATCTCGATTCCCGGCTCGTGCCAGGTGCAAGGAAAGACAGTGTTCTCTCCTTCCATCCTGTAGGCCGTGAAGAACTCGGTCGGAAGATGGTGACCATTCGTCAGTCCCACCGGGATGATTATCATTCCTGTCCTGACCTTGAACGCGTCACTGAAAGCCTTCTGGAGCCAGAACTGCTCCAAAGCGACCTCGCCTCCGCGCTCGATCTCGCTCTCATATTCACCTGCCTCGTCAGCCTCGAGCTCGACCGCGCTTTCGGTGCCTCCGTGCTCGAACTCGATCTCCGTGCCGAGCGTCCATCCTTTTCCGAAGTCGTACCCAAGATTGATGACGAAGTGCGGTATGTCGAACCGTCCGTGACTTTTATCGTCTTTATATTGCTCCGGATGGTTGTACCTCTGCCAAGCGTCGCTATAGAAGTTGCGGGTCATCATCGCCTCACCGTAACCACCGATTGTAAGTCTCTGAGCGTTAGCCGCGAAGCCAGTCGCAATCAGTATTACCAGAAGTAAAATCTTTTGTCTCATTTTTACCTTTTCAATTTGACACGGCAAAAGTACAGCGACACGGAAAGTCCGGCAATCGCAATTTTTCGGTATTCTGTACGGTTTCCGTTCAGGGATTGTGGCAAATAATTGGTATTTATCGTTTAAGAGCACCGGAGAATCCGTGACGGAAACAATTGATAAGGGACGGTAGGGATCCGTGCGTGGAATCTGGTTTCTCACTCACGAAGTGTATTGTCCTGATTTAGGTTGACTCGTGTTTATAGAATATCACTTATATAAGT
>ERZ780167.849-NODE-849-length-29490-cov-9.362731_pt1 | contig 29490 bp, 22 predicted proteins | sample MGYA00510982_ERZ780167 | MGnify/ENA primary metagenome ERZ780167 (study PRJEB29588, sample SAMEA2146107) | human gut metagenome | biome: human gut; feature: human-associated habitat; material: faeces | place: Denmark | collected 2008/2010 ... | reverse complement strand
ATGGAGTTCACACTTTCAGAAACACCGTAGAGCAGCATGCACCATCCTATGACAAACAGCGGTGCGGAGGCTATGGCTGACGGACGTATCAGTGCGAGAAGACCTATGAGAAGTATCACCGACGGCATAATCCAGAAGTAAATGCCTACACGGAAAGTACGTGTTATGGCGGCAAGACTCACAAACTGGCCTATCGCTCCTATGATGAGCATGGCGGCAAGGATGAACATCAGCCACGAGATGAATGCGTTTGGCATGAGTGCAAGGATGAGTCCGAGCACAATACTGCCCAGACCTGTCAGCGGGAACGATACCTTGAAGCCGCTCAACTGCCGTCCGTCGGCATCGAAGAGCTGTACGTCGCTCTCGCGGCGGCGTGCCACGAAGTATGCCGCACATGATATCACACCAGACAGAAAGAACAATATGCCGATGACGATGGTAAGCCACGTTACGGTCTGTTCTCTGTATTTTATCAGCAGTACGCCCATTATTATAGCGCTGACGGCGCGTGCCAGCGAGCTTTGTATTATTTGCATGATTTTAAGTTTTTATGGTTTCTTTTGTTGTGTTGTAGTTTTTTATACGGTTCTGACGTTCGTAGGTTCTTTCAGCGCCTGTGCCGTAATCTCCGGTTCCGTGCGTTGTTGGGATGAAATTAAGTCTTGACGGGACATTCTTTACGTCTGACAGATATATCGCTTATCTCCTTTTATTCTTTACGAATGCGGTCATATACTTGATAATGAGTATTCCTGATATGAATCCGCAAGCAATTCCAGCTGCATTGATTACATTCATAGCGCTATCGTTTTTTATGAAAAGATGGTTAACGGTGAGGGCAATGGCGAAAGAGAAAATATTGTTTTCTCAATTTTTCGATATTGCCGGACCGCCTCCTATCATATGCAAATATAGTGAAAGTTGGGCATACGGCAAGTGCCGGAGAGTGTTTTTTATTTTGTAGTGTCACGCTCTTGGTTTATCTTTGCATTAGATAAGATGCGGTTGGGCAGTATAGGTTATGGCGGAAATTCGTTCTTCCACCTTGCTGCTGCACCCACCTTTCATTATCTCTGCATAAGATATACGACGTCAGGAATACGAAAGTAAATATTCTTTTCTGCTAGTTTGAGTTATCTTTGCATACAGAATTATTTAAAAATAAGAACTATGACAAGACTTTATCTGGTGCGCCATGGCGAGACTGTGGACAATGTCAACTGCATATTGCAGGGACAGACGCAGGGTTGTCTGACGCCTGAAGGCATAAAACAGGCTGAAAGTGTGAGGGACAGAATGGCCGGTGAGAGGATAGACGCGTTTGTGTCGAGCGATCTGAAACGTTCTTACGACACCTGTTCCATCATCGCCGCACCACATGGAATGGATGTTGTGACGACTCCGTTGTTGCGTGAGCGAGACTGGGGAGGATTCACAGGAATGTATATTCCAGACCTTAAGGGAAAAGTATGGCCCGACGATGTAGAGACATTGGAGGCCATGAGAGCGCGCGCCGGCCGTTTTCTTGATTTCATACGCAATACATATCCGGACATGACGGTGCTGGCCGTAGGACATGGAATAATAAACAAGGCTGTGCAAAGTGTGTATTGGAACAAGCCGATGAACGAAATAGAAAAAATGACAAACGCAGAGGTGCGTGTCCTTGATTTGTAATTATGCACCTCTGCGGTTTGTCAATCCTTAACCAATTAATGCGTATCTTTTTAGAATGGAAGAGACAGATACCCTTGAAGTTGAATTTTAAATTATGTTGACTTACACTTTTGCTTGATATCAGAGAGCGGTCATCTTAGCGACGTCCGCCGAACTTGCCGCTGCTGCGGCTTGAAGATGAGGAGCTCTTGCCTGCTCTTGACGAGGTTTTAGGACTTGAGAACGACGTACGGCTGCTGCTGCGCGACACGCTTGAACTGCTTTTAGCACGGTTGCCTCCGAAGGAGCCGGTGCTGCGGTTTGTGCTTTGGGGCGTCTTGTTGCGGAAGTTGTTTATCAGGTCGCGGTTGTTGCTTGCTGATCCGCCTAGGCGTCCGCTGCCGGAGAACGACGAGTTGCTCTTTATAGTTCTTTTGCCGGCGATGCTGTTGCTCCTTGGTGTGAAGGTGTTGCGCGGTTTCTGATTGTCCTTTGATATGCTTCCTCCGCGCAGACCGCCGAAGCTTGAAGCCTTTACCGTTGTCATTTCCTTTCTGTCCGTTACGCTTGCAGGCCGTTTGCCGAAGCTGCCTATGCTGTTGCCCGGACGGTTTGTCACGATAGGCTTGTAGTTGTCCTTTCTGCCTCCGAACACTCCCGTATGGCCTTTGCCGTAGTCGCCGCGCTTGAAGCTGTCGCGCATACCGAAGTGGCGTACTTCGGGTTTCGGTCTGAAGTGATGTCTTTTATACCACGAGTGTCCGCCGTTGTGCCTCCAGCTGTGGCCTCCGCAATATACGGTCACAAAGTGCGGACAGCCGAAGTAGAAGTAGTCTCTGTGCGGATAGCGTGCATATATTCTGAATCGCCAGAAGCCTGCGCTCCAATAGAGAGGACGATAGAAGTAGAGTGCGGCGCAGAACGTGTTGTACTGCCAGTCGAACAGAACGTAGCTCATATCGAGATTGCGCTGCCGCCAGTACATGCCGTAGAGGTCGTCTTGTGTGCGTATGCTCATCAGATAGTCGAGATTTATCTCGTATGCGGCTTCGTACTGCTCTTCGCTCAGATTAAGTTCATACGCCATCTTGTCGGTGAGGAAAAGAGCCTGTTCGCGTGCCTGCTCATAGCTCATTGCATTTGCCGATACTGTTGTGACGAACAGTAGAATAAGGGCTGATACAAACTTTTTCATAATCGTATATTTAAATGTTATACATCCATTATCTCTTTCTCTGATGCAAAGATACAACGACTTTCTTTTACAAAAAGAGGGAATTTTCCTATTATCTCGGGGGATTTCCCTAAAATGTCAGTTGGTTCTGTTTTTTTAAGCAGAAGTATCATGTTGGATAAAATAGAGAGGTTTGACTACTGATATGGCGAAAAATGCCTGTATGTGGGATAAATAATGTAATTTTGCAGTATAAAAAACGTTAATGTAAATATGAGAAGTATATTTGCTATATGTCTGTTGTTTGCTGCCGGGATGACGGCCCGCTCGCAGACGTGGACAGACTATGACAACCCTGGAAAGCTCAATCCTGTGCACGGTCTGAGATATGGAGTGGAGATGCAAGGCTCGTTTTCTAACAACAAGACGCCGTTGTGGCTCAACGCCAACAAGTACGGACTGAGCTCGCTCGAAAGCAACAACGGGTATGTGAGAGGCATGGTGATGCGCGATCTGGCGCAGGATTCCATAAGACGCTGGGGCATTGGTTATGGCGTTGATGTGGCAGTACCTGTTAACTATACGAGCAACGTGGTAGTGCAGCAGGCCTATGCCGAGCTGAGATGGCTCTACGGAGTGCTTACTGTGGGCAGCAAGCAACAGCCAATGGAACTGAAGAATAACGCGTTGAGCAGCGGATCGCAGACTCTTGGTATCAATGCGCGGCCGGTGCCGCAGGTGCGTCTGGCGCTGCCCGACTATTGGGTGCTGCCTTTCTCGCACGGATGGCTGAGGGTGAAAGGACACATTGCCTATGGAAAGATGACCGACGACAACTGGCAGCACGAGGTGACCTCCTGCAAGTCGAAGTATGCCGACGATGTGCTTTATCACAGTAAGGCCGGATATATAAAGATAGGCAACGAGGACAGATTCATGCCCTGGTCGCTCGAACTGGGATTGGAGATGGCCGCCATGTTCGGAGGAACGGCATACCGTCCGCAGAAAGACGGTACGATGCTAGCACTGAAAGGTGAGGGCGGACTGAAAGGCATGTGGCACGCCTTCATTCCCGGAGGTGCCGATGCGGGCGAGACTCTCTACAAGAACATCGCCGGCAACCAGGTGGGATCGTGGCTCATGCGTGTGAACTACGACGGCGACCGCTGGCGTCTGGGCATTTATGCCGACAAGTATTTTGAAGACCACTCTGCCATGTTCCTGCTCGACTACGACGGCTACGGCAAGGGTGACGAATGGCAGCAGAAGAAAAAGAGCAAGTTCATACTCTACGATCTCAAGGATATGATGCTCGGCGCTGAGGTGAACCTGAAATACGGTACGTGGCTTCGCGACATTGTGTTCGAATATATATACACGAAGTATCAGAGCGGACCGGTATATCACGACCACACACCGAGCATATCCGACCACATCGGCGGCATAGACAATTATTATAATCATTATGTTTACACGGGCTGGCAGCACTGGGGACAGGTGATAGGCAATCCGCTCTATCGCTCGCCGATATACAACGACGACGGCACAATATCGGTGAAGAACTCCCGTTTCATGGCTTTCCATCTCGGCATAGACGGCCGTCCGACGGAGAATCTGTCATACCGTTTGCTCGGTACATGGCAGGAGGGCCTGGGAACGTATGCCATGCCGTACACCAAGAAGCAGTATAACGTAAGTTTCCTGGCTGAGGCCACATACAGTTTCAGACACAACTGGAAGGTGACTGGCGCTTATGCTATGGACTTCGGTCACATACTCGGCAACAACGCCGGTTTCCAGCTCACCATATCTAAGAGCGGATGGTTCTGACATACGGACAGTGTGACATGGATAAGAAAATGAAATAAAAGAAAACTGATAATGAAAATGAATAAGAAAAACATATATATGACAATGGTGGCATGGCTGATAATGGCTGTGTTCGCATCGTGTGATATTGAGACATCGGACAATGGCGACCTCGACGGATTCTGGCATCTCGACAGGGTGGACACTCTCTCGACCGGCGGAAGGGCCGACTTGTCCAACAAATACATATTCTGGTCTGTCCAGAAAGATCTGATAAACACTGTCGACAGACACGACTCTGCCGGTGATTATCTGTTCCGTTTTGAGCACAAGGGCAAGACTCTGCGACTGTATGATCCGCATGTGAACGACAGAATGAACGGTGACCCGGCGGTGGAAGATCCGGCAGTGCTGAATCCGTTCGGTGTGAATGCGCTCGACGAAACATTCAATGTGAACAAACTGACGGGTTCGAAGATGGTGTTGTCGACAGATGAACTGAAACTGAGTTTCACAAAACTGTGATGCACTAATATTAACGGTGCAGGAGCGAATACTTCATTCCGCCCATAGCGGAGTGGCCGGCAGTGGAACAGAGTAGGGCAGGGCGTGCCCGGTTTGTTACGTTCCGGATGTGCGTGTGAGGTTTTGCCGTACATCCGGAACGTTTTTTATATCATGCATACCGATGCTTTCAGAAATGATATTTATGTGCGTCTGAAAGTAAATTTAAAGAAAACTCAGACGTCGTACTTACGGATTTTCTTGACTTTATTTTGACAAATGAAATTCGTGAAAGAGGTGTAAAGAAATGTTAAATCATACATGACAAAGTCCATTTCAGTCTGTACCACATTACCATATACCCTGTAGTGCAGTGCGGAATAATGCACATGACATTCCGATTATGCCCGTTTTAGCCTGTGGTTTCGACCATTTTAGGGTGCGATATTGCGCATTTCAGTCCCTGAAACGGGCAATATCACATGCCGAAATGGTGCTTATTGCAGGACGGAAAAATGATGCTTGAATATAAGCTGTTGGTATTCAATAACTTGCGCAACGCTCTTATTTTTTGAGTATTTGCGTCTGAAGGAAAGTCAGACCGCAAATACGCGCTGTTTTTTTGGGGTAGAACAGAAAACTGAGACGGGAAAATCAAAATCCGGTTATAAATTGAAAGTTGTCCATTTTGTTTCATCCGAGAAGAAAGAAATTGCACCGGTTCCGGGATTGATGGCGCAGTCTTTTTCTTGAAACCAATCTCTACCGAATCTCGACCGATACCATGTTATGACGTGATAAAGTCCGTATCATGATACGAAAAAGCCTTTCCTGCTCATGCAGGAAAGGCATATGGGAGGATTATTCTTTCTAATGTGATGATTATCGCTGTGTTGCGTGAAGTGCGAGAGACTCGCGTATTTGCGCGCACATTTGTTTTCGTTGCAGATAACAGTCTTATTCTGAGGTCGTGATGCATAAATATGCGTCATGCTTTGGCGGTTTATGCATAATTATACATCATGCAAGACTGCCGGACGTTTGGTTGCCGTGTCCTTGTGGGTATGGCCGGAATGTCATTTACTGATGCAGTCGGCCTCATGCTGCATACCGCGTTCTTTTCTTCTTACAAATACGTCTGTCACAAGTTGGAAGGCAGTGTAGACGATGATGTCTATCAGTACAACCAAGTCGCTCCGCAATTCCGGGCGCATGGCAGTGTTGATTACTACGAACGCTACAGCCAGAAGCAGTATGGTTACAAGAGCCTGGTGCTGTGTCATTCCGGCACGCATCAGCTTGTGGTGTATGTGGTTCTTGTCGGCTTTGAATATGGGATAGTGGTTTTTCAGACGTGTTATGATAACTCTCACAACGTCAAAACACGGCACGATGAGCAGCGTGTAGGTTATCAACAGGCTGTTGTTGCGGTAGGGCATGACGTTGGGATTGTGCATGGCGAACTTGATAAGGAGAAATCCGAGTATGAAACCCAGCGTCAGACTGCCTGAGTCGCCCATGAATATTTTGTGTCCTTTCTCGGCCTTTCCCCATATGTTGAAGTAAAGATATGCCGTGAGCACCCCCATGAGTCCGGCTATCAGAATGGCGTAGGTGTAGATGCCCTCGTGTATGAAGCATAGAAGGAACCCTGTCAATGATAGCAGGGCAAGTCCGCCGGAGAGTCCGTCGATGCCGTCGATGAGGTTCATTGCGTTGTCTATGAATACGAGTGCGAACACCGTGAGCGGTGCGCCTATCCAGAACGGCACTTCATATATGCCGAACATTCCGTAGAAATTGTTTATGTAGAGGCCGGAGATGGGCAGCAGCGAGGCAGCTATAATCTGTACTGCGAATTTTGTTCTCGGTCTGACTCCCACAATGTCGTCCACTATTCCTATGATGTATATCAGCGAAAGGCTTATGAGAAACATCACCGACCATGTGCCTACCGTAAACTGCTGGCGGCCTGTGAGATAATCAAGCATGGATATGCCGAAGATAAACGCTATCAGTGTGCACGGCAGAAAGCATATCCCGCCAAGTCGCGGTATCACGTTTTTATGTATTTTCCTGGCGTTGGGAATGTCGTAGAGCTTCTTTCTTATGCAGAAGTTTATTATGTACGGAATGATGATGAATCCGCACACAGTGCTTATGATGAAAGCAGACAATACTAGAATAATGTGATTCTCCATAATAAAGTCAGTTTATATTATAACTGATATGTTGGGTTATTATTGCATGAGAGTAATGATAAAATCTGTGACAACAGAGTTGTGTATGTGATGTTTATCGTGTGCATTTGTAAAATAGAGTTGTTCATGTTCAATGAAAAAATAAGTCTGTTTTATAAATTGTATTTTCTTTTTTATTTGCCGGATTGTATTTTTTTCTTAACTTCGCGGACTGAATGTATATGTTGTAATTTGCGATTGACGATTGGCTAATATGTATATTTATAAAAGATGATAACTTGTATAATAGGCCACGTCATGATAATTATGTAATATTTGAGTGCCATTTTGAAGATGAGTGAAGATTTAGTGTCTGTCATAATGCCCACTTTCAACTCAGAGCGGTATGTAACCGAAAGTATTGAAAGTATATTAAATCAAACATATAATAATATTGAATTATTAATAACCGATGATGGTTCGAAAGACGATACAGTATCTATAATTAAATCGTATGCAAAAAAGGATTCTCGGGTCAAGATATTTCTTTTAGATGGAAATAATGGTGCAGGGAGTGCTAGAAACAATTCCATAAAACATGCACAAGGCAGATATATCGCTTTCTGTGACAGTGATGATGTATGGTTGCCGGAGAAACTCGAAAAACAGATCGGGTTTATGAGAGAAAACAAATATTGTTTCACATTCGCTTCTTATTATGTTTTTGATAGCGAAAGCCGGAAGAAAGGAATCGTTATTGCTCCTTCGTCAGTGTCGCTCATTGATACAAAGCGTGATGACAAGATGGGATTTTTGACAGCAATATATGACACGTCTTTTTGGGGAAAGTTTTATATGCCTACACTACGTAAGCGTCAGGATTGGGCCTATGTATTGCTGATATTGCAGAAATGCGGGCGTGCTTATTCTTTACGTGAGCCTCTGGCTTATTACAGGCGTGCTAAAGGATCTATATCGCATAATAAGTTTTCATTGATAAAATATAATGCAAAAGTTTATTCCACTGTATTCGGATATTCTGTTCTACATGCTTATATTTATCTGTTCACAATGTTTCTACCTGCTTATGCAATGAAGGTGATAAATAACAAAATCATAAATATGCGATATGAGAAGAGAATAAAGTAATATAGTTATAAAAACATAAATAATTATGAGTGAGAAGGTAAAAGATTTAATGCGCGTAGCTTGGTATTTTTCGTGTAGTCATATATTCTCTGTTCTTCCAGACTCCTTGTTCTTCAATATACAAGCATTTGTTGCAGATATTCGTAAACATCATGTTTTCAGATGGCTTGATGTGAATAATCCAAAACGTTTCAATGAAAAGATTAATTATCTGAAGCAACATCCTTTAATCAAAAATGGGGAGTTGCTTGCAGATAAATATAGAGTACGAGATTATGTTAAAAATAAACTGCATGATATAGGAGGAGATAAGTATCTCGTTCCCTTATTAGGTGTTTGGACAAATGTAGATGATATAAATATAAATGATTTGCCGGAATCTTTCGTTCTCAAATCAAATCATGGTTCAGGTTGGAATATTATATGTAAGAATAAGGCTGAACTTGATTGGAATTACGCAAAACGTAAAATGCGCTATTGGTTAAATAATAGTCAGTATTGGGTATCAAGAGAATGGCAATACAGGAATTGTCCACATATGATATTATGTGAAAAATTCCTTGAATATGAGATTATTGATTATAAATTTTTCTGTTTTGATGGTGAGCCACGTTATATACAAGTTGATCAGGGACGTTTTTCTGATCATAGAAGAGCATTCTTTTCTCCAGAATGGAACTTGGAATCGTTTACAACTTTATACCAAAGACCAGATGTAATTCCTGCAAGACCTGCACAACTTGAAGAAATGTTGTGCGTTGCTCGTTGTCTCTCGGAAGGAATTAATTTTATACGAGTTGATTTATATGTTAATAATGGTAATGTGTATTTTGGTGAGATGACATTACATCCCGGAGGTGGCTGCGACTTCTTTATTCCGGATGTTTATGATTATAAATTGGGAGATTTGCTACGTATTAATAATCAATAAAAATTATTAATGATATAAGTAATTGCTTCATAATTATATTTGTAATATGATTTGCTATGATGTATTTCCCCTATAGATACATGTTCTTTATCATATATATGAATATCAGGCCGATATATTACATGTAAATTGTTAAGTCTGCATATTTCTGCAAGATAAATTTCTTCACAAAATAAAAAGATAGGATAGTTTGGTATACCACACAGTTTAAAATATTGTTTGGTAAGGATAATTAGTGAACCGTGTCCTGCATATATATGCGTTGGTTGGTTGTCTGTATGGTTTATTTTTTTTCTTTTATATAATGTTCTTCTGTAAATAATTTCTAAAAGTGGATATCTGAACATCAGCCGTATCAGTTTAAGTTTCCGCGCGGAGTATCTTTGCATGAGTTCCGGATTCCTGTCGCGATTGAGTTGGGCTGAGAACAGGCTTGGAGCAATCCATCCCACGTTTTTATCTTCTTTTGTCTGTATCAGAGCTTGCAGGGCATCATCCTTCAGAGTCAGATCGACATTACTTATTATAGCATAATCGTATGATGCGGCTTCGGTTGAATGCATCATGCGTTGTGCCGCACCAAAATATCCGGGATTGTCATTATAGTTGAATATCTTTACGGAGACATTGTTCAGACCGGTCTGTTCGATATCCTTACGATATTCGGTCTTGGTGTTGTCTGCGATAAACACGTCCAGCGATGCGGAATCTTTCGTCCGTAAAGCAGCATGATCTACCGACATAAGAAATGAGTGAAGCTCATCGTACGAGTTGTAATTTATGCAATATATGGCAATCTTCTTCATGTTTCAGAACATTTCAATGTTGTTTGTATATTTCCAATCTCCGTTTTGACAGTGCGTCAATAGAGTAGTTGTCTTGAAAAACTTCCAGTGCTTTTGATGTATATTGTTTACGTAGTTCCTCACAGGACATCAGTCGTTCCAGTTTGTCTTTCCATTCTGTAGGAGTGTCTCCTATGAAGCATGAATCGTCGTCCTTGAAGTTGAGACCCTCTACTCCGACCGAGGTGGTTATGAACGGCATGCCGAGCAATGCCGATTCGAGAATCTTCATGCGCATGCCGCTGCCGGTGAGAATGGGAACAATCATAATGGCCCCGTAGGCTACGCTTGACAGATCTTCCACAAATCCATGATAGATTATCGGAAGTTTTGTGCTTTCCTTGTAATGTTGTATTACGCTTGCAGGCCATCCGTTGCCTATCATGTGCAGCTCTACCTGGTTGTATTTTGTCCAGTCTATTGCAGATGCGACATTGTTTATGAACCAGTCGAGCCCTTCTGCATTAGGTTTATGTCCATATCCTCCGAGAAATACAATGCGGTTATTCCATCCTTTATAATTCTTTACGACGGTATTTACGGCAGCCGGGGAGACTTTGATATTTGATTTTACATTGTTCGAAGAAAGGATGTTTTTGTCCGTATCCGTTAATGTTACGACAGTGTCGTATTTGTTGAGATCGTCAATCTCTTGTTGCTTTACTGTCTCAAAAAGCTTTGTTTCTTTTCTTGTCAGCTTGATGTGTGAAAGCAGACGCTGGTTTCTTATAAAACGTATTTCGTGATGTATGAATATCTTTTTGATGTCTTGTGGAAGATAATTTACGAGATGGAGACATTGAAAGAACTCAACCTGTATTATATCAGTATTATGACGGGTTATAGTATCATTTATGAAACCGACAATATCTTTAGTGAAGTAGATGCCATAAGGCTTGAGAGCTCTCTCAATAAGGAATCTTACATTATGTGACATAAGCAGAAGTTTGAATGCTCTTACTGCTTTGTCCCATACATATTTTGGATATGTTAATTGTCTGATAATAGGATATGTTACAATTTTGACATCTGGCCACATTGACTGAAGGGACATAATGTTTTTCTTTGAGGTATTCCTGTTCTCTATGTATATAAGAGTTATATTATGTATTTTTCTTATTCTGTCAATCATGTTGAATTGAGCTTGCGCGCCTCCTGACGTCAAGGGATAAGGAAAAGATGGGGTTATTATTGTAATGTTCATAATGAATGTTTGTTTTATAAGGTTGTATCTATTTAGTTTTTAGAATATCGGTTGTGTATATACAGTCTTTCTTCGTATGACTTGCTTCCGAAAAGGATATTGTCATATTGGGATGTTATCATATTTGTTGTACCGATCATCTTCATTATGCAGTATAATGTTACAAAAGCTATATATAGTTTTTTATTGTTTTGTATTGAGAAGCATTTCAGAAAATCATACCATATTATCCAGTATGCGAACGTGAACAGTCCTGACATTCTGAGACTTATTATATTGAATTCGCTCAAAAGAAAGAACATGAGGAAATACACAATATATGCATTTATGAATATGATGTTCTCTTTTCTTATTTTTACCAGTTTGTCATAATAGCAGAATATGAGCAGTCCGGTCATTAGTCGTTCTATGTAGCCTATGGAAATGGTTGTAGAACTGTCGTATTTCTCCGTATAGCCATCAACCATCAACTGTATTTTTCCTTCCGAATCTCCCAATACTAAAGACATTATTGTGACGAATATTGGGATACGCAGGATGAATATGATATTTCCTAATGCGAAGAGTCCAAGGTATATCCATTTGCTGTATTTACGCTGGAAAAAGAAGTATAACGGGAAATAACATATTGAAGATATGTGGAAAGACAATGCCAATAGACACAGGCTGAAGTATTGTAATGGCTTTCTTTTTTCAATGTATTCAAGTGCGTTGATGAATATGAGTATGGCGATGGAATTTCTCATGAGGTTGGTGTTCATGATGTATCCGCCAAAACAGAGATACAGAATTATGCCCAACGGCAGATTGTCAATGCGTTTGTTGAAGAACCGGAATAAGAGAAAGGTATTTATTACTGTACATACAAAAGAGAAGAACTGGAAATCGTCCACAATTGATTTGCACAGACACATAAGAATGGTGAAGCCTGGTTCGAATGCCCATTTTATGTTATATTCGAATGGATTGAAGTTTATATATTCGGGAGAGCATTTCTGGAATGCCGGATAGTATGCTATCCAGTCGTCGCAGATATAACCGCGGAATCCGAAAAAGAATATTAATATCAGTGCGCAAACTATACGTATGGTTCTTTTTGACGAACTATCTTCTGTATTGTGATAATAAATTGACAGTACGCCAAAAAGAATGATAAGCAATACGTATGGAATAGAATAAATCATTTATTATGCCTTCCTTTTCGTAATTTTGCTCTTTACAATATCCCTTAGGTATAGAACCCATGCTGCATCAGCAAGAACACCGACGAACATATAAATTATGACAAGGAATGATCTTGGCATACTGGAGGCTTTTAGAGGCACCGTAGCTCCTTGTATTATTGAGAAAACCGGGGTCTGTTCCTGTACCTTCGCTTTGGCTAATTGCAGTTGTTGTGCTATTTGGTTGTAGATATTGTATCTTAACTGCATTTCGTTTTCAAGATCATCTCTTTTTGTCTTGTATGATTCTAATAGCAGATCTTCATTTGCATCAGCATATGAGCCGTAGGCTTGCCTTGCTTTGACGTATTGTTGTCTTGCCTCATCGTAAAGTTTCTGTGCATATTCCACATCATTTCTTGCTTTCTTGGTACGATACATGGTAATGTATTGTTGGAGCTGTTTCTGAATTGTATCAGCCATTGTTGCGGAAACCACTGGGTCAAAATCGTTTACAGATATACTTATGACATTTGTATTTTTATCAACGATGCAAGAAATGTTGGAACGAATAAAATTCAGAATATCATTCTGTTTCTTTGTAAGTTTGAAATTATTTATTCTTGTGTTATTGTCTTGTTCTGCATCTTTATCTTTGAGGAGTTCAGAAATCCATATGGAAGGATATGCCCAAAATGGGATTTTTGCATCGTTAATGATATGATCGTAATAAGTTTTATACAACGAATCCTTTTCTTGTTTTACTTGGACATCAAATAAATTTATTATGAAGTCAGACGATGTCAGAACGTCTGGATATATCTGTGGATAAATAGCATCAACACCGCCACCTGAATTTCCGAGATTAACTCCCACCATAGAGGCAATACTTGAGAGGCTTTCAGGCAATGAACCTCCTCCGGATATCTCAGGTGCAAGTATAACAGTTGTGGTATATATTTTCTGTTTGTTTAATGCTACAATCACACCAATAACAGCAAAAATTAAAATGAATGAAAGCAAAAGACGGCCTTCTTCCAGTACTTTTTTGATGATTCCAAGAATATCAATCTCGTTATTTTTTTTAGTATTTTCCATTATTTGTGAAGTTTATTTTCCTATTCTTTTTTTTATTGCAAATGCACAAGCTGTTATGATAGTATTTCTATTAAGTTTGTATTTTCTTTTATTTTTTATCCAATATAATATATCTATAGGTTTTTTATAAAGTCTTTCGGATAAATCATATGCTATTCTTCTGTTTATATGGAAGTCCAATTTACGAAGAATTAGTTTATGATATATTTTATCCGTATCATTATTTTCTGGCTCATTTTTTAGAAATTTGTTGTACCATGTTTTTGCATTTAACATTGCCACAATCTTGTGTTTTGTGTTATCGGTATTTGTGGTTATGCTTTGACGATTTTCTCTGTACATGAAACCTATATGTTGCATGTTTGCAACTCCATTTTTAATTGCCGATTTGAATGCTGTGATATGATCGGAGGACCATGCATAAGGCTGATAGTAATAACCTCCCATACTACGTAGCATTTCTGTTTTTATCAGCCAATCGCCAATGAACTGACGTCTTCCACTCCATAAATGCCATATCATAGAGTATACAGACTCTCTTTCTGGTCGTGCTTCTTGTATACCTATAATATCTGAATTTTCATCAATTATCAGTGTCCATGCATGGTAAATGTTAAGATTCGGATATTTTTTTATTAATTCTATATATCTGGAAAGACATTCTGGATGAAGCATATCATCATCCCCCATACAGATTGTGTATTCACCAGTTGAATATTCTAAACCTTTATTCCAGTTTTTTACAACATCGTATGCACCGAATCCTTTTTTGTTTTTGTAATATTTTATCCTTTTGTCATTATACAGACTTATTACAGCATCAAGATCGTGAGGTGAATTATCATTAATAATTATAACCTCAAAATTATCATAGCTTTGCGCAAGGATACTGTCGATACATTCTTTTAGAAATTGTTTTTTAAATGCAGGTACAATTATGCTGAATTTAATATTACTCATTCTTTAAGATTAATCTGGAAGTTTCCGTTATAAAAGTGTATATACATAAAAATAACAGTCTATTCTTTTTTTTATTGTATATGGTTTCATTTATTTATTGATTATGTTTGGAAAAACAGATATTTAGGGCTAATTTTGCATCTGTGAGTATAAAAAAGAACGTAATATACAGCATTATTCTTGCATGTTCTGGATATGTATTTACATTAGTTACTTATCCTTATGTGTCTCGTGTTCTCGGAGTTACGAATATTGGAATTTGTAATTTCGTTAATAGTATTGTACAGTATTTTATTTTCTTTTCCTCTTTAGGTATCAACATACAAGGTGTTAGAGAAATTGCAAAGGTTAAAAATGACCGGGTTGCATTAAATAATTGTTTCAGCAGTTTGTTCTTTTTGAACTTTATGACTGCGGTTATAGCCATAGCTGTTTATGTTCTTGTTATGTTTCTTGTGCCGCAACTTGCGCCATATAGAACGCTTCTTTGTGTCGGTTTACTACAGCTTGTCATGACACCATTCCTGATAGAATGGTTTTATAAAGGCATTGAGAATTTCAGATATATAACGTTGAGAAGTCTTTTGGTGAAGGTTGCTTACGTAGTTTCCGTTTTTCTTTTTGTTCGTGATAAGGATGATTTTGAACTGTATTTCGCATTGTCATGCGGTATGATGGTGCTTAACAGCATATTCAACTGGTCGTATAAAAAACAGTATGTCAAATTTTGTTTCTCCGGAATTTCAATATCTCCTTATATTAAAAGCTATATGATATTGGGATTATATATGTTGCTTACATCAATGTATACGACGTTGAATACAACTTTTCTGGGTTTTTCTGCCGGAGATAAGGAAGTTGGCTATTATACGACGGCAACAAAACTTCAGACAATAATATTGAGCTTATATACAGCTTTTACTACTGTTATGTTGCCAAGAATGAGTTCATTGTTTAATAATCAGGATATAAACGGCATGAGAGATCTTTTAGTTAAGTCGTTCAATATTCTCATCGTTTTTTCTATTCCGATAGTTGTTTTTTCCATTATATATGCTCCACAGATTGTTCTTCTGCTTTCAGGAAGTGGATATGAGGGAGCTGTTGTTCCGATGCGGATAATTATGCCTTTAGTGTTTCTTATCGGAATAGATCAGATTTTATGTATTCAGATATTGATGCCATTAAAAGATGACAAGATCATATGTATGAATTCTTTACTGGCTGCGGTGTCCGGACTGATTCTTAATTTTATTCTTGTACCTCATCTGAAAAGTGTTGGTTCTGCCTTGGTTCTGCTTTTGAGTGAGATTGCAGTTTTTATTTCCTCTTATTATTTTGTAGGAAAGAGATTGGGCAATATCATGCCGTGGAAGAGCATATTGAAAAACACGTTGTCCACAATTCCTTTAGGTTGTATGTTGTATTATATTGCGGACATATCAAATGTTTTTACAAGTTTATTGGTCGGAATTATATTAACTGCATTATATGTCGTTGTCGTACAGTTATATATTGTGAAGGACAATATGGTTGTCAATGCCTTTATAAATATTAAACACAGATTCAAACATCATTGAATCGTATACGGCATTTCATTAATAGAACGGAATATGTTTTCCATTAAAACAGTATAGAAGGTTTTTATTTCTTTCACCAATTTTTTTTGCAGGAATACCACCTACGATAGTAAAAGGTTCTACATCTTTAGTTACAACAGCTCCGGCTGCAATGACAGCGCCTTCTCCAATGGTCACACCATGTAGAATGATTACGTTAGGCCCTATCCATGTTCTGTTGCCTATTTTTACTCGGAAAGAATTGTCAGAATTGCTTCTGAAATAAGGATCGCGGTGGTCGTGTTGTTCTGTATATATTGATACGTTAGTGCTAATATTAACATTCTGTCCGATGATTATTCCGTTACGCGCATCAAGTATGCTTTTGTCGCCTATGATGCTTCCTTTGCCTATTTTTAGTCTTGAGTGACATCTTATTTCGGCACCATAATATACGATAGCTTTCTTTTCCATCTCCACCATGAATACGTGTTTGTATATCATATTACGGATGGTGTGTGAAGGAATATGTCCTATGTTGATGTCAATAAAACGTATGTATCCCAGAACATATCTCCTGATTATGTCTTTCATTACATGCTTTGTGTTATTATCTTCAACCTCACGTGGTTTTATTTCCGGATTCACTTCTTTTTTAATATGTTTTTCATGCAGTTTTATGATTCTTATAGGTATCATCATAAATACAAATATTATCCACTTCCAGAAGAATAGAATACATAGGAATATAATTATCAAAGACATGATTTCTTGTTTATTTATTGTTTAAAAATGAGTACTTTATTTCTGACAATATGTAGTATGTTTACAAGTGTGTTCAGAGAAAATTTGATATATGTATTTCTGATGTATTAAAATGATGCTTGCAGCAATAATTTAATTCAGGCTGCAAGCATCATTCTTTTTAATCATCTGTGTGTTTATCGGTTTATTTCAACAGATTCACCATTGTCGCAATCATCGTTGCAATCGAAGCAGTGGAGCTTCCTATAGCCAGCCATTGTGCCAGCGACTTGCCGTCGCTCTTAGGCTTGCTCGGAACCACAATCTCGCAGCCCGGGCGCACTTTCGTGCCGTGGCCCACTTTGGCTACAGTTCCGTTCATGTATATGATGTAGGTCTGGCTCTTCTTTGCGCGGTTGCCCCATCCGCCGGCCTGGTCGATGTAGTAGGACACCTTCTTGCCCTTTTCATACGACACTGTGTTGGGGAAGAGAACGTCGCCACTTATCTTCACCGTTCCGTTGTATTCCGGTATGATGATGCGGTCGCCTTCGCGCAATACGAGGTCGGCGTCGCCGCCCGGCTCCTTCAGAGCCTTGTCAAGTTCGATACCCACAGGATATGTCGTGCCGATGTCGAGCTTCTTCACGTCGATGGTGTCACCGCTCTGTGCCTTTGCCAGTTTGAGCAGAGTCTCGTCTCTCATTTGTTCCTCCGGAGTGCGTCTGCGTTCTATACGTGCACCTTCGGCGTAGGCGCGGTCGTTCAGTCCGCCGGCTTTCTTGATGATGTCAGACAGACGTTCGTTCTTCGACGATAGGGTATAGGTACCGGCGAACATCACGTTGCCTTCCACCTCGACGTTCTGCTGTTCGTTGTATCCTGGGCTCTTGCGCACGTAAACCTCGTCGAACGGCATGAGCGTGAAGCCCGGCTGGCCGTCGATGACGAAACCGTCTTTCAGAGCCATTGTGAAGGTCTGCGATATTACGCTGTCCGGTCGCAGGGCCTTCGGGTTGTTGATGCGTCGTGCCACATCCACCTTCACTGTGGATGCTGCGTCCTTCAGTCCTCCGGCCTGCAGCACGAAGTCTTCTATCGTCTCGTTGTCTGCATACTGATATATGCCGGGATAGTTCACCTCGCCGTGTATGGTTATGGTGCGTTGCATCTGTCTTTCAGATTTGGTAGGTATGAAGAGCACATCGTTCTCTCTGAGCGGTACGTCGGGGGCGGTGCCTTTCATTATTCCGTCCACATCGACACTCAGCACCTCCAGCGTGCGGTCTTCCTTAATGCGGTGCATCACGGCGCGCGCAGTGAATGCGTCTTCCTTCAGTCCTTCAGCGTGTTCGATGAGTGATCTGACGCTTGTTATGTCGCCGCCCACCTGATACATGCCTGGACGGAACACTGCACCTTTCACCTCAACCATGTTGGAGAAGCGGTTGAGTATTGAGTCCACGCTTACCGAGTCGCCGTCGGCCACGTGGAATGTGTTCATGTCGAACTCAGTGATGTTGAACACCGAGTAGTCGCGTCCGGTCTTGCGCACCAGTCGTACGGCCTTGCGGTAGGCGTCGCCGGCAAATCCTCCGGCATACTTGAGCAGTGTGCCGACGCTTTCGTTCTTCTTCATTTCGTAGTACATCGGACGTTTCACTTTACCGGTAATGTTCACCAGACAGTCGTACGGTTCTACGGTTATCACGTCGCCGTCGGCCAATCTGACGTTGCCGGTCAGTTTGCCGTTGAGTATGTAGTCGTATATGTCGACTGTGCTCACCAGTTTGTTGTTGCGGTAAACCTTGATGTTGCGCAGCGTACCTATGTCGTTGGTTCCGCCGGCCATGTAGAGTGCGTGGAATACTGAGGCGAATGCCGACAGTGTGTATGTGCCCGGGAGCGCCACCTCACCCATTACGTTTACGGTGATGGTGCGTGTCTGGCCGAGCGTCAGTCTCACCTTGCTGCTGCTGTATCTGGCTCCGAGCTGTGACTTTATGCGGGCGTTGGCCTGCTGCACGGTGAGTCCGCTTACCTGTATCGGGCCGAAGCCTTCTATTGTCACATCGCCGTCGGGCGACACTGTTGAGTTTATCACCTTCTGCGAAGCTCCGTATACGTCTATTATCACTGCATCGCCCGGTCCGAGAATATAGTTCTGCGGAGTGGCGATGTTCATGTTAGGTTCGAATGTGAGGTTCTTGTTGTTGAATATGTCGCGTCCGAACACGCGTTTCTTCATCTTCTCGCGTTCGGCTATGAGTTGCTTGAGCATTGTCGCCGTGTCGGTGGGCAGGATGAGTCCCAGCTCGTTCTGGAACTGCAGGAACGTAGGGTCGCTCTCGTCATACTGCTGCACGGGCGCCATTTCTTCGTATATTCTGTAGTTCGAATAGTTGTCCTGCTGGTTCAGCCCGGTCTTGTTGTTGTCGGCGGAGTTTTTGGTCTTGCCGTTGGCTGTGCGCATCCTGTTCTCCGTCTCGTTCATGGCTTTGTCGGCCACGTAGCCCAGCCCCTGGCTGTTTATCTGGTTTTCATATTTGCTTCTAACGCGGCGTATCTGCTGTATGTCCACACCGCGCTGTATCAGTTTTGTTACTATCTGCTGTTGGGAGGTTCCCTTTTCATGCTCCTGCACCACAAATTCGAGCACCTGGTCGTCGGTCATTGTCGACTGTGCCGATGCGCATACGGGTATGAGCATGATAAGAAAGACAAATGCGATAAGTTTCTTCATATATATATGTTAGAATTTTTTTCCTGTTACGATGCATATCACGGTTTTGGCCGCAATCTTGAAGTCGAGCCATACCGAACGCCGGCGGTAGTAGTCGATGTCCATGTGCAGGCGCCGTATCATTTTCTCCATCGTGTCGGTGTAGCCGTTGTACAGTGTGGCTTCCGATGTGAGGCCCGGCCGCATGCGGTAGATTATTCTGTAACTGTCGTCCACCGCCATTATCTGGTCTATGAAATACTTGCGTTCGGGACGCGGGCCCACGAGCGACATGTCGCCGCGCAGAACATTCCATATCTGTGGAAGCTCGTCGAGATGATGGCCGCGTAGAAACTGCTCCAAAGGTGTGGAGTTGGTGTTGTCGCAGCGTGCCACGAGCTGTGGCCCGTTCTCCTCAATCACGCTGCTCATGGTACGGAATTTGAATATCACGAACGGTTTGGCTCCGTATCCTATTCTGATCTGTCGGAAGAAGATAGGACCGTTTTTCTGACATTTCATCAGAATCATGATAACCAGAAAAACCGGCGACAACACCACCAGTCCTATGGCCGAGCAAACGATATCCGTGGCTCTCTTTATGGCGCGCTGCGTTCTGCCCATACCGTCCTGCAGTGTTTCTTCAATCATTGGTTACCTTTGTTTCTTTTAATGTTCTGATAATATAACTCCGTTTGTCCTATTTTGTTGCAAAGGTACGTAATTTTTATCAAGAAATAATAAGGTGGATATGTTAATGACATGAAAAAGCCCAAAAATCATTGTCGTGAACGAAATAATTAGTATCTTTGCACGCATGGAATTATGGCTTCCTGCCGTTGTTCCGCCTTGTGCACGGCCGTTGTGGCGGCGCACACAAACCGGGGCTGACTGGATTTGACAGCGGGCAGAAATGGTATGTAAGCACGCGGAGCCTCGTCTGCCGGCTCCATAATATCAGCAGTCGAAAATTTATCTGGCGAAAACAATTACGCTCTCGCTGCCTAATCGAAGTACAGTAGATTACTGGCTTAATCCAGTCACAAGGTGACAGGACGAGACATCGCCCGGAAGCTCTTGTCCCGAAGCATTCCGAACCGGCGGTGCGGTTAAATCGGGAATAGTCGGCGCGGGCCCCGCCGCGACGGCGAAATCTTAGGGGATAAGGTTGTGGTTGGTGGTCCGGGTCTTGCCACAGCACGAAAACCGAAGGCCGGAATAAGCGTGTAGAAAGCGTATGGTTTCCCTGTTTGGACGAGGGTTCAACTCCCTCCAGCTCCACGATTCCAGAGAAAAAGTCCTCAGACCAGTGCGGTCCGGGGACTTTTTTTGTGTGCATGTCCTTCTGTTTTGGTGGTTTTCTGCTCTGTGGAAATCCATCAGCGACTGTTTTTTATTCACGAAGTACCATGCATTGGCGCAAAACTTCCAGACCAGGAGAGATGGCATAAACCGTGACGGCGCAGTTCGTCGCGTAACGACAAATCAGCGTTTATCCAACCGGTAAATCATTTTCTCAAAACCGGTGCATACATCCCTTACTTCTTTTCATGCCTCATGTCTGTATATTTTATGAAAACTCAGACGACGGAGTTACGGATTTTCTTGACTTTTTTTTGACAAAATAAAATCGCAAAAGAGATGTGGAGGAATGTTAAATCAGACACAACAAAGGCCATATTTGCCCATACCTCATTATCACATACCCTGTAATGTAATCCGGAATGATTCATCCGACATTCCGTTTATGCCTGTTTTAGCCTGTGGTTCCGTCCATTTCAGGGTGTGATATTGCGCATTTCAGGCCCTGAAACAGGCAATATCACATGCTGAAATGGTGCTTATTGCAGGACGAAAAAATGGTACCTGAATATAAGTCATTGGTGTTCAATAATTTGCGTAACGTCCTTATTTTTCGCGTATTTGCGTCCGAAGGAGAGTCTGTGCGCAAATACTCGCTTAATTTTTGGGGTAGAACTGAAAACTCAGACGGAAAAATAAAAATCCGGTTACAATTAGAAAGTCGCCCATATTGTTTCATCCAAGCCGAATGAAGCAATGCCGATTCGTGTCTGATGTCGCAGTCTTTTTCTCGAAACCAATCCTCACTTGATTTCCGCAGATATGTAGTTTCTTTGTCAGTGGGTGAGACGGCGGGTTGTTTTGCCATAGTTCGGGTTCATCATACGAGTGCAAATTTATATAATCATTCCCAATAGATACTGACCGGACGGCTGCGTGGCATGAAAAATTTGTGTTCTTTTTTTGTTGCAGCGGCGGTCTTTCACTATATTTGTATAACACAGGCTGCGGCTCGGCAATGCCGTTTCGTAAAGCGATATTGCTTTCCGTCCGCCGTTGCGCTCGCCTTTCACTGTGTTTGTATAACACAGGTTTTCGGTCTGGCAATGACCGATTTTAAGGATGTGGCTTTGACAATAGGCTGTCGGCGAAAGACGAAGGCTGTGGCATGACAGTCGGAGTTGTCTGCATATATGTTGCTGACTGCGCGCTTATGGCTGGTGTATGGTTGTTGTATATTATGAAGATTATTATATGGACAAGGATTTTTCTCTTTTGAGTGTCAGGCAGGCTGTGGCGGCGGACATCCCGGCTCTGCTCGATGTTTTTGCACAAGCACGGCGATTCATGGCCGAAAACGGCAATCCCACTCAGTGGGCCGACGGCTATCCGGACGCAGTGCAGGTGGAGTCTGATGTGGCGGCGGGCCATTGTTTTGTGGTGGAACATGACGGTCTGGGAGTTGTCGGCACGTTCTGTCTTGTAGAAGGTGAGGATCCCACTTATGCCGTGATAGAAGACGGTCACTGGCTCGACGACGATGCCTACGCCACCATCCACCGGCTGGCTTCGCGCGGCGTGTGTGGAGGGGTGGCGCGTACGGCGGTGGAGTGGAGCATGACGCGGTGTGCCAATCTGCGCATAGACACTCATGCTGACAATGCGCCCATGCTCGGTTTTCTACAGAAGGCGGGATTCACAAGATGTGGCATTATATATTGTCGTGACGGAACGCCCCGTGTGGCTTTCCAGCGTCACGACCGCCGATGAACCGGATATGGAGCAGTCGCACCCTGAACAAAATGATGTCAGGGGGCTTTGTGCTTCGTCATATAATTACTATATTTGCATAATATAGGATTCGGCTCGGCAATGTCAAATCTGAAGAAACTCGGTTTCTCCTCTTTGCCGTTGCTCTCGCCTTTCGCTATATTTGCATAAAACTAAAAATCTGAATCATTATGAGGAAAATATGGCTTTGTCTTCCGGTGGCATTTTGTATGGCCGGTGTGCTGACGTTTGTTGCGTGCGAGCAGCCTGTGACCGACGGTGACGACAGTTCAGACGGTGGCGACCAGCAGATGGAAGGAGGAATAAAGGTGGAGTTCAACGTGTGCAATGTTGAGATGATGCCTTTCGGTGACGGTATGTATTCTGCCCGAAATGTGACGGATGTGAGCAAGGTGTGCACGCGTCTTGAGCTTGCTGTATTCGACGGCGACAACAGAGTGGCCATAGTGAGGCAGGCGAAAGACGACAGCGGATTCGGGCATGTCACGGTGGCGCTGGCCGAGGGTGAGTACACAGTGGTGGTGATAGCCCACAATGGCGACGGAGCGGCCACCATAACTTCGCCTGAAGAAATAAAGTTCAAGGACAACAAAGTCACGGATACGTTCTATTATTGCGGCGACATAACAGTGGGGGATGAGTCTTCTTACGATCTGACGCTCGGACGTGCGGTGGCTATGGTGAGGCTTGTGGTGGAAGACAATGTTCCGGCTGCAGTGAACAGGATGAAGTTTTATTATACTGGAGGCAGCAGCACTTTCGACGCTGTGAGCGGATATGGCTGTGTGAACTCCCGTCAGACAGAGGTGCGTGATGTGCCGGCTGCTGCACACAGTGCAACGTCTTCGTATGAGATATATACTTTTCCTCACAGCGACGGGCGTTCGCTCGACATCACGGTTACGGCTCTCAATTCTTCGGATGGAGTGGTGGACGAGCGTGAATTTGATGATGTGCCGGTCGAACGGAATCAGGTGACTCAGTATTCCGGTGTTTTCTTCGGAGCGTCTCCTGGCTCGGGACGCAGTTTTACGTTCACTGTAGATGATGAATGGTCGCAGGTAGATTATGAGTATTGAGCTATGATGTCCTGTGCTACGGTTTTTCTTCGGGCTGCATCACTTCATTATATCTCTGCCGTGTAACATCTTACGGATATTATAAGATAGCAAACAGAAATCCCCGGAACTGCTTTGGGCTGTTCCGGGGATTTTTTCAGGTAGTCCGGCATGCTTCCTGCCGGCATTGCGGTTAATATAGACTATGTTTTGGCATCTTGCGGCGATTGCCGCAAGATGTTTTTTTGCGCAGTCTGTCGCTTAGTTCCAACCTGGGTTCTGGTGACCTTTCAGAGCCGGGTTTCTCTGCATTTCGTCCAGCGGGATCGCCCATAACAGTACGTACTCAGGCAGTGCGCCCACCTTCACAGTACCTTCCGGCTTGTTCTGGATTGCTGCGTTAGCCAGCGGAGTCCATTTCAGTTTGCCTGAGTTCACACCGTCTGCTTCCGGATAGAGGCGTGTACGGCGGATGTCGTCCCAAACCTTGAACTCGAGCGGGAACTCATGCAGGCGTTCTGTAAGGATTGACTGTATCAGGGCATCTCCTGTTGCTGTCTCGTCAGGCAGACCTGCACGTTTGCGTACCTGGTTCAGATAGTAGAGTGCTCCACCTTCTGTGTTGGCTTCATGTCCTGTGCGTGCCAGACCTTCGGCTGCGATGAGCAGTACCTCAGAGTAACGCATCATAGGAACATTGTAGTCACCGTCATGACCTTCTTTGAGAGCGGTCTCGTCGAACCACATCCAGTTACCGGTATTGTTAAGAACGTGTTTAACGCCGGTAGCATCGGTGTACTCATTGAAGAAGAATTGCTTTTCGTGTCCGCGGATGTCTTCAGGAGCGTAGCTCTTGAGTATCATGTCGCACGGCAGATATGCATTGTACAGCACGTCGCCAGCCGGATGGAATACAGTTTCGTTGTTTGCATCTTTCCACTGGAATGCGTCAGTACCGATACTGCGGCATGCATATGAGTTGCCCACGCTGTAGTCAGAGTAGTTGTATTCCTTTGCGTAAATAATTTCTGCTGAACTCTTTGTGGTCTTAATCACATTGAAGGCAGAGTTAAGGTCGTCGCTGCTGCCAGAAGCCTGCTCCAGATGGTGTTTGCCTCCGGTGATTACTCTAAGCGCCATCTTGGCTGCTTTGTCATAATATTCGCTGCCGCCGTTCAGTGGAGCGCCTGCCCACTGCAGGTAAACCTGTGCAAGAAGAGTTTCTGCCATAGCTTTAGTAACGTAGCATCCATTGTCGTAGAATGTTGCATCTGGAAGTGCGTTGCCATTAACAATGTCAAGAAGATCTTGCTCTATGTATTTGTAAAGTTCTGCAGCCGGTGTAGGTTCTACGTACATGTTTTCGGGAACTGTGTAAGGCTCGCTGATGTACGGCACATTGCCGAATTCTTTAACAAGATAGAAGTAACCGTAAGCACGGAAGAATTTTCCCTGTGCCACGTAGTTGTCTATTTCTGCCTGAGTCAGCACTTCTGTCATCTTTGGAACGTTGGCCAATACGAAGTTGGCGCGTGAGATACCTTTATAGAATTCGTGCCACATGCTGAAAGCAGCGTCATCGAATGCTTCGATGTTGAAAGTGCCGCCTTCTGAAGCTGTTGTGAACGTACGGTCTTTACGCTTGTCAATGTAAAGTCCTGACATAACACCAGGCCACATGGTTGCTTTAGGTGTCCATCCTCCTCCGAGGTCAGTGTTGTGGAGATATGGTACGCCACCGAAATAGAGCGCATCTACGCCAGACTCAGCGTCGGCCTTTGTCTTCCAGAATTCTCCGGACGGTTTCATGTCCTTCGGATCCTCCTCAAGGAAACTGTCGCATGAGCTGAAGCTGAAGGCTGCGACAAGTATGCCGAGCATTAATATATATTTATGCTTTTTCATATTCTGTAGTTCTTTTAGGTTTTACAATGTTATTGTTTGGTTTATCAGAAAGTAAGGTTCACACCAAGAGTGAATGTGCGAGGACGCGGATAAGAGAAGAACTGACGGCTTGCACCCCAGTTGTTATCGCCCAGACGTGTTGAGTTGTCAGGATCGTATCCGAGATAATCGCTTGATGTAATGAGGAACAGGTTGTTTACGTTAGCATAGATACGCAGTGCAGACAGACCGAGTTTCTCGATTGTTTTCTTGTCGAATGTGTAACCGAGCTGTATCATGTTGCAGCGCAGATATGAACCGTCGCATACCCAATCGTCATCGGCCTGGTTGTTGGCGCCTTGTCCGAAGTTGTTCAGACGGATAGCCTGCTCAACGCCACCAGGATTGAGGGTCGGATGCCATGCTTCTTCATAGAGACGGTCAAGACCGTTTGTAAGGAAGCGGGCAACTGTAGAGTGATAGTATTCCTGCATGATCTCAGCACCCCAAGAGAACTGGAAGTCGATTGTCATGTCGAAGTTCTTGTAGTTGAATGTGTTGATGAAAGAACCTGTCCAGTCTGGAAGACCGTTACCGATGATCTGACGCTCTTTGTAAGTAACCTTTTCTCCGATTGTTGACGGAATGTTCATTGTCTCAGGATCCCAGTTCTCAGGATGTCCGTCGTATATACCGGCACGTTTGTAACCGTAGAAAGAAGAAAGTGATTCGCCTTCTCTGATAAGCATGTCGTAGCCAACGAATCCGTCAAGAGTAATCTGACGCTTTCCTGAAATAGGATCTACAGTAGCTGCTTCGTCCAGTTTCTCTACACGGTTCTTGTTGAAAGCCATGTTAAGGGTTGATGTCCACTGGAAGTCAGCTGTCTGGATCGGGTAGGCTGTTACGAGAATGTCAAGACCTTGGTTGGAAACTGCACCGATGTTGTCCATGATTGATGAGAAACCTGTTGACTCAGGAACAGGACGGTTGAGCAGAAGGTCTGATGTGTACTTATAGTAATAAGAGATGTCGAAGTTAAGTCTGTTGTTGAACAAACCAAGCTCAAATCCGAAGTCCCACTGTGCTGTCTTTTCCCATTTCAGGTTCGGGTTAGGCATGTTGTCAAGGTAAGAAACGAGATGGAGTTCGTCGCCGATAATTGCATTTGACTGACTAACTGTTGCCAATGAACGGTATGTACCGATTTCAGAGTTACCGGTGAGACCGAATGAGGTGTGCAGTTTCAGCTTGCTTATGGTCTTGTTATCTCTGAGGAATGCTTCGTTTGAAGCCATCCAGCCGAGACCTACAGATGGGAAGAACGCGTATTTGTTGTTCTGACCGAATTTGGATGAACCATCATAACGTGCAGTAACTGTTGCCAGATAAGTGTCATCGTAGTTGTAAGCGACACGCAGGAAGTATGAGTTCATGGCCCATTTGTCATAGTCGCTGCCTACTGACGGACGGTTGGTTCCAGAACCGAGGTTGTAGATACCATAGTAATCGTCAACGAATTTGCTGTCAGATGCACTGAACGATGTGTATTCACGTGCCTGCCATGACATACCGGCCATTGCGTTGATATGGTGTTTGTCAAAGTTCTTTAGCCATGTGAGATATGTCTCTTCCTGCCAATACAATGTGTTTGAATTAGATGCAGATGCATATCCTTCAGAGTTCTGGTTGATCATAGGACGCGGTGTGAACGGCACGTAGCTGTTTGCACGGTTGTTGTGGTAGTCAATACCAAGTTGAGTCTTCAACTCAAGACCTTCCATAAGGTGGAATGTAAGTGCTGCATTACCGAAGATCTGAGTGTTGTAACTCATTTCTTTGATTCTTTCCAAAAGCTCAACTGGGTTTCCTACACCTTCAGGACTGAAATTCTGATAGCCACTGTTCGGATCGTTCTTGTCGTTAAGAATAGCTGTTGTCAGAATATCGTTGTTCTGCATGTAAACGCCGTCGTATTTTACAGGCAGGAATGGCAACTGCTCGATCATTGTACGCAAAGCACCCTGTCCGTATGGGTTGTCTGATGTTCTGTTACCCCATGTATGGTTTACAAGGAGGTTGACAGATGTTGACAACCACTTTGTCGGTTTGTCATCATAAGAAAGTTTACCGTTTACACGTTTGTAGTAAGAATTCAGAAGTACACCTTGCTGGTCTGTATAGTTGAGGAATGCACCTACAGAACTGTCCTCGCCAGTGCGCTGGATGCTCAACTGATGGTTGTGAGAGATAGCTGTTCGGCTTGCCTCGTCCTGCCAGTCTGTGTCATAAATAGGTGTTCCGTCTGCGCGGAAGAATCTTTCATCTGTGAAGATCTTGGACAGATCAGTGTCAAAGTTTTTGCCCTGCCATGCGTTGGCGTTTTCAAGTCCCTGCTTGAAAGCTGCCATCCACTCAGCTGAGTTCATGACATCCATTTTTCTTTGCATGGTGCTGATAGATACAGAACCGTCGTAAGAAACATGTACACCCTTGCCTGCGTTTCCGCGTTTTGTTGTAACCATGATCACACCGTTGGCTCCACGTGCTCCGTAAATAGCTGCTGCGGATGCGTCTTTCAATACTTCGATAGACTCGATGTCGTTCGGGTTGAGGAGGTTGAAGTCTGACATTGCAACACCGTCCACGATGTAAAGCGGGCTGGCTGATGCGTTGATGGTGGATATACCACGGATGATTACGCGCATCTCACCACCAGGCTGACCTGTGTTTGTGAAGATGTTCACACCAGCGGCCTTACCTTTAAGTCCTTCAAGTGCACTGAACGACTGCTGTTTGATAATATCCTTACCTTTTGTGGTGGATACCGAACCGGTCAAGTCTGACTTACGCATCGTACCGTAACCAACGACTACGAGTTCGTCAAGGACGTTGCTTTCTTCTTGTAACACAACATCAAGTGTGTTGCCGGAGATGGAAGAAACCGGTATTTCCTGTGTAGTGTAACCAAGATAAGAGAATACAAGAATACCGTTTGTAGGTGCCGATATCTTGTATTTACCGTTGATATCGGTGATTGTTGCGGTCATTGAATCTTTCACCTTTACGGTTCCGCTAATAACAAGTTCTCCTTTGGAATCTGTAACCGTTCCGGAGATTTCCTTTGCATTTTGGGCTTTGACTTGCCCACCTCCCCCTATTAGAAGGCATAGCATCAAGCCAATAAGGGTAACAATGCTTACTCTACCTGATTTTTGCATAGTCTTAGAAAGTTAGTTATTAATTGAAGTTTAATTAAATATTGATTGTTGATTTTTGATTTATTTCAGTTATGTGTTCTGTTATGTGTATTTTGAAAGTATTTAAATATTGGTTATATTGTTGTAGTAATGTTTTATGAGTTTTTCCAAAAGTCTGTATCTAAAGGTACATGAGATGATTTGGTTACCGTCTTTTAGGGCGGTAATGTAGGTTAGCTGCCGTGTTTGTCAAAGTTAAACAGATATTTCATTACCCATTTTGTTTGTTTATCTATTCGCGAATATAGCTAAAAGAATGAATATATATGTAAATTTTTTAGATAAAAAACGTTAACGGGAGTATATTAAATAATTTTTCTGAAACAGACAGATGTTTCCAGGCAATGTATTTGTGTGTTATTGAGCCTCTTATCAGAGGTTTATATCTAAAAAACAAGCGGAGATTTCTTTTTTAATGAAATCTCCGCTGAGGGTGGCCGGTGGGGCTCGAACCCACGACATTCAGAACCACAATCTGACGCTCTAACCAACTG
>ERZ780167.840-NODE-840-length-29651-cov-6.913705_pt1 | contig 29651 bp, 18 predicted proteins | sample MGYA00510982_ERZ780167 | MGnify/ENA primary metagenome ERZ780167 (study PRJEB29588, sample SAMEA2146107) | human gut metagenome | biome: human gut; feature: human-associated habitat; material: faeces | place: Denmark | collected 2008/2010 ... | reverse complement strand
GTCGGAAAACGAAAGTAGGAAGAAAACTGCTTCGTTTTCCTCCTACTCGATTAGAAGATTGGTTCAATTCTTAAATACGAGTCCATCCTTGGTAGCGTTGACGTCTACAATAATGGGCTTATTGCGGTCCACTTCCTGCGCCAGTAACTTCTTGGAGAGGTCGTTGAGCAGGTAGTGCTGGATGGCACGCTTGACAGGACGGGCACCGAACTCGGGATCGAAACCGGCCTGGGCCAGGAAGCTGATAGCGGCATCGGTGAGCTGGAGCTCTACGCCATTGCCTTCGAGCATGCGGCGGACGTTGTTGATCTGCAGCGTTACAATCTGACGGATCTGCGGTTCGGTAAGCGGCAGGAACATGATGGTCTCGTCGATACGGTTGAGGAACTCGGGCCGTATGGTCTTCTTCAACATGTTCATCACTTCGCGCTTGGTCTCTTCCACAATCTGCTCTTTGTTACTGCCGTTCATCTTCTCCATCTGGCTCTGGATGTAGGAGCTACCCATGTTGGAGGTCATGATGATGATGGTGTTCTTGAAGTTCACCGTCCGGCCCTTGTTGTCGGTCAGACGTCCGTCATCGAGTACCTGCAACAGGATGTTGAATACATCGGGGTGGGCCTTCTCGATTTCATCGAACAGAACAACGGAGTATGGTTTCCGCCGAACAGCTTCGGTCAGCTGTCCGCCTTCATCGTAGCCGACGTATCCGGGAGGCGCTCCGACCAGACGGGAAACGCTGTGCTTCTCCTGATACTCGCTCATGTCGATACGGGTCATCATGGTTTCGTCGTCGAACAGGAATTCGGCCAAAGCCTTGGCCAATTCAGTCTTACCGACACCGGTCGTACCGAGGAAGAGGAAGGAACCGATAGGCCGTTTGGGGTCTTGTAAACCGGCACGGCTGCGGCGTACGGCATCGGCTACGGCCTCGATGGCCTCGTCCTGACCGATGACACGCTTGTGGAGCTCTTCTTCCAGATGGAGGAGTTTCTCCTTTTCGCTTTGCAGCATCTTGCTGACCGGTATACCCGTCCAACGAGATACGACGTCGGCAATGTCTTCGGCATCGACTTCCTCCTTGATCATGGCGTTATCGCCCTGCATCTGATGAAGCTTCTGCTGGGTTTCTTCGATTTCTTTGTTCAGGGCCTGCAGCTTGCCGTAACGGATTTCGGCTACCTTGCCGTAGTCGCCTTCGCGTTCGGCCTTCTCGGCTTCGAACTTCAGGTTTTCGATTTCGACCTTGTTCTGCTGTATCTTGTTGACCAATGTCTTTTCGCTCTGCCATTTGGCTTTGTAGGAGCTTTCCTGTTCCTTGAGTTCAGCCAGTTCCTTGCCGATTTGTTCCAGTTTGGCCTGATCGTCTTCCCGCTTGATGGCTTCGCGTTCGATTTCGAGCTGCTTGATCTTACGTGAAATTTCATCCAGCTCTTCGGGGACGGAGTCAACCTCCATACGCAGCTTGGCGGCAGCTTCATCCATCAGGTCGATGGCCTTGTCGGGAAGAAAACGGTCGGTGATGTACCGGTTGCTCAGCTCGACGGCGGCAATGATGGCATCGTCTTTGATACGCACGTGGTGATGGTTCTCATAACGCTCCTTCAATCCACGCAGAATGGAGATGGTGCTCAGCGTATCGGGTTCGTTGACCATGACGGTCTGGAAACGACGTTCGAGGGCCTTGTCCTTCTCGAAATACTTCTGGTATTCGTCAAGCGTCGTGGCACCGATGCTACGTAACTCACCACGGGCCAAGGCAGGTTTCAGGATGTTGGCGGCATCCATGGCGCCTTCACCCTTACCGGCGCCTACCAGGGTATGGATTTCATCGATGAAGAGGATGATGTTGCCTTCGGACTGTTTCACTTCGTTGATGACAGCCTTCAGACGTTCCTCAAACTCGCCTTTGTACTTGGCACCGGCTACCAGTGCACCCATATCCAGGGAATAAAGTTGCTTGTTCTTCAAGTTCTCGGGTACATCTCCGCGAAGGATTCGCTGTGCCAGCCCTTCTACGATGGCGGTCTTACCGGTACCCGGTTCACCAATCAGGATAGGATTGTTCTTGGTACGACGGCTCAATATCTGCAGGACCCGTCGAATCTCCTCGTCACGGCCGATGACCGGGTCGAGCTTGCCGTTTCGGGCGGCATCTATCAGGTTGATGGCGTACTTTTCCAGCGACTGGTAGGTGTCTTCGCTCGACTGTGAAGTGACCTTCGAGCCTTGACGCAGTTCACTGATGGCTGTACGCAGTTCTTTTTCGCTCATACCGGCATCTTTCAGAATGCTCGAGGCTGTGCTCTTGACGGTGAGCAGGGCCAGCAGGATGGGTTCTAGTGAAACAAACTCGTCGTTTAGTTCCTTGGAATAGTCCATGGCCTTCTGCAATACTTCGTTGGTTTCACGACTTAAGTAAGGTTCTCCACCCGAAACCTTAGGTAGCGACTCGACCTGTCTATCCAGAACCAGCCCAATCTGCTGGGCATTCATGCCCAGCTTCTGGAAGATAAAGTTAGTGACGTTTTCGCCTACTTTCATGACTCCCTGCAGTAAGTGTACCGGTTCGATAGCCTGCTGCCCCCGGCGTTGTACCTGGTTCACGGCTTCTTGTACGGCTTCTTGCGCTTTGATGGTAAAGTTGTTAAAGTTCATATTGTTTCTCCTTTCTTTAGTCTTGGTTAGGTTTTACACCGATTGATTTGCAAAACTCTTGCCACTTGTATCGGATGGACAAAATGTCTTATGGCTGGTAATTTTATGTGACAAGATGGCATTCGTTCGGCCTTTCTGTCTTGTTTCCCTTTGTTTATGTTATCTTTAAGAACACGAAAATAGGATGCAGTTCGAGATAAAAAATCTCTGAAACAAGTTTCAATATTTTGTTCTCCACTCACCTTTCCGTATCTTTGTGCACTTCACAGATGATAATTGACATGAATTAAGAATATGGATAGAGCTGCGGAACTGAAACTTTCGGAACGTGTGATATTGGTGGACGTATCGTTCCTAAACCGGACGGTAGGGATGGTACGTGAAGTGATGTCTGCCCGTCTGGGGCGTCCTTTGCCCGTTCTTGACCTAGTGGCCTGGCTAGATTGCCTGTTGCTGGATGCGGGTATTCGAGATTTTTCATCGGCTGAGGTACAGGTCTTGTTGGTCCAAGGGACGGATGGGGATGCATTGAGTGCTTGTGTGCCTTCTCTTTTGTCTGATTTGGATGGTAAGGCATGTCGTACAGGGTTGGCCGAATATGTTTTCTCGGTGGTGCCGACTGAAAATATGGCGACGGCTGAAGCATTGTATCAGGACCTGTTAGCTCTTGTGCTGAACAATACTTCCGTGAGGCAGGCACTATTGGTACCCTCCATGAGTGCCGACGAGGAAAAACTGAATGAGGTGACGGGTGAAGTACTTCGGGAAAGAAGAAAGGTGGTGAAGGAACAGGAGGTACAGGTCGTGTGGTTTCGTATGGAAGCGCCTGCTTTTCCCTCGGTTGGTCAGTGGTGTCCAGTGGTTCCTTCTTTGGCCCATGTATTAGGACTTCGGGAAGAGGAATTATAATAGGAGGGAGGTATGTGATGAGTGATTTTCGTCTGAAAGTATTCTGTAGTGTAGCCAAGAATCTGAGTTTTACAAAGGCATCACAGGAGCTTTTTGTCAGCCAACCAGCCATCACGAAACATATTCAAGAACTGGAAGTTGCTTACCAGACTCGTCTTTTTGATCGTCAGGGTAGTCGTATTTCTTTGACTGATTCAGGACGATTACTGCTCGAGCATTGCGAACGTATTTTGGAAGAATATCGTAGATTGGAGTACGAGATGCACCTATTGCACAATGAATATACGGGGCAGCTTCGATTGGGAGCCAGTACCACTATTGCTCAGTACGTCTTGCCGTCACTGTTGGGAATTTTCGTTAGTAAGTTTCCGCAAGTGAAACTTTCCCTGCTTAATGGTAATTCCCGCGAGATGGAGACTGCTTTACTGAACCATCGCATTGATTTAGCATTAGTGGAAGGAGTACAACGCCTGCCTAATCTCCGTTATACCACTTTTCTGGAAGATGAATTGGTCGCTGTCGTACGTACGGGCTGTAAGCTGAAGTTGACTGATGAAATTACTTTCAATGAACTGCTTTCTTTGCCTTTGGTGCTCCGCGAACGGGGTTCGGGTACGCTCGATGTTTTCGAGCGGGCTCTGTCTCTGCATAATATTAAATTATCCTCTTTGCAGGTATTGATGTATCTGGGTAGCACGGAGAGCATCAAGCGTTTTCTGGAACATACAGATTGCTTGGGCATCGTGTCGGTACGTTCGGTCAGTCGTGAACTGTATGCTGGCTTGTTGAAGGTTGTCGAAATCAAGGGACTGGAGATGAAACGCGATTTCAGTTTTGTCCAGTTGCAGGGACAGGAAGGCGGGTTAGCCCAGTTGTTTATGCAGTTTGCCATGCATCATGCGGTCGGGTTGTGACCCTCTTCCCGACATTACTTTTGGTTATAGCCTATAAGAAGATTGGAATGGGCATGTTGCGCGGAAAAGCCTACCTTTGCAGCCGGAAAAGAAAAATGGATTAATTAAATAATAAGATTGTTATGTTTGAACGTGGAAACAGAGGCAACACCTTTCATGGTATCCTGCTCATTGCCTTATTCTCCTTTTCAGCTTTCTACATCGCTGAAATTCCTTTTGTGAAAAGTCTTTCATTCAGTCCACTCATTGTCGGTATTATTCTGGGTATGCTCTATGCCAACAGCTTGCGTAATCGCTTGCCCGAGACGTGGGTGCCCGGTATCAAGTTCTGTACCAAGCAGGTGCTTCGTGCCGGTATCGTTCTTTACGGTTTCCGCCTGACGCTGACCGAGGTGGCAGCAGTAGGTCTTCCAGCCATCGTAGTGGACAGTATCATTGTCTGCGGAACCATCTTCCTGGGTATTCTGTTGGGACGTTTGTTGAAAGTGGACAGGGATACGGCCTTGATTACTTCTACCGGTAGTGCCATTTGCGGGGCGGCTGCCGTGTTGGGCGCAGAACCTGTCATCAAGTGCGAGGGACACAAAACGGCCATTGCCGTGTCCACGGTGGTAATCTTCGGTACGATTGCCATGTTCCTTTATCCTGTCATGTATCGTTCGGGCATGTTGGCCGGACTTTCTGATACGCAGGTGGCCATTTATACCGGCAGTACGCTGCACGAAGTTGCCCATGTGGCTGGAGCCGGTAACGCTATGGACCCTACAGATGCGTTAGGCATCGCCGGTACGGCCACCATTACGAAAATGATCCGCGTCATCTTGCTGGCTCCGGTACTGGTCATCATGAGTTTTGCATTGGCGGGTCGCAAGCGGGTGGGAGCCGATGGTCGTGTGGAGAAGAGTAAGATCACCATTCCCTGGTTTGCCTTCGGTTTCATCGGTATCATTTGCTTGAACTCTCTGTTGCAATACCTGTTTGATGCTCCGACCGTCAAGGACATACCGCTGAACGGTGCTATCGAATACATAGATACCTTCATGCTCACCATGGCTATGACTGCGCTGGGTACGGATACCAGCATCGACAAGTTCAAGCAGGCGGGAGCCAAGCCCTTTGTGCTTGCCTTCGGACTCTTCATCTGGCTGCTGCTGGGTGGTTATCTGCTGGTGAAGTATTTGGTTCCGGTATTGGCCTGAGGCCAGGTCTTTTCGGACGGATGTAGTCATTTTTTTCGGGCTGCCTTTCCGGCTCTTTCAAGGGTCGGTGGGGCAGCCCGTATGGTTTATAGACCCATAAAAGGGCGATATGTATGATTTTAGCCTATTTTATGTATAATTTTTCTTATGTCATTTGGCACTTCTTCCGTATTTTTGTAACAAAATAATTTAATAACCTTGAAAGGAACATTTTGTTATGAAAGGCATGAACATTAAAACTCTTGCATGTTGGTGTTTTTGCTTGCTTTTGCTTCCGTTGCAGTCGTGTAACGACGACGTGGATGACTTGCAGGCACAAGCCAATCTTCTGAAGGAACGTGTCACTGTCCTGGAACAGGCAGTGGAACAATTAAACACATCGGTCGCCGCCTGGCAATATCTGCAGACTGGCGCTCCCATTGTAGGGGTCACTCCCGTCGAGAAAGGTTACAGAATTGAGATTTCTGTCACCAACGCGGAAGGTGTGGCCGAAGCCAAGTCGTTCGAAGTAGTGACCGGCGAAAATGTGGAGGGGTTGCTTCCCTTGATGCGCATCAATGCCGACGGCTACTGGGAATGCAGTACCGACCAGGGCAAAACTTACACCCCGATGACCGATGCCGACGGCAACAAACTGACCGCCCTGCCGGGCAATGCCGAGGGGAAGGCCCCCGTCACTCCCCGCCTGCGTATCGATGCCGACGGTTATTGGCAGGTGAGCTATGATGATGGTACTTCCTGGCAGAATCTGCCAGCCGATGACGGCAGTCGGGTATATGCCCTTGCACAACTGTCCCAGGGAGCTAACTCCATTTTCTCCAATGTAATATATGATAAGGAGAGTGCGACATTCCGGGTGACGCTCAAGGCCGACGGCAAGGACTACAGCTTCCCGGTGGTGGATACGTTCTATCTCAAACTTTATTATATGGAGACTACTACAGAGGTAGGCGATGCCGAACAGGTGTTTCCTTTGGCTACCACGCTGAAGTTCAAGGTCACTCAGAGCGAGGTGCAGAATGTCTTGATTCAGGCCCCCGAAGGCTGGAAGGTGAAGCTGGACGAAGACATGCTCACCGTGACCTCCCCGGCTTCCAATGCGGCTGAGGTGCAGGAGAAAATCAACCTCGTCATTACCTCTCCCGAGAATTACATCCGCGTCGTGACCCTCAACGCCAAGTTCCTGACTACCGCTGCCGAAGGTTGTACGGCTTGGACTGAATTTGTCACCGGTGCCGACAACAATGTTCTGCTTGACTTTTCGTATGCAGGTTACATGCATGGTGAAGTGGCTCCTCCCGATGTAACCATTGATTTCGACAATCCGCAAGCCGATGCTGCCGGAAATAAGTATTACAATGCGACGCTGGCGGGCGGTGCGCAGGGCAGTGCTACTTATAAAGTATATAATGTGGCGGACTATGGTGCCGACGGAAGCGATGAGGTGTCCGACCGTCCGGCACTCATCAAGATATTGAAGGATGTCATGGGCTGTACGGAAAGGTATGAAGACAGTGAAAAGACTCTCCGTTACTATGTCGGCGGAAACAATGCCAATGCCATCATCTATTTCCCCGAAGGCAAGTTCATCTTGCGTGGCGGAGCCGAAAACGAGACGGTGGAAACCTTGCGTCTCACGATGGGCAATCTGATTATTAAGGGAGCGGGTGCCGGAAAGACGACTCTCGAAATGGCTGTGAAGAACAATCCTACCAGTGATGACATGTGGAGTACCCCCAACTTGCTGGAGCTGAAGCATAACAGTGGAATGAGTGAGTTGACCGATGTAACCGGTGATGCCCCCCAGGGAACGTTCTCCGTCAAGGTGGCTTCCACTGCCGGTATTTCTGTCGGCGATTGGGTATGCCTCTCGCTGGTGAACAATTCCTCTGAACTGATTGCCGAGGAACTGGCTCCCCACAGCGTTGACAATCTGTCGGCGGGTGCCGATTTGGAGATGGTCAAGACGGGGGTACAGGTTTATGACCTCCATCAGGTAAAGTCCATCAGCAACGGTACGCTTACCTTCGTCGAACCCATTATGCGTAAGGTAGAGTCCAAGTGGGGTTGGAAGATACTGAAATATCCGCATTACGAGAATGTCGGTGTGGAAGACCTCAAGTTCCTGGGACATTCCAAAGACGACTTCAAGCACCACGGCAGTGCCGACGACGATGGTGCCTTCAAGCCCATCAACCTGATTCGTCTCACCAATTCCTGGATGCGCCGTGTCGATTTCGAAAGCGTCAGCGAGGCGGCTTCCATCGTTTCCTGTGCCAACGTGTCGGCTTATACCGTTACTATTACGGGTAACCGCGGTCACTCTGCCGTGCGTTCGCAGGCGTCTTCGCGTGTATTTATCGGCGACGTGACGGACAAGAGTAATGGTTACATTGCCCTGAACAGTGGCGGCAACCAGCTTGGCGAATATATGGAAGGTGCCGGGCAATATCATGGTTGCGGCGTCTCCAAGCAGAGCATGGGAGCCGTTATCTGGAATGTGACGTGGGGTAACGATGGTTGTTTCGAGTCGCATGCCACCCAACCGCGCGCCACGCTGATCGACCAGTGTATGGGTGCCTTCATTCCTTGGCGTGAAGGAGGCGATGAAGTGCAGCTCCCCAACCACCTGAACGACTTGACCATCTGGAACATGAACGCTACCAAGACTGGTTATGATGCCGGGTGGGGCGGCAAGTTCATTTGGTGGGATACGAACAACAAGTGGTGGAAGAACCTTCCGCCCATCATCGTAGGTTTCCATGGAGCGTCCATCATCTTCGACGAGACCGAAGGACAGACCAAGCGTCTGGAGAGCATCGGTACTGCCGTTACGCCCGGATCGCTCTACGAAGCCCAGTTGAAACGCCGTTTGGGCTATGTTCCCGGTTGGCTTACTTCTTTGAAATAATAACTTTAAAACTATAGACAGATTATGAGAAATATTTGGTATTGCGCGTGTATGCTGCTGGCCCTGTGCCTGACCACTGTTAGCTGTGAGGACACTGACGCGCTGAAAGACGACATCAATTCGCTGAACGACCGCGTGACCGCGCTGGAGAGTAAAGTGAAAATGCTGAATGACAACATTGCCTCTCTGCACGTCCTGTTGCAGAACGGCATCATCATCACCACGGTTGAGAACGCCGACGGTGTATATACCCTGACGCTGAGCGACGGTACTGTGCTGAAGCTGGCCGAGAAGACTGCAGGCTTTGGAAATACTCCCTTGGTCAGCATCGACGCCGAAGGCAACTGGCAGGTAAGCTACGACAACGGCCAGACCTTCCAGCCGATGCTGCAGGGCGATAATAAGGTGCCGGCCATCGTGGACGACGGCGTGACGCCGAAGTTCCGTGTCAGCACCGACGGCTTCTGGGAGATTTCCTACGACGGCGGCACCACCTATGAACGTGTGAAGGACGAAGCCGGAAACGACGTGAAGGCTGTTTACGATGCCGGTACGAGCGATTCACAGGCCTTTGTAGGCGCAGCCGTTTCCGCTGATGGCAATTCTTTGGAACTGACCCTTGCGGACGGTACTACAAAAGTTTCCGTACCCATCGTTCCCGATTTCTTCTGCTACTTCGACGAAGCCATCACGGGCGAGCAGAAGATTAATAAGGGGGAAACAAAAACATTCAACCTGCATATCAAGGGTGCCGACCAGACCATTGTGACGGCTCCCACAGGCTGGAAGGCCGTGTTGGGCGATGCCGATGCCAGCACCAACATTGCCGTGCTCACCGTAACGGCTCCGGGTGCGGCTGCTTCCGCTGCTTCCACTAAAGCTACGGCCGACAATACGCGCGACATCTCCGTACTTGCCATGAAAGGTGGCTTTGCCACTATCGCCAAGCTGCAGGTCAACCCGATTGATGTGACCATCGGCGGAGGTGACGACAGTGGTGACGAAGGTGAAGGAGGAGATGAAGGCGAAGGTGGCGGAACGGACGAACCGTCGGTTGTGACTTCATTGGACCTGTCATCGTTGATTACTTCTGGAATGTCCTTCCAGGAAATCGGGACATGGAGTGAGAAAAAATTGACCGATCAGCAGGATTATTGGTTTACAAGAGTGTCGGAAACAACGGAGGTTTCATACGATGCGACGGAACAGGCCATTAAGGCTGCCAATACTACGGCAAGAGGTGCTTGGGGAAGTACAAGTTTTGGTTATCATGCAGGAACCAAAGGGGTGGAGGCTGCAACTTATGTTTTGACGTTTGATGCCAAATCAACCATTGTAGGAAATGGAGTCCTTGGAGTCGGGGTACGTAGTGCTGATGATACGAAAGGGTTTAGAATCGCCGACAAAAATAAAGGTGCGAGAAATATGTTTGCTGTCAATTTTGAGGCGTCCGAATATCAGTCTGTTAGTATGGAAATCGATTTTACACAGGCAAGTAAGACTACTAATTTGACAGATAATACATTTGAAGCTACTGAGGCTACCGATTTGACGGGAATCACCATTTTGTTCTTTAATAATTTGCAGAAAGCTGCTTCGGCTTATGATACCTACATCAAGAATATTAAACTTGTGAAGAAAGAATAATCTATGAATAGAAGATACATCACCCTCGTATCGTCACTCCTTCTTTGCTGCGCCCTTCCTCTGAGGGCGCAGTCCGTTATCGGCTTCGAAGACGGAGTGCCTGCGGAGTTTTCCGCCTCCACCAAGAAAGCCTTGTCCGTGACCGACCGTTACTACAAGGAAGGTGGGAAAAGTTTGGAATGGGAATTTCAGCCGGGAGCGACGATGACCGTCGCCCTGCAGGAACCCATCGTGTTGAAAGCCAAGACGCACGACAAGTGCGGCACCACCCTGTGGCTTTACAACGAGAAGCCCCAGCAGGACTCCCTGCGCTTTGAGTTCCTTGACGCGGCGGGCAAGGTGCGCTACTGGTTTACCTACCGCCTGGCCTCGGCCGGATGGCGTGCCTGTTGGATAGGCTTCAAGAGCATGCGCGGCGACAAGCTGGCCGGTGCCCCCGAAGTGGAACTGACCGCCTGCCGCCTGGTAGCTCCCCAGCGCAAGGGGCGTGTCTATCTGGACCGCTGGACGATGCTCGAGAAGAACATGAACCTGCGTACGACTCCCGACATGCAGGTGCCCTACAACAGCCTGGCCGTGGGACGCGACCTGTGGCACTGGTGCCGCGTGTGGGAGTGGGAGCAATATACCTACGACATTCCCCGGCCTGCACAACTCACCGAGCAGCAGAAACGCGACCTGAAGTCCATCGAGAAGAAGCTGGATGAGGCCCTGGCGCCTCCCTCCAACGTGGACGGTGCCGTGAAGAAGGCGCGCAACACCTACAACAAGGCTGCCATCGAACCGTCGGGCAGCGGTTTTGTCGGTTCGCCATTGCTGGCCCCCGACGAGCTGGACCGCAAGCAGGGCGAAATTTCCTGGAACGATCTCGAAGCCATGCTTTCCGGCTTTGCCTACGAGGCCGTCTGCAAGAAGTCCTATGAAGGCCGCCGCGACTATTTCACCGTGTGGCAGTATGCCATCGACCAGGGCTTTGCCTACGGAAGCGGTATGGGCACCAACCACCACTACGGCTATCAGATACGAAAGATCTATACCACTGCCTGGCTGATGCGCGACGCCATCCGCAAGTCGGCGCAGGCTGATGACATTATCAGGACTCTTGTCTTTTGGTCGGCTCTGCAGGAAACGCGCCGTCCCTGTGCCGACGTGCGCGACGAGATGCTCGACTCCTGGAACACCCTGCTCCAGGCCAAGCTCATCTCCGCCATGCTCCTGCCCGATGACTGCGACCGCGTACAGGCCCTGCAGGGGCTGTCGCGCTGGGTGTCCGGCTCGGTGAAGTTCACGCCGGGCACCATCGGCGGCCTGAAGGTGGACGGTACCACCTTCCACCACGGCGGCTTCTATCCCGGCTACACCACCGGTGCACTGGCTACGGTGGCCGACTACGTGGAGATGACCTCGGGCACGGAGTTCGTGCCTACGCTCGACGCCCGCCAGCGGCTGGCAGGCGCCTTCATCGCGATGCGCAACTATTGTAACCTGCACGAGTGGGGGACGGGCATCGGCGGACGTCATCCCTTCACCGGCAAGATGGGGGCGGCGGATATCAAGGCCTTTGCCCAACTGGCGCTTTCGGGCGACCTGTCGGGCGGGAACGAGGCGTTCGACCACCAACTGGCCGCCGATTACCTGCGCCTGATCGACGGCAAGAACACGCCTCAGGCCCGTTTCTTCAAGGAGCAGGGCGTACAGCCTGCCCCGGCTCCCCAAGGCTTCTTTGTTTACAACTACGGCGCGGCGGGCATCTTCCGCGGCGGCGACTGGATGGTGACCCTCAAGGGCTATAACACCAACGTGTGGGGCTCGGAAATCTACACCAAGGACAACCGCTACGGACGCTACCAGAGCTACGGCTCCGTGCAGATCATGGGCGGCAAGTCGCGCAAGGCCAGCGGCTTTGTGGAGAACGGCTGGGACTGGAACCGCCTGCCGGGTACCACGACCATCCACCTGCCCCTCGACCTGCTGGACAATCCGCGCCCCGGAACCCTCATGGCACGCTCGCCCGAAGAGTTTGCCGGGGCCTCCTCGCTGGAGGGGCGGAACGGAATGTTCGCCATGAAGCTGGCCGAGGCCGACTACAAGAACTTCACCCCCGACTTCCGGGCGCGCAAGTCCGTCTTCTGCTTCGGCAACCACATGGTCTGCTTGGGCACCGGCATCAGCAACAGCAACGCCCAGTATCCCACGGAGACCACCCTCTTCCAGGTGGAATACCGTCCCGGCAAGGCCGCTCCCTCCATCATGGGGCAGACGGTGGACAAGCCGACTTTCGGAACCAAGATGGCCGGAGGCCCGCAGTGCTGGCTGAGCGACGGATACGGCAACCATTACCAAGTGCATGAAGGCTTGGTTCGTGTGCAGATCACCGAGCAGGCCAGCCGCAACGAGCGTACGAAAGCGGAGAACAAGGGCGTGCAGGCATCGGCCTTCCTCATCCACGGCGCGGCGCCCCAGGATGCCACCTATGCCTACACCGTCTGGCTGCAGCCCACGGACGAGCAGCTGGCCCGGGCCAAAGAGGAGGCTCCCTGCACCATTGTGCGCCGTGACAATGCGGCCCACATCGTTCAGGACCATGCCACGGGCATCACAGCCTATGCCGCCTTCGATGACATCACGACGGAGGGCGATGCCTGCGTGGCCGCCATTCCGGCCGAGACGATGATGATGCAGCGCACGGACGCCGACGGCACGCTGATTGTCAGTGTCTGCGACCCCAACCTGCATATCCGGGAAAAGACCTACACCACGCCCGAACCCAGCGCCCCGTCGCAGAAGACCGTCCGCCTGCACGGCGCCTGGCAGTTGGCCCAGGCTTCGGACCGCATACAGCTGACGGCGGCCGACGGCGGCTGTACCGATGTCACTGTTACCTGCCAGCACGGCATGCCGGTCGAGTTCCGGCTGGTGAGGAAGTGAGGGTTATTCTTACGTGTGGCATTGAGGCTTTCCCCTGTCTTTCCTTAGGTCATTCTCTTCGTTCCCCTGCGGGTAAGCGTCCGTTTCCCCGCAGGGGAACGCTTGTTTCCTACCATGGTAACGATAGTTTCCTCTTATGGTAACGCCAGTTTCCTACGGTGGAAACGCTTGTTTCCTCCTATAGGAAACGCTCGTTTCCGCCGAGTGGTGACGGTCGTTTCCTGTGCGGGGAACGGGTGTCTTCCGCAAGGGGCGGTGACGGCAAGCCCGTCGTCCCGTATTTGATGAGGAAGTGTCAAGATAGAAACGTATAATCAAAACACAATGTCATCTTGAACGCAGTGAAGGATCTCATATAAACCGTCATGAGATGTTTCGACTTCGCTCCGCTCAACATGACAGGATGAGAGTATTCCCTTGTTTTTGACACGTCCGCAGGCCGTATTGTGTATATGGATCCCGGCTCAAGGCCGGGATGACGGGGAAGGGGGCTTTTCCTTTTTGCTCATTCGTCCGCCTAGTCTGTCAGGGCTCTGCGGATGGGGATGCCTGCGTTCATCTTCGGGCTTAGGGGTACAAAAAAGGGTGCCCTTGCGAGCACCCTACGTTTTTATTGCTTAGAGATTTCTCGGTAAGAAGTTTATGTCAGTATGTTATTCTGTTTTTTCTCAAGTTTTACATTTTTAATGTAAATACTGTATGAATTACTTCCGTTGGTATTAGCAAGATTATTGAAAAATACAATTGTAATTCCTTTTAAATCAGTATCTGTAGTAGTTTCCCATGTATCTTGATCATTTACATTCGTTGTCGAACTTGCTTGTGTGAAATCTATGTCTAAAGATATTGTTTGATAATTTGTAAGAGCATCTTCTGTTATAGTATATGTGTAGATATTTCTTTTCCCGTTATATACGTTTGCTAGTCTGAATCCTTTTGTGTCATCTGAATTTCTAACCCCTATACCTAAGGCACTGCCGCCGGTTATTGTTGATTTTACGTCAAAAGATAGTGTATAAGCCGCTTTGTCAAAAAATTTAGTTCCACAATGATAGCCGCAACTTTCATTATTCCATGTACCTCTACCTGTTATGTTTTCAATTTTTAAAGCATTTTCTGTTGCATCAAAACTGGGAACTGTAGACTGGGAGGTTCTTTTGAACCAATAATCTGTTGCATCTGTTAGTTTGTCTTTGCTCCATCCTCCTTTTTCTACAAAATTCATATCTGCAGTTATCAGTGAGCTTAGATCTAATAATGTAGTAGGGTCTATAACTTCTCCAACTTGGCCTTCTCCACCTTCAACATCAGTTGCATCTTCCCAATTACTGATGGTTCCATTGCCAATTGTCAAGGCTGTTCCTGATTGGTCACCTAATGTGACATTGTATTGACGCAATTTACCGCTTTCATAAGGTACACTTGCCGTGTAGGTAAATTTATATTTATTTTCACCGGAAGTAATGACAAGGATGCCATTGTTTGCAGCTATAATTTGGGCAGGTACGATGGCGCGATAGCTGAAAGGAGCTGCATCTGTATTGGTGGAGCAGGCTTTCATGGCCACGGTTCCAAGTGTGCCGGATGCTTCGCCAGCCTCTCCTGTTTTCAGGTTGAGAGCGGCTGTGGGATAAATGTTCTGCAAGGTGACAGTGGCATCTTTGGCAGCTTGGGTACCTGTCAGCGTAACCTGTACCATTGCGAAGGCGTGCGAATACGACAAGTCAACAGTTGTAGTTCCTGCCGCTACACTTTCGTTTTTGGCCATCAGTGCATCGCTGCCGGTGTAACCTGCTGTCTGGTCGGTTGCAACGGAGAGGCTTACAGACGCTGCGTCGTTGGCATCGGCATTGTAAGGATAGTATGCATAGTAGCTGTAGCTGATACCTTCTTCTGCATAGATGCCTTCACCTTGAGCTACCCACTTACCGTCTGTCAGTTTATAATGGGCATTGGCGGTAACGAGTGTTTCTCCGTTGTAAACGAAGATACCTACAGAATCTCCTTCGGCAAAAGTTGTGGCATAGCTATTATCCTCAGTCACAGTTTTGGTGATGGAGTTGATACCCATCTCAAATTCCACCGGAGTCCCTTTCTGTTCGCCGGTACTCATTTCGTTTTCCTTTTCGCAGGAATTCATGGCCAGCATCGCTACGGCCGCCATGGCTAATAGTTTAAAATTGGTTTTCATCGTTGTAATGATTAAAGTTTGTTTGATTTTTGGATTTCTCTTTTTTTCTCTTGTTACTCGGTCACTTCTTCGCCTTCGCCGCTGATGGTGCCGCCGGGGGTCCAGTTGTCAATGGGCGAGGGAGGTTCAACCGTGACAATCATGCCTTCGTCGTTGATTTCGATGTTGATCGGGTATTCCGTGGCTCCTACGAAGTCGCCCGTTCCTTCCGGAATGTCATACTCGTAAGTCTGTTCCAGCTTGGGCACCTCGACTATCATCTTGAAGCCTTCGGTGGTGCTGGTGGGAAGGACCATGGCTGCTACGGTGAGCACCACTGTTTCGTCCTCTTCCTCGTCGTCGTCACTGTCGGCGCGGGTCAGCAGGGAGCGCGTGGCCGCCTTGGTGGTGGCTTGGTACACCAGATCCTGCGTGATGCCCTCGTGGTAGGTGACACGTCCGTTCACGGCGTTGAAGTAGCCCGACACGGGAAGGCCGCGCAGGATGACGAGGGCTCCTTTCAGGTCGTCTGCCGATACGCCGAACCCGGCTTTCAGATTGAAGCTGAGCAGGGTGAGGGCGGGGCGGAGGTTCAGTACGGCCTTACGGTTGTCCTTGTCCAGTCCGCCGACGCGCGCCCACAGCAGTTGCGAGGCATAGTCATAGTGCTCCACGAGGTGGATGTTGACCAGGCTGTCGGCCAGGGTCACCGTCTTAGGGTAGTAGGCCGAGACGTCCCTCTTCTCGCCGGTGGCGGGGAAGTAAGGGATGGAGTCGTTGTTGCCGGGCAGGAAGTAGTCTTCGTCCTCGTAGCGGTTGGCGTAGTAGCGCAGGTTGCCGTAGGGTGGTACGATGTTGTCCGTGCCAGCCTCGAGCATGTAAACGCCCAGCGTCTCGCCTTTGGTATAGGTGGTTCCCTCGCTGTCTTCGGCGTAGCCGAACTGCTGCGCGGTGACAACCAGCGGATAGGCCTTGGGGTCGGCCGTGGTGCCGTTGTCATCGTTGTCGCATGCCGCCAGTGTCAGGAGTCCTGCCAGCAGGAGATAAGTTGTTTTTCGGTTCATCATACACATGGATTGTTTTTGGGGTTATTCTGCCAGTTTCTGCAGGCTGATGCCGTCCACCTGAATGGTGGTTCCTTCGGCACTGCTGTTCTGGAAGCAGATGGAGAAGTTGGTCAGGTCTGTTTCGGTGGCGTCTTCCGTTTCCTGCATGGTGAAGGCATAGATGGTGTTGGTCACTTTGCGGAAGTCGAAGTCCGCCGTATATTGCTTCCATCCCATGCCCGGAGCTGCCTTGGCGAATCCGCCGTAGAATTTGCGGTCGTCTTTCTTGGGTTTGCTCTGGTTGCAGACGAAGAAACGTTGTAGATCCTTACCATCCTCGTTGGTCAGGCGTACAAAAGCTTTCACTTCACCGCCGTCTTTCGATTTAGCCCAGAAGGTGAGGCGGTATATACCCGGCTCTACGGTGCCCTCGTAACGTTGTGCCACGAATGCCTTGTACCAGGTGGTCAGCTTGGGGTCCACGCTGAACTGTGCCACCTTGCCGCGCTGCTTGTCGTCCACCACCTGGATGGTGGCTACGCCCGGCGCTTCGGTGTTGTTGACGCACCATACACCGTAGCTGCAGTCACCGGCCTTGCCATAGGCAATGCTGAAGTCGGCCTTGTCGAATTCACCGTCCTTCACCAGTTCCTGTGCCTGCATTCCGGTTGTCATCAGAAACACGCCCAGAATGCTCATAAAAATCTTTTTCATACGCAATTAGGTTTTTTAGAAGTTTACTATTTTGTTTTTTGTTCTCGAATAAATGTCTTTGTATCAGTTTCCGCTTTCGGCGGCTTCGTTCCCGCCTTCTGCCTCACCTCCGCCCTCACCGGCGCTGTTGCGGTCCTTCACTTCAAAGGTCACTTCACGCACGGTCTGCTTGGAGTCCCACATGTTGGCATTGGTGGCGATGAAGGTGGCTGTGTAGGTACCCGGCTCCGTATAGGTGTATTGATAGGACGACAGGGCGATGTTGGTGCCTTTAAGAGCAGTTCCGCGATCGGGTTCGACGGAAGTCGGGTCGAGGCGCTGGCTGATCATCCATACTTCCACGGGCTGGTCGCGGTGGTCGCCTTGGGGTTGGAACATCAGGGTGTTCGAACTGATGGTATAGGTGGCCTGGGTCATGGAGTTCACGAAAATGGTACTGAAGCCCCATTCGTTCTGCAGGTCGTCCATTACGATGGACTCGCCGCTGCCTGCCGCAACTTTCTGCATGTTCATCTCCGTGATATCAATACGGGGATGGTTGGCATAAGTGGCATTGGCACCGCTACCGCCTGAGATGGTGGGATGCAGGCCGGCCAAGTATTTGAAGGCAAAGAAGAACTGCTTGTCCTTATAGGCCGAGAAGTCCACGTTGATGGCGTTGGCATATCCTGTGGGGTTCTGCTCGATGGCATCGGGGTTGGGCACAGGGAAAGGCTTTTCGGCGGTGGTAGAGCCGGTCTGGGCACTCAGCTCGGTCCATGTGGCGGCCTGTATGGCTGCAGCACTCTGTTCGCCGGTAAAGTCTTCGGACACCATGACGTGCAGGATGGGTTCCTTGAAGTCTTGGCGGGTAGTGTAACGCTGGGTGATGCTGTAGCTGATGTCCATCTGGTCGATGCCGATGTTGGTGCGGTTGCGGTTGGCATACTGGTTGCCCGTCGTGCCCGAATAGAACACGATGTAGTCGGGGTTGCCGTCGAACGAGAAGGTCATGGGTTCGCCCGCATAGATTTCCTGCGGAACGCTGACGTTGAAATCGACATCGTCCACGCGGTCCGAGCAGGACTGCGTCAAGATACCGCCACAGGCAAAGAGGGTAGCCAAGACGTGGCGGCGATATTTGAGGAGATAGGTTTTCTGTATCATCATTGTTTGCTGTTTTTGATAGTTATGTTTTAGGAGGTTTACCAGTTTTCTGTTTGTCCACAGATGGTGTTGACGTTCAGCTCACATTGCGGGATGGGCAGGTAGAGGTGCTTCTCGCTGATGTTCAAGGCCGGTACAGCTCTGACGTTGTCGAGCGGGTAGCCTATGGTACTGCCAGCTTTGGTGGGGTCGAACAATTCCTGACTAGTGAGCAGGGCGATACGGCTGAAGAAGAAGTCCTTACCCATGCGGCGCAACTCCATGTGGCGGGGTACCTCGAAACAGAGTTCGCGGGTGCGTTCCTCGAAGATGAACTGGCGGAAGGTCTCTTGGTTGTAGTCGGCCAAGGCGATGGACGAGGCACCGGCACGACTGCGTACTTCGTTGATAGCGTCGATGGCTTCGTCTGTAGGTCCAGAAAGTTCGTTGCTGGCTTCGGCAATCATCAGTAGCACGTCGGAGTAGCGCATGATGGGGAAGTTGATAGAACCGTTGTTGCGGGCCCAAGGACGGATGGGATCGTACTCGGCGCGCCATTTGCCGGGGAACACGTTGTTCATTACGGTACTGTTCAGCTCAATCTGAGTTTGCTGGTAGTCGGTACGTAGGGTTTTGACAGCTTTTCCACTGGTCGTTGTATAGGTATAGTCGCTGACATTCCACCATTTACGAGCATCAGAGGCTTCGTAGAGGCGGAGTAATATCTTGGTAGCGTCGTACCAAGCGTATGCAAAAGGTACGTCTGGGTCGGTTGTGATGTTCACGCTGATACCGTTGTAAAGGCCTACCTTGCCGGATTCGTTACTTTGATCCAAACCGTTACCGTAGAACTCAACTTCGAACATACTTTCCCGAGCCGTGAGGTCATAGAGATTGGAGCACATGTTGATGAAGAGGGAACAATAGCCGTTGCTGTAATAGCTACGGTCGCGGTAGCCGTTTGTCCCGGTACCGATGGTATAGTCGGGAAGCTGGGTGGCGATAGAAGTAGCGGCCTTGTTCAGTGTGTGGAGTTGGCTGTCGCGCACCTTGCGGGCATATTCCAGCGCCTTGTCCCAAGTGTTGGCATAGACGGGGTATCCGGACTGCCACAGATAGGCACGTGCCAAAAGAGCTTGGGCGGTAGTTTGCGAAATACGACCCGGACTATCCAATTCGTCAGCAGGTCGGCACCCTTTCTCAGCGTCCAGCAAGTCGTTGATGATTTGGGCATAGATATCGGTCTGAGACGACTTTTTCAGCAACTGGGTGCTGAGGTCCTTGGTTGGTGTCAGACGCAGGGGAACTTCACCCCAGTAGGCGACCAAGTTCATGTAGTAGAGGGCACGCAGGGCTTTGGCCTCGGCCAGGAACATGGCTTTCTTGTCGGCGCCTCCGCATTCCTCATTCGTACGTTGTCCCAGTAGGTCGATGTAGTCGTTAGCTCGGTTGATACCCACGTACAGTGCTTTCCAGGCATCGGACAGGCAGGATTCTGTGTTGTTATAGTTGTAGAGGCTGACGTAGAGATTATTTGCACCATAGTCGCGGTTGTAAACCATGATGTCAGTACCAGCGTCAAGATCACCCCAAAGATATTGGCCATAGACGGCAGTGTTACCTAGGATATCGTAAATACCTGCTAAACCGGACATGCACGTCGTCTCATCATGGTAAATCTTGTCTTCGTCCATTTCGTCGTACACAGGCGTGTCAAGGAAATTGCACGAAGAAACGCTTGTTGCAATTAGCAGGGTATATATCAGTTTTTTCATATTTATAATCTATTATATATAAGTTGAATGGATGAACTGCTCTTGTTTAAATACCTATCTTAACACCAAACGTAAACGAGGTGGTCTTCGGATAGGATGAATAGTCGAAGCCGCGGGTCATGGCCGAGTTGCGGGTGGATACTTCAGGATCGTAACCGGTATATTTGGTGAAGGTTAACAGGTCCTGGGCCGTGAAATAGAGGCGCAATGAGCGTACCTTGATGTTTTTCAGCATCTTGGTGGGGAAATTGTAGCCGAGTTGGATATTCTTCAGTCGCAGGAAAGAAGCATCTTCCACTTCACGGCTGGTGTTGACGTTGCTCAGACTACGGTTCACGGCACATAGGTAGTTGGTATAGTTACCGTCCGTATAGGTGCCGTCACCATTATCAATGCGGGGTGTCCAATGGTTGGCTGCCGAGCTGAGCTGATTGACGTGGTTACCTCGAAGGCTTTCCAGCTTCACGCGGTTGTAGTTGATGACGTCGTTGCCGTATGACCACTGGAAGAAGATACTCAGGTCGAAGTTCTTCCACTCGAAGTTATTGGTGAAACCACCGGTGTGGATGGGCAGGCCGTGACCGATGACGGTCTGGTCTTCAGCCGTCACTTTGCCGTCGCCGTTGAGGTCTTTCAGCTTGACATCGCCCGGCTGGATCTGGTTACGCTCTTGGGTGTTGTTGGGAATTTCTGGCTTCAGCACGAATACATTAGGCGCCACTTCATTGAAGTCTTCATATTGGTAAACACCGTCGTAAACGTAACCGTACATCTCAGAAAGCGGATGCCCTACCTTACATATATATGGAGTGCTGACGTTGGGGCTACTGAAACTTACGAGGAGGCTTTCTTGTCCATTGGCCAGGCCGGTGATCTCGTTTTTGTTGAAAGCGATGTTGAAGTTGGTAGTCCATTTGAACTTACCCTTTCCACCATCGAAGTTGACGGTGTTGACGGAGATTTCCAAACCCTTGTTGTTGACACTGCCGATGTTCTGCTGTACGGAAGAAAATCCGATGGAAGCGGGCGTTTCTGCAAAAAGCAGCAGGTCTTTGGTATCCTTGTTATAGACATCGATTTCACCGGTAATGCGGTTGTTGAAGAGACCGAAGTCCAAACCGATGTTGGTTTGATAGGTGGTTTCCCACTTCAGGTCCCTATTAGCTATCTGGCTGATATAGACGGCAGACTGAAGTGAGTTGTTGAACGCATAGTTCTGATCGGTAGAATACAATTGCTGCGAGGGATAGTTGTATTGCGTACGGTTATTACCTGTAGCACCCCAGCCGAGGCGAAGCTTCAGGTTGGAGATGAACGTATCTTGCAGGCCGAGGAACGGTTCGTCAGACAGACGCCATGCGAAGGAGCCTGAAGGGAAGTAGCCCCACTTGTGATAGGGGAAACGGGACGAACCATCGGCACGGAAGGTGGCCGTCAACAGGTAACGTGAACGCCAGTCGTAGTTGAGTCGGGCGAAGTAAGACATCATGTTATTCTTGATGTTGGTAGCCGTGATAGTGCGTGGCGTACCGCTGTCGATTCCCCAGAAGCCTAGGCTTTCCCAAGGTATCTGTACGGCCTGTGCACCCAGTACGGAGATGGACTGACTGGAGAGTGAGGCACCGAGCATGCTGGTGATGTTGTGCTGCCCCAGGCGTTTTTTGTGGGTAAGGGTATATTCATTGGACCATCCGTTCCACTCCTTGATAGAGAACTGACCATTTACGGCGTTGGCCGAGTATTGTGGGTCGCCCAGGTAGGTGTCGGAGTTGTTGAACTGCTCACGTTTGTCCTGACGCAAGCTGTAGGCGAACGTGGCACGGAGAATGAGGTCCTTGATGATGTCCCAGTTGAGGTAGGTGTTGAGGTTCAGTTGACGGGTCAGCGTCTGATCTACCTGATTCTGAATAGTCTTGAGCGGGTTGTAGGGATAGTTTCCACTCTCGTCGATCATGTTGTTGATGAGATCATCGTTCTCGTTATATCCCACCGGGCGATAAGCCAATACCTGATAGAGGAAGTATTGAACGGTACCGCCACCTGTTTGCGAAGGCGAAGAGCCTTTGGACTGGTTATTGGCATAGTTCATGGTAGCGCCGAACTTGATGGACTTCGTAATCTGCTGGTCCAGTGTGAGGCGGGCTTTCAAGCTTTCGTAGGAGGAGTTGATGATGACACCCTGCTGGTTGTAATAAGAGATACTGGAGCTGTAACGCGTGTTTTTGCTACCTCCGCTCAAGGCTACGTGGTGGCTGGTCATGGGAGCTCCCCGGAACACCTGATCCTGCCAGTTGTTGGAATAGATATTGTCGTAGTCGTCAGCCGTACGGTTACGTCCCAACAATTCGCTGTAACCGAAGTAGGTGTCTTCCAGTTCCTTCTCGGTCAACATCTCTTGCTGTAGGGTCACAAATTCTTTGCCGTTCATGATGTCCAGGAACTTAGGTTGCATTTGCCACGTAAAATAACCGTCGTAGGTGACACGAGGGGCACTTTCTGCACCTCGTTTGGTATTGATGATAATGACACCGTTGGCTCCACGGGCACCGTAGATGGCGGTGGCGGATGCATCCTTCAGCACGTCGATGCTCTCAATGTCACTGGGATTGTAGGCGGCTGCATTGGGATCATCGGTGGCAAAGCCATCTATTACATAAAGAGGTGAACCGTCAGAAGAATCGGAAATCGTGTTACTTCCTCGGATAACGATATTGGCACTGGAACCTGGTTGGCCGGAACTGTTGACTACCTGTACGCCGGCAATACGTCCTCCCAAAGCTTGGTCGAAGGAGGCAACGGTCGCCTTTAAGGTCGTGTTCATATCAACTTTGGCAACGGAACCGGTCAGGTCGCCTTTCTTGACGGTGGCATAGCCGATGGCTACAACTTCGTTCAGCATGACGCCGTCTTCTTTCAGTACGACGTCAATGACCCGATTTTTACCTACGGTCACTTCCTTGGTGGCATATCCTATAAAGGAGAATACCAGAGTGGCTTTGGCATCGGGCACCTCAATGGTGTACTTTCCGTTCATGTCGGTAATGGTTCCTATACTCGGATTGTCCTTTACTCTGACATTGGCACCAATAACGGTTTCTTTGGTCTCATCGGTCACGGTACCGGTGACCTTGATTTGTGCCTGCATTTGGGTTGCAAAATGCAACGTAAGCATTAGACAAGTAACTACTTGTAATAAGGTGTTGAAACGTCTTTTTTTCATGTTATCAAAAGTAAGATTTTTCACTAATGAATTCGGGTGTAAAAGTACTAATATGTGAGGAAATAATATGTTTAATTTCGTACAAAGGAGGGTATGTTATTGTACACAAAATGCAAAAAAAGCCGTTATAGATGGACTATAACGGCTTTTGAGAGTGAGAACCTTCTTATTTTTTTGATTTATCTGTTTTTTGCGTATTGCATTTGGGAATTACTTTTCTTTTTTCAATTCGTCAAAAATCAATCCTTCCAGTTCTTCGGCCAACTCGGGGTTGTCCAAAATGACCTGCTTGGCTGCATCACGACCTTGGGCCAGCTTGGTGTCGTTGTAGCTAAACCAGGAACCGCTCTTCTTGATGATACCCAGTTCGGTACCCAAGTCGATGATTTCGCCGGCACGCGAGATGCCTTCGCCGAACATGATGTCGAACTCGGCGCGACGGAAGGGAGGAGCCACCTTGTTCTTGACAACCTTTACCTTGGTCTGCTTGCCGATGACTTCGTCACCGTTCTTGATGGCCTGGCCACCGCGGATGTCGAGACGGACGGAAGCATAGAACTTCAGTGCGTTGCCGCCGGTGGTCGTTTCGGGATTGCCGAACATGACACCGATCTTTTCGCGCAGCTGGTTGATGAAGATGCAGCAGGTGCGTGTCTTGCTGACGGCCGACGTCAGTTTGCGCAGGGCCTGTGACATCAGGCGGGCCTGCAGACCTACCTTGTTGTCGCCCATATCGCCTTCGATTTCGGCTTTCGGTGTAAGGGCAGCTACGGAGTCGACCACGATAATGTCGATGGCCGAGGAGCGGATCAGCTGTTCGGCAATCTCCAGGGCTTGCTCGCCGTTGTCGGGCTGGGAGATGAGCAGGTTGTCTACGTCTACGCCCAGCTTGGCGGCATAGAAGCGGTCGAAAGCATGTTCGGCGTCGATGAAGGCGGCGATGCCTCCGGCTTTCTGGGCCTCGGCGATGGCGTGGATGGCCAGCGTGGTCTTACCGGAAGATTCGGGGCCGTAGATTTCGATGATACGGCCGCGGGGATAACCGCCTACACCCAAGGCTACGTTCAGTCCGATGGAGCCGGTGGGGATGACTTCCACCTGCTCGATGTTGTCGTCGCCCATTTTCATGATGGAGCCTTTTCCGAAGCTCTTTTCTATCTTGTCCATGGCGGCCTGCAGGGCTTTCAGCTTTTCGCTGTTGGGCGTTGCGGCACCTTCGTTTTCAAAATTCAGTTCGTCTTTTTTTGCCATACTTGTTCGTTTGGATAAGGGTAATTGGATTTAAAGGATTTGTGCCGCATGGTCTTTGGTCTTGATTTCCTTCGGACCGATGATGCGCTCTACGATACCTTCTTCGTTGATGATGAAAGTTGTGCGGAAGGTACCCATGTACTTGCGGCCGTACATGCTCTTCTCGCCCCAAACGCCGAATTGCTCGACCAGCTTCTTGTCCGTGTCGGCAATCAGGTGGAAGGGGAGGGAGTTCTTTTCGATGAATTTCTGATGTGACTTCTCTCCGTCTACGCTGACACCCACCACTTCGTAGCCTGCCTGACGCAGGGCGTCGTAGTTGTCGCGCAGATTACAGGCTTCTGCAGTGCAGCCGGACGTGCTGTCCTTCGGATAGAAGTAGAGTACCAGTTTCTTTCCCTTATAGTCGCTCAGGCGGATTTCTTCGCCTTTCTCGTTGATGCCCAATATTTCAGGGGCTTTATCTCCTACATTCATGTTCGTTAGTGGTTAATGGTTAGTGATTAGCGGTCAGTGGTTGTCGGGGCGGCATGTTCGCCGCTCACCGTTCACCACTTACCGCTGATATTAAAGTTCCAGATCACCGTCGATGACCTCGTGCCAGGGCAGGCCCTGTTTGTTGAGCTGTTCCATGAACGGATCGGGATCGAATTCTTCCACATTCCATACGCCCGGCTTCTTCCAGATGCCCTTGAGGAACATCATGGCACCGATCATGGCCGGTACGCCTGTGGTGTAGCTGACGCCCTGCATGCCCGTTTCCTTGTAGGCGGCCTGGTGGCTGCAGTTGTTGTAGACGTAGTAGGTGTGTTCCTTGCCGTCCTTCAGTCCGCGGATGCGGCAGCCGATGGACGTTTCGCCTTCGTAGTTCTCGCCGAGGTCCTGCGGGTTGGGGAGCACGGCTTTCAGGAACTGAAGGGGAACAATCTTCACGCCGTTATAGTCCACTTCGTCGATGCGGGCCATGCCGATGTTTTGGATGACGCGCAGGTGGGTCAGGTATTCCTGGCCGAAGGTCATCCAGAAGCGGGCGCGCTTGATGGTAGGGAAGTTCTTGACGAGCGATTCCAGTTCTTCGTGGTAGAGCAGGTAGGAGTCGCGCGGGCCGATGTTCGGATACGTCAGATCCTTGTGGATTTCCAGCGGTTTGGTGGTAATCCACTGGCCGTTCTCGTAATAACGTCCGTTCTGGGTGATTTCGCGGATGTTGATTTCGGGGTTGAAGTTGGTGGCAAAAGCCTTGTGATGGTTGCCCGCATTGCAGTCCACGATGTCCAGATAATGGATTTCGTCGAAATGATGCTTGGCTGCGTAGGCTGTATATACGCCGCTTACGCCCGGGTCGAAGCCGCAGCCGAGGATAGCGGTCAGGCCAGCGTCCTCGAAGCGTTTCTTGTAGGCCCATTGCCAGCTGTATTCGAAGTGGGCCACGTCCTTGGGCTCGTAGTTGGCTGTGTCCAGATAGTTGACGCCGGTCTTCAGACAGGCTTCCATGATGGTCAGGTCCTGGTAGGGCAGGGCCACGTTGATGACGATTTCGGGCTTGAAGCTGTTGAAGAGTGCTACCAGTTCGTCCACGTTGTCCGCGTCGACCTGTGCTGTCTGGATATTAGGATTGCCGATGGCCTTCACGACGGCGTCGCATTTGGACTTCGTGCGGCTGGCAATCATGATTTCGGTGAACACATCCGGATTTTGAGCAACTTTGTGTGCAACGACGGTTCCTACACCGCCTGCACCGATAATTAGAACTTTACCCATTTTGTTTCTTATTAATAATGTGATTGATAAATATGCAAGTTATTTGTTTCAGTTTTTTCGTCAGCAAATATACTGTTTAATTCTTAGATAAACATTAAAATACGGCTAAATACTTTGACTTTTCGGGTGCGATTACCAAACAAAATGTTTGTTATGCTGTTATTTTATTCTATATTTGCGGTTGATAATTTAACTTAAACTACGAGACAATGAAGAAAATTTGTGTTTATTTGGGTATGGCAGCTGCGGTGGCAGTTCTGTCGTCGTGTGCTTCGACCAAGAATCTGACTCCGGTTTCGGACCTTGGCGGAGAGTGGAACATCATTGAAATCAACGGGACGGCAGTCGTTCCGGCACCTGGGCAGGCTTTTCCCTACATAGGCTTTGAGACGAATACCGGCCGGGTTTATGGAAACAGCGGATGCAATCGCCTGATGGGCAGCTTTGATACGGGCGGCAAGCCGGGTGAGCTGGACCTGAGCCAGATGGGCAGTACCCGCATGATGTGTCCCGACATGACGCTGGAGAAGAATGTCCTCTCCGCCCTGTCACAGGTAAAGAAGTTCACGAAGCTTGGTGACGGTCAACTTGCCTTGTGCGGCAAGTCGTTGAAACGGCCGATTCTGGTGTTGCAGCATCGGGCTTCCGATACCAAACTGGCTGAATTGGACGGTCGCTGGAAGATTGAACAGGCCGGCGGTGAGATGATTCCCGACAGCCTCGAGAACCAACCTTTCCTTGAATTGAATGTCAACGAAAAGAAGGTGCACGGCAATGCGGGCTGTAATGTGATCAACGGAACCTTTTCGGCAGGCGAGGGCAGCCCTTCGGCCATTACCTTCTCCAATCTCATCAGCACGATGATGGCCTGTCCCGATATGGAAGTGGAGGGACGGATTACCAAGGCTTTGGGTGACGTGAAGGCTTTTGCCCGGCTGGAAAACGGTGGCTTCGGCTTCTATAGTGCTACGGGCGAGCTGGTATTGGTACTCGTCAAGGAATGACATATATATAATAAGGTGTAGAGCCGCCTCCCGAGGAACAGAGTTTTCCTTCGGAGGCGGCTTTCTTGTTGTCTTCTATCGGGCATCTCGCCTGTGGTTTCCTTCGTTGAAACCATCGGTTTCCTTGCTTGGAAACACCCGTTTCCTTGCCGGGGAACGCTCGTTTCCTTGCCGGGAAACGCTCGTTTCCTTGTCGGGAAACGCAGACTTCCTTGCTTGTGGTCCCTGCTTTCATCCGATGAAGCCTTTCGGAAGCAATGGACTGTCCGCGTCTGTGTAGCTGTCTGCTTCGTCAGCTCTTCGAATGTAATTCTGCCAAACTGGCATATTTTGTCAGACTTCTGGCATGGAAATGCGGTCGTCCGGTGTTTGGCACAGCGTTTGTCCTTTAATAGGCGTCTGCCGATGAGGCGGACAGAAATAAACTGAATAATAACAAATAAAAAAATAACGATCATGGGAAAGATTATTGGTATTGACTTAGGAACTACAAACTCTTGTGTGGCCGTATTCGAAGGCAACGAACCTGTAGTAATCGCCAACAGCGAAGGCAAGCGTACAACTCCTTCAGTAGTGGCATTTGTAGACGGTGGTGAACGTAAGGTAGGTGATCCTGCCAAGCGTCAGGCCATCACGAACCCGAAACGTACGGTGTACTCCATCAAGCGTTTCATGGGTGAAAATTGGTCGCAGGTACAAAAGGAAATAGCCCGTGTACCTTATCCGGTAGTGAACGACAACAACATGCCGCGTGTCGACATCGACGGACGTCACTACACTCCGCAGGAAATCTCCGCTATGATTCTTCAGAAGATGAAGAAGACAGCCGAAGACTATCTGGGACAGGAAGTAACGGAAGCCGTTATTACCGTTCCTGCCTACTTCTCCGACTCACAGCGTCAGGCTACGAAGGAAGCCGGTCAGATTGCAGGTCTGGACGTTAAGCGTATTGTAAACGAACCGACCGCAGCCGCCTTGGCTTACGGTGTGGATAAGGCCAACAAAGATATGAAGGTCGCCGTATTCGACTTGGGTGGTGGTACGTTCGATATCTCTATCCTGGAGTTCGGTGGCGGCGTATTCGAAGTGCTTTCTACCAACGGTGATACTCACCTGGGTGGTGATGACTTCGACCAGGCTATCATCAACTGGCTGGTACAGGAGTTCAAGAACGACGAAGGTGCCGACTTGACAACCGACCCGATGGCTATGCAACGTCTGAAGGAAGCTGCCGAAAAGGCCAAGATTGAATTGTCTTCTTCTACTTCTACTGAAATCAACTTGCCGTACATCATGCCGGTAGGTGGTGTGCCCAAGCACTTGGTTAAGACTTTGACCCGTGCTAAATTCGAGCAACTGACTCACGACTTGATTCAGGCTTGCTTGGAGCCGTGTAAGAAGGCCGTCAGCGATGCCGGTTTGAACACTTCCGATATCGATGAAGTCATCTTGGTAGGTGGTTCTTCTCGTATACCGGCCGTTCAGAAACTGGTTCAGGACTACTTTGGCAAAGTTCCTTCGAAGGGTGTTAACCCCGATGAGGTTGTAGCCGTAGGTGCCGCTATTCAGGGTGCCGTATTGAATAAGGAAGCCGGTGTGGGCAACATCGTCTTGCTGGATGTCACTCCGTTGACCCTGGGTATTGAAACCATGGGTGGTGTCATGACCAAGTTGATCGATGCCAACACGACTATTCCTTGCAAGAAGAGCGAAGTCTTCTCGACAGCTGCCGATAACCAGACCGAGGTAACCATCCACGTCCTGCAGGGTGAGCGTCCTATGGCTGCTCAGAACAAGTCCATCGGTCAGTTCAATCTGACTGGTATTGCTCCGGCCCGTCGTGGTGTTCCTCAGATTGAGGTTACCTTCGATATCGATGCCAACGGTATCTTGAAGGTATCTGCCAAGGATAAGGCTACCGGTAAGGAACAGGCCATCCGTATCGAGGCTTCCAGTGGCTTGAGCAAGGAAGAAATCGAGCGTATGAAGGCTGAGGCCAGCGCCAACGCTGAAGCTGATAAGAAGGAGCGTGAGAAAGTAGACAAGCTGAATCAGGCTGACTCGATGATATTCACGACCGAAAATCAGTTGAAGGATCTGGGCGACAAGCTTCCTGCCGACAAGAAGGCTCCTATCGAGGCTGCTCTTCAGAAACTGAAAGATGCTCACAAGGCTCAGGATCTGGCTGCCATCGACAGTGCAATGGCCGAACTGAACACGGCCTTCCAGGCTGCCAGTGCCGAGATGTATGCACAGACCGGTGCTCAGGGTGGCGCTCAACAGCAAGGTACCAACAACGCCGGCCAAGACAACACTCAGAGCAACAACGGCAAGCAAGGTGACAATGTTCAGGATGCTGACTTCGAGGAAGTCAAATGATTCCGATAAGGATACAGATAATAAACAATAAGCAAAAGCG
>ERZ780167.834-NODE-834-length-29865-cov-11.175176_pt1 | contig 29865 bp, 30 predicted proteins | sample MGYA00510982_ERZ780167 | MGnify/ENA primary metagenome ERZ780167 (study PRJEB29588, sample SAMEA2146107) | human gut metagenome | biome: human gut; feature: human-associated habitat; material: faeces | place: Denmark | collected 2008/2010 ... | reverse complement strand
CTTTACACCTTATATAATAAAAAAGTTGTATTTTTGCAAATTGATATATTACACTCGCAGAAATACATAACAACAATGAATACAGAAAATAACGAAAATCGAGAAGAGAAGAAGACAGACGAACAGACACAAAAGGTAAAGATCTACATCATCGATACTGGTAAGATCAAACAAACCAAAGCGTTTGCTCGTCAAGATGGAGCAATTCTTGGCATCGTATGGATAGCCAGCTTCATCTGCACCATGATGGCAGTAGAGCCAAAGTACCAGATTTTGGGGTTGCTATCCAATATTCTGATTATCTCCACCCCATTCGTGGTAGCAAAGAGATTGAAATATTTCCGTGACGTAGTTAGAGAGGGACATATTTCTTTCAGACACGGATTATACTATTGCATCCAGACATTTTTCTATGCTACCCTACTGCTCACCATCGTGCAGTATCTCTGGTTCCGATTCATGGATACAGGCTTGTTTATGACTCAGCTTCAAACCAACTACCAGATGATAGCACAGGCTTATCAGTTGACAGCACAGGAAACTAAAGCTCTCTTCGATGCCATCTCTATGATGAAACCAATAGCATGGGCATCCATGTTTATGATTACCGACTTGGTTGCAGGAGCAATACTCAGCCCAATACTTGCTGCCATATTCGCCAAAAAGAAAATAGCCAATTAGGTTTCAATATTAAAAATCTCAAAACATCAGATAAAAATGGATATTTCAGTTATCGTTCCTCTTTTTAATGAGGAAGAATCATTGCCAGAACTCTTCGCTTGGATAAAACGAGTGATGGATGTCAACGATTTCACTTACGAAGTTATCTTTGTGAACGACGGTTCTACCGACCGTTCATGGAACGTCATAGAAGAACTTGCCGAGAAAAACGAGCAGGTAAAAGGCATTAAATTCCGCCGCAACTACGGAAAGAGTCCAGCCCTCTACTGCGGATTCAAAGAGGCACAAGGGGATGTGGTTATCACTATGGATGCCGACTTACAGGATTCACCAGACGAAATACCAGGTCTCTACCAAATGATTAAAAAAGATGGTTTCGACCTTGTATCAGGTTACAAGCAGAACCGCAAGCAGGGAGACCCTCTGAGCAAAACGATTCCAACCAAACTTTTCAATGCTACAGCCCGCAAGGTGAGCGGTATCCACAACCTGCATGACTTTAACTGCGGACTAAAGGCTTATCGCCGCGACGTAGTGAAGAACATCGAAGTATACGGTGAGATGCATCGTTATATTCCATACCTTGCCAAGAATGCAGGCTTCGCAAAGATTGGTGAGAAACCTGTTCACCATCAGGCAAGAAAGTTTGGAACTTCCAAGTTCATGGGCTGGAACCGCTTCGTGAATGGATATCTGGACCTGATGACTCTCTGGTTCCTGAGCAACTTCGGCAAGAAGCCGATGCATGTGTTTGGATTCTTAGGAAGCGTAGTGTTCTTCATTGCCTTTCTCTCGCTTATCGGCCTTGGCATCGATAAAGCCATAGACTTACATCGCGGCATCTACGGACACCTCATCACCGATTCCCCATACTTCTTCATCGCCCTCATTGCGATGGTATTGGGTAGCCAGTTCTTCCTAGCCGGATTCCTGGGTGACCTCATCAGTCGCCAGAACCCAAATCGTAACGATTATCAAATAGAAAAGGAAATAAGATGCAAAAAATAATACCATTGGTTTTCATGATGTTGGTACTCATGGTGGCTAGTTGTACCAGTCTTAATTGTCCGCTCAACAATACCACTTACACCAAATATAAGTTGATGGGCAACGTAAAGACACTCAACGCCACCTTAACCATCTCGACCACCAAGCAGGAAGGAGAAGACAGCGTACTTATCAATAAAGATGAGAACGTGGATAGCTTCATACTTCCGATGAGTTACCACCAGCCTGAGGATATATTCTTTTTTGAAATTCAGAATGCAGACAATCAGGTATGGAAAGATACAGTAACCGTCAAAAAAGAGAACTATCCACATTTCGAGTCAGTAGATTGCGGTGCAGCCTACTTCCATAAGATAACAGAAGTACAGACAACCCACAACTATATCGACTCAATAGTTATCAACAATAAAGAGGTTAATTATGATGCATCTAAAGCACATTTCTACATATATTTCGGCACCCGTTACTAAAAAAACGGTAATCGTACTAAGTCTTCTCCTTCTTGCAGGTGGAGGAAGGGCGAACGCACAAAACCGTCATAAAAAGATAGCAACGGTAGAAAAAGATACTATTCCATGGCTTAATGGAGTGGCTGTGAGTGTAGATTTAATTGGACCAGTACAATTGATGGTAAGTGATTACGGACAATATGAAGCTTCTCTGCGAGTGAACTTAAAAGACAAGTATTACCCAGTCTTTGAATTGGGTTACGGCAAAGCAGATGCCTTCGATGAGAGTACCCAAATCACTTATAAGACAAGTGCGCCATACGCTCGCTTGGGTGTAGACTGGAACCTGCTCAAAAACAAGCACGATGATTATCGACTATTTGGTGGATTCCGTTACGGTTTCACCTACTATAAATATGACGTTTCTTCACCACCAATAAAAGATCCTATTTGGGGAGGAGATGCACTTTACGGAGCAGATGGCGTATCCGCTAACTATCACTGGCTGGAAGGTGTAATAGGAATAGATGCAAAGATATGGGGCCCAATTCGCATGGGTTGGAGTTTCAGATACAAGCGTCGTGTAGCCCATAATGATGGAGACATGGGCAACACCTATTATGTACCAGGCTTCGGCAAACAAGGTGGGTCTCGACTTGGAGGAACATTCAATGTAACATTTGAAATATAAGCAATGAAAAATAAAAGACTCATTTGGCAGATACCGTTTCTGCTTCTCTTGATTTTTGGCAGCATTTATGTAATTCGCCAACAGCAAAATACTCCTTACCAAAGGGATGAAGGTTTCATCTTTGGTACTATCTATCACATCACTTATCAAAGTGATGTTAATTACCAAAAAGAAATTGAGGCAGAACTGCAGAAAGTTGACAATTCCCTATCTCCATTCAACAAGACATCCATCATTTCGCGTATCAACCGCAATGAAGATGTAAAGGTAGATAATATGTTTGCTGAGGTTTTTCAACTCGCAGAAAAAATATCTAAAGAAACAGATGGAGCGTTTGACATCACTGTGGCTCCTATGGTAAATGCCTGGGGATTTGGATTCAAGACCGGAAACCCTCCTACCAAACAAACAGTAGACAGTCTTCGCGCTATCGTTGGATTCCAGAAAGTAGCATTAAAGGAAGAGCATGTTAAGAAACAGAATCCACATATAATGCTCGACTGCTCTGCCATTGCCAAAGGATACGGAAGCGATATCGTGGCAAGGTTTCTAAAGAAAAAAGGCATCCAAAACTTTATGGTAGAGATTGGTGGCGAAATCGTAGTGAATGGAAATAGCGACAAACAAGTGCCATGGCGAGTAGGCATCAACAAGCCAACAGACGATTCTCTCAATACAAGCCAGGAATTACAAGACGTAATCAATGTGACAGATATAGCAATGGCAACAAGTGGAAACTATCGGAATTTCTACTATAAGAACGGCAAGAAATATGCTCACACAATAGACCCAAAGACTGGTTATCCAGTACAGCACAATATTCTGTCAGCCACCGTTCTAGCCAAGAATTGTGCCACAGCTGATGCCTATGCGACATCCTTTATGGTAATGGGACTGGATGGAGCAAGGAAAGTATTGGAAAAACATCCAGAACTTGATGCCTATCTCATCTATTCAGATGAAAAGGGAAATAACAGAATATGGTATTCGCCAGAGCTCAAGAAGAAAATATTAAAATAGAATGCAAGAAGACAGAGTATATGACAATCTTTTAAATCTGCCTCTATTCTTGGGAATGAGCCGTAATGATTTGCTAGAAGTAGCAGGTCATACAAAGTTCAATTTCCAAAAGGCAGAAGAGGGACTCACCATCGCCAAAGAAGGAGAGCCCTGCAAACGTCTGTACTTTCTTCTTACCGGTGAGCTTAATGTCATCACAGAGGCAGACGATCATGGCTATCGCATCGAAGAAGACATCAAAGCACCAGAAGCGTTTCAAATGGAATGCATCTACGGATATAACCAGTACTTCACTCACACCTATATCGCTAAAAAAGAATGTAGCGTAATGAGTATCAGCAAGCAGGAAATGCAGAAACTATCTGATAGATACGAGATTTTCAGAATCAACATGTTCAATCTCATTTCTACTCAAACACAAAAGAACAATCGACGCTTGTACCGGGTTCCTCCCAAAACACTCTCAGAACGTATTATACAATTCTTTGAAAGCCGATGTCTCAAACCTGCCGGTGAAAAGTTATTTCACATCAAGATGGAAAGACTTGCCGCAGAAATGAATGTCAAGAGAATCTATGTCTCTAACGTGCTGAATGAACTACAGAAGCAAAAACTCATTCATCTAAAAAGAGGGAGAATTTATATTCCACAATTAGAAAAACTGATTGTGAAGAAATAAAAAGAGAACAGTCATAGAATATAGCAAATAAATAAAAATCACTATCATGCAAGATATAAAAGATCAGAACAATATCAGAAATATGGAGAATCGAGAGAATCCATTCTTTGTACCCTATCATACACCGCACGATACAGTGCCTTTCAATCGTATCAAACTGAAAGACTACGAGCCAGCCTTCATGGAGGGTATACGCCGTGACAAGGAAGCTACCGACAAGGTCATCAACGACCCTGCAAAGCCTACCTTTGAGAATACTATCGCCCGTGTGGATACAGAAAAAGGCGAACATTATTACGACCTTTTGAGTCGTGTTTCTAATGTTTTCTCATGCATGATGAGTGCAGAGACATGCGATGAAATGGAGGAATTGGCACAAAAGATGAGTCCTATCCTCACCAAACATGCCAATGACATTACACTCAACAAGAAACTCTTTGAGCGTATTAAATATGTTCACGATCATCCTAACAGAGAGTTAACACCAGAAGAACAGATGCTTTTAGAAACCAGCTATGATGGTTTTGTACGAAGTGGTGCTCTTCTCGATGAAGAAGGAAAAGATAAACTTCGTAAACTTACAGAAGAAGCAAGCATTCTCACACTTCAGTTCTCCCAGAATCTCTTGAAGGAAAACAAGGCTTTCACCCTCCATATCACAGACGAGGCACAACTTGACGGACTTCCTGAAACAGCAAAGGCTGCAGCAGCTCATGCCGCCAAAGAGAAGAATGAAGAAGGATGGATTTTCACACTCGACTATCCAAGTTACTCTCCATTTATGACATACTCCACTCAGCGCAAACTCCGCAAGCAGATGTATATGGCTCGCAATACTGTTTGTACTCATGAAAATGAACAGAACAACATTGAAATCTGCAAGCGATTGGTAAATTTACGCAGAGAACTCGCTCAACTTCTTGGCTTCGAGACCTATGCAGACTATGTATTACGTCATCGAATGGCAAGTAATGTAGAGAATGTCTATAAACTTCTCAATGATCTGATTGAGGCTTATAAGCCAACAGCAGAAAAAGAAGTGAAAGAAGTAGAAGCCCTAGCCAAGAACCTGGAAGGCGAAGACTTCAAAATGGAGCCATGGGACTTCGGATTCTATTCCCATAAACTCCAGATGGAAAAATATAATCTGGATGCAGAGATGCTTCGTCCATACTTCCAACTTGACAAGGTGATAAAGGGCGTCTTCGGATTAGCCAACAAACTGTATGGTATTACCTTCAAGGAAAACAAGGAAATTCCTGTATACCATCCTGATGTAAAGGCATACGAAGTATTCGATAAAGACGGCAGTTATCTGGCTGTGTTCTATGCAGACTTCTTCCCACGCAAGGGCAAACAGGGAGGTGCCTGGATGACAGAATTCCAAGGACAATGGATAGACCATAAAGGCAACAACATTCGTCCACACGTGAGCGTAGTGATGAACTTCACCAAGCCTACAGAAGAAAAACCTGCCCTCTTGACCTTGGGAGAGGTAGAGACCTTCCTGCATGAGTTTGGTCACAGCCTTCACGGAATGTTCGCCAACACCCGGTTCGAAAGTCTTTCGGGTACCAATGTATGGTGGGATTTCGTAGAGTTGCCATCCCAATTTATGGAGAACTATGCCATAGAAAAAGAATTCCTGCGCACCTTTGCTTTCCATTATGAGACAGGCGAGCCATTGCCAGATGAACTCATTGAACGTATCGTAAAAAGCCGCAACTTCATGGCAGCATACGCCTGCCTACGCCAAGTAAGTTTCGGACTCCTTGATATGGCATATTACACCAAGAAGGATGTCTTTACTGCTGACATCATCCCATTTGAGAAAGAAGCATGGAAAGAAGCTATGATTCTACCACAGTTGCCTGATACCTGCATGACCGTACAATTCTCGCACATTATGGCCGGAGGCTACGCAGCAGGCTACTATAGTTACAAATGGGCAGAAGTTCTGGACGCTGATGCATTCAGCGTATTCAAGAAAAACGGTATTTTCGACCCAACTACAGCCCAGAGCTTCCGTGACAACATACTCTCAAAGGGAGGCACCGAACATCCGATGACACTCTATAAACGATTCCGTGGCCAAGAGCCAACTATAGATGCCCTACTGGAGCGCAACGAGATAAAGAAGAGTTAGTAGTTTAGGGAAGTAATTATAAATGACACATTATAAATAATAAATCAATGGGGGACAACCTTTTAAAACAGAAAAAGCTTGATTTGCGATACCTTCGTATGGCTCGCATCTGGGCAGAAAACAGCTATTGCAAACGCCGACAGGTAGGTGCTTTAGTAGTAAAAGACAAGATGATTATCAGCGATGGTTACAATGGTACACCAAGCGGATTTGAAAATATCTGCGAGGATAACAATGTAACCAAGCCCTATGTCCTCCATGCTGAAGCCAACGCCATAACCAAGTTGGCTCGCAGCAGCAACAACAGCGAGGGAAGCACACTTTATGTCACTGCTTCTCCTTGCATTGAATGCTCCAAACTCATCATTCAAGCAGGCATCAAACGAGTTGTATATGCCGAGAAATACAGACTTACTGATGGTGTGGAACTATTGAAAAGAGCCGGAGTAAAAGTAGAATATATGAACCCTGATGATAATATCAGTTTAGAATAACGTTAGTATAATGTAAATTAGTAAGTTATGAATAAGAATAAGAATAAAACCAATAGGTTTATGCCGTTCATCATGGCACTCTGCGTAGTGCTAGGCATCGTCATCGGCACATTCTTTTCGAATCATTTTGCCGGCAACCGCCTCAATGTCATCAATAGTGGAAGCAACCGCTTAAACAACTTGCTCCATCTCATTGATGACCAATATGTGGATTCTGTCAACATAGATTCGCTAGTAGATAAAGCCATTCCACAAATTCTTGCAGAACTTGACCCCCACTCGGTCTATATCAGCGCTAAAGATGCAGCCCAGGCCAATGACGACCTCAAAGGTTCATTCTCGGGTGTAGGCATAGAATTCGTGATTCGCCAAGACACCATTCATGTACAAAATGTAATCCAAAACGGTCCTGCCGAAAAAGCGGGTCTTCTAGCAGGAGATAAGATTGTAGCTGTGGATGGCAAACCTTTCGTGGGCAAAATAGTAACCAATCAAGAAGCAATGCACCGCTTAAAGGGGCCTAAAGATACGAAAGTAAAAATCGGAGTAATCCGCTATGGCAGCAACAAAGTACAGAGCTTTACGGTAACACGTGGAGAAATCCCAACCAAGAGTGTTACAGCAGCCTATATGCTCAATGACAATACAGGCTACATCCGCATCAAAAACTTCGGGGAGAATACTTATCCAGAGATGCTTATAGCCTTAGCTAAATTGTCTCAACAGGGATTCTCTAATCTCTGCATTGACTTACGTGACAACTCCGGAGGCTATCTCACAGCAGCAGTAAATATGGCAAATGAGTTCTTACCTGAAAAGAAACTGATCCTCTATACACAAGGACGAAAGTCTCCTCGCCAAGATTATTTGAGCGACGGCAAGGGTTCTTATCAAAAGATACCTATGGTTGTACTCATCAATGAGGGTTCGGCTTCTTCTGCTGAAATCTTTGCAGGTGCCATGCAGGATAATGACCGTGCAACCATCATCGGTCGCCGTTCATTCGGAAAGGGATTGGTACAACAGCAAATAGAATTCCCAGACCATAGCCTTATCCGTCTCACCATTGCCAGATACTATACTCCTTCTGGAAGATGTATCCAAAAACCTTATACGATGGGTGATGACAAGGATTATGAACAGGATCTTCTGGATCGCTACCAGCATGGAGAATTTTTCTCACAAGACAGTATCAAGCATACGGGGCCTGCATACCACACAGGCATTGGACGTGTAGTTTATGGTGGAGGTGGTATCACGCCAGACATCTTTGTTCCAGAAGATACGCTCGGTATGACTTCCTACTTCAAAGAGGCTAGTTTGAGCGGCTTGATTCTACAGTTTGCATTTACCTATACTGATGATAATCGTCCTAAGTTGAACAACTTCAAGGAGATGATGGAACTTGCCGATTATCTTGACAACCAGAACATGGTGGAACAGTTTGTCAACTATGCAGACAAGCATGGCTTGAAACGCCGTAACCTTCTTATTAAGAAGTCACATAAGTTGCTGGATAGATTCATCGACAGCCGTATCATCTATAATATGCTTGATGAACAAGCTTGGACTCAATACATCAACCAAGACGACCCAGTGATCAAGGAGACTCTCGAAGTCTTCAAAAAACACGAGGCGTTCCCAAAGAAACCTGAGCCAACAGCCAAATTCAAAAGCAAGAAGCAGAAAGTAGCAATGGCTGACATACCATACAATTACAGTTCACTACATTGCAGAAATATGATGATGGCAAACGCATAAGATGAATAAGAAAGAACTTAGAAAAATCATAAAAGACAGAAAGCGACAGTATTCCTCAAGCCAACTTGAGGAACTGTCGCTTTCTGTCTTATCCCGACTTGCAGATCATGAATCTTTTCGCAATGCCAAATACATTTTAATGTATTATTCCCTACCGGATGAAGTCAACACTCATACCTTTATTGATAAGATGATAGCGTTAGGAAAAACTGTTCTTTTACCTGTAGTAAAGGACTCTGAAAATATGGAAATCAGAGAATATTCTGGCAGAAAAGATCTCACAAAAGGTTCCTTTCACATATTGGAACCTACAGGCAAGCTCTTTCCACCAGAAAGATATAAAGAAATAGAAGTCGGTGTCATTCCAGGTATGAGTTTTGATGTAAAAGGCAATCGCCTTGGACGAGGAAAAGGATATTATGACCGATTTCTGAAAAAAGTACCAACCATGTTCAAAATTGGCATCTGTTTCGACTTTCAAAAGATAAACACCATCCCAATAGAAGAAACGGATATCAGAATGGACTACATCTTATAAAGAGTCGCAGAAATAGAGACACAATTCTATTAATAGAAACGGATATCTGTAATCACCAATGCTCCGACCTGCTCGTTCAATCTCCTCACTAAGATTGAGCGATGCATGGTTAGATCAGCCCTAAGAGCAGGATTTAAAATCTTAACATAAAGGGTTTGATTCTTGATAAATTTATCAGCACAATAAACAGAAATAGAGGCACCAACAACGGTGTCCCAACTATCCAAGAGACGCTTTTGCTGCAAAGGCGTCTCTAATCCCTCGTTTCTCAAAAACTCCGGCAAAAGTTCTGCTATAGAACGAACTTTTTTTCTAAACATAATTAAACCATATAAATCAATGTACAACAAATCATTAGGTTTGTTTTTCCACCCTAATGTTTTGCTTCTAATTTTTAACTTGAAGTTCTCCATTTTCAACAGAAAAAATCTTATAGTCACCATTTAAACGATGAAGAATTTGATCAAGATGATCGCGATTGGTATCCGTGATAAAAATCTGTCCAAAATTATCATTTGATACTAACTGAACTATCGCTTCAACACGCTGAGCATCAAGCTTATCAAAAATATCATCCAACAAGAGCAAAGGAGTTGTATTAGAGCAGGTTCGCTTCAAGAAGCTAAACTGTGCCAACTTCAAGGCAATGACATAACTTTTGTTCTGCCCCTGACTTCCCTCGCGCTTCATCTGATAGTCACCAATCGTAAACTCCAAGTCGTCACGATGTACTCCATGAAGCGAATAACCAACGGCACGATCCTTGAATCTGTCACGCTGGATAACCTCCAGCAACGGTCCCCTTTGACAGTGTGAAATATAATGCAAGCCAACCTGCTCCTTATCACCGGAAATATGCTGATAAATCTGCTGAAAGAGAGGAATTAATTCGTTTACAAAAGCCTGACGCTTAGCAAAGAGCAGCTCTCCATTTATCGCCATCTGCTGTTCCCAAAGTTCCATAAGAGTAACATCCGGTTCCGCTTCCATCTTCAAGAGCGCATTACGCTGCTGCAAGGCTTTATTATAATTAGAAAGAGCCTCAATATATGTATTATCATACTGAGAAATAACAACATCCATCAGTTTTCTCCGCTCATCACTTCCACCCTCAATGAGGGAAACATCAGAAGGAGAAACAAAGACAAGCGGAATAAGTCCAATATGTTGAGACAAGCGCTTATATTCTTTCTTATTACGCTTAAAATGTTTTTTGGTTCCACGCTTCATCCCGCAATAAATGTTCTCCAAATCCCCATTGTCATTCTCATAATTACCTTCCAACATAAAAAAGGCCTCATCGTGCAAAATGATTTGTGAATCAATCGGATTATTGGCACTTCTGCAAAAAGAGAGGTAATAAATCGCATCTAGAAAGTTAGTCTTACCCATGCCGTTATGACCGATAAGACAGTTAATTTTGGGCGACAATTCAATATTGGCACTCTTGATATTTTTATAGTTAATAATGGAAATATTCTTTAAAATCATAGACTCTTTACTGATTATTGAGTGCAAAGTTAACAGAAAAAGCCCAAAAAACGAAAAAAGTAGGCTAGAAATTTCAATATCTGAATAAAATTCCGTATTTTTGCAGAAGTTTAGCAATATTAGAATAATAAAAAACAAAAATACAAAATGGCAAACAACAAAGTACAGGCTCAGGAAATTGAGAGCCTCAACATTCGTGAGGCCTTCTTCATGAAGAACAAGAAGGCTATTATTATCGCTGTGGTAGCTATTGTAGTTATCATTGCTGGTGTATTCGGTTATGTATCTCAGATCGCAGGTCCTCGTGAGGACAAGGCTAGCACAATGCTTGGCAAAGGTCAGACTTACTTCAACAACGAGATGTTCGAACAAGCACTTAACGGAGACGGTGCTGGTTATGTTGGATTCAAGAAAATTGCAGACGAATATAGCAGCACAGACGCAGGTAACTTGGCAAACCTCTATGCAGGTCTTTGCTATGCTAACCTTGGCAAATGGGCAGAAGCAGAAAAGAGTCTGGATGCATTCTCTTCAAAGGGTGACCAGATGATCAGCCCAGCTGCAGAAGCAGCTCTTGGTGATGTTTACGCCCACTTGAACCAATTAGATAAGGCTGTTGAAGCTTTCAAAAAGGCAGCTTCTATGGCTGACAGCAAAGCAGAAGATGACGCAAACAACAGTCTCTCTCCTGCATTCCTGATTAAAGCTGGTGAAGTTCTCGAGAGCCAGAACAAGAAGCAGGATGCATTGAATATCTATCAGGATATCAAGAAGAAGTATGTTAACTCTATGCTTGTTCAGAGCGGTGAGATTGACAAATACATTGAGCGTGCATCTAATTAATATCTTACGAGTAACATCTTATAACAAGATAAATAGATAATTATGGCAACAGCTCTTCATAATTTATCAGAATATGACCTTAGCAAAGTACCTGACGCCAGCAACATGTGCTTTGGTATCGTTGTAGCAGAATGGAACCCAGAAATAACAGGTGCCTTATTGGACGGTGCAGTCAAGACGCTCGAAAAACATGGAGCCTTAACAGAGAACATACATGTTAAGACTGTTCCTGGAAGTTTCGAGCTTATCTATGGTGCACATCAGATGGTACTTAATGGCGGCTATGACGCAGTTATTATCTTGGGAAGCGTAATTCGTGGTGAAACTCCTCACTTCGATTATATCTGCGAGGGAGTAACCTATGGTATTGCCCGTCTCAATGCCACACAAGAGATTCCTGTCATTTACGGACTCTTGACCACAAACGACTTGCAACAGGCAAAGGACCGTAGCGGTGGTAAATTGGGCAACAAGGGTGATGAATGTGCTATTGATGCTATTAAAATGGCTAAATTCTAAAAGCACAGACATTGAGTCTTTCAAAATAATTACTATATAATAAGGTAAATAAAATGAAGCTCTACCAATTATTACAGTCATACGAATTTGAGGAGATTTTCCCAACAGTCAACGTGATGTTTCCCAACGCACAGTTGCATAGAGACGTATTTGAAAAAGCATTCAACATGCTTTGCGACATCCAACCTATCAGTTCTAAAAAAGTAATCCGTTTTGAACTGATGGAAGATCCAAACTCTAGCGATATGTTTGTTGGAGCCAACGACAGCTGTTTTCAAACAACTTGGGATGTATGTCTCGGCAAAGAAATAAAGAAAGGGAAAGGCGCCGACCTTAACGATGTGGAAATGGTAGCCAATTGTCTGCTTAATATCCTCTTCATAGGTCGTCATCCTCAAAGTTTTGAAAAAGATTATAAGAAACTCTTCAAATAATCATAGGATTTACAAAAAAGAACCTCTTGAAATCTGAGTATTTCAAGAGGTTCTTCCTTTATTTATACACCCTCATCATCGTCTTCATCAACAGAAGAATTGCCCGATGGAGAACTGTCATTTCCTTCAGTATCCAGTAATTGATCTTTACTGATACTCACCTCCCCCATCTTAGAGATTTTTACCACCAAAGGCAAATATTCATCACTCATCACATCAGGTGAACCAACACTGGCTGCAAAACAAAGATTGTTACCTTCAGTTTTTACATAGACAATACCCAGTAACCCACCAGAGGCCTTGGTATGGGAATCCAAGTATTTTTCAAAAGCAGCTTTGGTAAAACTACGTTTGAAGAATTCAGAACCGTCGCTTCTAATAATCCGAACAGTAATCTTATTATCGTGATACTTAGTATTTTCATCTACCTTAACGAGTGGCAAACTGTCATCTGCTTCTCGTTTTACTACCACTTTATATGTAGAGCCCAACCATTCAATGCTTCTAGACTGCTCATACTCACTCATTTTGAGTGTTTGCTTTTTTACTTTGACCACAGGTTTAGGTGCTATAATAATGTTGCTTTTCTTTTTCTCAGCACACGATACCATTATACCTATAGCCAGAGCCATGAAAAATACGTAATTGATTCGTTTCATTGCAATTCTATTTTAATGCTACAAAAGTAGTAAAAAAAAATGAAATAAACACGGGTTACCCGTTAAAAAACAAAAAAAGCATCGACTTTCACAAGCCGAAGCTTCGAATCTACCTAAATACTAACTAATAAATTTCCTATTGAATCTTACACGATATAATAAAAGTTCAGTTTATGAATTCTAATCACAACTTTGACGTCAACACTAAGAAAAGGTTTAATGTAAGTCTAAAAAAAATGTATTTTTTCTTCATTAAATGCTTTTTTTCTCTTAAAAATGCTACTTTTTCTCTTTTTTAAGCAAATTTATCCTTTTTATTTTGAGAATTAAACATTTTGTCGTATCTTTGCACACAAAAAGAAACATTTTGTATGAAAAAGATTCTATTATTCATAATAACTGCCAGTATTTTCGCCTTTTCTTCTTGCTTTCAGAAAGAGCAAACGCAAGAAAAGGAGCAAGTCATCGACACTATTCCAATGATGGTGATGCAAATACAAAAATGCAACCGACTGTATACGGCAGAAGCCCATGTTCACAAAATCGTTACCCACGATGACCAGCTGAATCTGAAAGGTTCTTTTTTCAGAAAGAACTTCAACATTCATGTACCCGGTTCAAATAGGAAAATTGCAATTCCTATGAATGCAACCATCAAGGCTTCCGTAGATTTTCAAGGCTTTTCTGATCAAAATGTGTTACGCAAAGGCGACAAGATAGAAATAATTCTGCCAGACCCTAAGCTGACACTCACGAGCAGTAAAATAGACCATAATTCGGTAAAACAATATGTTTCCATTACCCGCAGCAATTACAGTGATGCAGAACTCAGCCAGCTAGAGCAGCAAGGCAGACAAAGCATCATAAATGATATTCCGAATCTTAACCTCATGGAACAAGCCCGACTCAGTGCAGCCAATACCCTGATTCCGATGCTTAAGAACATGGGATTTAAGGAAGATAATATCAAGATTAGCTTCCGTAAGAAATTCACAATCCAAGACTTGAAGGAATTCATTTCAAATGGATTGAATGACAATAAAACAATAGAAAAGAGAACAGCCTCTAGCCAGGCATCAAATAAAGAGGACTAAGATATGAAGAAATATGGAATCATAATCATTTTATTCCTTATTATAATAATAGGTGGAGCACTCTATTGGCTTAATAAAGACAATACAATGAACGTGGCATCGGAAGAAAAGACTACACTTTCGCCAACCCAAGTAGAGAGTATTGAGGCTATCGGTCAATGGGAATTTCTTGCCATTAACGATGAGGAACTCGTAGATACAACCCGTCATGGCTTCTTTGGTGACGATCAATTGGTACGTATCTATTATGGTACCCTGCGTCTCGGCATTGACATGAAAGACGTAAAGGAAGGATGGATACAGACGGATGAAAAGAAAGATTCCATAGTCTGCACCCTTCCCCCAATCCGACTCCTCGACAACAATTTCATAGACGAGGCAAAGACAAAAAGTTTCTTTGAAGAAGGAAAATGGACTGGCGCTGACCGACAGGCTATGTACGACAGAGCTTACGTTATGATGAAAAAGCGTTGCTTGACACCTGTGAATTATCAGACGGCAAGAAGAAATGCCAAGCAGCAATTCAAAGACATGTTCAAGACAATGGGATTCACTAACGTTAGAATAGAATTCGAAGACTGAGGGTAGAATTACCTTCAGTCTCCCCAAACGGAAGTAACTAAACATATTCCGTTCATAAAAAGACAAAAGAGTTATCAGGGCACAAGCCTAATTATTAATTATCATTTTTAAATTAAAACATAAGAGAGATGGATGCTATCAATGATTTTTTCACAGCCTTTAGTTCATTCCTTTGGGGATGGCCTATGATTATTTTATTGTTGGGAACTCATATTTTTCTAACTATCCGCCTGCGCTTTCCACAGCGCAAGATATTCCAGGCTATCAAATTATCTGTCAAGAAAGACAAGAATGCAACGGGTGATGTTTCTCAATTCGGAGCACTTGCCACAGCCTTGGCAGCCACCATCGGTACGGGTAACATCATCGGTGTGGCTACAGCAATAGCTTTAGGCGGACCAGGAGCTGTCCTTTGGTGCTGGCTCACTGGTGTTTTCGGTATTTCCACCAAGTATGCAGAGGGACTTCTTGCCGTAAAATATCGAGTTAAGACTACCCGAGGACAAATGCTTGGAGGTCCGATGTATGCTTTGGAAAAGGGATTGGGTTGGAAATGGCTTGCTATACTATTCGCAACCTTTGCCGCCCTTGCTTCTTTTGGTATTGGCAGCACAGTCCAAGCTAATGCCATATCAACCCTTGTGGAAAATCAATATGGTATTTCTCCTTTCATTACAGGTTCGATAGTTACCATTTTAGGAGCAGCCGTAATCATTGGTGGTGTAAAGACAATCTCTAAGGTTTGTGGAATGCTTGTACCTTTTATGGCCCTATTCTATGTATTGGGCTGTATTTATATTCTCATTGTAAATCATGCCTACATTCTCCCTGCCCTACAGATTATCTGTGAATCAGCTTTTACAACAAAGGCTGCAGGTGGTGGTTTTGCAGGTAGCACACTGATGCTTGCAGCTCGTTATGGTATTGCCCGTGGTCTTTTCTCTAACGAGAGTGGACTTGGTTCTGCTCCTATTGTTGCCGCAGCAGCACAAACCCGCAATCCTGTTCGACAGGCTTTGGTTTCATCTACAGGAACATTCTGGGATACGGTCATTATCTGCGCACTAACAGGACTGGTCATCACCAGCAGTATCATAGCCTATCCCGACATTGACTATCATGATGGAGCAGCTCTTACAAAGGCGGCTTTTAGTAAAATACCATATATTGGAGCTCCATTGCTAACATTTGGCTTGACTACTTTTGCCTTTAGTACTACGCTAGGTTGGAGTTATTATGGCGAACGTTGTGTAGAATACTTGAAAGGTAAAAAATGGATGCTTTGTTATCGTATCCTCTACATTGTCAGCATATTTGCAGGAAGTGTCATCAGTCTCGGTCTGGTATGGAATATTGCCGACTGCATGAATGCTCTGATGGCTATTCCTAACCTCATCTCTCTACTCTGTCTTAGTGGAATTATTGTGCATGAAACAAGAAAGTATCTTTGGCGCGACCGTTTAGACCAGGATATGGAGGAAAGCGAATTACTGGAGATAGAAGATAAATAATCGTGCAAACGATTGTCCTGAAGAATTAGCAGGAAACTATGATTTTTTGATTAATCCTACTATTTTCTTTTGTATCTTTGCAGTAGAAAAGGTAACTTTATAGAAAATATAGGTTAAAAGAGATTTTATTAGTTTTTGTTGATTAAAAAATGCCCAGGCAGCAGTGATGCTATCCTGGGCTTTTTGTTTCATATACAGTATTCACATTATACACTGAAATCATCAGTAAGTGTTTTCTTTCCTTATTCTGCATTTATCTGCAAGTGCTTCATTCCGTGTCCGCCCCACGTTGAAAAATTAACGAATTGGAATCCCATACGAGCATAAAGACTTTCAGCTCTAGGATTACCTTTATCAACCAATAATCCAACCTTCGGAATACCAAGTTCCTTACCACACTGAATAGCAGCATTCAACAAAAGTTTTGCAATACCCTTACCTCTATAATTACTTGATACTGCCAAACTGTCAATATAGTATTCACCTTCCTCTGTTTCAGCATCCATGCCAGAATAATCAATCCCAAAAGTAGCAAGAGCTTCATTCACAAATTTTTTGCGCAAAGCTTTCAGCTTTGCCCCATCATAAGCTACCAGAATGCCAGCAACCACACCATCAGTGGTCATAGCCATCAACACATTACGATAACTATACTGACTATCCTCCATCTTTATCAGACGTTCCATCAATTGATGAAAATCAGCCAACGTATGATGAGGTCCTGCAAAATTTTGGCAACATTCTGTATTCATTGCTTCCATAATGAGCGATGCTATATGCGAAGCCTTGTCTGGGGTTGCTTGTTCTATATGTATCTTCATTTTCGTTTAGTTTTTATAATTACGAATGCAAAGATAATACTATTTAACGAGATAAACAAAACTTTTTCTTTTTCTTTACTTTTGTTTCACAAAGATTTTGTATCTTTGCCCCATTAATCAATAATAAATGTAAAGATAGAAGCTATAACTTTACTACAGCATCTATTTTTCCAGGATTATAAACTATAATAACATAAATATATAAAGAATAAAAAGCTATAATAACATAAATACATTTAAATGGATACGGAACAATTATCAATGACCAAGAAGACCATCGTAGGAGTACAATTTCTCTTCGTGGCTTTTGGTGCAACGGTCCTGGTGCCTCTCTTGATAGGCATCGACCCGGCAACGGCTCTTTTCACCGCAGGTGTAGGAACCTTTCTTTTTCATTTCATTACCAAGGGGAATGTGCCAATTTTCCTAGGCAGTTCCTTCGCCTTCATCGCCCCAATCATTGCAGCCTCCAAACAGTGGGGATTGCCAGGAACTATCGCTGGCTTAACCAGCGTATCGTTGGTATATTTTGTGATGAGCGCATTGGTCAAGTGGCAAGGCAAGAAACTCCTTGACAGGATTTTTCCACCAGTTGTTATTGGACCTGCCATCATCCTCATCGGTCTTTCCCTCTCAGGCAGTGCTGTAGAAATGGCTAAAACCAATTGGATTCTCGCCTTTTCATCGCTCATTACTGCAATTTTGATATTAACCTTTACCAAGGGGTTAATGAAACTCGTACCTATCATCACAGGCGTTGTTGTGGGTTATATAATAGCTATCTGTATGGGCAAAGTCGATTTCTCGGGTGTGGCAGCTGCGTCATGGTTTTCCTGTCCAATCACCTTTGATACAATCACACATTTCTCATGGGCTCCTTTCCTATACATGTTGCCTGTAGCCATTGCACCTGTATTAGAGCACATCGGTGATGTTTATGTCGTAAGTGCCGTGGCTAAGAAAGATTTCGTAGCCGATCCAGGCTTGCATCGTACAATGTTAGGCGACGGAGTAGCTTGTCTGTGTTCAGCTTTTCTAGGTGGTCCTCCAGAAACCACTTATTCAGAGGTAACAGGCGCCATGTCTATTACCAAAGTAACGAGTCCTGCTGTAATTCGCATTTCAGCAGCTACAGCCATCTGCTTTTCCATTGTAGGTAAACTGAGTGCATTGTTACAGAGCATTCCTCAAGCCGTATTAGGCGGCATTATGCTGTTGCTTTTCGGCACTATAGCCAGCGTAGGTATTCAGAATCTGATGCAGAACAAGGTTGATTTGAATGAAACTCGCAACATCATCATCATCTCGGTGATGCTGACCATGGGATTGGGCGGTGCAGTCCTCTCATCAGGCTCATTCGCCATTTCGGGCATTGGTCTTTCTGCCGTAATAGGAGTAGTTCTTAATCTTGTGCTTCCAAAGTCAAAGAAGGAAAAAGAAGCTTCCCACAAGTAAAATCCTATCAAAATTCAAATAATAAAAAAAGGTCTCTACCCCCTATTGCATGGGTAGAGACCTTCATTATATATTATAATCTTTTGTAAAATCTGACAATTAAACACTTTTTCTTTGCTGATTCCAAATAATAATGCTAACTTTGCGCACGAAATTGTTTTATCTTGAGAAGACAAAGAGACAGAAAGATTGTAATGATATGGAAAAAATACTAATAGTTGAAGACGACATCACATTTGGAACCATGATTCAGACATGGCTCAAGAAGAAAGGATTCGAAGTTGAAAAGACGACTTCGGTGAAAGCAGCTATACAAGCTTGGGAGAAGGTGGAAAATGGATTTGATCTGGTGCTATCCGACCTCCGTCTTCCAGACCATGATGGTATTTTCTTGTTGCAATGGATGAGAAAGCATGGCGTGCAAGTACCTTTCATTGTCATGACCAGCTATGCAGAGATTCAGAACGTAGTACTCGCTATGAAATCGGGTGCAACAGATTACGTTGCCAAACCTTTTCATCCGGACATTCTCCTGGAAAAGATTAAGGAAGCCATAAAAAATCATAACACAAGCTCTCAATCAGAGAAAAAAATAGATGATAGGGAACCAATAGAAAATAAGGAGTCAATTGAAAAAAAGAAACTATCAAATAATACGGAATCAGCAGGAAATATTGATGTTCCAAAATATCTTGAAGGCGAAAGCGAGGCATCCCGAAAGCTCTATAGTTTCGTATCTTTGGTTGCTCCTACCCCTATGTCAGTTCTCATTCTGGGTGCAAGCGGAACGGGTAAGGAATATGTAGCTCGTCGCATTCATGAATTAAGTCAGAGGGCAGGAAAACCTTTCTTTGCACTCGACTGTGGAGCCATTCCTAAGGATGTGGCAGCATCAGAATTCTTCGGCCATAGCAAGGGAGCCTTTACAGGAGCAGACCAAGACAAAAAGGGAGCTTTCGAAATAGCAAATGGCGGTACCCTCTTCCTGGACGAGATGGGAAACTTGAACTATGAAGTGCAAGTACAACTGCTCCGTGCCCTTCAGGAGCGAAAGATTCGTCCACTAGGCAGCAATAAGGAAATTGATATTGACATCCGACTGGTTTGCGCCACCAACGAAAATCTGGCACAGCGTGTAGCAGAGGGCAACTTCCGGGAAGATCTCTACCACCGCATCAACGAGTTTACCATCTACATGCCTGAGCTGAAAGACCGTGGTGCCGACCTCTTCCTCTTTGCCGACCTCTTTATCAAACATGCCAACAAGGAGCTCAATAGAAACGTGGAAGGACTCGATGGTAAAGCAAAGGAACGAATCGCCTCTTATAACTGGCCCGGCAACCTTCGCGAATTAAATAACGTGATGAAACGTGCCACTCTTCTAGCCACAGGCAGATACATTGGAGTAACAGAACTGGAACAGAGCATGGCGCATATTCAACCTCAGGCTCCTACCACCCTGCATGATGAGGAAACAGAACTGCAACGTATAGAGGCAGCACTGAAAGCAGCAGGAGGCAACAAGAGCAAAGCTGCACAATTGCTTGCTGTAGATAGAAAGACGCTGTATAACAAGATGAAGAAGTACGGCATCTGAGGAACTTTCCCCAATATTTTGGGGAAAAATTCCACACTTGTTCCACAACTTCCACAAGGTTGAGATTTGGCACAAAAAGGCATAACAACTGATTATCAAGTATTTACAAAATAAGGAATCTTTTGGCACGCAGATTGTGATATTAGATTGTGAACTCGCAAGCATCAACGCAAATAGGGCAGTTCACTCAAATAGAAATAAATATAATATTCACAATAAAAAATAAAAAGATTATGAAAAAGTTAGTATTCGCAGCTATCGCTGCCATGGTAATGGTATCAGTTAGTAATGTATTCGCCAACAACAAGATGGCAAGTGTTTCATCAGTTGCTCCAGTAGACACAGTTGCTCCAGCAGAACCTGCAGACACAACAGTAGAGAAGTCAACTCCAGAAGTAACTCCAGCTGATTCTACAACAGCAACAACAGATTCAGCTGTAGCTGAGTAATATCACCTTCAAAAAAACAGTAATAAAACAGAAAAAGAAAGATATAAAATATCAGTAATTACGCTTCGCTTTCAATTAGGCAGGAGACTAATGATAATATTCATTGGTCTCCTGACTTGTTTTTAGCCCATTCTTTTCTCTAAATCATTTTTTTGCATTATCTTTGCAGAAGATAAGCTGCACTCGGCAATCTGAAAGCAAGCTTTCATTGCGCTCGTTTGCACTATTTTTGCAGAAGTTAATTAAGTAAATAGATTTCTCATGCACAAGAACAATATCCCACTCAAGGTAGCTCTCGGCTATTGCATCATTGCCATTATCATGATTTTGGCAATCAGTCTTGTATATAGCAACACCAAGAGTATCATCGCCATCAACGAAGCATCCCGTGAGTACATCAAGAAAAAGGATGCTGCCGACAGTACCATGACTTCTCTGCTCAAAGAAGAACAGAAGAACCTGAAGCAACTCTCTGATGCGATGGCTGGGAAATCTGCGCCCAATTATCTGCACGATAAGGTTAAGAGTCTGAATACAGGCAAAGATTCTATCGTGGTACATTCCAAAGCCCCACAAACCCATGAGGCAAAGAAGACAACGGTGGAAGTGATGAAGACCCGCCGAGGATTCTTCCGCCGACTGGCCGATGCATTCAAGAAAGAACATGCAGAGACGCTAAGCATCAAGCAAGACAGTAACAGAGCCATCATCGATTCTATCACAACTCCTGTAAATGTGGCAGAAAACGTAGCCAACATTCTAGACCAGATAGACAAGAAGGAGAAGGTGGCTACACAAGATCATAAGGAAAGTATCAACAAAGAGATGGAAGACTTGAAAATAGTCAGTACAAAACTTGCCTTACGTTCTGCCAAGCAACTGAGTGATGTACACCAAAGGGAACGTGACTCTATGCAAAAAGCCATCAACAAAGCGATGGCAGCCCGCAGACAACTGTTGTGGCAAATAGGTGTACTCACACTAATAACACTCTTTGCAATTATCGTCATGATTTGGTTCATCTGGCGCGATGCTAGAAAAGAGCGCATCTACCGGGAGAATCTTGAGGCAGCCAACGAAGAAATTCAACGCATCATGAACCAACGTGAACGACTTCTTCTCACCATTACCCACGATATCAAGGCTCCCGCAGCCTCCATTTCCGGCTTCATTGACCTGATGAAAGAATACGTCACCGAAGCACAAGGTATGGAATGTCTTCAAAATATCAAGAACTCAGCAGCTCATCTTTCCAGACTCGTAGCTTCTCTTCTTGATTATCATCAGTTGGAAAATGGATTGATGAAGGTTCAGCCTGTTTCTTTCTCTCCAGCCCAACTGGTGAAAGAATCGGTAGAGGGAATGCGATTACGAGCCGAAGAGAAAGGCTTATCCATTTCGTATGAGATGACAATGGGAATGAACAAGAATGAAAATCTGCAGGAGAAGAAAAAAGACAAGGAATTATTCCTAGCCGATGCCTTCCGTATCCGTCAGATATTGGATAATCTGGTGAGTAACGCCATTAAATATACCGACCACGGTGGCGTAAATATTAAAGCACGAGTTTCCAAAATCTTGGGCAAGCTAACACTCACCCTGAGCGTGAAAGATACCGGCAAGGGAATGACTGATGAGGAAAAGCAGAAAGTATTCCTGGCATTCACCAGACTAAAGAGCGCACAGGGTATTGAGGGAACCGGCTTGGGCTTGTCTATCACCCAAGAACTGGTGTCACTGCTTGGTGGAGAAATTCAACTTCACTCCACCTTAGGCAAAGGTTCCTGCTTCATCGTTACGCTGCCTATTGAACCAGCTCCAAAGGATGATTCGAAGGAGAGCAGAGAGCAAACATCTGATTATCAAGAAGAAGAAGAGGACTCAGCCAACCAAAAGAAAGTTCCACAAGAATTTGTAAACCATAAGGTTTTGATTCTTGATGATGACAAACTTCAGCTTCAGCTTCTTCAGGAAATGCTGCGACGCATAGCAGTCGATTCCTGGCAAGTATTCGCTTGCAATCATGTGATTGAAGCACTCACCATCTTGCACAACGAACAACCTGCCCTCATGCTGATGGACATAGAAATGCCAGAAATGAATGGCATGGAGATGATTACCCACATCAACCATACCAACATGACAGTGGTTGCAATGACGGCTCACGATACGAGCATCTTGGAACAGCTCCATAAAGCAGGCTTCGATGATTGCCTGTTCAAGCCATTCAGCATGGAAAAACTGTCTGATATCCTGGGAATAGAGTCCCAGCCTCTACCGGATGCCCAGTCTGAAACTCCATCCCAGCCAGATTTATCATCCCAGCAGAAATCCAACCCTCAACTGGATGCTCTCCTCGCTTTTGCCGGAGGCGACGAAGAAGCGGCAAAAGAGATTCTCGATACCGTGAAGCAGGAACTTGCCGCACACCTCGAGAACCTGAAAGAAGCCCTAGAAGAGGAATCCTTATCTACCGACCGCATAGGAAAGGCGGCACATAAGCTCCTTCCTATCGCCACCATGATGCAGATGGGATGCCTCGAAGAACTCAAGGCGCTGTCACCTGAATACATCGGCGAGATAGAAGAAGCCGAGATCAGAGAAAAACTGAAGGTTGTGATTACGACCTTATCTGCTGCGGTGTCAGACCTGTATGCTTCTTGAAATATCGGCAGAAGAAACTGACGTCGGCGAAATGAAACTCCCATGCCATCTCCTTGACGCTTTGCGTGCTGCGCTTGAGTTGCAGAATCACGTATTGGTCAATGATGGTTTTGGGAGTGTGCCCCGTTACCTGACTCACGATATTTGTAAGATACTTGGAAGAGATATTCATCTGTCTTGCATAATAATTCACATCTCTCGAAATCTTAAAATCCCGTTCCAGCAACATCATAAACCGATTGAACAGTTCTCTTACCCGATACGACTTCACTTCATCAGGATGATATTGCGGATTGCGCTGAAGATACTCATGAAAACCGATGAAGAACGCCTTTAGCTGACACAATACCAACTGGGAAATACAAGTACACTCCGACTGGTCAAAATAAACTTTTAATAGAGCAAACATCCCATTGATGATGTTTGTCACCACGGGAGTGTCCTGCCGACAGCGGTCTTTTCGCAAGGAAGAATACACCGTCTGCTCTAGTTGCAGACTAGCTTCGCGAAGCAAGGAAGGATTATATTTCAGGATTTCGGCTTCGAAATTCCCATCAACCTTCAACTCCACCACATCATTCGGAAAGAGCGTAATCACCGCCCCTTCATAAAGTTCCCAATCCTTATAATTCACATTCAGCCTCGCCTTTCCCTTCCGGCAAATCAATATCGCTCCATAAGTCAATACTTGCGGCCCCTCCTGCCATTCCTTCAATCCTGAGCGGAAAAGGCTTGCTTCCTGCTGACTACTTAATTCAGATAATTCCATCTACACCTTATTATATATAAGCTATTATATCTCTTTATTCCTATTTCGGTTGCAAAATTACACAAAATATGTGAGATAAAAGAACTATTATTCCCAAATCGTCCATCCGCTGCGAAATATTTAAAGCGATTGTTCGGTCAAAACTCCGTACCTTTGCACCCGAAATTCAAAAAGTAATGATTAATGATTAAGAACATCTTATTTGTAAGCCTTCTGCTTGCAGGAGGAACTCATTGGGCTTCGGCTCAATCACAAACCACCGTAGGGGCGGCTGCTTCCTTGCCCGTCAGCAAGAAAGAAAACATGACCATCAGCCAGCTCTTCCAGAAGGTTGAGGATAACAGCAAAAGCCTTCGCACTTCATTATCAGGAGTAGAAGCAGCCCATCTCGGCATCGAATCGGCCAAAAGCAAGAAACTGCCCGACCTCGATGCTTCTCTCTCATTCAGCTACATCGGCAATGCGCTGATTACCGACCGTGACTTCAGCAACGTTCATGGTTTGAAATCCCCACATTTCGGCAACAACTTCGCCTTCCAGGCACAGCAGGTGGTTTACGCCGGTGGAGCCATCAACGCAGGCATCAAACTCGCAGAACTCGGTAAGCAGCAGGCTGAGGTAGGCGTGAAACTTACCCGACAGCAGATTCGCTTCATCGCCCTCGGTCAATATCTCGACCTTTACAAGATAGACAACCGTATCAAGGTGTATGAGAAGAACATCGAACTGACCCGCCAGCTCATCGACGACATCAAGGAGAAGCAAACGCAAGGAATGGCGCTGAAGAACGACATCACCCGATACGAACTCCAGATGGAAAGTCTCAAGCTCGGTCTTACGGCGCTCCGAAACAACCGAAGCATCCTGAACCATCAGCTTTGCAATACACTTGGAATGAACCAGGGAAATCAGGAGATTCAGATTATCCCCGATGCCTCTATCGCCGACAAATCTTACAGCAAGGAAGGCGAGGCCTACTGGCAGACGGCAGGCACCCTGAACTCACCACTCCTGGAGCAGAGTAGCAATGCCATCCGCATCGCCGAACAGAAAGAAAAGATTGCCAAGAGCGACCTTCTGCCAAAAGTGGCATTCGTAGCTGCTGACAACTTCGACGGACCTATCCTCTTCGAATTGCCACCTGTTGATAAGAACCTCAACGTCTGGTATGTGGGCGTGGGCGTAAAATACAGCCTCAGCTCTCTCTTCAAGAGCAACAAGCGAATCAAACAGGCTGCCGTGGAAACCCGTCAGGCAAAAGAGGCACATGCCGTACAGAAAGAGCAGCTCAACAATAATGTGCAGGCTGCCTACGTGCAGTATCAGCAAACCTATGTAGAACTGGAAACGCAGCGAAAGAGCGTAGAGCTGGCACAGCAGAACTACGATGTGATGAATGCCCGCTATCTCAGTCAACTGGCTTTGGTTACGGATATGGTTGATGCCTCCAACCTCAAGCTCAATGCCGAGCTTAGTGAGGTGGATGCCCGTATCAACATCGTCTATGCCTACTATCGCATGAAGTACGTGGCAGGAGAAATTTAATTAAAAAAACAGAATTTTGAGTTTTTATCGAAAACTATTATCAAGAGATTATGAGCAAGAAGATTATCAAGAGAATATATAATGTAGTGATTATCCTCCTTTTTCTGGGAGCTATCGGCTGGTGCTTCAGCCATTTCTATCATGGCAGCAACGTGGCTTATACCGATGATGCACAGGTGAACCGTCACATCACCCCTATCAACACCCGCGTGCCGGGATTCATCAAGGAGATTCGCTTCAACGACTATCAGCACGTAAAGAAGGGCGATACCCTTGTTATCATCGAGGATGCTGAGTTCCGTCTGCATGTAGCTCAGGCAGAGGCAGGCTTGCGTGGATCCAAGTCAAGTTCGTCGGTAGTAACCGCCAGCATGGGCACCACCAATACCAATGTGCAGACAGCAGCTGCCGGCATCGAGGAGGCTCGTGTGGATATGATGAATGCCAAGCAAGACTTCGACCGTTTTGCGGCTTTGATGAAGAAGGATGCGGTAACCCGTCAGCAATATGACAATGCTTATGCCCGCTATCTGGGAGCCAAGGCGCGTTATGAGCAGGCAAGCAGCCGCAAGGCAAGTGCAGCTTCAGTCCGCAATGTGCAGACCCAGCAGCTCGGCGGTTCCCGTGCCGGAGAGAGCGTGGCAGAGGCACAGCTCAACCTGGCTCGCCTCAACCTTTCCTATACCGTAATCGTGGCAACCTGCGATGGCGTGATGGGAAGAAAGGATATTCACGAAGGCCAGTTGGTACAGCCTGGTCAGATGCTGGCTCGCATCGTGGATGATAACGATGTATGGGTGGTAGCCAATTATCGTGAGACTCAGATGGACGGCATCACCGTGGGCAAGACTGTAGATTTCACCGCCGATGCCATCCCGGGTGTAGTATTCCATGGCAAGGTAGAAGCCCTTTCAGCCGCAGCCGGCAATGCCTATTCCATGATTCCTGTGGATAATGCCACCGGCAACTTCGTAAAGGTAGAGCAGCGCGTGCCTGTTCGCATCGCCCTTACCAAGGACAATGACCCGAAACAGATAGCCTTGCTCCGTGCCGGACTGAACGTAGAAACCAAGGTTCACATTAAATAGAATGTTCTATAAATTATAAACTATAAATTATAGAAAATGCCAGGACCTCCTATGTTACAGGGACCATTTCGAGTCCCTTCATTTAATGGATTTATTCCTCGCCGATTACAGCCTTGGATTTATCTCCTCTTCGCCTTCATCTTCCTGATGTCGGGCGGAATCTATGGAGGAGCCATGAGCCAGGTGATGGGCGAATACAGTTTGATGAGAGAAGACGTACTCATGATCATCATGTTCAACGTGGTGGGCGTGGCGATGCCATTCCCCTTCCTCTTCAAGATGAAGTTCCACTTTACCAACCGCCAGCTCCTGCTGAATGCGGCCCTGGTAGTGGCAGCCTGTAATTTCCTCATCATGTGGACCGACTCTGTGCCCCTGATGTGCATTCTCGCTTACATTGCAGGCTTTTTCAAGCTCTGCGGAACCTTCGAGTGTATGAGCACCATTCAGTTGTGGATGACCTCCAAGCGCGATTTCACCATCTTCTTCCCCCTGCTCTATTGCATCGTTTTGGGAAATATGTTCCTATCGCCTTGGATTACCGAACATCTGATTTACATCTATCAGGATTGGCGCATCATCAACTGGGCGATGACGGGAGCCCTGCTCCTGGTGGCATTCATCGTGTATGTCACCACCCACGACTTCCGCTTCATGAAACCCCTGCCCTTCATCAGTATCGACTATCTGGGCTGCATCCTGTGGTCGGCATGGATGCTGGAGTTCATATTTTTCTTCACCTATGGCGAGCATTACAACTGGCTCGATTCGAAGATTATGCAGATGGATGTATTGCTCTTTATATTTACCGGATATTTCTGCATCCAGCGAATGTTTCACATCCGTCACCCTTACATCGAGCCGGCGGCGTGGAAGTATAAACGGCTCATCCCGCTACTCATCCTCTTCGCCTTCGTAGAGTTCATGGGCAGTACGCCAAAGGTGCTGCAAACCGCCTTTACGGGTGGCGTGCTGCATTTCGGCAACATCACCACCAACGTGCTCAACTTTGTGGAATGGACAGGCGCCATCGCCGGTTGCCTCTTCTGCCTCTTCTGGTGCAAGGTGCTCCATCAGAAATACACCCGACTGCTCACGATAGGTGTGGCAACGATGGTATGTTATCCCGTGATGATGTATTTCCTCATCGATCCGGATCTCAACATCGAGGCACTCTATCTGCCCTGCTTCCTTCGAAGCTTCGGCAATGCCATCTTCTTCTGCATGCTCACCGTGTATCTGGAAGAGCTGATGCCTTTCCAGCATTTCTTCATGGGATTGACAATGGCAGGCATCATCCGCAACGGCCCGATATCGGTGATGTGCTCAGGCCTTTACAGTTTCGGGCTCCGTTATCAGATGGCAGACAACATGTCGCGCGGATTGCCTTACGATGCTACCAATCTGCTGATGATCAGCATCCGCAATCTTTATGGCATCACCTGCCTCATCGGCATTGCCGTACTGATTATCTTCCTGCTTTGGGATGTGCAACCAGTAAGAAGCACCCTGAAGAAAATGCCAGCATGGAATTTTGTAGGAAGAAAGATGAAAAAAACAAGCAGATAATGCGCACATTCAAAGAAAAACATTATCTTTGCATTTAGTTTAACAAAATGAAATATTCCTTTTTTAAAAGGAATAAGGAAAAACATCAAAGAAAAAACTATGGCAAAGAAAGCGATTGTGATGGGGGCAACCTCAGGAATAGGAATGGAAGTAGCCAGCCTCTTAGCGCAGAGAGGTTGGCAGGTGGGAATAGCCGGAAGAAGAGTAGAGCGACTTGAAGAAGTAAAAAGAAATACAAACCAGATTATTTCTGAGAAAACAAAAGTATCTCAGAAGGGGAACATTTCAGAAGGCATGAAAGCATCCTGGGGAGAAATCATCTGCCATCAGCAGATAGATGTAACTTCGGCTGACGCCCCTACTCTTCTTCAGAAACTCATCGAAAAACTCGGTGGGATGGATTTATATTTCCATAGTTCAGGAATCGGATGGCAAAACAATTCACTTGATTTTGAAAAGGAAATGAAGACCGTTGAGACCAATGGGCTGGGATTTGTAAGAATGGTGGATACGGCTTTCAACTGGTTTGCCCAACAGAGTCAAGAGCAAGATAAAGGGCAAGAGCTAAGACTAGAGCAAAAATCAGATAAAGGCAAGGGCAATGATACTTACCGCATCGCCTGCATTACCTCTATTGCCGGAACAAAAGGGCTCGGTGCTGCTCCTGCCTATTCTGCCACCAAGCGTTTTCAGAATCATTATCTGGAGTGCCTCACCCAGCAAGCTCACATGCGCCATCTTCCTATCGCTATCACAGATATTCGGCCAGGTTTCGTAAAGACCGACCTGATAGCAGGCAGCAACTATCCCCTGCAATTAACTCCTCAGGAAGTGGCTCTACAGATTGTAAATGCTATAGAACGGGGAAAAGCAGTCAAGACCATCGACTGGAAATACAGTATCCTCGTTTCGCTCTGGCGAATGATTCCTAGATGCATTTGGACGAGACTTACCATTAAATAATATAGAAACTGTACTTGCATTTGATTTTATACCTGGATAAAATCTCCGTTCACCGACGTTGAATGTCCGTTCAAAGACGCTGAACCGCGGTTCAACGTCGATGAACGGAGATTTAAAAGGATTAAAGAAAATCTTTTCCAGTTACAATCAATACTTTTTCTGTAACAACCTAAACTTTTCCCAAGATCAACATGAAAAGGAGAGTAGAAACATGAAAAAAAGAAAAGCGTGCAAGCTACATTTCTATAGCCTGCATGCTTTTCTTTTTTATAATTATTGTTTACAATCTTGCTCCGAATCTTGCGCTTGGCAATGGGGCGGCGAAGTAATAGTTCTGGTCGTTAT
>ERZ780167.831-NODE-831-length-29931-cov-6.509472_pt1 | contig 29931 bp, 30 predicted proteins | sample MGYA00510982_ERZ780167 | MGnify/ENA primary metagenome ERZ780167 (study PRJEB29588, sample SAMEA2146107) | human gut metagenome | biome: human gut; feature: human-associated habitat; material: faeces | place: Denmark | collected 2008/2010 ... | reverse complement strand
GTAAGGCAGCGCAGAAATTTTGGGCACCGCAACAGGATCATCGGCCCCTACGGATACGCATACATTTATAATTTGGAACAGGAGGCAGCATATGGGTATTTTCAGCAAGCTCAAGCAGGCCTGGTTCGGGGATGTGAACTGGGAAAAGCTGGACGACGAATTTTTTGATAATTTGGAGGAGTCCCTGATCCTGGCGGATGTGGGGGTAAACATCGCCACCGAGGCGGTGAACTCCCTGCGCAACGCCGTGTTCAGCTACGACATGAAGGACCCGGAGCAGGTAAAGGCGGAGCTGCGGAAGATATTGCTGCAAAAGCTGTCCGTGGGTGATGCGGCCCTGGACACCGCCAAGAGCCCCACGGTGATCCTGGTCATCGGCGTCAACGGCGTGGGCAAGACTACCTCCATCGGCAAGCTGGCGGCGCGGCTGAAGGGGGAGGGGAAAAAGGTCCTCCTCTGCGCAGGGGACACCTTCCGGGCCGCTGCCGCCGATCAGCTGGAGATTTGGGCGAACCGGGCCGGGGTGTCCATTGTGCGCCAGCATGAGGGGGCGGACCCGGGAGCGGTGCTGTTTGATGCATTGCAGGCGGCCAAGGCCCGGGATGTGGATGTGGTCCTGTGCGATACCGCCGGTCGGCTGCACAATAAGCAGAACCTGATGAACGAGCTGGCCAAGCTCCGGAAGATCATCGACCGGGAGCTGCCGGAGGCGGGCCGGGAGACACTGCTGGTGCTGGATGCCACCACCGGGCAAAACGGGCTTATCCAGGCCCGGAGCTTTAAGGAGACGGCGGGGCTTACGGGCATCGTGCTGACCAAGTTGGACGGCACCGCCAAGGGCGGTATCGTTATCGCCATCGCTCGGGAGCTGGGTGTGCCGGTTAAATTTGTAGGCGTGGGCGAGGGCATCGACGATCTGAAGCCCTTTGACCCGGAGGAATTCGTAAACGATTTGTTTTAACAGGGGGAGAGACTATGACCAGAGCGGACGGACGGGCTTTTGATCAGCTTCGGCCCGTGGAGCTGACCAAGGACTATATAAAATTTGCCGAGGGCAGCGTGCTGATTCGCTGCGGCGACACGGTGGTGCTGTGCAACGCCTCGGTGGAGGAGAAAACACCGCCCCATGTGCCGGAGGGCCACGGCTGGGTGACGGCGGAGTATTCCATGCTGCCCCGGGCCAACCGGGAGCGCTCCCGCCGGGATATTGACAAGCTGAAGCTCTCCGGCCGCAGCGCGGAGATTCAGCGGCTTATCGGCCGCAGCCTCCGGGCGGCGGTGGACAGAGAGGCACTGGGGGAGCGGACCATCACCGTGGACTGCGATGTTTTGCAGGGAGACGGCGGCACCCGTACCGCCTCCGTTACCGGCGGCTTTGTGGCCCTGGCCCTGGCCTGCCGGAAGCTGATGGCTGAGGGCAAGGTGACAAAAAATCCCATTATCCATCAGGTGGCGGCGGTGAGTGCAGGCATCGTGGACGATGTGCCCCTGCTGGACCTGCCCTACGCCGAGGACAGCCGGGCCCAGGTGGATCTCAACTGCGTCATGAACGAAAAAGGGGAGCTCATTGAGCTGCAGGGCACCGGCGAGGGCCGGAGCTTTACCCTTTCGGAGCAGCAGGAGCTGGTGCGCCTGTGCGCTAAGGGCATCGGGGAGCTGCTGGAAAAGCAGCGCCGGGTGCTGCAGGGATAATACAAAAGTAAGAAGGTAGAGATATGTCATCGGAAATTTTCGAGGCAGGTATGCTGCTGTGCTTTGGCTGCTCCTGGCCCATGAACATCACCAAATCCATTCGGGCCAAGACGGCTAAGGGGAAAAGCCTGGCTTTTGAACTCTTTGTGCTGGTGGGATACATTTGCGGCATAACGGGTAAGTGCATCAGCGGACAGATCAACTGGGTGTTCGCCATCTATATACTGGACCTGCTGATGGTGGCTACGGACATATTACTGACGCTGCGCAATCGGCGTCTGGACAAGAGAAAGGAGGCAGCGCAATGAAATTCGTATTGGCATCCCACAACAAGGGAAAACTGGCAGAAATGCAGAAAATATTAGGTGAGCTGGGTGTGGAGGTGGTACTCCAGTCGGATCTGGGTCTGGACCTTGAGCCGGAGGAGAACGGTGCAACCTTCACCGAGAATGCCCGCATCAAGGCCAAGGCTGTCATGGAGGCCAGCGGTCTGCCGGCCATCGCCGATGACAGCGGCCTGTGCGTGGACGCGCTGAACGGCGCGCCGGGGGTCTACTCCGCCCGGTACGGCGGGCTGGATGCCGACGCAGCCCGCTACCGCCTGCTGCTGCAGAATATGCGCGGCTCCATGACCCGGGCGGCCCACTTCCATACCTCGGTGGTGTGCCTGTTCCCCGACGGGACAGAGCTGACGGCAGAGGGGGAGTGCCCGGGCACCATTGCCTACGCCCCTATGGGGGACGGCGGCTTCGGCTATGACCCGGTGTTCTATGTGCCGAGTCTGCGCAAGACCTTTGCCCAGATGACACCGGAGGAGAAAAACGCCATCAGCCACCGGGGCAACGCCCTGCGGGCTTTCGGGGCGGAATTAAAAGAATATTTGGAGAAGCATTGACTATGGAACTGACAAGCAAGCAGCGTGCCCAGCTGCGGGGCCTGGCCTCCACTCTGGACACCATTATTCATATCGGCAAGGACGGCATCAGCGATAACCTGGTGAAGCAGGCAAACGATGCTCTGGAGGCCCGGGAGCTTATAAAGGGCAAGGTGCTGGAGAATTCCATGCTCACCGCCCGGGAGGCTGCCGAGGAGCTGAAGGTGGTCACCCGTAGCCAGGTGGTGCAGGTGATCGGAAACAAGTTTGTCCTCTATCGGATGCAGCATGACAAGACAAAGCGCAAGATTCAGCTGCTGAAGGCGACCCGGCGGGGTGAATGACCATGAGAATCGGCGTATTCGGGGGTACCTTTAACCCCATCCACCGGGGACATCTGGCGGCGGCCTCTGCAGCGGCGGGGCAGCTTTCTCTGGATAAGATCCTGTTGATCCCGGATGCCATCCCGCCCCACAAGCCCTTGCCTTCCGGCAGTGCCGGAGCGGAGGAGCGGCTGGAAATGGTGCAGCTTTGCACCGCAGAGGTGTCGGCTCCGGCGGAGGTTTTAGACCTGGAGCTGCGGCGGCAGGGGGCCAGCTATACCTGCGATACCTTAGCCCAGCTTCGGGAGCAGTACCCGGAGGAGGAGCTGTTTCTCCTTATGGGCTCGGATATGTTTTTATCCTTTGAGACCTGGCGGCAGCCGGAGCGCATTTGCGATTTGGCGACCCTGGCGGTATTCAGCCGCCGGGAGGAGAGCGAGGCGGCGGCCTTTGCCCGGCAGAAGAAGCGCCTGGAGGAGACCTATGGCGCGCATATCCGGGTGCTGGAGAATCCGGAGGTGGTGGAAATCTCCTCCACGGAGCTGCGGGAAAAGCTGAGTCGGGGCGCGGGCCGGGCGTACCTTACCGAGCCGGTGTACGGCTATATTTTGCGCAAGGGCCTGTACGGCACAAAGGCGGATCTGAAGCATTTGACCCCGGAGGAGCTGCGACCCATTGCCCTGAGCTATTTAAAGCCCAAGCGGATGCCCCATGTGCTGGGCACGGAGCAGGAGGCGGCCTTCCTGGCGGAAAAATACGGTGCGGATGGCACGGCGGCCCGAGTAGCGGCCCTGCTCCACGACTGCACCAAGAAGCTGGATATGGACCGGCAGCTCTCCCTGTGCCGCCATTACGGCATCGACCTGGACCCGCTGGAGCAGGTGAGCCTGAAGCTCCTGCACTCCAAAACTGGCGCGGCGGTGGCCCGGGATAAATTCGGCGTGTCGGAGGAAATTTATAACGCCATTTACTACCACACCACCGGCAAGGCGGACATGACCCTGCTGGAAAAAATCATTTACCTGGCGGATTATATTGAGCCCAGCCGCCGCTTCCCCGGGGTGGACGAGCTGCGCCGGGCGGTGCATACGGACTTAAATGAAGGGCTGTACCGGGCACTTTTGGACTCGGTCAAGGAGCTGCAGGGCTACGGAAGCCCTGTCCATCCCCACACCCGGGAGGCCCTGGACTCTATACGAAGCGAGATCGGAGGAACAATACATGAATAAATCACCCAAGGAACTGGCGTTGCTGGCGGCCCAGGCGCTGTCGGAGAAAAAGGGCCGGGAGATTCAGGTGCTGGAGATTGCGGACCTGACCACCCTGGCGGACTACTTTGTCCTGGCCACCGGCTCGTCCAATACGCAGATCAACGCCCTGGTTGACAATGTGGAAAAGGTGATCACGGAGCAGGCCGGCGAGGAGCCCCTGCACCGGGAGGGGTACCGGGGCGGCACCTGGGTGCTGCTGGACTATGGGTGCCTGGCCGTGCATGTTTTCAGCGCCGAGGCCCGGGAATTCTACGGCCTGGAGCGCCTGTGGCGGGACGGCAAGAGCGTGGACCTGACCGGCGTCATCACCGATGGGGACTGAGTTCCGGCCCATTATTGACCTTGTGCGCCGCCACGAGGCCACGGCGGACCGCTGGGTCACCGTGGCGGTGGCCCGGCCCGGGGGCTGCGAGCATCTGTCCCTGGGCCTGCACCGGGATGAGGCTATGGCGGCGGCAGACGAGGAATATGCGCTGCTCTTGGTAAAAACCGCCCTGTGGCTGCGAGGGGGCTGCACCCTTCTCACGGCGGATGAGGCGGTTTACCGATGGCTGCAAGGGGCGTATGCCCCGACGGGGGCGCGGGCCTTTGACCGGGCGTTTCTGTCCGGCATATACCGTTCGCCCTTTCAGGTGGAGCGGCGGCAGACGCTGCCCCCGGAGCGGGAAACGCTGGCCTCGGCAGCAGCCCGGACGGAGGGCTGCCGCATCGGCATCGACCTGGGCGGCAGCGACCGCAAGGCTGCGGCGGTGATAGACGGGGAGACCGTTTACACCGAGGAGGTGGTCTGGCAGCCTAAGACGGCGTCGGACCTGCGCTATCATTATGAGGGGATCACCGCTGCCCTGCGTTCGGCCAAGGCCCATCTGCCGAGAGTGGACAGCGTAGGCATTTCCACCGCCGGGGTGGTGATAGACGGTGAAATTCGCCGCTCCAGCCTGTTTGTGGGGGTGGAGCAGGCAACCTATGACCGCTTGGGCCGGGACCTTTTGGCCCGGGCGGTGCGGGAGACCTGCGGAAATGTGCCCTGGGCCGCAAGCAACGACGGCGATGTGGCGGCCCTGGCCGGGGCCGTGAGCCTGGGGCGGCGGAAGCTGCTGGGTATTGCCCTGGGCACCAGTGAGGCCGGCGGCTATGTGGACGGCAGCGGGCGCATCACCGGGCGGCTCCATGAGCTGGCATTTTTGCCGGTGGATGTGAACCCGCTGGCCCCGGTGGACCCCTGGTCCGGAGACCGGGGCGTGGGGGAACGGTACTTTTCCCAGGAGGGTGTGCTGCGCTTGGCCGGGCTGAACGGACTTACCCCGGAGGGGGAGACCCCGGCGGAAAAGCTCCGCTGGGTCCAGGACCGGGCCCGGGCCGGAGAGAGCCGGGCAATAGCGGCTTTTTCGGAGTTGGGACGGCTTTTGGGGCTGACCCTACCCTGGTATCAGCGGCTCACCGGCTGCGAAAGCGTGCTGCTGCTGGGCCGTGTCGTGGACGGAGTTGGCGGCGAGTGCCTGGTGGATTCGTGCCGGGCTGCACTGGAGAGCACCGGAGCGGCACTGGAGATCCTGCTGCCGGAGGCTTCGCAGCGCCGGGTGGGTCAGGCTGCAGCAGCGGCGTTTTTGAATAGTACATTATAATGTAATGCGTATACGCAAAAAGCAGGCCCGGCGGCCTGCTTGAGACTGTCGAAAAACCCTCCGGGTTTTTCCGACAAAAGGCTTGCGGTCTGCTGCGCGCATAATTTGTCCGTCTGTGACGGACAAATTCCACACTGGCAGCCCGAGCTGTATTTTCTCTCACGCACATGTCGCGAGAGAAAATGATTTTATTTCTTTGCCGCCTGCGGGCGGCAAACTCTGCGAGGCATTTTTGACACACTGAAGCAGGCCCGCCGGGCCTGCTTTTTTGCGGTATTAGGAGCTTCAGTCCGTATGCACATCCATCTGCGGATAGGGGATGGTAAAGCCGCTTTCCAGGAAGCAACGGCGGATGTGGCCCAGGGCCCGGCGGCGCACGGCGTTTTGAACGGCGGGCTTGGCCCGCAGACCCAACAGATAGTCTACCGACCAGTCTCCCAGCTTGGAAAGCCCCAGGAAGACGCAGCTTTCCACATCCGGCAGCTGGGCAATCTCCCGGGCCAGCTGCTGTAAAAAGGGCTCTATGGCATCGGGGCCGTCGTCATAGGAGGTGGAGACGGTGAGGTAAAGCTCATTGCTGAGCTGCGACACCTGGAAAATATTCCGGTTGGAAACGGTGACCAGGTTTCCGGTGGCCAGCTCCCGGAGCTTGGTGGCCCGGAGGGTAAACTGCACCACCTCGCCGGTCACCTCGCCGTATTTCACCACATCCCCCACGGCGAAATACTCCCCGGTGAGGATGTTCATGCCCATAATCACATCCTTGAGCATATCCTGCAGGGCCAGGCCCACGATGGCGCCGATGATGCCCAGGCCGGCGACCAGGGAGGACACATTTACCCCGTGGATCTGCAGGACAAGAATCAGCGCCAGCAGTGCCAGCAGGCCCCGGGCGAAATTCAGCGTCAGGGCCAGATAGGTCTGGCGGCGGCCGGAGAGGGCGCCGGTGGCGGTGATTTTCTCCGTGAAGCGGTGGATCAGGTGCCGCAGCAGCAGCCAGCACACCAGGGCGGCGGCCACGGTGCAGAGGCTGAAAATGAACTTGTAGGAGCCGAAATAGGCCAGTATCCGTTCCATGAGGCACCTCACAGCGATTTTTTCTCAGTATAGCACAGCCGCCGTACCATTGCAACGCGGTTTTTTGCCGGGAAACGGGCGGAAAAACGGCGCAAGAGGCTTTACTTTGCGGCCCGGGACGGTATATAATGGCTGTGATTTGACAGAAACGGAAGGGGCAGAAAATGTTTTGTGCCATACAGGCCGCTACCCGGGCGGGCATCCGGGAAAATGAGGATGCCGTGTGGGCGCAGCGGGATTTTTTATTTGTCATCGACGGGGCCACGGGCCTGAGCGGTGAGAACTATATGGACCCGGTCAGCGATGCCCGTTGGTTCGCCGGGACCACAGCCCGTCTCCTGCGGGATATGCTCCCGGAGAATGGGCCGCTGCCGGATATTTTGCGCGGAGCCATGGAGCGGGTACGGCTGCAGTGGCAGGGGCCGGAGGAGGCCATGCCCACGGCGTCCATCGCCATTTGGCGCTGCCGGGGAAAGCACCTGGAGCTGCTGCAGCTGGGCGACTGTACCGCCTCCGCCGCGCTTCGGGACGGCTCTGTGCGGGTGTGGCAGGAGAAGGCCCTGGCGGAGCTGGACCGGGCGGCCCTGGAGCAGATGCTGATGCACTGCCGGGAGACGGGCTGCTCCATGGAGGAGGCCCGGAACTGGATCACCCCGGTCCTGCGGAAGCACCGGGCTCTGCACAACCGGCCCGGGGGCTACTGGACCCTGGATCCCACCGGGGCGGGCATCAGCCGGGCAAGGCTGGCGGAGCTTCCGGCGGAGCAGTGCCGGTCCGTGTGCGCCTGGTCGGATGGGTTTGCCCAGCTGAGCCAGTTTGTGCCTCAGTGGGACGCGGCGACCCTGCACAAACGGGTGCTGGACCAGGGGGCCGGGAGCCTTATGGATATTCTGTATGAAAAGCAGGAGCGGGACCGGGCGCTGCTGGCCGTGCCCCGGTTCAAGCTGCGGGACGACACCAGCGTCGCAGCGGCGCAAATAGAGGAGGAGCAAGGATGAGCCTTTTGGAGAACAAGACCCAGCGTTTCCATTCCCTGCGTGTGCCTTTGGCCAATCGGTGGAGCTACTGCAAGTACACCATTGGGAGCAAACTGAGAAACTGGATCGGTGGGATTTGGCTTATCCTGTTTGTGTGTTCCGCCATCAGCCTGGTGCTGGACATTTTGGATCTTGTCAGCGGCAGCATTTGGTACCGGGTGGGCTATGTGACGACCTTTCTGCTCTCGTGCCTGCTGAAGCTGGTGGATACGGCGAAAAGCTATGACGACCGCTTCACTCACCAAGAGGCTATCGAGAATTTTTATAAGGATGTTGCACCGCCTGATAAGGACTGGGAAGCCCTGGACCTGGATATGGGCGGCGGAAAAACAGAGCGGGTATTTCGCTGCAAGAACATCGACCGGTGGCTGCGGGGAACGGATAAGATCGGCCTGGAAAGAGATAGAGCTGCCGAAAAGGGGCTCAAGGACTTTATCCGGCAGCACGAAAGATGGCAGGAGGTGTTTGCGCCGTTTCTGCGGGATATGCACCGAAATGCAATCTATTCCGGCAAGCAGTTTTATAATGAGACCAAATACGGTATTTCTCAGGAGCTGAAACTCGGTCGGCCGGTGCAGATACATAAGACCTGCTATTTTGACTCCTATCTCACCAATATCAGCCCCGGTCATCGGCTCCTGCGCAACCGGGATGATGCGGTTTTGGTAGAGCTTCCCAGTAGGAAGGGAGCGGGATGGTGTCCCTATGAGGCGGTCATCGAAAATGGCAAAAAGATATATCGCCTGAAATCCCTGGGGAGATATACCATGGCCAATGAGCCGGGGGTGACGACGCTGTGCATTCGGGAGGACCTTCAAAGCATCTTCCTCTGGACCCAAAACCGCCTGGCGCTGTCCAGCACGGGGCGGCTGGTGGCCAGCGGCAGCGGCTCGGCCAACTGGGAGGATTGCAAGGATTGCTTTGACAACCCGGACGGTCTGCGCGAGGCCGTGATCAATGGCATGAAACGGGAGCTGTGGGAGGAGTCCGTGGGCAAACGCAGCCTTAGCGACGAGGACTTTTATGCCCGCCTGGATACCAGGATCACCGGATATTTTCGCTGGCTGACAAAAGCGGGAAAGTCCGAGTTCGTGGGTGTGAGCCGCTTGCACGATAACGGAAAGAAGTCCATAGCGGAGTACCTGGAGGCGGAAGCGTCGGAGGTGCTGGACGGCGAAGATGACGAGAAAAATATCCCGGCACAGAATATGTGGGTGCTGCGGGAGGAACTGGATAAACGCCTGAAGAAAATCAAAATCAAGGCGGGAACGGCACATACCGGTTTCGGCGCAGGCGAGCACACCTATTCCGTCTCTTGCTCCATGGCCATGCTGGCTTTGCAGGAGGTATGCCAAGCGCATTGTGAGAAGCATTGCAAGAAGTGCCAAAAAGAAAGCTGCAACCATGTGCCCTTCAAGGCCTTATTTGAGGAATAGAACGGTGCAGAAAAGCGAGATATAAGAGGTTACAAAAATGTCCGTGAGAAGAGCGGAAGTGCTGCTGGCGGCGGTGATTATCGCCCGCAGTACCTCCTTCGTATTCAACAAAATAGGTTTGGGTACCATGAGCGCCTTCAATATGCTGGCGGTGCGGTTTCTGCTGGCCTTTGTGCTCCTGGCGGCCCTGTTCGGAAAAAAGTTAATAAAGGGATTAAATCGCCGTGCCATAGCCGGGGGCGCCCTGGTGGGCTTCCTCTTTTTCCTGGTCATGAGCTGCGAGATGCTGGCCCTGAAAACGGTGAACGCCGGCACGGTCTCCCTGCTGGAAAATTTGGCCATCATCATCGTGCCGCTGTTGGAGTCGGCCCTGCACCGCAAGGCTCCCTCGGCCATGAGCCTGCTGTGCGCCGCCATCGCCGTAGGAGGCGTGGCCCTGCTGACCCTGGAGGGCGGCAGCTTCCGCCTGGGCGCGGGGGAGTGTATTGCGCTGCTGGCGGCCTTCCTGTACGCCGCGGGCATCATCGCCATCGACCGCACCAGCCATCGGGCCGACGGCTTTGAGCTGGGGGTCCTGGAGGTGGGCTTTTTGGGCCTGTTTTCCCTTCTGGCTTCCTGCCTCTTTTCCTCACCCCGCCTGCCCCAGACGGGCAGCGAGTGGGGCATCATCCTGGTCCTGGCGGTGGTGTGTACCGGCTTTGGCTATACCCTGCAGCCCGTGGCCCAGAGCCATATCAGCGCAGATCGGGCCAGCCTGTTCTGCGCCCTGAGCCCGGCCTTTGCCACCATATTCGGGGCCGCGCTGCTCCATGAGCGGGTGGCAGGCCCGGGGTATCTGGGCATCGTTCTGATTTTGGGGAGCATCCTGCTGCCCAACCTGCTGACGCTGCGTGGAAAGTCCCGGGCCCGGGCCGTGCTGTTTGACATGGACGGCACGCTGCTGGACACCCTGGAGGACTTGCAGGACTCCGTAAATCATGTGCTTTTGGCCCATGGATACCCGGCCCGGACCCGGGAGGAGATACGGGCCTTTCTGGGAAACGGTGCGGCCATGCTTTTGCGCCGGGCCCTGCCGGATACGGTGGGGGAGGAGGAATTTGCGGCCCTGCTGACGGAATATAAGGCCTGGTACCAGGCACACAACTGTATAAAGACCCGCCCCTATCCGGGCATTCCGGAGCTGCTGGATAAGCTCCGAAAATCCAGAGTGCAGGTGGCCATCGTCTCCAATAAGCCCGACCCCACCACCAAGGCTTTGGCCGAGAAATTCTTCCCCGGCGTGCCAGCCTTCGGCCAGCGGGACGATCTGCCCCCCAAGCCCGCGCCGGATCTGGTGCTCTGCGCTCTGAGGGAGCTGGGCTGCCCCCGGGAAAGCGCCATCTATGTGGGCGACAGCGAGGTGGATATTCAGACCGCATGGAACTGCCGCATGAACTATATCGGCGTGAGCTGGGGCTTCCGGGGCCGGGAGAAGCTGCTGGCCGTAGCGCCCCGGGCCATCGTGGTAGACAGAGCAGAGGAAATTTTGCAGGGGAAAAATTTGCAACTTGTCCATTGACAAGCCGGGAAAAGGTGCTTATAATATGCTGTAATCAAGAAAATGCACTGACGGAGAAGAGATCCCCCGCCCACCGCTAAAGAGAGGCGCGCCCCGGCTGAAAGCGCGCTGCGGTGAAGAAGGATCGGTACCACTCCCGAGCTGTCCGTGAGGAGCGGACCGGCCCCTCCCGTTACAGAGGACACGAGCGACGGAGTATTTCCGTAAGCAGGGTGGAACCGTGGAGTAAAGCTTTTTACCTCACCCCTGAATTTTGTCAGGGGTGAGGTTTTTTGTCACCCCAAGAAAGGAGAACACGATCATGAGCGAAGAAAACATCTATACCTTTGAAAACAAGGACTACCGCAGCACCTACTGGCACACCTGCTCCCATGTGCTGGCCCAGGCCGTCAAGCGCCTGTACCCGGAGGTGAAGCTGGCCATTGGCCCCAGCATCGAGGGCGGATTTTACTACGATTTCGACGCCCCCTTCAACTTCACCCAGGAGCATCTGGACGCCCTGGAGGCGGAGATGCGCAAGATCTGCAAGGAAAAGCTGAAGCTGGAGCGCTTCGAGCTGCCCCGGGCCGAAGCCATCGCCTTTATGCAGGAGAAGGATGAGCCCTATAAGGTGGAGCTTATTAACGACTTGCCCGCCGACGCCCACATCTCTTTTTATAAGCAGGGCGAGTTTGTGGACCTGTGCGCAGGCCCCCATCTGGACTCCACCGGCCGCATCAAGGGCAACGCCATCAAGCTGACCCAGTGCTGCGGCGCCTACTGGCGCGGCGACTCCAACCGCAAGATGCTCCAGCGTATCTACGCCGTGGCCTTCCCCAAGAAGGAGGAGCTGGACGAGTACCTGAAGCAGCGGGAGGAGGCCCTCAAGCGCGACCATAATAAGGTGGGCCGGGACCTGGAGTATTTCACCACCGTGGACTATATCGGCCAGGGCCTGCCCATTCTGCTGCCCAAGGGCGCCCGGGTTATCCAGCTTTTGCAGCGCTGGGTGGAGGATGTTGAGCAGAAGCGGGGCTACCTGCTGACCAAGACCCCCCTCATGGCAAAGCGGGAGCTTTATAAGATCTCCGGCCACTGGGAACATTATCTGGACGGTATGTTCATCCTGGGCGACCCCCACGACGAGACCAAGGAGTGCTTCGCCCTGCGGCCCATGACCTGCCCCTTCCAGTACCAGGTGTATCTGAACCGCCAGCGCTCCTACCGCGATCTGCCCATGCGCCTGGGCGAGACCTCTACCCTGTTCCGCAACGAGGATTCCGGCGAGATGCACGGGCTCATCCGCGTCCGCCAGTTCACTATTTCCGAGGGCCATTTGGTGCTGCGCCCGGACCAGCTGGAGGAGGAGTTCAAGGGCTGCCTGGAGCTGGCCAAGTACTGCCTGGGCACCGTGGGCCTGCTGGATAAATGTACCTTCCGCTTCTCCCAGTGGGACCCCGCCAACCCCAACAACAAGTACGAGGGCACCAAGGAGCAGTGGGACGAGGCCCAGCGCGTCATGGGCCAGATACTGGACGATTTGGACGTGAAGTACGAGATCGGCATCGACGAGGCCGCCTTCTACGGCCCCAAGCTGGATATTCAGTATAAGAATGTGTTCGGCAAGGAGGACACCCTGGTCACCATCCAGATCGATATGCTCCTGGCCCAGCGCTTCGGTATGTACTATATTGACGAAAACGGTGAGAAGGCTCTGCCGTATATCATCCACCGTACCTCTTTGGGCTGCTATGAGCGCACCCTGGCCTACCTTCTGGAGGAATATGCCGGGGCTCTGCCCACCTGGATGGCGCCCGAGCAGGTGCGCTTCCTGCCCGTCACCGATCGCGCCGCCGACTACTGCGCCGACGCCGCCAAGGCTTTGGAGGCCCAGGGCTTCCGGGTGGAGGTGGACTATCGCAACGAGAAGATCGGCAAGAAGATCCGCGATGCACAGGTGGAAAAGGTGCCCTACATGGTGGTGGTAGGCGACCGCGACATGGAAAACGGCACCGTCTCTCCCCGGCACCGGGTCGACGGCGACTTGGGCGCCATGTCCCTGGATGACTTCACCGCCCTGCTCCGCGAGGTGGTAGACAGCAAGGCCAAGAAGTAAAAACAGAATCCAAAATCCCCCGAGCGCCCCATTTTGGGGCGCTCGGACTTTTTGTGAGGAAAAGGGAAGCCCGTAGGGGCGACCCTTGCGGTCGCCTGCAACCTGAGAGGTAACGGGGCGTCGGGCGCGCCGCCCTCTACGAAGTTCTATCGGTGAATGGCGTGTAGGGGTCGGCCTCCCGGACGACCCGCCCCATCGCACCATCGGAAAACTGCCCGCTTCCTTTAAGCAAGGGAGGGGAATACCTCTCCGTACCTTTCCGTACCGAACCTCTTGTAACTCCTTCGTAGGGGCCGATGATCCTGTTGCGGCACCCAAAATTTCTGTGCTGCCTTACGGCGGACGCTGGAAATTTTGACCGCGGCCACTCGCTCACCTCGCTTCCTCTGCCACCGGCAGCGCTCGGTTCGCTCCCCACGACCAGTGTGCGGGTGTAGGGGCGGACGACTCTGTCCACCCGGGCCCGATAACACAACACCTTGTAGGGCAGGGCCCGTGTGCCCTGCCGCGGGTGCGGGAAAAACTTGGTTCGGGCCGATGTAGGCATCGGCCCCTACGGAGGTTTCATTTCACCGTTGTAGGGGCGGACGACTCTGTCCGCCCGGTGCAGTGGGTTCTTGATGGTGCGTAGGGGAGCGGCTCCCCACCGCCAGTGTGCTTTACCACTTCATATATTCCTCAATGGCCTGGGTTTTCCCCTGCTGGGACTTGGGTTCCGGTCGCTTTTCCTGCTCCAGGGCCTGCGGGGTGTGGAGGCCCTCCTGGTTCCAGCGGCGCAGGATGCCGTTTAAGTATTTCCAGTTCATGCCCTGCTTTTTCAGCACCGTTTTTTCGTAGGCAATGGCCACCATCTCCGGGGAAAAGCCCCAGTCCATCCACTGGCCGATGTACTTCTCCTCCGCCTCCACCGGCCGGCGGTCCCCCATTTGCAGGGCGGCCATGTATTCCCCGGTCCGCTCCCGGCGCTGGGACACCGACCGGAGAAACCGGGCGGCGGATTCCTGGTCAAACAGGCCCCGCTTTGCCCAGTAGTGTCCCTCCCGCTCGATGAAGGCCACCGTGGGCCGGCGGCCCGGGCCGTAGCGAAGCTCCTGGTTTTCCACGCAGTGGCGCACCAGCAGGAAGATCACATCCGCCGGCAGCCCCACCTCCCGGTGGAGGCTTGCCAGACGCTTCAGGTCCATGGTGGTGAGCTTTTTGCCCAGGGCCCGCTCCGTCTCCTCCACCAGCATTTGAAATTCGCCGTCCCGCAGCAGGTCCCCCAGCTCCCGGTCGGTAAACTCCGCCGGCCGGCGCGGGGGCTCCGGCACCGGCAGGGCCTGGGCACGGATGAGGCCCAGCTTCTCCAGCTTGGTCTGGGCCGCCTGGAGCCGCAGGGCGCTCAGGTGCAGGCGCTCCATCAGCTGCTCCGGCGTCACCGCCCCCTCCACGCGCATAAGGCACAGGTACAGCAGCGCCGCGTCGCCGTCGGAAAGGTCCAGCAGGGCGTCCACCTGCCGGGCAGGCAGGGGGAGCATCTGCTCCCGATCCTGAATTATATAGCCTGCCATACGCCCTCCCCTTTCAAATACCGGCGAAAAAGCTTCGTTTTTCTGCCAAAAAGCTTGCAGTCTGCGGATGCGAACTCTGCGAGGCTTTTTAGACTGCACAAAGATTCAGAGTATATTTTACACGAAAACCCCCTTTTCGTAAAGCCACGGAAGCATTTTATTTGTTAATTTTTTATTTTCGTACAGAAAAGGCTTTTCCCCATGGAAAAATGTGCTATAATAAAGTGATTTAGTATGAGGATGTATACCCTTTTTCAGAAAAAGAACAGGAGGCAGCTATGGCGAATCGAATCACAGTGAACATCTGCGGCGAGGACTACACCCTGGTGGCCGAGGAAAGCACCGCCTACATGGAGCAGGTGGCGTCTCTGGTGGACAAAAAAATGACCGAGATCATCGCAGGGGCCAAGGTGGGCCGGGGCGACGCGGCGGTGCTGGCGGCAGTAAACCTGGCCGACGAGCTGCTGAAAAGTGAGCAGACGGCGGAAAACCTGCGCCGCCAGGTGAAGAGCTATCTGGACGAGGCCGCTCAGGCCAAAAACGAGGCCTCCGAGCTGAAGCGCCAGCTCTACAAGGCCCAGCAGCAGGGCCGGAAGTAATGGAGCTTCTCTCCCCTGCCGGGTCTCCGGAGGCCCTGCTGGCCGCCGTGCAAAACGGGGCCGATGCCGTGTACATGGGCCTGGGCAGCTTCAACGCCCGCCGCAGCGCCCGGAATTTTACCGATGACACCTTTCCCCAGGCCGTGGACTACTGCCACCGGCATGGGGTGAAGGTCTACCTGACCCTCAACACCCTCCTCACCGACCGGGAGCTGCCCGAGGCGGCGGAGACCCTCCGCAAGGCCAGCGCCTGGGGCGTGGACGCGGTGCTGGTGCAGGACTGGGGCCTGTGGCTTCTTGCGCGGCAGGTGGCCCCGGATCAGCCCCTCCACGCCAGCACTCAGATGAGCCTGCACACCCTGGCCGGAGCCCGTCTGGCGGCGGAGCTGGGTATGGAGCGGGTGGTGCTGGCCCGGGAGCTTTCCGCCCACGACACGGAAGTCATCTGCCGCCACTGCGGAGCGGAGGTGGAGGTGTTCGGCCACGGAGCATTGTGTATGTGCTACTCCGGCCAGTGCGCCATGAGCGCCCTCATCGGGGGCCGGTCCGGCAACCGGGGCACCTGCGCCCAGCCCTGCCGGCTGCCCTATGCCCTGGGCGAAAAGCGCGGATACCTGCTAAGCTTAAAGGACAATAATCTCTCCCCCTATCTCCGGCAAATGGAGGAAATGGGGGTGGCGTGCCTGAAAATCGAGGGGCGCATGAAGCGGCCCGAGTATGTGGGGGCGGTGACGGGCATTTACCGCCGTCTGCTGGATGAAAAGCGTCCCCCCTCCCCGGCGGAGTCGGCGCAGCTGGAGCAGGCCTTTTCCCGCAGCGGCTTTACCGACGGATACTGGACGGGCAAGCGTGGCCCGCAGATGTTCGGTATGCGGCCCGAAAATGCCCGCTGGCCCGAGGACTGGTTTGCGCAGGTGCGCAAGACCTATGAAAACGGGGCGGAGAATCGGCCCGTGGCGGTGGACTTCACCTGCCGGATAGCGGCGGGAGCCCGGGCCGCTATGACGGCGGCTCTCCCGGACGGGCGGCAGGTCACCGTAGACGGCCCCGTGCCGGAGGCGGCCCGAAGCCGCTCCCTGACGGAGGAGGAGCTGCGCACCCGGCTGCAAAAAACCGGCGGCACGGAATTTGTGTGCCGCAGGATAGATATTTCCCTGGAGGAGGGGCTGATGCTCTCCGCCGGAAGCATCAACGCTCTGCGGCGGGAGGCCCTTTCCCGGCTCCGGGCGCTGCTGACGGAAAAGCCGCCCCGGCGCGTCCATGGCACCCCGGCGCCGCCCCCGGCTCCGGCGGCCTGCACAGGCGCGCCGAAGCTCACCGCCTCCGTTACCTATGCCCACCAGCTCACACCGGAGCTGGCCAAGGCCGTGGACTATCTATACCTGCCCCTTGCCCTATTGGATGCCATTGACCTGGAGGAATACGCCGGGTACACAAGGCTCTGCGCCGTGCTGCCCCGGGTTTTCCGCACGGAGGACGAGGCCGCTTTCCGAAAGGCTTTGCAGTCCCACCCCCGGCTCTCCGCCGTGGCGGTGAGCAACCTGGGCCACCTGCCCATTGCCGCCGGTCTGGGCCTGGAAATTCGGGGCGACATGGGCCTGAATGTGTTTAACAGTCTCTCCCTGCTCTTCCTGGGGGAGCTGGGCGTGACCGCCGCCACGGTGTCCCCGGAGCTGCGGCACCAGCAGGTGCGGGACCTTTCCAAGTACCTGCCCTGCGAGGCCGTGGTCTACGGGCGGCTGCCGCTGATGATCACGGAGAACTGCCCCCTGCGGTGCAGCGGCCAGTGCAGCCACGGCACGGGCGGCACCCTCACAGATCGGACCGGCGCAGACTTTCCCCTGCTCTGCGCCCACGGCTGCCGCAGCGAGATTCAAAACAGCAAGGCTCTGTATCTGGCGGATAAGCCCCAGTGGAAAGAATGCGGCCTCACCTGGGCCCGGCTCCGCTTCACCACCGAGACGGCGGAGGAGGCTCTGGACATCCTGCGGCGGTATCAGGGGGAAGATTTCCCCGCCCCCGCAGATTTCACTCGCGGCCTGTTTTATCGCGGTGTCGAGTGACCCCTGTCGAAAATTCCTTCGGAATTTTCCGACAAAAAGCTTGCAGCCTGCTGCGCGCATAATTTTTGCGCAGGGCGCAAAAATTCCACACTTGCAGTCTGAGAGGTATTTTCCCCCACGCGCATGTCGCGGTGAAAAATGATTTGATTTTTTCGCCGTCTGCGGACGGCGAACTCTGCGAGGCTATTTACTATTCGTATTACTGCCATATAATATTACTATTTGTATTTACTTTTTGAGAGGTTGACCCCATGGAACTGAAAATCAAAGCGGTACATCCCAAGATGGGCAAGGACTTTCCCCTGCCCAAGTTTGCCACCCCCGGCTCGGCAGCCATGGATCTGCTGGCCTGCATCGACAGCCCTGTGACCCTGGCCCCCGGAGCGCGGCAGACGGTGCCCACGGGCATCGCCATCGCCCTGCCCTCTACCGACTATGTGGCTCTGGTGTTCGCCCGGAGCGGGCTGGGCATCAAGCAGGGCGTGTGCCTTTCCAACGGCGTGGGCGTCATCGACAGCGACTATCGGGGCGAGATCGCCGTGGGGCTTGTGAACCTCTCCGATGTGTCCTACACGGTGCAGCCCGGTGACAGAATTGCGCAGCTTATGGTGACACCGGTGGTGCAGCCCCGGGTACATTTGGTGCCGGAGCTGGACGAAACGGAGCGGGGCGTCGGGGGCTTCGGCTCCACCGGGAGGTAAGGCTATGGAGAGGATTGTTTTGGCCTCCGGGTCCCCCCGGCGGCAGGAGCTGCTGGGCCGCATGGGCATCACGGAGTTTGACATCCGGGTGCCGGAGGTGGAGGAGCGCTATCCGGAAAACCTGTCTCCGGAGGAGATCGTGCAGTTCATCTCCCGGGAAAAGTCCGACGCGGCGGCCCTGCTGTGCAGGGAGGATGAGCTTATCATCACCGCCGACACCATGGTTTTTTTGAGAGAAAAGCGCCTGGGAAAGCCCCGGGACGAGGCCGAGGCCCTGGAGATGCTCACCATGCTCTCCGGGGAGCGGCACACGGTATGTACCGGCGTGACCGTGCGCCGGGGGACAAAAATTTCCACCCGGGCCCAAAAAACGGATGTGTATTTCCGTCCGGCCACGGAAAAGGAGCTGCGGGCCTACATTCGCACCGGAGAGCCCATGGACAAGGCCGGGGCCTATGGTGTCCAGGGCAAGGGCGCGCTGCTGGTGGAGCGCATCGACGGAGACTTTTTCAATGTGATGGGTCTGCCGGTGGGCCTGCTGGCGGATATGCTCAGGGACTTCGGGATCGAGCTTTTGGAGTAAACTATGAAGAATTTTTTTAACAAAATGGGAATATGGATCCTGGCGGCGGCGGTGGTCATTGTGCTGACGCTGTCCATCCTCTCCGCCACCGAGACGGGGCTGCTGGATAACATTGCCGGGAGCATCGCCTCCCCCTTCCGCTCCGCCGGGGCCGCCATCGGCAACTGGGTGGGGTCTATCAGCGATAAATTCGACGATGTGGACACCCTGCAAAAGGAGAACGAGGAGCTGAAAAAGCGCATTGCGGAGCTGGAGGAGGCCAACCGCCAGGCCCAGACGGACAGCCAGGAAAACGAGCGCCTGCGCAACCTCCTGAATCTGCGCCAGCAGCGCAGGGACTTCACCTTTGAAAGCGCCAAGGTGACCCAGTACGAAAACTCCAACTGGGCCTCCACCCTGACCCTGAACCGGGGCACAAGCAGCGGCGTGGCCGTGAACAACTGCGTGGTGGACGAATACGGCGCCCTGGTGGGCGTGGTGACGGAGGTGGGGCTCAACTGGTGTACCGTGGCAACGGTTTTGGACACCCAGGCCCAGTTCGGCGCCACGGTGTTCCGCACCGGGGAGGCCGCCGTGGCTATGGGCGACCTGTCCTTAATGAGCAGCGGCAAGGTGAAGCTCAACTATCTCTCCGGCACCAATCCCCCGGTGGGCGGCGACCTGGTGCTTACCTCGGGCCTGGGCGGCTACTTCCCCTCGGGCCTGGTCATCGGCTCGGTGGAGGATGTACGCACGGACGACTCGGGCCTGACCCAGTACGCCGTGGTGCAGCCCAATGTCCGGCCGGAGAACCTGGTGCAGGTGTTCGTCATCACCGCCTTTGACATTGTGGACTGAGGGGTGCGCTGTGGAACGTCGTGGCTATGTATATAAGTGGCTCTCTTACACCCTGGTCTCCCTGCTTTTCATCCTGGTCCAGTGCTTCGGGCTGGTGCATCTGCGGGTATGGGGGGTGCATCCCTTTATATTCCCGGTGCTGGTGTCCACGGTAGCCGCCCTGGAGACCGCCCACGAAAGCGCCATTTACACCCTGGCCCTGGGGCTGCTGATGGACCTGACCATGCCGGGGGTGCTGCCGTGCTTTTACACGGTGGCGTTTCTGGTGGTGTTCGTGGCGACGCAGCTGCTGTCGGCCAAGGTGCTGTCGTGGCCGTTTTTCTGCTGTATGCTGTGCGGAGTGCTGAGCATGGTGTGCTGCTCTGGACTCAGCACCCTGTTTTTGCAGGCGAAGGTAGACTTTACCCCCCTCTCCGCCCTGATGCTGCTGGGCAAGGAGCTGCTGCTGACGGCTCCCCTGATGCCCCTGGTATATCTGCCCATGCGGAAGCTGCGGCGGGTGTTTGACCGGGAATAAGGCCCAATGAAAGGTTTTTTCGACCCTTTGCCCCCTCTGGAAAGGAGGAACTCTGACCCATGAAAAAGAATAATCCCTACCGCACCCGGCTCATCGTGCTGCTGAGCGTGTTTGCGGCGGTGCTGTGCCTGTTCGGCATTCTGCTGGTGCATTACCAGATCGTTGAGGGAGACAGCTACCGGGCTCTTTCCGCCGCCGGTACCGCCAAGCGGGAGGTGGTGGAGACCAGCCGGGGCATCATCACCGACCGAAACGGCAAGGTGCTGGTGTCTAACCGCCTGACCTACACCCTGAAATTCTCCGCCGAGAGCTTTGCCGATGACGCTGCGTGCAACGCGGCGGTGTGGCGGCTTCTGGAGCTCTGCACCCAGGAGGGCCTCACCTGGATCGACCCCCTGCCCCTGGGCCGGGACGACCCCTACGGCCTGACGGACCCGGAGCCCGGCGAGGCCTTTACAACCTGGATGGACGACTACAAGATCGCCTATTCCGGGGAGGAGCAGATCACTCTGTCCCTCTCCGGCGACGAGATGATGGCCAAGCTGCGGAAGATCTACACCATTTCCTCCGACTACACCGACCAGCAGGCCCGGCTCATCGCCGGGGTGCGGTACGGCGCGGAGGTTTCCGGCGGCTATGTGTTCGCCGAGGATGTGCCGGTGCGGGTGATCAGCCAGGTGGTGGACGGCCACTTTGCAGGCGTGTCCACAGGCACCTCCAGCCAGCGGGTGTATAACACCACCTATGCCGCCCACATCCTGGGCCGGGTGAGCCGCATCTTCGCCGAGGACTGGAACGAAAAATACAAGGACAACAGCGACTACTCCATGGACGACCTGGTGGGAAAGGGCGGCGTGGAGGAGGCCTTTGAGCAATATCTCCACGGTGTAAACGGCGTGAAGCTGGTGACCACCGACAAAAACGGCAAGGTTACCGGCGAGCTTTACGCCAAGGAGCCCCAGCCCGGCAACACCGTGGCCCTGACCATTGACATCGACCTGCAAAAGGTGGCCGAGGATTCCCTGGCCGCCACCATCCAGTCCATGACCGGCAGAGACGGCGTGGCCCGGGGCGGCGCGGCGGCGGTCATCGGCGTGGGCACCGGGGATGTGCTGGCCCTGGCCAGCTACCCCACCTACGACCTGAACCGGTGGGACGAGATGTACGACAGCTGGAGCAAAGATCCCGCCCTGCCCATGTTCAACCGGGCCACCGACGGCACCTATGCCCCCGGCTCCACCTTTAAGCTCTGCACCTCCGTGGCGGGTCTGGAATCCGGGGTGATTACCCCCTCCACCACCATTGTGGACCGGGGCATCTACACCTACTACGAGTTCCCCCAGCCCAAGTGCTGGATCTATAACGCCACCGGCGGCACCCACGGGGCGGTGAATGTGTCCAAGGCTATCACCGTGTCCTGCAACTACTTCTTCTACGAGGTGGGGCGGCTCACGGGCATTCAGCGGCTGGACGACTACGCCAGCCAGTTCGGCCTGGGCCGCAGCACGGGCATTGAGATCGGCGATTCCAAGGGGGTGCTGGCCAGTCCCGAGTACGCCGAGGAGATCGGCGAGACCTGGACCGACGGCCAGACCATTACCGCCGCCATCGGCCAGTCCTATAACCTCTTCACCCCCCTGCAGCTGGCAAACTATGTGGCCACTCTGGTCAGCGGCGGCGACCATTACGATGCCCACCTGCTGAAAAGCGCCAAGGCCTACGACAATTCCTCTGTGGTCTACACCTACAACAAGGGCCCCAGCAACCATGTGGACATGGCAGACAGCACCCTGGAGGCGGTGAAGTCCGGCGCACGGGGCCTGGCCACCGGGAGCCTCAGCTATGTCTTTAACAGCTGCATTGTGCCCGTGGGCTGCAAAACCGGTACGGCGGAGACCGGCGGCGAGCTCTCCAACGGCTGCTTTGTGGCCTTCGCCCCCTACGACGATCCCCAGATCGCCGTGTGCGCGGTCATTGAGCAGGGCGGCGGCGGCTCCAACCTGGCCCCCATCGCCCGGGACATCATCAACGCCTATTTCTCCAGCGCCTCCGCGGATACCACGATTTCCGGGGAGAACACACTGATCCAGTGAGCTAGCGAAAAATGATCCCCATTTTTCGCGTCTGCGGACGCGAACTCTGCGAGGCTTTTTTGACCTGTCGGAGGAGTTTTATATGTCGATTTATTTTGATTCCAAGGATTTACAGTGTAAAAACCCCTTCGGTGCCGTTTTGTGCGGCACCGAAGTGTCTTTTTCCCTGCTCTGCTCCCGGGAGGAGGACATCTGCGCCGGGGTGCTGCGGCTCCGGGCGGAGTTCGCCGGCCTTGACCGGACGGTGCCCCTGACACCGAGCGGCGGCGCCTGGCGCTGCACGGTGACGGCCCCGGAGGAGCCGGACCTGCTGTGGTACGACTTCACCCTGACCCGAGGAAGCGGCGAGACCGTGTCCCTTACCCGAAACGGCGGCCCCTGGCAGCTGACGGTGTATGAGGACACCGGGACGCCGGAATGGTTCGGCCAAGGCGTGAGCTACCAAATTTTTCCAGACCGCTTTTGCCGCAGCCGCCTGCCGCAGCCGGAGGGGCTAGTGGGGGAGCGAACTGTTCACGAAAGCTGGGAGGACACCCCGGACTATCTGCCGGACGAGAAGGGGGAAATTCGTAACTGCGACTTTTTCGGCGGCGATTTTCGGGGCATTACGGAGAAGCTGGACTATTTGCAGAGCCTATCGGTGACGACGCTGTATCTCAACCCGATTTTTGAGGCTGCGTCCAACCATCGGTATAACACCGCCGACTATCGGGCCGTGGACCCCATGCTGGGTACGGAGGAGGATTTTCGGGAGCTGTGCCGCCAGGCCCATAAGCGTGGGATGCGCTTGCTGCTGGACGGAGTGTTCAACCACACCGGCAGCGTGAGCCGATATTTTAACCGGGACGGCTTTTACCCGGAGCTGGGGGCGGCCCAATCCCAGGCCTCTCCTTATTATAATTGGTATCATTTCACCCGCTGGCCGGAGGAGTACGACGCCTGGTGGGGCATCAAGACCCTGCCTGCGGTGGACGAGGGGCAGGACTCGTACCGGGCGTTTATCATCCGGGACCGGGACTCCGTGGTCCGGCGCTGGCTCCGGGCCGGGGCCGACGGTTGGCGGCTGGATGTGGCCGACGAGCTGCCGGATGACTTCATCCGGGAGATTCGCCGGGCTATGGAGGAGGAAAAGCCCGACGCGGTGCTTATCGGCGAGGTGTGGGAGGACGGCAGCAACAAGATCGCCTACGACCGGCGGCGGCGGTATCTCCTGGGCCGGGAGACCCACGGGCTGATGAACTATCCCTTCCGCACGGCGGCCATAGACTGGCTCCTGGGCGGGGACGCGGCGGCGTTTCGAGAGCGGATGGAGGAGCTTCGGGAGAACTACCCCTCCCCTGCCTTCTACAGCGCTATGAATTTTTTGGGCACCCACGACACAGCCCGGATCCTCACCCTCCTGGCCGGAGAGCCTGTGCCGGAGAGCAAGAGTCAGCGGGCGGCGGCTTGCCTCTCCCCTGCCGGATACCGGCGGGCGGCGGCCCGGCTGCGGCTGGGGGCTCTGCTCCTCTATGCCTTCCCCGGCTCTCCCACGGTGTACTACGGGGACGAGGCCGGGATGCAGGGCTACGAGGACCCCCTGAACCGCCGCACCTATCCCTGGGGCCGGGAGGACGCCGCTCTTTTGGCCTGGTATCGGCGGCTGGGACAGGTGCGCCGGGAGCGGCCCTCCCTGCAAACCGGCCGACTACGCTATCTTTTTGCTCAAGGGGGCGGCCTGGTGCTGGAGCGCCGGGCCGAAAGGGATGTGACCGTGGCGGCCCTGAACGCCGGGGAGGAGGCCCTGGAGCTGACCCTTCCCTGGGTGGGGGCCATGGCCACGGATGCCATGTCCGGGCAGCAGTTTTTGGCGGTGGAGGGCCGGGTACATCTGACCCTGCCGGCCTTGGGCGGCGTGCTGCTGGTGTGAGGCTTTTTTATAAGGATATTACGGATTGCGAAGCCAATGTAAAACGGGGGGTGTTTCACATGAAACATCCCCCGGCTTTGCGAAATGTTTCACATGAAACAAATTTTCTCAAATTTTTTTGCGTTATCTATTGAAACGACACGCTTTTTTGGTATATAATAGAGCGGAAAGGCAAAAAAACAGGAAGGCGAGTGGTCTCATGGCTAAAGTTGTTGCAATTGTGAATCAAAAGGGCGGCGTGGGCAAGACCACCACCTGCGTGAATCTGGCCGCCGCGCTGAAGGATAAGGGCGCCCGGGTGCTGCTGTGCGACTTTGACCCCCAGGCCAACGCCACCTCCGGCATGGGCGTGGACAAGACCCGCAGCAACGGCGTGTACGATGTGCTTATCAACGGCGTGGAGACGGAGAAGGTGCTGGTGCGCACCCCTTACGGCGATGTGCTGCCCAGCAGCAAGGCCTTGGCCGGAGCCGGGGTGGAGATGATCGACCTGGAGGGGCGGCAGTTCCTGCTCAAGCGTGCCCTGGACCAGGTGGCCGACGGCTACGACTTCATTTTCATCGACTGCCCGCCGTCTTTGGAGCTGCTGACGCTGAACGCCCTGTGCGCGGCGGACACCCTGCTGGTGCCGTTGCAGGGGGAATACTACGCCCTGGAGGGGCTCAGTGACCTGATGGGCACCGTGCGCATCGTGCGCCGGGGGCTGAATCCGAAGCTGGAAATCGAGGGCGTGCTGCTGACCATGTTCGACGGCCGCACCAATCTGGCCATTCAGGTGGCCCAGGAGATCAAGCGCTTCTTCCCCGGCAAGGTGTACAGCACCGTCATCCCCCGAAACATCCGGCTTTCCGAGGCCCCCAGCCACGGAAAACCCATCAACGCTTACGACCGTACCTGCCGCGGCGCCGAGGCCTATAACGCCGTGGCGGAGGAATTTTTGAAGAAAAATCCCCTTGAAAAGGAGGAGGGCTGAATCCTATGGCGAACAATGCAAAAGGCTTGGGCAAGGGCTTGGCCGCCCTGCTGGGCGACAATGTGATGGAGTCCGGCCAGGAGAAGAGCAGTCTGTATCTGCCCATTTCCCAGGTGGAGAGCTGCGCCGCCCAGCCCCGAAAGCAGTTTGACCCCGATGCCCTGGCGGACCTGGCGGACTCTATCCGCGAGCATGGCATCATCCAGCCTCTGACGGTGCGCAAGCTCCAGTCGGGCTATTATCAGATCATCGCCGGTGAGCGGCGCTGGCGGGCCGCCCGGATGGCGGGTCTGGACCAGGTTCCCGCCATTGTGGTGGAGGCCGACGACCGCAAGGCCATGGAGCTGGCCATGATCGAGAACCTGCAGCGGGAGGACCTGAATCCCATGGAGGAGGCCGAGGGCTATCAGCAGCTGATGACCCAGTACAACCTCACCCAGGAGGAGACCGCCCAGCGGGTGGGCAAATCCCGCTCCGCCGTGGCCAACGCCCTGCGTCTGCTGAACCTGTGTCCCCCGGTGCGGGCTATGGTGGAGGATGGCCGTCTCTCTAACGGCCACGCGAGAACCATCCTGCCCCTGTCCCCTGCCCTGCAGGAAAAGGCGGCGGACGCCATCCTCAAGTCCGACCTTTCCGTGCGGCAGACGGAGCTGCTGGTGAAAAAGCTCACCGCCGAAGAAAAAGCCCGGCCCGCTGTGACCACCGGAGGGCTGGAGGTAAACTATGCCGAGGAGGCGGCTAAGTCCCTGGGCGCCCATCTGGGCCGGGGCTGCAAAATCGTCAGTGGCCGCAAAAAGGGCCGCATTGAGCTGGAATACTACGGGGTGGATGACCTGAATAACCTCCTGGACGCCCTAAACGCCCTGAAACTGAAATAAAATTGTTTCACATGAAACAGAACGGAGAGAACATCCATGCTGGATATTAAGTTTGTGCGGGAGAATCCCGAGCTTGTAAAGGAAAACATCCGCAAGAAATTTCAAAATGCCAAGCTGCCCCTGGTGGACGAGGCCATTGCCCTGGACGCCGAGCGCCGCCAGGCCATTGCCGACGGCGAGGCCCTGAAGGCGGAGCGCAACAAGCTGTCCAAGGCCAACGCCCCCCTGTTCGGCCAGCTGAAAAAGTGTACCGACGAGGCCAAAAAGGCGGAGCTGCAGGCGCAGATCGACGCCAACAACGCCGCCGTGAAGGCCAGCGCCGAGCGCATGGCCCAAATGGAGGCCAAGAAGGAAAACGCCGAGGCGGCTCTGAACAAGATCATGCTGGTCATTCCCCAGATCATCGACCCCGCCGTGCCCATCGGCAAGGACGACAGCTGCAATGTGGAGGTGGAGCGCTTCGGCGAGCCCAAGGTGCCCGACTTTGAGATCCCCTACCACACGGACATTATGGAGCGCTTTGACGGCATCGACATGGACGCCGCAGGCCGTGTCTCTGGCAGCGGGTTTTACTATCTGCTGGGGGACATCGCTCGGATGCACGAAGCGGTGCTGGCCTATGGCCGGGACTTTATGATAAACAAGGGCTTCACCTACTGCATCCCCCCCTTCATGATCCACGGCAATGTGGTGGAGGGGGTCATGAGCCAGACGGACATGGACGGCATGATGTATAAGATCGAGGGGGAGGACCTCTACCTCATCGGCACCAGTGAGCACTCCATGATCGGCCGCTACATCGGCCAGATTCTTCCGGAGAGCGCCCTGCCCCAGACCCTCACCTCCTACTCCCCCTGCTTCCGCAAGGAAAAGGGCGCCCACGGCATCGAGGAGCGAGGCATCTACCGCATCCACCAGTTTGAAAAGCAGGAGATGATCGTGGTCTGCAAGGCCGAGGATAGCAAGGACTGGTACGAGAAGCTGTGGCGTTACAGCGTGGAGCTGTTCCGCTCTCTGGACATCCCCGTGCGGCAGCTGGAGTGCTGCTCCGGCGACCTGGCAGACCTGAAGTGCCGCTCCTGCGACATTGAGGCCTGGTCCCCCCGGCAGCAGAAGTATTTTGAGGTTTGCTCCTGCTCCAACCTGGGTGACGCCCAGGCCCGGCGGCTGAAGATCCGCTATAAGGACGAAAACGGCAAAATGCAGCTCTGCCACACCCTGAATAACACCTGCGTGGCGCCGCCCCGTATGCTCATCGCCCTGCTGGAGAACAATCTCCAGGCCGACGGCAGCGTGCTGATTCCCAAGGCCCTGCAGCCCTACATGGGCGGCACGGATATCCTCCGCCCCAAGCACTGACAGGAGAAGCGTATGAAGAAATTTTTCCAGGAATTTAAGGAATTTGCCATGCGCGGCAATGTGCTGGACATGGCCGTGGGCGTTGTGGTGGGCTCTGCCTTCACCGCCATCGTCACCTCCATCGTGCAAAATCTGCTGACCCCCCTGCTGGGCCTGCTGATTCCCGACAGCACCTTTGCCGAGTGGGCCCCCGGCGGCTTCGGCATCGGCGCGGTCATCAACTCCATTATCACCTTCCTCATCACGGCCTTCGTGGTGTTCCTGCTGGTAAAGGGCGTGAACAAGCTGACGCACCTGAAAAAGCAGGAGGAGTCCCAGGAGCCGGAGGAGCCCAAGGCCCCCACCACTGAGGAGCTGCTGACGGAGATCCGGGACCTGCTGAAGGAGCAGAAGTAAGTTGGAGGACATTTTGAAACAGGGCCTGGGTTCCCTGGGCCTGGACACGGCGGCCGTCCCGCAGCTCACGGAGTTTGCCCGGCGGCTGCTGGAGAAAAACAAGGTGATGAACCTGACGGCCATCACGGAGCCAAGGGATGTGGCCACGCTGCACCTGCTGGACTCCGCCTGGTTGCTGACGGCGGCGGACTGCCGGGGCAAAACCCTGGTGGATGTGGGCACCGGGGCCGGATTTCCCGGAATGCCCATGGGTATTTTGGAGCCTACGGCGCAGCTGACCCTGCTGGACAGCCTGGGAAAGCGCATTGATTTTCTGCAGGAGACGGCCCAGGCTCTGCACCTGCAAAACATCACCTGCGTACACGCCCGGGCGGAGGAGTTCACCGGGCAGCACCGGGAGGGCTTCGACCTGGCCGTGTCCCGGGCGGTGGCGGCCCTGCCCATGCTCTGCGAGCTGGCCATGCCCCTGGTAAAGACGGAGGGCCTGTTTTTGGCTATGAAGTCCGTGGAGTCGGACGGGGAAATTGAGAGCGCCCGGGGCGCCATTGGGCAGCTGGGCGGGAAAATCGAAAAAATTCTCGACTACACCGTTCCCTGCACGGAGGTGCGGCACCGGGTGGTGGTCATCCGCAAGGTGCGGCCCACGCCGTCCCAGTTCCCCCGACCCTTTGCAAAGATCAAAAAATCCCCTCTGAAATAAGGAGGCACAATGGGCAAGATCATTGCCGTGGTGTCCGGCAAAGGCGGCACCGGAAAAACTACATTTACCTCCTGCATCGGCTTCGCCCTGGCGTCCATGGGCAAAAAGGTGCTGTGCCTGGACTGCGACATCTCCCTGCGGAATCTGGATCTGGCCCTGGGCCTCAGCGACAGCGCCCTGATGGATTTCTCCGATGTGCTGTCGGGCCGATGTACCCTGGAGCAGGCGGTGGTGAGCCACCCCAAGTACCCCTCCCTGTTCCTGCTGGCGGCGCCCCTGGCCTACGACGGCTTCCGGGTGGAGCCGGAGCAGGCGGCGGCGCTGATGGGCGCCATTCGGGAGAGCTTCGACTTCTGCCTGGTGGACGCCCCTGCCGGACTGGGCCAGGGCTTCCGCCTAGCCACCCAGGAGGCGGACCATGTGGTGGTGGTGACCACCACGGATGTGACGGCCCTGCGGGATGCCCAGCGCACCGTTATGGAGCTGGAGCGCTTCCCCAACGGCAAGGTGCATCTGGTGGTGAACCGGGTGGCCAAGAAGCTGCTGCGCCAGCTCCACACCACCATCGACGACGCCATGGACGCGGCGGGCCTGCCCCTGCTGGGCGTGGTGCCGGAGGACGGGGACATTCCCCGGTGTCTCAACCAAGGTGTGCCCTTATGCGACGATAATTATTACGCCGCCCGGGCCTTCTATAACATTGCAAGACGCATCGCGGGATATAAAATTCCGCTGATGAAGATATAAGCACCTGGCGAAAAACTTCGTTTTTTCTGCCAAAAGGCTTGCAGTCTGCGGACGAAAACTCTGCGAGGCTTTTTTATATTTCTATATAACTACTCTTAATTGCACAGAAAGGAGAGCGCAATTATGAATATCGCACTGATCGCTCACAACAACCGCAAGGAACTCATGGTCCAGTTCTGCACCGCCTACTGCGGCATTCTGGCCAAGCATACCCTCTGCGCCACCGCCACTACCGGCCAAATGGTGGCAGATGCCACAGGTCTCACCATTCACCGCTTCCTGAGCTTTTATCAGGGCGGAGGCCAGCAGATCGGCGCCCGCATCGCCTACAACGAGCTGGACATGGTCCTCTGCTTCGACGACCCCAACACCAAGGCTCCTTCCGAGGACATCATCTATATCTCCCGCCTGTGCGACAGAAATAACATCCCCTACGCCAGCAACATCGCCACGGCGGAGATGCTGGTGCTGGGCCTGGCACGGGGCGACCTGGATTGGCGGGATGTGGTCAATCCCAAAAGCAGCCCCTTCACCGCTTGACAAGCGGGCCGAGATAGGCTAAAATAAATTGATATACCGCAATAACGGAGCAGGAGTAGCTCTGTCCCCGCCGATGCAGAGAGGCGCACCCCGGCTGAAAGCGCGCCCGGCACACAGAGAGAAGACAGCCCCAGCAGCGGGGATGGAAACATCCACGGCCCGCTCCCCGTAACAGGAGCGCCAAAGGGTCCCCTTGGGGCCGAAATTGGGTGGCACCACGAAGCTTCACGCTCTCGTCCCAATGCATGGGACGGGAGCGTTTTTTCTTTCCGTCTATCGAAATTCATCACAAAGGAGTAAACGAACATGGCAAAAATGACCCCCCGCACCCTCTCGGGCTTTATGGAGCTGCTGCCGCAGCCTCAGCAGCAGATGGAGCGGATGATGCAAATTCTCCGGGAAACCTACGCCCTCTACGGCTTCACCCCCCTGGATACCCCGATCATCGAGGCCAGCGAGGTGCTGCTGGCCAAGGGCGGCGGCGAAACCGAGAAGCAG
>ERZ780167.819-NODE-819-length-30285-cov-4.911247_pt1 | contig 30285 bp, 29 predicted proteins | sample MGYA00510982_ERZ780167 | MGnify/ENA primary metagenome ERZ780167 (study PRJEB29588, sample SAMEA2146107) | human gut metagenome | biome: human gut; feature: human-associated habitat; material: faeces | place: Denmark | collected 2008/2010 ... | reverse complement strand
TGTCTTTCTTTTATGCAAAATCACGAACTTGCTCATTTATAGTATAAAAATAAAATGCGTAGTAAGAATTCAAATAAAAATAAAAGGAGGCTATAACAATGAGTAAAACAGAATGGACGAAAAAAATAATAATCATTGTGATTGGTTCGATCATAGCAGCATATGGCATTACCCTTGCATTGTATGCGGGATTTGGAGGGGCAACCCTTGCTGTTTTGTGGCAGGGGATTTCAAGGACATTTCATATAAGTATAGGCATGGCATCTCTGATTGTAGCCATAATTATGATTGTGTTCTCATTTTTCTATGACAGATCACAGATACATATTGGTACGATTATTTATCAGCTTGTGTATAGCCTCTGTGTTGATTTGTTTGCAAATGCACATGTGTACAGTACGCATTTGTGGGTGAATGCACTGATTATGTTGCTGGGAGTCATGCTTTTTGCAGTCGGAACAGGAGTTTATGCGGCAGCTTCACTGGGACGTGGTTCTTACGAGGCATTAACCTTTTCTCTTGCGGAAAAGAACGGCTGGCAGGTAAAAGCAGTGCGGATGATACTGGATATTGTTATGGTACTTACCGGAGTTTTGCTGGGGGGAAAGTTTGGCATATGTACAATCGTAACGATCATTATCTCAGGACCGATTATTCAGTTTACAGCATCAAAAACTAAAAAGTTATTAAAAAAATAAAGATGTGGATTTGGTGAAAATCGTCACCGGCGGGAGTATCCAGAAGCAGTCCGACGCCTGATCTATACGACCAACACCATCGAAGGATTTAACCGCCAGCTCCGAAAAGTCACAAAATCAAAAACTGTATTTCCATCGGATGACAGCCTGCTTGACATGCCTGGAAATTGCATTATAATACAAACAAGGACAGAGTCCCCAAAACGGGCTCCGTCCTCGATAACTAATGACATATCTTATATCAGTTTTTTCTGTTTACACAAAACTTGAAACAGTCTCAATTACCGCTCTGTAGATTACAGCACAATTAAAAACTTTGTTTTCAATGTTACTAAGGATATCCGCATGACAGACATACCTACATGGAAACAGAAATTAGAACAGCAGTATATCAATCTTGCATTTGACCCTGCTGTAGCATTGAGTGATTTATCGAAGAAGGAGGCCTCCTATTTGAAAAAGAAAAAAGATGAAGTAACTATCCGTTCCAGTGCAGCAGAATACTTGACCTATGTTGCCTCTGTTGGTGGTCAGCAGGATAGTATTGAGATGCGCTATGAGGATGGGAATATATGGCTGACACAGAGGATGATGGCCACATTGTATGATGTTGGTTTGCCAACGATAAATGAACATAGCAATATAATCTTCAAATGATTATTGCGGTTGGATTCAAGGTTAATAATGAGCGAGCAGTACAGTTTCGTAAGTGGGCCAATGGCATCGTGAAGGACTACGCCATCAAAGGTTGAGTCATGGATGATGAACGCCTGAAAAATGGTGGCTCTGTGCTCACAGTAGAATATTTCGACCATTTGCTTGAGCAGATTCGAGAAATCCGTCTCTCTGAGCGTAGATTTTATCAGAAGATAACAGATATCTATGCTACAGCTCTTGATTATGACCGAACAGCGAAAACAACAAAGCAATTTTTTGCAAAAGTGCAGAACAAGATGCACTATGCAGTTCACGGACATACAGCAGCGGAGTTGATTTACGAGCGAGCCGATGCAGATAAGCCACACATGGGATTAACTACATGGGCTGCAGCTCCGGAGGGCAAGATTGTAAAAAGTGATGTCAGCATTGCGAAGAATTATCTAACAGATAAGGAAATGTGTTCATTGGAGCGTATTGTATCTGCTTATTTGGATTTGGCAATGGAACGCTGCAGACATCAACCCTGACGGGTGCAAAGATCAAAGAAATGGCAAAAGAAGGCTGTGATCTCAATGGAAACGGATATCCTTATCCATATGTGCTTCTGACCAAAGATGGAACCGATCTGGAGGACGAAAAAGAGTACACCGTTGTGATCTGTGGTTTCTTAAAAGGAATGGAAGACGAGCTGAATCAGCAGGATACCGGAATCGTCAGTCTTGATGCAGCAAAAGAATATCTGAAGAACGTAAAAGAAGTTTCATCCGGTACGCCGGATGACAGTCTGGTCAAAGAACAAAAAAAAGACCATTATGTGTACGGATGTTGTGATCGAAGAAAATACGTATTACATGGTTTTAAAGAAGCTGGACGGATACGACTGGTCGATGCTGATGCTGGTGCCGACATCGGATCATTATGCGCAGATGTGCCCGCGGGTAGCGGATAATGGAATCGGTATGAGCAAAGAATTCCGGAACAGCAGCCACCCGCTGACAAAGAAAATCCCGATTCTTGCGATGACAGCCAAAGCATTTTCAGAAGATGTGCAGAATGCCTTCAATGCGGGCATGAACGCACACATAGTAAAACCGGTGGATATGAAGGTACTGATAAAAACAGTGCGGAATCTTCAGACGGGCGCCGGAGCGGCAGGAACTTTAAATTGAAAAAATCCGGCAGAGTGTTTATAATGGATGGGAAAAACAAAACAGAAAGGCAATGCCGTTATGCGTAAAATTACAGAATTAAAAGAAAAACAGGAGATTGCGCTTGGAATATTACTGTATCTGGATGAAGTCTGCCGGAAACATCACCTGATCTATTTTGCCGCAGATGGAACGCTGCTCGGGCTGATCCGGCATCAGGGGTTCATTCCGTGGGATGATGATGTGGATGTCTGGATGCCGAGAGCGGATTATGAAAAACTGGAACAGATTGTAAACAGCGAAACGGATACACCGTACCGCGTCATGAATTTTCATAATACAAAGGGTTTCACACTGGCATACGGAAAGCTGGTACACACCGGAACGAGTCTTGTTGAGCACGTGGCAGGAGCTGTGGATACCGGTCTTTTCGTCGACATTTTCCCGTTTGACGGACTGCCGGAAAAAGATACACCGGAGTACGACCGTCACTGGAAAAAGCTGCTGTTTCTGGAAAGCCAGCGGATGAATGCATTCCGCACCTACCGTCAGACCTTAAAAGGAAACAAAGGAAGCTTCGCAAAATGGTGCAAATGGGCGATCCGGAAATGCTATGGAAAAGAGCGGATTCTGCGCGAGATGGAAAAAGAGTGCAGAAAGTACCGCGCGGAGGACTCAAAGTGGGTGGCCTGCCAGTGCGGCGGTTACCGCAAGTCGGACGCGATTCCCAAAACAGCGATCGAAGAGATCGTGCGCCTTCCGTTTGAAGGCCATCTGATCAATGCCCCGGCGGGATACGAGACGTATCTTCACACCCTGTACGGCGATTACCATCAGCTTCCGCCGGAGGATCAGCGTCATCCTGCGCATGTGGGAGATGCCTACTGGCGTTAGAACAGAGAAAAAAGCAGATGAGAGGTAAGCAATGAGTAAAATACTGGTGCTGGGACGTACCATGGACATGGGCGGAACGGAAGTGGCCATGGCAGCGCTGCTGCAGAAACTGGTGGAGAAAAAAGAAGATGTAACGCTTCTTCTGGTCGAAAAAAGAGGCGTTCTGCTGGAGCGGATTCCGAAGGAAGTGGAAGTGCGCCAGATGATCTGGGACAAAAAGCCGCATCCGGCTTTGGAACGGATTGTGGGAAAACGGGAGACACCGGCAGAACGGTCTTTCTATGCCAGAGGAATGGGCGTATTTCTGATGCGCGTCGTGTATGGAAAGAAACGGTATGGAAAACTGTATGAACGGATTCTGGAGTGTGTGGAGCCGGAAACAAAACAATACGATCTTGTTTTCGACTTTTTCGGATTCGGTGCGTTCACAACCGCATTCGGAGCCAGAAAGACGAATGCGCGGAAAAAAGCGGTCTGGTTCCACGGAGAAAATCTCTGGTGGCTGTTCCGGACCAGGGACTTTATTCCGGAGTATGATAAAATTTACTGCGTTTCCGAGCCTGTCCGGAAACAGGTCATTGCCCGTTTTCCGGAACTCGCGGACCGGACAGAGGTTCTGCTGAATTTCATTGACATCAAACAGGTGCAGAGACGGAGTGAGGAGCCGCTTAGCGATCCGCAGTACACAGGAGAGCTGAAATTTCTGACGGTGGGAAGAGCTTCGGAAGAAAAAGGATATGATATTGCGGTGCAGATTACGGCGGAGCTGAAAAAACGGGGACTTCGCTTCAAATGGTTCATCATCGGTGATGGAAGAGATCTGAACAAGCTGCGGACCATGGCAAAGGAATATCAGGTGGAGCAGGAAATTATTTTTCTCGGAATGCGCGAAAATCCTGCGCCGTACGTAAAATCCTGCGACCTGTATCTCCAGCCGTCCCGTCACGAAGGCTATCCGATTACGATTGTAGAGGCGAGAAGCCTGCAGAAGGTCATCATCGCTTCCGATATTCCGTCCATGCGCGAGCAGATCCGTGATGGGGAAAACGGATATCTCTGTCCGCTGGATGTGATGCAGTTTGCCGATAAAATCCAGAAAGTGCTGGCAGATCAGGAAGGACGCGATGCGGTCAGAAAGAAGCTGCGGGAGGAACCCATTGATTTTTCAGCGGGATATGCGCAGATAGAAGCGTTTGCAAAAAAATAAAAGAGAAACAGCGAGAAAAAACGCCAGAACCGGCGATAAGATATTTCCGGTTCCGGCGTTTCTTTAGTCCTGGCGTCCCTGCTTGCTCTGCTGCTTGTTTTCATACATATATTTATCTGCTTTGTCAAACAGCGTGCGGAGCGTACATTCGTTGTAATCGGTGGAAAGTGCCAAGCGGTGGGAATAGCTGATGCGGAACTGGGTTCCGTAGCCGTTGAACTGTTCGACTTCGTTCTGAAGCTCTGTGAGGATTTCTGTGATGCTTTCGCGGGTTGCATCATAGATGACCGCCATAAATTCATCGCCGCCGTATCTTCCTACGAAATGCTTCGCGGGAATCGAGTTTCGCAGCAGCCGGGCAAAGTTCAGAATCAGCTGGTCGCCGATGGAGTGGCCGAGGCTGTCGTTGACGCGTTTCAGGTTGTTCATGTCAAAGACGATACAGGCAGTAGGAGTTTTGATGAATTCCACATTGTGGAACAGCTCTTCGCACTTGCTCTTGTTCGGCAGTCCCGTGTGAAGGTCGATGTAGGCTTTCTGTTCCAGCTGGCGGTTGGCATTGGAAACTTTGACTGCGGCAACCGTTTCATCTGCCATCTGGAAATACGTCTCGCTCATGTCTACCAGATCCGCCGTTCCGTTTTCTCCGGATCTGACCTTCTGAATTTCATTTTTCAGTTTATCCCAGTAGGCAATCTGGACATCCAGTTTTTTCTGATAATCTTTGTCGGAAAGAGTCACGAGATCGTAGTGGCCGTCCTCGTATTTCAGTCCGCTTAAGATATCGTCCAGGTAAGGTCTATCTCAAATCCGGAAAGATCCCAGACTTCAATACTCTTTTTTCCCTTCCTGAAGCTCCTTTTTCTCCCCTCGTTCCGCTGAAACATGCTTTCCGCATCCTGAAACAGAAGCCTTCTTTCATCTTTCAGACGGATTACCGTTTCTAAACCGCATTCCTTCAAAGTATTGATAAACGGGGCATTCAGGTACAGTGCATCCGCCATAATCACATCTGCGAAATGACCATGCCTTTTCTTTAAATGCCGGATGAGCCTTTTCGCTCCTGTCAGTTCCCCTTCATCTTTTTCTGAACCATCTCTGGGTTTCAGCATTTCCTGCCCAAAGATCACATGCGGCGATTTTCCTACCGTCATACATACCACACTTCGATGAAAGTATTCTGTCTTCCTCGTCCCGTTCTTCCGGCTCAGGCAGTCTGGACAGGACTTTTTTGTACTGCTGAATAATTCCACCCCATCAATACCTGCCGCAACATATCCGCCTATGGTTCCTTCCCGAAATACGCGGTTGCGTTTCAGAACATCAATCGTCTGCGCGTGAATTTCCTCGATTTCTTTTGGATCAATCCGGGAAAGAAGATCCCTGACTGCATCAACTTTTGGGATTTTTCCACGGATACAGTTTTTCGGTCGTTTCTCCATGCTTTCCGGCGCTGAAAAAATGGTGTGAAAACTTTCATACTGAAGCATCAGGAAAATCAGCACTGGCATAACGATATTAAACAACGGGATGGGTTTTCTTTTTCTTTCATCGGATAAACCCTTGATTTTTTGTGGAATTTTGTATACACTTTTCATATAAGTTAGCAGTTTCTTCAATGCTAATTTTTCATTAAGGACACCTTCTTTCGTATGTTTGTGGGGTAACATAATTATACAATAAAAGGTGTCCTTTTTGATTGTTTATTGCAGTAGTGGAAGAAACAAGAATCCCCCTGCTTTAGCTGTGGGGAGTGTCAAAGTCTACAATTGGAAGCGAGGTGAAGCATTTGGAAAAAGAAAAACAGAAAACAGAGAGAAAAGAACATATTCTGGTCTGTCTGTCATTTTCGCCGTCCAATGAAAAAATTATCCGGACTGCGGCACAGATGGCCCGGGCATTTGGTGCTAATTTTACAGCACTGTATGTGCAGACCGCGGAACCGGCAGAGAAAACGCCGGAGGATCAGGCAAGGCTGCAGAAGCATATCCGCCTGGCAGAACAGAGCGGGGCGGAGATTGTAACGACGCACAGCGAGGACATTGCCCTGCAGATTGCAGAATATGCGAGAATTTCCGAAGTAACGCGGATTGTCATTGGAAAAAGCATGATGGATCAGGGATTTTTTCGAAAGAGAAGGGGATGGACCGAACGGCTGACCGATCTGGTGCCGGATTTGGAAATCCATATCATTCCGGATTCCAATATCATTACCATATATCTGGTCGGCGTTATGACGACGTCCATTCTGACCAGCGGTTATACCTGCAGCGTAATCAGTTCTGTGATCAGTGTAGTGCTGTTTAACTACTTCCTGACAGAACCGCGTCTGACACTGTACGCGTACGGTTCCGGTTATCCGGTGACCTTTGCCATCATGCTGGGCATTTCCATTCTGACAGGTACGCTTGCATCAAAATTAAAAGAGAATGCAAAGCTGTCTGCGCGGGATGCGTTCCGGACGAAAATTATTTTCAATACCAGCCAGCTTCTGCAGAAGGCAGAGGATGCGTCGGAGATTTTTGATATTACAGCGACAAAGCTTGTAAAACTGCTGGGAAGGGATCTGACGGCCGCACCGGCAGGGGCACAGGAGAGCAGAATTGTCCGCGGAACACTTTACAGCGCGCAGACAGGAGGAAAGACGGAAAAAATCTTTGACCCAAGGGAACAGGAAATCATTCAGTGGGTTCTCGACAGCCGGAAAAGAGGAGAAAAATGTCTGGATCGCGGTGGAGGACAACGGCCCCGGGATTCCAAAAGAGTCCAGAGAGCATGTGTTTGAGATGTTCTATTCCGGGAAAAATAAAGTAAGCGACAGCCGCAGAAGCCTTGGCCTTGGACTGGCACTCTGCCGTTCGATTGTAAATGCGCATGGCGGGGAGATAGCACTTTATGACTGCGATCCACAGGGCTGCTGCTTTTGGTTTAACCTGCCGCTCAGTGAGGTGAATTTGAATGAATAAGACATTAATTCTGGTTGTGGAAGATGATACGCCGGTTCACAACCTGATTACTACGACGTTAAAAACACACGATTATAAGTATATTTCTGCAAAGAACGGTGCGGGTGCCATTATGGAGGCATCCACACATAATCCCGACATTGTTCTGCTCGACCTTGGCCTGCCGGATATTGATGGCGTAGAGGTGATTGAAAAGATTCGAAGCTGGTCGAATATGCCGATTATCGTAATCAGTGCAAGAAGTGAGGACAGCGATAAAATCGAGGCATTGGACGCAGGAGCGGATGATTATCTGACGAAACCGTTTTCTGTGGAGGAACTGCTGGCCCGCCTTCGAGTCACACAGCGCCGTCTGTCCCAGATGCAGGCAGAAAATGGAGTCCAGTCGGCTGTCTTTGAAAACGGCGCACTGCGGATCGAGTACGCAGCGGGGTGCGCATATCTTGACGGAGAGGAACTTCATCTGACACCAATCGAATACAAGCTGCTCTGCCTGCTGTCGCAGAATGCAGGGAAGGTGCTGACGCATACGTTTATCACACAGAAAATCTGGGGAAGCAGCTGGGAGAACGATATCGCTTCCCTCCGTGTTTTCATGGCGACGCTTCGGAAAAAGCTGGAAAAGAACGGAGAGCAGACGCAGTATATCCAGACGCATATCGGGGTTGGCTACCGGATGCTGAAGGTAGAGTAAAAGAAGAAAAAATTTGACTTTACAGGCCTAAAATGATAGCATAAAGGACAGAGAACGCAGTTTTGGGAGGACGAAAAAACGGATGATGAAAAACCTCGAAGTACTGGAGGAAATTAGAAAACAGGGAAAAAATCTGATCGAGACAAAACGGGATGAGTTTGTAAAGCAGAATCTTTTATCGGACGAGTTTATTCAGATGATGCAGAAGAACAAAAAGCCGTTCGAGCTTCTGATGTCGTATTATCAGTGCGCCATTATGGAAATCGAGACAAAGTTCCGGGTGCTGAATCAGGAATACTCGCTTTCCTATGACCAGAACCCGATTGAAGGAATCAAAACAAGGGTCAAATCGTATGAGAGCATTATGCGGAAAATCCGCGTGAAAGACATCCCGGTCACACTGGAGTCTATCGAGGAAAATATCCGCGATATCGCCGGTGTGCGTGTGATCTGTTCTTTTCCAAGCGATATTTATAAGCTGGCAGACAGTTTTCTGAAACAGGATGACATTACGCTGATTGAGCGGAAGGACTATATTCAGCATCCGAAGGAGAGCGGCTACCGCAGTCTTCATCTGATCGTTCAGGTGCCGATCTTTTTACAGGATACAAAGAAACTGGTCTACGTGGAAGTACAGTTCCGTACGATCGCGATGGATTTCTGGGCGAGTCTGGAGCATAAGATGCGCTACAAGAAAAATATTCCCGAAAATCATGTCAAATATCTGCAGGATGAACTCTACGACTGCGCAAGACAGAGCGCGGAGCTGGACAACCGTATGCAGAATATCCGGAATCTGATTGCAGAGGAAGCAGAAGAGGAAGACCACTGCACCTTTGTAACGCTGCCGATGCGATGACGGATTTGAAACAAGGAGGATGCAAAATGAAACAGTGTATGGATGCAGATAATCTTCACCGTCGCCTGAAAAAGATCATCGGTCAGGTGCAGGCGATCGACCGTATGGTGGATGAGGACGTGCCGTGCGAGGATATCCTGGCGCAGATCAATGCGGTAAAATCGGCACTTCATAAAGTAGGACAAGTTGTCCTCGAGGGCCATATCCAGCACTGCGTGCGCGACGGCATCGAGCACGGAGATGCGGATCAGACGATTGCACAGTTTACGAAGGCTGTGGAGCGGTTTGCAAATATGAAATAAAAATAAGAAGATAAGATGAAAAGAGAACTTCCGGCAGGAGCAGAAAAAAGATGCTTCGTCGGAAGTTCTTTTTGTTTTTCTGATTTTGAAAAACTCCTCTTGACAACCAATACCCCTATAGGTATACAAGGAGGAAATAGTGTGAAAAAGTTAGAGGAGTTTCTCGAGTGGGGAGGAACGAAGAAGGACATCACGCTGGCATGCGCCGACAAGAGCAAAAAGCTTTTCGTCTTCCTTGTGTAAATCGATCATGGTAAAAATCCTCCCAAAAACAAAATAGAAATAAGTCGTTGTATCCTGTTTCTATCGTACCGGATTTTGCAGAAAAGACAAGTGCGTACCTGAAAGTGACATGGTTTCCAAAAGATACTAATGGACTTCGAAATTAAAGAATCAGCTCCTGTTCCCGGAACAGTGCGTCGACCGCCTCTTCATACTCGGCAAGCCGGTTCGCCTTTTTGATCTTTTTCAGATATTTCTGTGGATTGGTAAACGACATTCCAAGATAAATCCAAAGTGCTTTTAATTTGAACAGCACATTTTTATCCCCGAAAATCACACACGCATAACCGGCGCAGAGATCCTCACAGAACGCGTGCAGCAGCTCTTTATCGGGAGCAGAGGCTTCGCCGCCTGCCGGATCTGCACTGCGCAGCATCCCAATCAGCCACGGATTCTGCAGTACCCCGCGTCCGAGCATCACTTTCTCCGTGTCCGGAAACTCACGGCAGAGATTCTGAAAATCATCGGGTGAGAAAATGTCACCGTTGTAGCAGAGCGAGCAGCGGCTCGTCTCATACGCTGTCCGGTAGCACTCCATGCGCGGCGTAAATTTATAGAAATCTTTCTGAATCCGCGGATGAATGATCAGTTCCTCGAGCGGATATTTGTCGTAAACCGTAAGCAGATCCTCCCACTCGTCGGTATCCGTTGTGCCAAGCCGCGTTTTGATCGAGATGCGGCAGTCGCACGACGAAAAAATCTCATCGAGAAACGCGTCGAGCGTATTCGGCCACGCGAGCAGCCCGGAGCCGCGCCGCTTGGCGACAACCGTGCCGGACGGGCATCCGAGGTTCAGATTGACGGTATCGTAACCGTACTCCCTCAGTTCCTTTGTCAGGGACAGAAAATCCTCCGCCTGATTAGTGAGAATCTGCGGAATCACCGTCATTCCTTCGTTGTGCTCCGGGAGAATATCGTTCCGTTCGCGGGAACTCATTTTTTTATTTGTAATAAACGGCGTGAAATAACGGTCCGCCGCCGGAAAATATTTGTGGTAAGCATTCCGGTACACATACCCGGTCAGCCCTTCCATCGGGGCGAGATAAAACTGCATGATGATAAAATCCTTTCGAAAAATAGTCAGGGAACTGCAGAAAATGACTGCATTTCCCAATATCCAAAAGTGTACCACAAAACCATGGAAAACGACAGAAAAAGTTCCTACAGAAAGTGCACTCAGACACCGAGGAGCACGGAAAATACAAAATATACTAAAATAGTGGGAAAAATAGAGAAAAATGCAGAAAAGGTCTTGACTTTAAAGTGTACTTGAATGATACACTGATTCCAGAAGGAAACATAAGGGAGGAATTTCAAGATGGAAAAAGTAAAAAAAGTAACCCTTTCCGGCATGCTGTTTGCGATCGGCCTGATCCTGCCGTTCTTCATCGGCCAGATCCCGGCAGTTGGAAAAATGCTCCTGCCATGAACGGCTGGAAGCATACTACGATCTGAAGGTCTTCCTCACGATCGATCCGATCGAGCAGATCCAGAGAATTGAAAAGCGGAACGGGAGTGAAAAGGCGGTGGAATTTCAGAAGAAATGGATTCCGCTCGAGGAGCTGTATTTTGAAAAATGCCGCACCAGAAGCCGGTGCGGCGTCTGTTTTACAATGTGTGATGAGATGTAGAAAAAATCCGATACAGAATCTTTTTTGAGGGGTCCTCAAAGATTTCTGTACCGGATTTTTCTAATTCTGCATATGAATCTGCTCGCCCGTCACCGGCGCAAAGCAGCGAAGCGTTTCGCCATCAAGATTCTCGCGGTGCATATCAACCGCAGAAATCTGATGATTGTCATACGTCGTATAATAGTAAATTCCCTGCGTCGCATTGCAGCAGGAAGTATAGAGCGTGATCTCATACTTTCCGTCCGCCACCTCGCAGCATCCTCTCTGCTGGTCAACAGAATTTAAAATATGGAAAAACTGGCTGACACTCTCCGTTTCGCTGTTTCCCGAGATCGAGTTCTGCTTTACAAACGCCACGCGTGCAAAGCGGGAAGCAGACGAGAGGTCGCCCGGCAGTCCAAGACCGCCCATGCCACGGCTGTACGTAGAAAGATCGAGCTGGTTGGAAAACGTGTTGGCCGGCTGTTTCGGTGACAGATGCAGGTAATTGTTCAGTGAGAACATCTGCATTGGAAACGGCGGATTGTTTGTCAGAACGCCGACCGGATTGTCGTAGACATGCAGACCGTCCGCCGTGGATTCCACGGTGATGGCACCCGATGCATCTGCGATGATCCAGTGAAGCTGTGCGAGCGGAAGATTCTTTTTAAAAGGTGTGCTGATGAGATTGATACGGGAGAGGGATTCTTTTGCTTCCGCAAGCGAAGCACATGTACCGAGAATCCACGGGATCAGCTCGAACTGCGCGATATTGTCTTTCTCCGGTTTCGGATCGAAATAAACGGCATTTCCTACAAAATTAAGGCCGGCGATACCAAGCCCTTTTTCATTGAACGCCTCATAATAGAGCGGGTAATCATCCATCACACACGCCATGCCGATCATTGCATAGTGATGGGAAAGGGACGGCATATGAAGAAAGGAAAACAGGTAATTGCGAGGTGTAACGGTGATCTGGTCGCCATAGGAAAATTCATAATCGAGTGTGCGGCCCATATAAAAGTCGCGTGTTTGATAGGTTGCTGCTGTACACATAGAAAAACTCCTTTCGATGGACGGGTTGTCATTGCTGTAAGGTATCATAGCACAGAAGCGGAGGAACGAACAGGAGAAAAATATGAAAAAAGTATAAAAAAGGATCCTGTCAGGCAAGATCCTTCAGAGTGGAGACAAAACCCTGCTTTTGCAGGGTTTGCTATGGGTGTTTTTTGAGGGATGATTGCTCAGATACGCTCCGGGTCGCTGACCGGTACCTGTTTCGAAGCAGCAGATCAGACATAGATGCTGTGATTTGAAAGGATGCTGCAGGAAGAGGTGGAATTACGCAAGATGCTTCCGGAAGCGTTCTATGACAGCAACGGATTCTGCACTGACAGGTTTCGGAACAGCGGACGGTTTTGCAAGAAAATAGCCCTGCAGGAGATCAACATCCAGTTCCAGTACCTTCAAAAGTTCAGCTGGAGTTTCCAGACCCTCGGCAATGATTTTCATGCCTCTTTGATGTGCATAGGAAACAATATTTTCTACGATCTGCTGCTTGTCCGGATCGGAGTCGATATCGCGGATGATGGAAAGATCCAGCTTGATATACGCCGGTGCAAGCTCCAGAAGCGTTTTTTCATTGCTGTAGCCGCTGCCGTAGTCATCCAGGGCAAATACACCGGAAAATCCCAGCATCTCACGTTTTTTCAGCAGAGCTGTAAGATCCGGTGAATCCTCCTCTGTGATCTCGATGACAATCCGATCCTGAAGAAAGCTGTATTGTTCGACGTAAGCCACCGCCTCATCGTGATTCATGTATTGGCTTGCAATCGAATTGACAAAGAGAAGCTCATCACCGCGTATCTGATGGGTGGAGAGGAATGTGGCATAGGATTTTGCAGAGAGAAACATAGTCAGACGTTCTATTTCATGCAGGCACTCTTCCTCGTGAGCCAGCTGCAGGATCTGATCCGGACGAGTAAGTGCCGGGAGATTTCCGCGCATCAGCGCCTCGTAGGCGTAGATGCTGCCGTCCGCAGCGGAAACAATTGGCTGGAAGTAATAGATAAACAGCTCTTCATTCAACATTTTATGGAACAGGCGGCGCATCTCGGTTTCCTTCGCGTTTTTTGTAAAAAGCTCCGGATCGAATTCGGTAATGTATCCTTTTTCTGCTTTCTTTACCTGGTACATTGCGAAATCCGCATATTTTTTCAGCGTAGACAGATCTGTACTGTTTTCCGGATACCAGGAAACTCCGCCGGAAAGGCGAAGGGGCAGTTTACGACCACTTGGCAGCTCCAGAGCTGTATTTGAAACCGCAAGGGAAAGATTCTGCAGAAGTGCTTGAATTTCTTCCTGCGATTGGTAGCCGTAGAACAGAAGATTAAATTCATCGCCGGAAATACCGGGTGGAAAGCTCGGAAACATCTTCAGATGGAAGGTTGAGAATGGAAAAAAGTTCTTTGTGACATAGACCGTGTTGAGATCAAAACGCATCTCATAGCCACCCAGTTCAATACTTGCCATTTCCATGATACGCAGGAATTTTGTGGAGGTTGTCAGAATAATGTGGATACTGCCGTCATCGGAAAAGTCATCTTCTTCCAGATAATTGGGAAGATAAACATCTTTTTCTTTCTCTGTAAGATAAGGGGAAAGATCAACGACCTGTCCCATCTGCTCAAGCGTATAGGCGGTATCGGCGTAGGCGGAAAAAATATTTGGCATGGCAAGGGCACCAACCCTTCCTTTGGCGGCATCGAGAACATTTTTTTCCAGGTCATTGATGCTGCCCTGACTGGAGGCTTCGACCGTAATATGCTCTTTTTTTCCGATCGTTGTATTGAATTCCTCAACAAGACGTTCAAAGGAAGCTAACTGATCTCCGTTGTAATACGTCCATACGGTCAGCGTAACGGGTTTGTCGGAGGCGCGGCATCCGCCAAGAAGCGATACAGCGAGAACAGAACTCAAAAGAACGGTTGTGGCTTGATTTAAAAAAATTATAACATAAAGGAACAGGAGCCGCAATCGAAATTAAGCCGTGTAGCAGAAAAGTTGTTACAGTTCACTGGTTCCCAGCGAACTGTAACATTCGCAGCCCTTATTTAAAGTTTTGCTTCGCAAAAGGAGGGCTGCTCACGCCTGAATCACTTTCTTACGCAGCGAAACAGCAGGTGTTTCCCTGCTGAGTGAACAGTAACTTATTTTTTCTGTGTTCCACCTTAACACAAAAACAGGATAAATGCAAGATAAAAAATGGCAGGAAAAAGGTCGAAAAGCAGAGTAATATGAAATGTGAAAAAATAAAGTGAAATAGCAGTCAAAAAGGAAAAAGATTGTACAAAAGCCGAATTTCGGAAGATCTTTTCTTGTAAATTAAACGGAGATGGAGTAAAATATTGATATCTGCAACAAATGCAGAGTATCAGGAGGACCAGATATGCTAGACTTAGGAAAAATCCGCGACGAGATCGATGCCACCGATGACGAGATCGTCCGCCTGTTCCAGCACCGGATGGCGCTGACGGCGGAGGTTGCGCAGTACAAGATAGAGACAGGAAAAGCCGTTTTTGATGCGGAACGTGAGCGCCAGAAGCTGGAAAAGCTGACAGGCGAGGGAACAAATGCATTCAATACAAAAGGCATCCAGGAGCTGTTCCAGCAGATCATGTCGATCAGCCGGAAGCGCCAGTATCAGCTGCTGACCGAGAACGGCGGCGAGGAGATGACCGATTACACACAGGTTGACCACCTCCCGACGCACGGCAGAAGAGTTGTCTTCCAGGGTGTGGAGGGCGCCTATAGCTTCGGTGCCATGAAAGAATTTTTCGATGATACGATCACCAGTTTCCACGTAGACACCTGGAAAGAGGCGATGGAGGCGATCACAAAGGGCGAGGCTGATTACGCTGTGCTTCCGATCGAGAACTCCACAGCAGGCATTGTATCCGATATTTATGATCTTCTGGTGGAATATCCGCACTATATCGTCGGTGAGCAGGAATTGCCGGTGGAGCATGTGCTGATGGCACTGCCGGGAGCTAAAGTCGAAGAAATCCGTACCGTAATTTCCCACCCGCAGGCACTGGCCCAGTGCCGCCGCTTTCTCGATTCCAATGAAAACTGGAAAACAGAGGAACGACTGAATACGGCCGCCGCTGCAAAAGAAGTATCTGAGAGCGGTGATTTGACGATGGCAGCCGTCGGAAGCCCATATGCAGCAGAACACTTCGGACTGCAGATCTTAAAAGAAGGCATTTTTGACGCCCGGGGCAATACGACACGCTTTGTTATTATTTCCGGTCAGAAACGCTTTGTAAAGGATGCACAGAAAATCAGCGTATGCATGGAACTGCCGCATCAAAGCGGTTCTCTTTACAATGCACTGGCACATTTTATTTACAACGATCTGAACATGACCAAAATCGAGTCCCGCCCGATTCCGCAGCGGAAATGGGAGTACCGTTTCTTCGTGGATTTCGAGGGGAACTTAAGCGATCCGGCAGTCAAAAACGCACTGCGCGGATTGCAGGCAGAATCCGCGAAATTCCGGATTTTCGGAAATTATTAATCCAGAAGAGAGGGCCGTACCAAGCGGCCTTTTCGCATAAATAAAATGAAAAATGACAGGAAGGAAGAGACAAAAAGATGATTAGAATAGAAGAATGTATCCTCTACCGCGATTTCGCAGAGGGAGAGGTACTGCGCGATATGACGATACTGGTGGAGACCTACAAAAAACTGGTCAATGCTCAGATTTCCCTGAAGGACCGTCGGTTCCGTGAGAATATGAGCGCATATGAGCCGCAGTTTTACGAGGCACTGAACCGCCTTGTCGAGATGGCAAACCGCTACGGCTTCTCCGGAAATCTCTGGCACGATTATCTGACATATCTTCTGGTAAACAAAGAAAATGCATTCTCTACCTCGTGCGAGATTGTCGGAAAAGTCGAGGGAAGCATCAACCAGATGGCAAAACACGACTTTGTCCGTTTCAAAGAACTGTTTGACTTCGATATCTGTGTTTTTGATGAGATTTTTGAGTCCGGCGATGCCTCTGTCATCAGTTCCTATGAGAACACGGACAGTCCAAATAAACTGTTCAACAAAGAAGTCCGGGATCGTATCTGTGAGCTGGCCATCCGTCTGGCAAAGGCTGCATCCGCAGATGAATTTATGGCTGATATGGTTCAGTTTTACAAAGATTTCGGAGTGGGAAAACTGGGACTTCACAAGGCATTTCGTATTGCGCATACAGGAGAGAACGTTGAGATTATCCCGATTACCAACATTCCGGATGTGCGCCTTTCTGATCTTGTCGGCTACGAAATTCCAAAGCAGAAGCTGATCGACAACACGAAAGCGTTTGTCGAGGGCAAGAAAGCAAATAACTGTCTGCTTTTTGGCGATGCCGGAACCGGAAAATCCTCCAGCATCAAGGGCATCCTGAATGAATATTACGATCAGGGACTCCGAATGATCGAGGTTTACAAGCATCAGTTTCAGGATTTGAATGAGCTGATTGCGCAGATCAAAAACAGAAATTATAAATTCATTATTTACATGGATGACCTTTCCTTTGAAGAGTTTGAGATTGAGTACAAATACCTGAAAGCTGTCATTGAGGGAGGCCTGGAAAAACGTCCGGACAATATTCTTATTTATGCAACCTCCAATCGTCGCCATCTGATTAAAGAGGATTACAGTGACAAAGAAGGAACAAGACAGGATATGCATACTTCCGACACCGTACAGGAGAAGCTGTCCCTGGTATACCGCTTTGGTGTCAGCATTTATTTTGGTGCACCGGATAAGAAAGAATTCCAGAAGATTGTTTCCACACTGGCCGAACGATACGGCGTGACGCTGAGTGAGGAAGAGCTTTTGGCAGAAGCGAACAAATGGGAACTGTCCCACGGCGGTCTGTCCGGCCGTACCGCACAGCAGTTTATCGATTATCTGCTCGGAAAACAGTAAAAAGAAAAAGGTCAAAAAGTCCGCTTGGTATTGGGAGCGGGCTTCTTGGGATATCCTTTGAAAAAGAAGGAGGAAAAGCGTATATGCAGTATTCCACATTTGCTGCCATTGATATCGGCAGCTACGACGTCATTCTGGAGATTTTCGAGATCTCCAAAAAGCAGGGGATCCGGAGCGTGGATAAGATCTGCCACCGGATGGAGCTTGGAAAAGATACGTACACGCTGGGAAAAATTCGCCCGGAAATGGAAGAAGAGCTGTGCCGTGTACTCGCAGATTTTGTGCGGATTATGGAAGGCTATCGCGTGGACGATTACCGTGCAACGGCATCCAGTGCGATCAGTGAGGCGTCGAACAGTCTCTATGTCCTTGGAAAAATTCATCAGCTGACCGGTCTTTCTGTCACTGTTCTCTCCAACTCGGAGCAGCGTTTTCTTAGCTATAAAGCGCTCGCGGCGATGGAGGACAATTTTAACAAGATCATTGAAAAGGGAACTGCGATTCTCGATCTTGACGGTGGCAGTTTTCAGATTTCCCTGTTCGACAAGGATGCACTTGTCACAACACAGAACATCCGCATGGGAAGTCTTCGCATCCGCGAGCGTCTTGCCGGAATTCAGAGTGAGACGGAACATTACGAAGAGATGGTCGAGGAGCTGATCTGGAACGAAGTATCAAGCTTTAAAAAGATGTATCTGAAAGACCGCAAAATTGAAAACATTATGCTGATCGGCGATGTTTTCACCGACAGTGTTTATCAGAACATTGAAGAAAAAACGACAAAAATCATTTCCCGCGAAAACTTTAATACCTGGTATGAGAAAATTATCCGCCAGTCACCGATGGAGCTCGCCGTAAAACTTGGTATTCCGCTGGAAAACGCTTCACTGATGTATCCGTCTGCTGTGATTTATAAATGTCTGATTGATATGATGGGTGCGGAGCATATCTGGATTCCGGGCGTGCATATGACACGTGGTATTGCATACGAGTATGCGGAGCAGATGAAACTGCTGAAAGGCGGTCATAATTTCGAAAATGATATTCTGATGGCGGCAAAAAATATCGGAAAACGGTACGCAGTGAACCGTCCGCATGTCCAGAACCTGGAGATGACAGCGCTTGCCATGTTTGATGCGACGAAAAAGATGCACGGTATGAAAGAGCGCGAACGGCTGCTTCTCCAGATGGCAGTGATGCTGCATGACGTTGGAAAATACATCAGTTTCAATAATGTGGCGGATTCTTCCTATAATATTATCATGTCAAATGAAATCATCGGATTGTCGCACATTGAGCGTGAGATGGTGGCATTGATTGCAAGATACAACACGGTTACGCTCCCGTCCTACGATGAGCTGGTGATGGAATCGTCCTTGAGTGCCGAGCAGTATCTGACAGTATCCGAACTGACCGCAATCGTCCGTCTGGCGAATGCGCTCGACCGGAGTCATTTGCAGAAGATTCAGGCGATCCGCGCCACATTAAAGGAGCGCGAGCTGCAGCTTTCGCTCACGGTCAACCGCGATTTTACCCTTGAGCAAGGTTTGTGCCAGGAAAAATTAGATTTCTTCAATGAGGTATTCAGCATACAGCCGGTCATCAAACTGAAACGGCAGATGTAAAAGGAGGCGAAGAAAGATGGATATTGCACCATATAAGAAACCGGAATATTTCCGCAACCGGGAGTTGAGCTGGGTCAGCTTCGACGAGCGTGTTTTAAACGAGGCGCGGGATAAGAGTATTCCGCTGTTTGAACGTCTGAAATTTATCAGCATTACCTCCTCCAACCTGGATGAGTTTTATATGGTCCGTGTGGCTTCACTAAAAGACCAGGTGCATGCAAACTATACGAAAAAGGATCTGTCCGGCATGGATGCGAAGGAGCAGCTTGCCGGGATCAGCAAACGGACACACGAGCTGGTGCAGCTGCAGTACAATACGTACAATCGCTCGGCGGTTCCGTCTCTGGAGCACGTTGGCCTTACGATTATCAGCGAGCACGAGAAGCTGACGAAGGAGCAGGCGGAGTATGTGGATTCCTATTTTGAGGAGAACATTTACCCGGTTCTGACCCCGATGGCCATGGATTCGGCCCGCCCGTTCCCATTGATCCGGAACAAAACATTGAATATCGGTGCACTGGTGCAGAAGAAAGAGGATTCGCTTCTGAGCCGTGCGGAGGATAAGAAAGAGAAGAAAGGCAAGGAGAAGGAAAAAGAGAAAGAACTGGAATTTGCGACGGTTCAGGTTCCTTCGGTACTGCCGCGTTTTATTCTGCTTCCGCAGGATGAAAAGACGGGACAGCGGTATGTGATTCTTCTGGAGGAGATCATCGAGCGGAACATTGGAAAGCTGTTCTTAAGCTACGATGTGGTCTGTGCGCATCCGTACCGTGTTATGCGAAATGCAGATCTTTCGATCGATGAGGATGAGGCTTCGGACCTGTTAAAGGAGATCCAGAAGCAGCTTAAAAAACGTCAGTGGGGCGAAGTGATCCGTCTGGAAGTGGAAGATAAGATGGATAAGCGGCTCCTGAAGATGCTGGAAAAAGAGTTTGACATCGATGAAGACGACCTGTTCCGGATTCCGGGACCGCTCGATCTGACGTTTTTAATGAAAATGTATGGGCTCGACGGCTTTGATGAGTATAAAATTCCAAAATACATTCCAGCAGCAGTTCCGGCGCTGATGAATGAGGATGACATTTTTACAAACATCCGAAAAGGAGACATCTTACTGCATCATCCTTATATGACGTTTGATCCGGTCGTGCAATTTGTACAACAAGCAGCAAAGGATCCGGATGTACTGGCAATCAAACAGACGCTGTACCGTGTGAGCGGCAATTCTCCGATTATTGCAGCACTGGCTCAGGCGGCGGAAAATGGCAAACAGGTTTCCGTACTGGTGGAATTAAAGGCACGGTTTGACGAAGAAAACAATATTGTCTGGGCGAAGATGCTGGAAAAGGCGGGATGCCATGTAATTTATGGTCTTCTGGGACTGAAAACACACAGTAAGATCACACTGGTGGTTCGGCGCGAGGAGACAGGCATTCGCAGATATGTACATCTTGGCACGGGAAACTATAACGATTCTACGGCAAAGCTGTATACGGACTGTGGCCTGCTGACATGCAATGCAAAGATCGGTGAGGACGCAACAGCAGTATTTAACATGCTTTCGGGCTATTCGGAGCCGGATCGCTGGAACAAACTGATTGTTGCACCGCTCTGGATGAAGGACCGGTTCCTGCATCTGATTGCGATGGAAGAGGAGCACGCAAAGAAGGGACAGAAAGCGCATATTATTGCGAAGATGAACTCGTTATGCGACCGCGATATTATTGCGGCGCTTTACAGTGCTTCGGCAGCCGGAGTAAAGATTGACCTGATTATCCGGGGAATCTGTTGCCTGAAGGTTGGAATCCCGGGTGTCAGCGAGAATATTACCGTTCGCTCGATTGTCGGCAATTTCCTGGAACATGCGCGGATTTTCTACTTCTACAGTGGTGGAAATGAAGAGGTGTTTATGGGAAGCGCGGACTGGATGCCGCGAAATCTGGAAAAACGGGTGGAGATCGTGTTCCCGGTTGAGGATGAGCAGATCAAGAAAGAAGTAATGCATATTCTTGATATCCAGATGAAGGATAATGTGAAAGCCAGTATTTTACAGGCAGACGGAACGTATACAAAGCCGGATAAGCGTGGAAAGACGCTGGTGAATTCACAGGAGTATTTCTGCAGGGAGGCAACGGAAAGAGCGGAAAAACCGAAAGAACAGGAAAACAGCAGGGTGTTTGTGCCGGCGGAACCGGTGGAATAGGCTCTGAGGTGGGGACGGACGCCCCGTAACGCACACAAGGGTGATGCGCGGTTTCGGGAGCTAGTAATTCTAAGGCTCTGTCATTTTGCTAAAACCATGCGCCAAAAATCAAAACTCGCTGTCGCTCAGACAGTTGATTTTTGGCGCATAACGCAAAATACCAGAACCTAAGAATTACACGCTCCCTGCAAATGCGCACCACCCTTGTGTGCGTTACGGGGCTGTGCGAAGGACGGACACGAATGTGGGCGCGGGAGCGCCCACTGCGTTGAGATGAGAGAAGAATATAGATATTGTGATGAAAAAGTGCGGTGACTTTGATAGTTACGGCCCTTTTTTTGTGTGTCAAAATAATCTGTCTGGTATTGGGAAGAGGAATGGCTATTCAGAACTCGTTTTGAAAATTGGTTTTGCGGGTGATTTTCGGGGATTTTACAAAGAGTGATCTGGAAGAGCGGCTGGAAAAGAAGGGGATGGAGACGGAGATAAGGGAAAATGTGGACATTTTTTGTAAAGTAACCGGTTATTTTATTAACGGGTATTTTACAAAGCGGTGGTAGTGGGCTTTACGGAAGGAAAGGTATAATGAATCTCGACAAGACGAGGAGGAAGAAAAACGAATGTCAAATATTGTGTTGAAGAATGTCTGTAAATCTTATGATAAGGAACATTATGCGGTTCAGGATTTTTCGCTTGAAATACCGGATCGGGAGTTTGTGATTTTTGTTGGACCTTCCGGCTGCGGAAAATCGACGACGCTTCGGATGATTGCCGGTCTTGAGGAGATTACGAGCGGGGAGCTCTGGATTGATGGACAGCTTTGTAATTATGTAGAAGCAAAGGATCGCGATCTTTCGATGGTATTTCAGAACTACGCGCTTTATCCGAATATGACGGTATATGAAAACATGGCGTTTTCTCTGAAAATCCGGAAACAGCCCAAGGATGAAGTTGATAAAAAGGTACATGAGGCAGCTAAAATGCTTGGAATTGAGCATTTACTTGACCGGAGACCGGCAGCACTTTCCGGCGGTCAGAAACAAAGAGTTGCGATTGGAAGTGCAATTATGAGACGCCCGAAAGCATTTTTAATGGATGAGCCGCTTTCGAATCTGGATGCGAAGCTGCGGGCACAGATGCGGGTGGAGCTGGCAAAATTACATAAGGAACTGAAAACGACGGTGATTTATGTTACACATGACCAGACGGAGGCGATGACGCTTGGTACAAAAATTATTGTCATGAAAGACGGTGTTGTGCAGCAGGCGGATACACCGGAGCAGATTTACCGCCATCCGGCAAACAAATTTGTGGCCGGTTTTATCGGAGCTCCGAGTATGAATTTTATGGAAACGATGGTGACGGAAAGAAATGGAGCGGTCTATCTGGAGGCAGACGGAGGAGTTACCCTTCGTGCAAAAGGAGAGAACGAAATGGTGCTTCGTCGCGATTATCTCGGAAAAATGGTGATCTTAGGTCTGAGACCGGAGGATTTACAGGACGAAACAACCGCTTCCGCACATCGGATCTGTTACGAAGAGAATCAGTTGAAGGCATTTGTTGACCTGCGGGAGATGATCGGTGCAGAAGCGTATCTGCATATGAATACCGGAAAAAATCTGATTACAGCAAGAGTGCCTTCCGAGGTGCCGGTTACTGTAAAGGAAAGCATTACATTGTATGCAGATATGGAGAAAGCACAGATCTTTGATCCGTTTACAGAAGAAAATATTTTATCTCTGCCGGTTGAAAAAGAAGAACTTGCAACAGCATAAGAAGGAGCAGAAAGTGAAAAAAGTAATTGAAAAGTGTAAAAAAGCAGAAGTTTATATGTATCTGATCCCGAGTATGGTGATCTTTAGCATCTTTCTGTTTTATCCGTTTTTTAAAACCATTTATCTGAGCCTGTATAAGACAAACAAGCTTGGAGAAGCGAAATTGTATGTGGGACTGGACAACTATAAAAGCTTATTATCGAATCCATCCTTTTACAACAGTCTCTGGGTTACACTGGAATTTGTGGCGATTGTTGTAGTTGGAAGTATGGCGCTTGGCCTTCTGGGAGCAGTTCTTTGCAGCAAGGCTTTCCCGGGAATCCGGGTATTCAGTACTTCCTATGCACTCCCAATGGCAGTAGCATCGAGCTCAGGTGCCATGATTTTCAAGATTATTTTAAATCCCACGATCGGTATCGTAAACAAATTGCTGCATGTGAGCATTAACTGGGTCAGTGATCCGAAATATGCGCTGATCTGTGTGGCTGTCCTTACGGCATGGCTGAACAGTGGCATCAATTTCCTGTATTTTTCGGCGGGACTTGGAAACATTGATGATTCGATTTATGAGCGTGCTTCTGTAGATGGAGCGAATGCAGTACAGAAATTTTTTAAGCTGACACTGCCGGGACTTTCTCCGATCATGTTCTACACACTGGTTGTTAACATTATTCAGGCATTCCAGTCATTCGGACAGGTGAAAATCCTGACACAGGGAGGACCGGGAGAATCCACGAACCTGATTGTATATTCGATATACCGTGATGCGTTTTTTAATTACCGGTTTGGAAGCGCAGCCGCACAGTCCGTTGTTTTGTTTCTGATTGTCATGGCGCTTACCCTGGTTATGTTCCACATGGAAAAGAGAGGAGTAAAATACTGATGTCTACGATAGCAACTACGATTGCCGGACCAAAAACTTATTCTGCAGAGGAGCTGCAGGCACTGCATCTGGCAATGAATGCAAAAGCAAAAAGAAAGAAAATGCTTCAGAAAACAGCGTTGGTTACCATGAACCTGATCGTTTGTCTGTTTATGCTGTTTCCGCTGCTTTATACCATCAGCGTAGCATTTATGCCGTCAGGTGAGTTATACACAATGGCAATGAATATCGTTCCCAAACATCCGACACTGGAAAATTTTGTGGAAGCATTTCATAAAATTCCGCTGGTACGCTTTGTCCTGAATTCATTTTTGGTTGCGGGCAGCATTACGCTGGGTCAGATTGTAACGTGTTCTCTTGCGGCATTTGCCTTCTCTTTCCTGAATTTCAAAGGAAAAAATGTTCTGTTTATGCTGGTCATGGCGACCATGATGGTGCCGGGTGAGGCAACCATTATTTCCAATTATCTGACAGTAGGAAGCCTCGGACTGCTCGATACCTATATTGTTCTGATCCTGCCTTCTCTTACCTCTGCAATGGGAATTTTCCTGTTCCGCCAGTTCTACATGACCTTTCCAGTTTCACTTTATGAATCGGCGAAGCTGGACGGCTGCGGTAATCTGCGGTTTATCGTAAAAATCCTGATGCCGCTGACAAAGTCAGCAATGGGAGCAATGGCGGTTTATACCTTTATCAATGCATGGAATATGTACATGTGGCCGCTGCTGGTTACAGGTTCGGACAGCAAGCGTACCGTACAGATTGGTATCAGTATGCTGAACAGCGTCGATGCACAGTCGATTACCCTGATGCTGGCGGGCGTGGTAATGATTATTATTCCATCCATTTCCATCTTTATCGTAGGCCAGAAGGCCTTAATCAAAGGAATGTTTTCAGGAGCAGTCAAGGGCTGATTCCTGTGACAGAAAAAAGAATAGAAAACTGTATGAAAAACGAGGAGAAAAAAATGAAGAAAAAAGTGATTGCATCGATTCTTGCGGCTTCTATGGCAGCTATGGCGCTTACTGGATGCGGAGGCGGAAAAACAACGAGTGAGGCACAGGGTGCGACAACAGATGAAACCACAGCCAGCGCTGAGGCAGGAAGTACGGCAGATGGCGCAGAAGCACCGGACTTAAACCAGGATACGAAGGGAACCACGATTACCTTCTGGCATTCCATGGGCGGTGTCAATGGCGAGGCGATGGATTACCTTGTCAATAAATTCAATGAAGAAAATACCGATGGCATTACCGTTGAGGCGGTTTACCAGGGAGAATATGATGATACAATCAACAAACTGAAAAGTGCACAGATCGGAAATATGGGAGCAGACCTGGTACAGATTTATGATATCGGAACCCGTTTTATGATTGATTCCGGCTGGGTCATTCCGATGCAGGAGCTGATTGATGCAGATGGCTATGACATTTCCCAGATCGAGCCGAATATCGCTGCTTATTATACAGTAAACAATGAGCTGTACTCCATGCCATTCAATTCGTCCACACCGATTCTGTATTACAACAAAGATATGTTTGAAAAAGCAGGGATCACCGAGGTTCCGACAAGCCTGGAAGGAATTCTCGCTATCGGTGATGATCTGAAAACAAAGGGTGGAGCCGGTGAACCGCTGGCACTCTCCATCTATGGATGGTATTTCGAACAGTGGCTCTGCAAACAGGGACTTTCCTATGCGGATAATGGAAATGGCCGTGATGCTGCTGCTACTGCGGTTGAATTTGATTCCAACGGCGGAGCGCTCAACATCTTAAATGAGTGGAAAGCCCTGAATGATGCCGACGTTGCACCAAACGTAGGCCGTGCCGGAAGTGATACCGCAACGACAGACTTTACTTCCGGAAAAGCAGCGATCACCCTTGGCTCTACCGCATCTCTGAAGCAGATTTTGCAGGATGTCAACGGAAGCTTCGAGGTTGGAACTGCATATTTCCCGACAATCAAGGACGGCGATGAGGGCGGTGTTTCCATTGGAGGAGCTTCTCTTTGGGCATTGAACAATAACGACGATGTGAAAGCAGCTGCTACCTGGAAATTTATCAAATTCCTGATTTCCCCGGAATCTCAGGCATACTGGAATGCCGAGACTGGTTACTTCCCAGTTACAACAGCCGCCGATGAGGAGCAGACCTTCAAAGATAATGTAGCACAGTATCCGCAGTTCCAGACCGCGATTGATCAGCTGCACGATTCCAAGCCGCAGTATGCCGGCGCACTTCTCTCTGTATTCCCGGAGGCAAGACAGATTGTGGAAACAGAAATCGAGAATATGATCAACGGAAATGAGACCCCGGAGAAAGCAGTAGAATCGATGGCTTCCCAGATTAACAGCTCCATCGAGGATTATAATCTGGTAAATGAATAAGAGACAGGCTTTACAAAAATAAGATTTCGTCCTATAGTGAAGAAAAACGAGTTCCCAAAGCGTGTTTGAACGGTTTCTATGAAGGGGAAGATCCGAGTTACGGAAATGATTTTTCAGATATGACTGGAAATGCGTCGGAGACAAAAATCCGGCGTGTTTCCGGATTTATAGTAAGCCTCCAAATAATGCAAAAGAGTCAGTACCGCTTTTTTTAATTATTTTCAGGGTTTACGATAAAAGAAAAAAAGCTGCAGCCGGGACAAAAGATAGAAAAGAGTGCAGATTTGGAAATGGGAACGGAAAATGGAGGACAGATACGAGATGAAAACAAAAGTATGGGCACACAGAGGAGCCAGTGCATATGCGCCGGAAAATACACTGGAAGCGTTTCTTCTTGCGGCAGAGCATGGAGCAGACGGTGTGGAGCTGGATGTACAGCTGACGAAAGATGGCGAGATGGTTGTTGTCCACGATGAAGAAATCGACCGGGTCAGTGACGGAAGCGGATTTGTCAAAGATTATACACTTGCGGAATTAAAGGCCCTGAACTTTAATAAGACACATCCGGAGTATCAGAATGTAAAAATCCCGACGCTTCGCGAAGTATATGAAGCATTAAAGCCAACGGGAATGACGATCAATGTCGAGCTGAAAACCGGTATTTTCTGGTACAAAGGCCTGGAAAAAAAGGTACTCGAACTGACAAAAGAGATGGAGATGGAGGACCGTGTGATTTATTCTTCCTTTAACCATTACAGTATTGCAAAAATTCTGGAACTGGATCCGAAAGCCAGCACAGGCATCCTCTACGCAGATATTATTTATGATGTCGTGAATTATGCGAAAAAAATCGGAACAGGAGCTCTTCATCCGGCCACCTTTCATGTGCAGATGGCAGACTTTCTTCAGAGGTATGTGGAAAGCGATCTTGCTGTGCATGTATGGACGGTCAATGATAAGGCAGAGATCGAACGCCTGATGGATGCCGGTGTAGATGCAGTCATCACCAATTACCCGGATGTGGCCGTTTCGTGCCGCAGTGCGAAGTGATACCGATTGGAGAAAAAAAGCTGTTCCTTTTGGACATCGACGGAACCATCTGCGTGGGGAACCGTCTGATTCCGGGAGCAGACCGGTTTTTAAACGGACTGTCCGAATACGGTGGAGATTATGTGTTTATCACAAATAATACGACGATGAGTGTGGCAGATTACCGGAAAAAATTTGCAAAGCTGGGCATCCAGACAACAAGCGAAAACTTTCTGACAGCATCCGTTGCGACAGCTCATTACCTAAAACAGAAATATGGATCCCGTCTCGTCTATGTGCTGGGAACGAATTCTCTGATTCGGGAATTGGAGAGCTTCGGCGTGTATACCACCCGTGATCCAGAGGAAAAAGGAATTGCGTGTGTGCTTGCGAGCTATGATAATGAATTGACGTATCAAAAACTGACAGATATCTGTCGGCTGTTGACAGAGCGCCCGGAGCTTGATTACGCTGCAACGAACCCGGACTATGTTTGTCCGATTGAATTCGGCTACGTGCCGGATTGCGGTTCCATCTGCGAGATGATCGGACATGCTGTCCACCGCATGCCGACTTATATCGGGAAACCAGGTACACGGATGGTTGAGATGGCGATTGATATGACAGGCAGAACCCGCGATGAGGCTGTTCTTGTGGGAGACCGTCTCTATACGGACATTGCGTGCGCAAACATAGCGGGCATTTCTGCAGCCCTTGTGCTTTCGGGCGAATCTACACGCGAAGAAATGCAGGGCTCACAGTATCTTGTGGAGTATGTCTATCCATCCGTGAAGGAAATGTATGCGGACTGGGTGTATGGACAAAAAAAGAAATGCTCTTAAAATTCCGAAACGGTTATGGTTTTGGAACAAAAAAACAAAAAGAAGAATTCTGAGAGGAGAACCTTTTTCCGAAGGAGTTCTTCTTTTTTGTTGTGGAAAAGGATACTTTTCGGATACGGGATAAAAGTCTGGGACGGTATAGAAAAAGCTTGCCAAAAGGGGGAATTTCCCTATATAATGATTCAGACTATAATATGAAAAAGAAAACGATCAGGAGATCGGAAGATTCCAATACAACAGAAGAAGGAGAATTTGTGCATGAGTATTTTGAATGTAGAGCATCTGTCCCATGGTTTCGGCGACCGTGCGATTTTTGAAGATGTATCGTTCCGCCTCTTAAAGGGGGAACACATCGGTCTGGTAGGTGCAAATGGCGAGGGAAAATCAACCTTTATGAACATCATTACCGGAAAGCTGATGCCGGATGAGGGAAAGGTTGAGTGGGCAAAAAATGTCCGTGTCGGCTATCTGGATCAGCATACCGTTCTGGAAAAAGGTATGACGATCCGCGATGTATTAAAAAGCGCTTTTTCCTGGCTGTACGAGATGGAAGAGCGGATGAACACGATTTGCGATTCCATGGGCGATGCCTCCGAGGACGAACTGAATCAGATGATGGAGGAACTTGGCGTGATTCAGGAGATGATGGATGCACACGATTTCTACATTCTGGATTCGAGAATCGAAGAGATCGGACGTGCACTCGGCCTCGAGGAGATCGGTCTCGAACGCGATGTCACTGAGCTTTCCGGCGGACAGAGAACGAAGGTCCTTCTGGCAAAACTGCTGCTGGAAAAACCGGACATCCTTCTTTTGGATGAGCCGACCAACTACCTGGATGTGGAACATATCACCTGGCTGAAACGATACCTTGAAGAGTATGAAAATGCCTTCATTCTGATCTCTCACGATATCCCATTTCTGAACAGTGTTGTCAATCTGATCTATCATATGGAAAACAAAGAGCTGAATCGTTATGTGGGTGATTACGATCACTTCCAGGAGGTTTATGCGGTCAAAAAAGCACAGAAGGAAGCTGCTTATAACCGCCAGCAGCAGGAGATCAGTGAACTGAAGGATTTCGTGGCACGAAACAAAGCCCGTGTGGCAACCAGAAACATGGCTATGTCACGGCAGAAGAAGCTGGATAAGATGGATATGATCGAGCTTGCGAAAGAAAAACCAAAACCGGAATTTCATTTCCGCACTGCGCGCACTTCGGGCCGCTTCGTTGTGACTGCAAAAGAACTTGTGATCGGCTATGAAGAACCGCTCTCCAGACCGTTGACCTTTGCGATCGAGCGTGGTGAAAAGATTGTGCTCACCGGTGCCAACGGAATCGGAAAAACAACACTCTTAAAGAGTATTCTCGGTTTGATCCCGTCCCTTGGCGGAGACGTGGAGCTTGGCGATTATCTGGAAATCGGATATTTCGAGCAGGAAATGCCAAAAGGCAACACCAACAGCTGTATCCAGGAAATCTGGGAAGAATTTCCATCCTATACCCAGTATGAAGTCCGCGCAGCGCTTGCCAAATGCGGTCTTACCACACAGCACATTGAAAGCCTGGTGCGTGTGCTCTCAGGAGGAGAACAGGCAAAAGTTCGCCTCTGTAAACTGATCAATCGCGAAACCAATCTTCTTGTCCTCGATGAGCCGACCAACCATCTCGATGTAGACGCAAAAGAGGAGTTAAAAAACGCACTGAAAGAGTACAAAGGAACTGTTCTTATGGTCTGCCATGAGCCGGAATTTTATGATGGCCTGGCAACCAGCGTATGGGACTGCTCGGAGTGGACGACGAAAGTGATTTAATCGAATCAAGCAAGTCCCCTGCTTCCATTGCGTGGAGCAATAAGCAGTGGGTTGGGGCTTGTTTGTATCAGGAGTGGCACAAGTCACTCCTGATAAGCTGCGAAGCAGTTATTCGGTTATGAGCAAGTAGCGAAACGGATTGCGAATATCCGCTTGACTAATATTAAGAAGAAAAGTCAGCAGAAAACGGACTTTCATAGAAAGTGTTTTCTGCTGATTTTTTGCATTTAACAAGTAATTAGACAAAATAATGAATATACAGAATTGTATGTATTTTTCTAAAAATAAGAAAATTCGAAAAAAGGTGTTGACTTTTGCTTTTGGCGGTGTTATTATAACTAAGCTGTCAGCGAGAGCTACAGTGAATGAGTTCTTTTGAAACAGAAAAACCTAGTTCGGAGCCGGGCGGCTGCCGCTGGTTA
>ERZ780167.817-NODE-817-length-30329-cov-6.290216_pt1 | contig 30329 bp, 32 predicted proteins | sample MGYA00510982_ERZ780167 | MGnify/ENA primary metagenome ERZ780167 (study PRJEB29588, sample SAMEA2146107) | human gut metagenome | biome: human gut; feature: human-associated habitat; material: faeces | place: Denmark | collected 2008/2010 ... | reverse complement strand
GGGCTTACTCGGGACTTGCACCCGTTAGACAATGCTCATGCCGAGCATACTACTAAAAAGAAAGCGTTGGAGGCATTTCTCCAACGCTTTTTTTTCGTCAAGCACCGTCATCAAAGCAACGATGCGGACTCCCTAACCAATATATAGATAATTGGCCGTCCTACTTTCACAAGCAAAAACGTTCCTGCAATTCTTTCTTGTATTTTTTGGAGACCTGCAACTCCGTTACCCGATCAAAAGGCGGATACAGCAGGCAGTGATTATCCTTAATGAGCATCAGATAATCTATGTTGATGATGTAAGATTGATGAATCTGAACAAACCTGGGAAGACTATGCACAATCTGCTCGGCCGTCATGCCCCGACGCAAAGTCAAAGGCGGCTCGTTATTCAGAATCACGTCCCACAATTTACGCTCTGACGAATAGCGGAAAAAACCAATTTCACCAGTCCGCAACACCCGCATATCGTTAGTGGGGGTATAGACCATAAACGTCTCACTGACCGAAGGAGTGACAGGAGTCGAGATTGTCCGCTGTCCCATCTGCATCTGTTGCAGAAAACGCTTCAGGATATCCTCCAAGTCCTGGTGCTGGAATGGTTTCAGCAGATAGTCGAAGGCCGACTCACGGATGGCTTGTATCATGTATTTGTCATACGCTGTATAGAACACGACCCTCATGTTCCAGACAATGCTGTCGCGGATGTCCTGCAAAAGTTCCATACCGGTCATATCAGGCATTTCAACATCCAAGAATAACAATTCAGGATGGACCTTGTCTATCAACCGCTTGGCCAGACGCGCATTCCGGGCCACACCCTCCACCGAGAATTCAGGCTTCGCCTTCAATTCGAGCGCCAGATTGTCCGCAGCAATTTCGTCGTCGTCCACTATAACTACCTTATATGTATACATGTAATATCTACTTGTTTTCGAAGCGAATATAAGAATTTTATTACGGATAAACAAAATTTAAAACACCGGCTTCGTACTATCCGTCAAAAATCCTATATTATTCTATCAAAAAACAGGATTATCCTTACATTCTTTTTTTACAGGCGATAATCATAATCCGGCGGCAAGAGGAACGAGACCCGACAGCCCACACTGCCATCCGGCAAATTTACATTGTGCACCGACACATCGATTTCCTGACGATTCTTGGCATTCAATATCTGGATGGTCTGCATGATGACCTTCATGCCCGTACCCGTTCCCCGATTCCGACTGCTGAGACGATAGCCTCCGCCATTATCGGTGATACGGATAGCCACACCGCCCGACGGATGGCGGTCAATGTCTATCCAGAGGTTACGGTCACCGTCCTTCCCGCTCAGGGCATGCTTCACGGCATTCTCTACCGGTATCTGGATGAGCATGGAAGGCAGCAGCACCTGCGAAGGAGACACGTCATCGGCCACTCGGATGGTCGGATGGAACAAAGCTCCCAACGAGCGGCGTTCCAGTTCAATGTAGGTTTTCACGAAATCAAGCTCCTCTTCCAGGGTTACACACACCTGTTCTGCCAATTCCAAATTACGCCTCATCAACTTGACCAGTGAAGCCAGTTCCGTCTTTTCCGCCTCCTGCTTGCGCGACAGCATCTCCTGGTTCAGTACATTGAAAATGAAGTGTGGAGACAGACGGTTACGGATATTTTCCAACCTCAGCGACGACACCATGCGCCGGTTCTCGGCCTGCATCAGTGCCCTTTTCTTTTTATTGTACAGATAAAGGAAAACCGCCAGCAGCAGGCAGACAGCGGCTACCATGGCCACAATCAATTGTGTCTGACGAAGCTGCAACACCTGGTTCTCGGCCTCACGTATCATGATCCGATGGCTCAACAGCGTAGAATCCTGCTGATAGCGCAGAGCCAAGTCGGCCGTATGCATACGCACCCGTTCGCTACGGATGGAGTCGTCCAAGCGCAGGTTGTTCTTCTGGTAAAGGTATGCCTGGCGGAAGTCGCCCGTTTCTTCGTAATATTGCTGCAGATAACGGTTGCGGATATGTACCATGTCCGGATCGATGTCGGCAGGCGTCACTCCATGCGCCAGCACCTCGTATGCACGCGGGAAGTCCTTTCGTAGCAAAGCCATTTCGACGGTCTGCGTATCGAGATAGTAAAGAGCGGTCGTATGGCCGATGCGTTCGAAGAAGGGACGGCATTCGTTCATGTACCGGGCCGCAGAATCGGGCATCGCCAGTTGCAGGAAACAATCGCTCAAATTCAGACGCCCCAGGTTCAGCTCGAAAATCATGTCGGGATAGCTTCCAGCCAGATGGATGAGTTTTCGGAAGTAAGTCATGGCTGTCCGGTTGTCTCCCCGATAATAATATGAGGTACCCCGGTTGTTCAGATAGATGTATTTTTCATACGGAAGCATGTGGTCATACTCCTTACCTGCCAGATTATAGTAATGGTCACACTGGTCAAAATCACGCAAAGCCACATAGACCTGGGCCAGACCATAGTAGATGGGAGTACGCCGCTCCGAAGGCAACTGCAAGGAGTCGCAGAGCAATAAAGCCCTTCTGTACCACATGGCTCCCTCGTCCAGACGCCCCAAACGGTTGCAGGCGTCGGCCAGATTCATCAGGATATCCGGAACCCCGTCGGTACGCGTTCCTTTCATCCGCCATTCGTAAGCCTGCTGGAAAGCCAGCTTGGCCGAGTCCATATAGCCTGTCCGCCCCCAAAGATTGCCCTTCATGTTCAGGCATTCCGACTTCAAGTCGGCCAAAGCAGGCGAAAAAGGCCGATGTGCCACAAAATCGTCTATTTTGCGGGCCACCAGCCAGGCCGAATCCATCTGCGATGTCATCAGATAGGTCTTCAGTGTCAGCGACAGATAGTCATACTTCACCAGGCTGTCGTGTGCCTCTTCCATCCGTTTCAGAGCTTCGGTTCTCATCCAGCGGGGAGCTGTCGAAATGGAGTCGGCATGTCGGGCAAAGAACTGCTCGAAGGCTTCCAGCTCCGACAGGCTGTTCCCTCTGCCCTGCTGTGTACACGAGAGGAAGCCTATCGCAACCAGCAGCCAGCAGAAATAAAATATCGTTCTCAACCGCCTTTTCATATTTTGTTTTATCAAGTGCTCTTGTCAAAAAACTATTGCAAAAGTAACCCTTTTCCAACAATAACGGCAAAAAGGAAAGAATAATCTTATACCTGTAACCTGTAAAAACTCATCCGGATAGCAACGAAAACCCATAAAACTGAAGATTGGGACGTTGCCAAGATAAGAAGAATCCGCCAAACGGCCAAATGTCCACGCCAAAACCAAAAAAGCAGGGACGGACTTCCTTTAATGGAATAAAATGCCTACTTTTGCGTAAGAATCACTTTAAACGGACTTTACAAGATGAACGAAGAGATAAAGAAAGCCTGCCAGGTGATGCGCGAGGGCGGAGTGATACTCTACCCCACGGACACCATCTGGGGCATCGGATGCGACGCCACCAACGAGGAGGCCGTGCGCCGCGTGTACGAAATCAAGCACAGGGCCGACAGCAAGGCCATGCTGGTGCTGGTCGATTCGGCCGTCAAGGTAGACTTCTACGTACAGGATGTACCCGAAGTGGCCTGGGACCTCATCGAACTGGCCGACAAGCCGCTGACCATCATCTACTCGGGCGCCCGCAACCTGGCCTCCAACCTCCTGGCCGAAGACGGTAGCGTGGGCATCCGCGTCACAGGTGAGGAATTCTCCAAGCGCCTGTGCCAGCAGTTCCGCAAGGCCATCGTTTCTACGTCAGCCAATGTCAGCGGACAGCCTTCGCCACAGAACTTCAGTGAAATCAGCGAAGAAATCAAGTCGGCCGTTGACTATATCGTAGACTACCGCCGCGAAGAGACCGGCAAAGCCAAACCGTCGAGCATCATCAAGTTGGACAAAGGCGGTGTCATAAAAATCATCAGACAATAAAAAGCATGAAGGGAGAACGGAAAAATCTGCTGCAGCGGCTCCTCGTCTGGCGCGAGAAGAACATCAAGGAAAAACGGTTCATCCTGATACTCAGCTTCCTGGTTGGTATCTTCACGGCCCTGGCCGCCCTGATACTGAAGATGCTGATACACTGGATACAGACCTTCCTGACGGAAAACTTCAACACGACCGAGGCCAACTACCTGTACCTGGTCTACCCCGTAGTGGGTATTTTCCTGGCCGGGCTGTTTGTCCGCTATGTGGTGAAGGACGATATCAGCCACGGAGTCACCAAGATTCTGTATGCCATCTCGCGCCGTCAGGGACGTATCAAGCGGCACAACACGTGGTCGTCCATCATCGCCAGCTCCATCACCATCGGATTCGGCGGTTCGGTAGGAGCCGAGGCCCCCATCGTGCTGACCGGCTCGGCCATCGGTTCCAACCTGGGCAGTATCTTCAAGATGGAGCACCGCACACTGATGCTGCTCGTGGGCTGTGGCGCGGCAGGTGCGGTGGCCGGCATCTTCAAGGCGCCCATCGCCGGACTGGTCTTCACGCTGGAAGTCCTGATGATAGACCTCACCATGTCGTCGCTGCTCCCCCTGCTGATATCGGCCGTGACGGCCGCCACGGTGTCCTACGTCGTGACGGGACAGGAGGCCATGTTCCAGTTCCACCTGGACCAGCCCTTCGAACTGAGTCGCATTCCCTACGTCATCATGCTGGGCATCTTCTGCGGACTCGTTTCACTGTACTTCACCCGTGCCATGAACTCGGTGGAAGGCGTTTTCGGCCGGCTCAAGAAGCCTTATAAGAAACTGATGGTGGGCGGTGCCATGCTGAGCATCCTCATCTTTCTCTTCCCTCCGCTTTACGGCGAAGGCTACGACACCATCGAACTGCTGCTCAACGGCACGACCAATGCCGAATGGGACACGGTGATGAACAACTCCTTCTTCTACGGTCACGGCGACCTGCTGCTCGTCTACCTGATGCTCATCATCCTCTTCAAGGTATTTGCCTCGAGCGCCACCAACGGCGGCGGCGGTTGCGGCGGTATCTTCGCCCCCTCACTTTATCTGGGCTGTATCGCAGGCTTCGTCTTCTCCCACTTCAGCAACGAGTTCGACGTGACGGCCTACCTGCCCGAGAAGAACTTCGCTCTGATGGGCATGGCAGGCGTGATGAGCGGCGTGATGCACGCCCCGCTGACAGGTGTCTTCCTCATCGCCGAACTCACGGGTGGCTACGACCTGTTCCTGCCGCTGATGATTGTATCTGTCAGCGCATACCTCACCATCATCGTCTTCGAGCCCCACAGCATCTACTCCATGCGTCTGGCCAAGAAGGGCGAACTGCTGACCCACCACAAGGACAAGGCCGTACTGACCCTGATGAAGGTGGAAAACGTGGTGGAGAAAGACTTTATCGTGGTCCACCCCGAAATGGACCTGGGTGAAATGGTACGGGCCATCTCGAAGTCGAAACGCAACATCTTCCCCGTCACCGATCAGGAAGGCAAGCTGCTGGGCATTGTCCGGCTGGACGACATCCGCAACATCATGTTCCGCCAGGAACTGTACCACCGCTTCACTGTGAGCAAGTTCATGACCTCAGCCCCCGGCCGCCTCTACGACACGGACAACATGGAGCAGGTGATGCAGACCTTCGACGACACCCAGGCCTGGAATCTGCCCGTCGTCGACCAGGAAGGCAAGTACTTGGGCTTCGTCTCGAAATCGAAGATATTCAATTCGTACCGCGAGGTGCTGGTGCGCTTCTCGGACGAGTGACCACTGAAGAGATATTCCCAAACTATAAATGAACAACATGAAGAAAGAAGACTTGAGAATCGTATATATGGGCACGCCCGACTTTGCCGTGGAGGCCCTGCGCTGCCTCGTGGAAGGCGGCTACAACGTGGTGGGCGTCATCACCATGCCCGACAAACCGGCCGGACGCGGACACAAGCTGCAATACTCGCCCGTCAAGCAGTATGCGCTGGAACACAACCTGCCCCTGCTCCAGCCCGAGAAACTGAAGAACGAGGAGTTTCTGGACGCCCTGCGTGCCTGGCAGGCCGACCTGCAGATTGTCGTGGCCTTCCGCATGCTGCCCGAAGTGGTGTGGAACATGCCACGCCTGGGCACCTTCAACCTGCACGCCTCCCTGCTGCCCCAATATCGCGGAGCCGCGCCCATCAACTGGGCCGTCATCAACGGCGAGACGGAGACAGGCATCACCACCTTCTTCCTGAAGCACGAAATTGATACGGGCGAGGTCATCCAGCAGGTACGCGTCCCCATTGCCGACACGGACGACGTGGGCATCGTCCACGACAAACTGATGATGCTGGGCGGCAAGCTGGTAACCGAAACCGTGGACGCCATTCTGGACGGCAGCATCCACAGCATCCCGCAAGAGGAGATGGGCGTGACGGGCGAACTGAAACCGGCTCCCAAAATCTTCAAGGAAACGTGCCGCATCGACTGGAACCAGCCCGTGAAGCGCATCTACGACTTCGTGCGCGGCCTCTCACCCTACCCCTCGGCCTGGACCGAGCTGGTACAGCCCGACGGAACGACGGTGGTACTGAAAGTGTTCGACACAGAAAAGATTTCCCAGACGCATAACCTGAAGCCGGGCACCCTGCTGACCGACGGCAAGACCTACCTGCGCGTGGCTGCAGCCGACGGCCTCATCGGCATCCGCTCCCTGCAACTGCCGGGCAAGAAGCGGCTGAAGACCGACGAACTGCTCCGCGGCTTCCACCTGGACGAGACTTTCAACGTACAATAATACAGCATTCAAAACGTATATAAACAGCCTATGAAACCCATTATATCCCCTTCCATCCTGTCTGCCAATTTCAGTAACCTGGCCCATGACATCGAGATGCTGAACCGCAGCGAAGCCGACTGGCTGCACATCGACATCATGGACGGTGTCTTTGTGCCCAACATTTCGTTCGGTTTCCCCGTCCTGAAACATGTGGCCAAGCTGGCACAGAAACCGCTCGACGTACACCTGATGATTGTGCAGCCCGAAAAGTTCATCCCCGAAATCAAGGCGCTGGGCACGGAAATCATGAACGTGCACTATGAGACCTGCCCCCACCTGCACCGCGTGGTGCAGCAGATACGCGAAGCGGGCATGAAACCGGCCGTCACCATCAACCCGGCCACCCCCGTCCTGCTGCTGCAGGACATTGTCCGCGAAGTGGACATGGTGCTCGTCATGGGCGTCAACCCCGGCTTCGGCGGGCAGAAGTTCATCGAGAATACCGTGGAGAAGGTGCGCCAGCTGCGCGAACTCATTGCCCGTACCGGCTCGAAAGCCCTGATTGAAGTGGACGGCGGTGTCAACCTTGAGACCGGTGCCCGGCTGATGGAAGCCGGTGCTGATGCCCTCGTGGCGGGTAATGCCGTTTTCTCGGCCCCCAATCCCGAAGAGGTCATCCACGCCTTGAAGAATCTGTAAATCTTCCACCAGTTGTTTCTCCAGGGACTACAACAGCATCCCTTTCTGAGGCTTCTGCTGCCGCTGGCCGCAGGAATCGTGTGCGGAGACGCACTTCTGCACGCCTTACCGACGGGGCTGCTCCTGAGTCTGGCCGCCCTGGCTGCAGGCATGCTTGTCATCAGCCACTGGCTGAGCCGCCAACGCCTGTTCGGTGTTTCCCTGCATGCCTTGCTGGCCATCACCGGCTGCCTGCTGCTGCAACGCCAGCTGGCGCAGGCCGACTTTCCCTTTACCGGAAAGGCGGGCTTCTACAAGGTCGTCATCCACAGCCAGCCGGAAGCCAAGGCGCGCAGCCTGCTCTGCCCCTCCCTCGTGCTGGAATGCGGAAAGAACGACACCGTCCTCACACCTGCCGCGTCCAACAAGCAGTTCCTGCTCTACCTGCCGCCCGACTCCGCCGCCCGCTCCCTGCAGCGGGGAGACATTCTGTGGATACACGCCCGTCTGGCACCGCCCGCCAACCAAGGGCTCCCCGATGAGTTCGACTACGCCCGCTTCCTGCGCCTGCGGGGGGTATGCGGCACGGCCTACGTGCCTGCCGGCCAATGGCAGAAAGCCGGACACGACTTCACCCGCACCCTGCGCCAACGGGCTGCCGACCGCCAGGCCCGCATCGTGGAGCAATACCGCCGCCAGGGCTTCGAAGGCGACGAACTGGCCATCCTCTCCGCCCTGACCGTAGGCGACAAGGACGACCTGAGCGAAGACATCGTCGAGACATACTCCGTGACGGGAGCCAGCCACGTGCTGGCCCTGTCGGGCTTGCACATCGGTTTCCTCTATGCCCTGTTCTGGTTCCTGGCCGCCCCGCTGTGGAAGCGCTGGCGCCTGCTGAAACTTCCCCTGCTGCTATTGCTCGTGGTCCTGCTGTGGGGCTTTGCCTTCCTGACGGGACTCTCGCCTTCGGTAGTCCGCTCCGTCACCATGTTCAGCATCCTGGCCTTGTCCTACCTGCAGGTCGAAAAGCCACTGACGGCCAACACCGTGGCGGCCACCGCCTTCCTGATGCTGCTCGTCCGCCCCACCTGGCTGTTCGACGTCGGCTTCCAGTTGTCATTCTGTGCGGTAGCGGCCATCCTGTTGTTCTATCCCCGCCTGAACAGCCTGTACCGGGGAAAGAACCGGTTCATCGGCAAGGTGTGGAGCCTGATGAGTGTCTCCATAGCCGCCCAGCTGGGTACCGCTCCGCTGGTGGCGCACTACTTCGCACGCTTCTCCACCCATTTTCTGCTCACCAACCTGTGGGTCATCCCGATGGTCTCCATCATCCTCTATGCCGCCGTGGCCTGGCTGGCACTCAGTCCCTTCGCAACCTTACAGGCGGCCCTCACTCCCTGCATCTAGAAACTGATTCAGGGACAGAACTACGTCCTGCAACGGATCGAGCAACTGCCCTTTGCCTCCATCGACCACCTCTGGCTGGACACTGCCGAAGTCCTCCTCATCTATGCCACCCTGCTCACCGCCTGCCGGTACCTGCGCCGACGGACGGCGGGCCACGCCTACACCCTGCTTTTCACCCTATTGATATGGGCTGGCTACCATACACTGAACATCACAACCAGCAGACCCTCCCAAAGCATCGCTTTCTACAACGTAAAAGATACTCCTGCCGTCCATTGCCTGACCGGCGGGAAGCATTCGTGGCTGGTCTGTGCCGACAGCCTTCCCCGCACGGAATGGCTCCAACGCTCGCTGGCCCCCCACTGGAACCACCAGCGCCTGCTTCCCCCGCAGGTGGTGACAGGACGCTACCAGGCTGACGGCCTCAGCCTGCACGACAACATCGTGACCTACGCCGGCAGCCGCATCTGCCTGCTGAACGACAACCGCTGGCGCGACCGCCGCTCGCCCCGTCCCCTGCCCGTGGACTACCTCTACCTGTCGCGCGGCTATCAGGGCGGCATCCACGAACTCACCTCCCTCTTCCGCATCGGTACCGTCATCGTCGACGGCTCTCTGTCGTCCTACTACCGACAGCGCATCGCCGACGACTGCCTCCGGCTGGACATTCCCTGCCGCTATCTGGAGAAGGAAGGAATCATCCGCATCCCGCTCTGACAAGGCCAACGAGCGGAAGACCTTCTGCTACATTGACATTTTTTAATGTAAAGAACTCGGAAAAGTCGGACAATTGGGTTATCTTTGAAGAACATCAAACTTTACGGATATGAAATACAAGCTTTTGGTTCTCGATGTAGACGGAACTCTGCTCAATGAAGAGAAAGTCATCAGCAAACGTACCCTTTCCGCCCTGCTGAAAGTACAGCAGACGGGCGTGCGCATCGCACTGGCTTCTGGGCGCCCCACCTATGGGCTGCTCCCCATCGCCAAGTCACTGGAACTGGGGCTATACGGAGGTTTCATCCTGTCCTATAACGGCTCCCAGATCATCAATGCCAAGAACGGCGAAATCCTGTTCGAACGGCGTATCAATCCCGAAATGATACCTTATATCGAAAAGAAGGCTGTCAAGAACAATTTTGCTCTGTTCACCTATCACGACGACACGCTTCTGACCAACAGCCCCGACAACGTGCATGTCCAGGAGGAAGCGGCACTGAACAACCTGAAAATCATTACGGAAGAAGAGTTCTCCACCGCCATCGACTTCGCCCCCTGCAAATGCATGCTGGTGAGCGACGACGAAGAGGCGCTCACCGGCCTGGAGATCCACTGGAAGAAACGGCTCGACGGTGTGCTCGACGTCTTCCGCTCGGAGCCCTATTTCCTGGAAGTGGTGCCCTGTTCGGTAGACAAGGCCAACACGCTGGCTGTCCTGCTGGAATACCTGGGCATCCAGCGCGACGAAGTCATGGCCATCGGCGACGGCGTATGCGACGTGACCATGATCCAAATGGCCGGCACGGGCGTGGCAATGGGCAACTCGGTGGAATCGGTCAAGATCTGTGCCGACTATACAACAGACACCAACGCCAACGACGGCGTGGCCCAAGCGGTAGAGAAACTCATCCTGACCGAGATACGCGCCACCAAGATTCCACTCGACCAGCTGAACGCGCAGGCCGAACATGCCCTGATGGGCAACCTGGGCATCCAGTACACCTACGTCTCGCAGGACCGGGTGGAAGCCACTATGCCAGTGGACCACCGCACCCGCCAGCCTTTCGGCATCCTGCACGGCGGAGCCACCCTGGCCCTGGCCGAAACCGTAGCCGGACTGGGTTCGATGATACTCTGCCAACCCGACGAGTTTGTCGTGGGCATGCAGGTGAGCGGCAATCACATTTCCTCGGCCCACGAGGGCGACACGGTGCGTGCCGTAGGCACCATTGTCCACAAGGGACGCTCGTCGCACGTGTGGAACGTCGACGTGTTCACCTCGACCAACAAGCTGGTGTCGTCGGTACGCGTAGTCAACAGCGTCCTAAAGAAACGCTGATCCGACCAGCCACGCACGGCCTTCCCAAATAAAACCATCCGCTCCTTCGCTCGGAAACAAACTTTTTCGTACTTTTGCCGTCGCATTATTCACTTAAAAGACAAAAAGGTACACATGTTAAGCAAAGTTATCGCCCAAGCCAACATTGACCACTTCGCCAAATGGCTGGACCGCGCGGAGCGGATGGTTATCGTCACACACGTAAGCCCGGACGGCGACGCCATCGGGTCCTCCCTGGGATTGTGGCATTTCCTCAACTCACAGGACAAGACGGCCAATATCATTGTGCCCAACGCCTTCCCCGACTTCCTGAAATGGATGCCGGGCAACAAGGACATCCTGCAATACGACCGCTACAAGGAGTTTGCCAACCAGCTCATCGCCGAAGCCGACGTCATCTGCTGCCTCGACTTCAACGCCCTGAGCCGCATCGACGCCATGGCCGAAGCTGTCAGGAACTCGTCTGCACGCAAGATTCTGATTGACCATCACCTCCACCCCGAAGACTTCTGCAGCATCGTCATCTCCCATCCCGAGATATCGTCCACGTCGGAACTCATCTTCCGCCTGATCTGCCGCATGGGATACTTCAGCGACATCACCAAGGAAGCGGCCGAATGCATCTACACCGGCATGATGACCGACACGGGCGGCTTTACCTACAACTCCAACAACCGCGAAATCTACTTCATCATCAGCGAACTGCTCTCCAAGGGCATCGACAAGGACGCCATCTACCGCAAGGTGTTCAACACCTATTCGGAAAGCCGCCTGCGCCTGATGGGACATGTACTGACCCAGATGAAGGTCTATCCCGAATACCATGCCGCCCTGATATCACTTACCGGCAAGGAGCAGAAGCAGTTCAATTACATCCGGGGCGACAGCGAAGGATTTGTCAACATCCCGCTCAGCATCAAGAACGTCATCTTCTCCTGCTTCCTGCGTGAAGACACCGAGAAGCCGATGATCAAGGTATCCCTGCGCTCGGTGGGCAAGTTCCCCTGCAACCAGCTGGCAGCCGAATTCTTCGGCGGAGGCGGACATCTGAACGCCTCGGGCGGCGAATACTACGGCACCATGGAAGAAGCATTGAAAGTCTTCGAACAGGCGCTGGAGAAATACAAACCCCTGCTCAATGCCAAAGGATAGAAAAGCAGAACGGACAAAGGTTAAAAGATACGAACTTTGTCCCCGCATTTTTCAATATTCAAGGAAATCAGATACTTTTGTACGGAAATACAAACTTATACAGATGAAGAAACTTATATCTTTCTTTTTTATACTGCTGGCTATGGGCTTTGCCTTCCAGGCCTGCGACGATACCAAGACCTACGCCGAAATGCTGGAAGAAGAAGATGATGCCATTGCCGAATTCATCAGCAAGGAAAACATCAAAGTCATCAGCCAGACCGAATTCTATGACAACGACTCCGTGACCAATGTAGAAGAAAACGAATTCGTCCAGCTGGCAAGCGGCGTGTATATGCAGATTGTAGACAAGGGCTCAGACAACCCGGCGGACACCGTCAAGGACAACGACCTGATACTGGTACGCTTCATGGAATACAGCCTGCTGGACAAGGACACCACGCTGAGCAACCTGTCCTATCCCTATTTAGTGGATGAATTCAAGTACACGGCCACCTCCTCGTCCATTGCGGGCATCTTTACCCAAGGCCTGATGTACTCCGCCTATGGCTATACCGCTGTACCCGCCGGCTGGCTGGTCCCGATACCCTACATCCGCGACAGGGCCCACGTGCGCCTCATCGTACCTTCCAAGATGGGACACCAGGGAGCTATACAGTATGTATACCCTTACTATTACGACATCACCAAGTATCAGATATACAAGTGACGCCACAACCAAGCAAACAACTAACCCTATAATTCAAATAAATCTATGACTCTAATCAAATCTATCTCTGGAATCCGCGGAACCATCGGCGGCCATGCAGGCGAGGGACTCAATCCGCTCGACATCGTGAAATTCACTTCTGCCTACGCCACCCTCATCCGCAAGACGTGCACCGTAAAAAGCAACAAGATTGTAGTGGGCCGCGATGCCCGCCTCTCCGGCGAAATGGTGAAGAACGTTGTGGTAGGTACCCTGATGGGTATGGGATGGGACGTGGTCGACATCGACCTGGCCTCCACACCAACTACCGAACTGGCCGTCACCATGGAAGGTGCCAGCGGCGGTATCATCCTCACCGCTTCACACAACCCCAAGCAGTGGAACGCCCTGAAGCTGCTGAACGAGAAAGGCGAGTTCCTGAACAAGGAAGAAGGCAACGAAGTGCTGCGCATCGCCGAAGCCGAAGCCTTCGAATACGCCGAAGTGGACAAGCTGGGCACTTACCGCAAGGACCTCACTTACAACCAAAAGCATATCGACAGCGTACTGGCACTCGACCTCGTTGACGTAGAGGCCATCCGCAAGGCCGACTTCCACGTAGCCATCGACTGTGTGAACTCTGTGGGCGGCATCATCCTGCCCCAACTGCTCGAAGCATTGGGCGTAAAGCACGTAGAGAAGCTCTACTGCGAGCCCACCGGCAACTTCCAGCACAACCCCGAACCGCTGGAGAAGAACCTGGGCGACATCATGAACTTGATGAAGGCCGGCAAGAACGACGTGGCCTTCGTGGTTGATCCCGACGTAGACCGTCTGGCCATCATCTGCGAAGACGGACGCATGTACGGCGAAGAATATACGCTGGTCAGCGTGGCCGACTACATCCTGAAGCACACACCGGGCAGCACCGTGTCGAACCTGAGCTCTACCCGCGCCCTGCGCGACGTAACCCGCAAGTACGGACAACAATACTACGCTTCGGCTGTGGGCGAAGTGAACGTCACCACGAAGATGAAGGAAGTAGGTGCCGTTATCGGCGGTGAAGGCAACGGCGGTGTCATCTATCCGGCCAGCCACTACGGACGCGACGCTCTGGTAGGTATCGCCCTCTTCCTGAGCCACCTGGCACACGAAGGCAAGAAGGTGAGCGAACTGCGTGCCACCTATCCTGCTTATTTCATGGCCAAGAACCGTGTGGACCTGACGCCCGACACCGACGTGGACGCCATCCTGGCCAAGGTGAAGGAACTCTACAAGAACGAAGAGATCAACGACATCGACGGCGTGAAGATTGACTTCCCCGAGAAGTGGGTACACCTGCGCAAGAGCAACACGGAACCCATTATCCGCGTATATAGCGAAGCCCACACGCAGGAAGAAGCCGAAGAAATCGGCCAGCAGATCATGAAGGTGATTGCCGAACTGGCAAAATAAATTAAGAACTGATAATGAAGAATGAAGAATTGCCTTTCGAGGAATTCTTCATTCTTTTTTTATGTCTTATTCCTCATTTTTCATTAAAAGAACTTTCTCCACTTCCCCCTCGAAGTTGGGTGTGAAGATACCCTTGCCCAGATTGGCACGGATTTCCTCCACAGGCCAGAAGCAGCCGCCGTCCAGTTCGTCACTGGGACAGACCGGACCGTCGTACACCGTCTTGTAAGTAAAGACCAGTTCGCGCTCGCGAGCCGACTCGAAGACATAGTGTGTCACCCGTTCGGGAGTGAAGTCTGTTATGCCCAGTTCCTCGCGCACCTCGCGACGTAGAGCCTGTTCCACGCTCTCACCCAAGTCCACATGGCCGCCTACGGCCGTATCCCACTTGCCGGGCTGAATGTCCTTCCATTCGGGACGCTTTTGCAGATAGAGTTCGCCGCGCGAGTTGAACACATGCAGATGGACCACGGGATGCAGCAGCCTGCTGCCGTTGTGGCATTCGCCGCGCGTGGCGGCACCGATAATGTTTCCTTCCTCATCGACGAGGGGAAACATTTCCTGATTGTTGTCTTGGTTCATAAACAGTTATTCAGTAGAAAATTTCTGTATCAGCTCGATGATGACAGGCCGTATGGAGGGCAAGTCTTCTTTAATAGTAGAAAAGACTATCTCTTCGTCAATGTTCATATATTCGTGCGAAATAAGATTTCGCATGTCGTAAATGGCTCTCCAAGGGATGGTTTCATAACCGCTGAAAGGAGCTTCAGGTTCCTTCAGTAGTTTGCCGACCTGTTCTCCGATGGCTTGCAACCGCATAACACATGAGTCAAAAATCATCATGCCGCCGGGAGTAAGCAGAAACTCATCGGCACAATGAATGTCCTTGCAACGTTCTTCAATGATATCTATCGCTTCCAATATCTGTTGCAGACGGTCGTATATCGTATATTTCTTATACATAAACGATGTCATTTAAGATGTTATCCTTCAACAAAGGACGTAGGGAGTTTCTGAAGCGGACCAAATCCACGTTGCAGCCGAAAAGGGTTTTCAAGGCTTCTTTAAGCTCATACATCAGAGACAGGGAAGGTTTCTCCACTTCCACAACAATATCAATATCACTGTCTTCCGTATTCTCCTGACGGGCAACAGAACCAAATATACCGATATTGATAATGCCGAATTTCTGACCGGAGGTTTGCTTGAAACCCTTCAGTTTCTGTTTGCATTCTTCTAACTGTAACATATCCTAAAGCTTTTATGGATTGCACAATACAAATATAGGAATTTCTCCCTTTTATACAAACACTGGCCTGATATAATCTTACGGTATCAGCAGCGACGAGTCGCCGTAGCTCAGGAAACGGAAATCGTGGGCCAGGGCATAGTCGTAGATGGTACGCCAGTCGCCGTGGACGAAGGCCGACACGAGCAGCAGCAGGGTGCTCTGCGGCTGGTGGAAATTGGTCACCATCGCCTGGACGATGCGGTAGTCATACCCCGGAGCGATGATGATCTGCGTACTGGTGTGCAGGGCTTCCATGCCGTGACGGTCCAGATAATCGCGGACAGCCGTCAGGGCGGCGACTGAAGTGGAAGCCTCGCCCTCCATGTCGTATGGCTGCCACTGGCGGACGTGCAGTTCCTCTTCCGCAGCGTCGGGGTTCTTCAACAGCGTGACGCCGATGTGGTACAGGCTTTCGAGCGTGCGCACCGACGTGGTACCTACAGCCACAGCCTGCCCGCCGTGGGCTATCAGCTTGTCTATCGTGCCGCGCGACACAGAGATGTATTCCGTATGCATTTCGTGCCCCTCAATCTCCTCGCTCTTCACGGGCTTGAAGGTTCCGGCACCCACGTGCAGCGTCAGTTCCTCCAGGTCCACTCCCTTCGTGCGCAGGGCATCGAGCACGCGGGGCGTGAAATGCAGGCCGGCGGTGGGCGCAGCCACGGACCCCTTTATCTTGGAGTAGACGGTCTGGTAAGTCGTCTTGTCGCTCTCCTGCGTCTCGCGGTTCAGGTAGGGCGGGATGGGCAGCTCGCCGAACACTTCGAGGATATCGGCAAAAGTCACTTCAGGATTGTCCCAACGGAAGTCTACCCAATGGCTGGTGCCGCGGCATTCGCCCCGCTCGGCGGTCAGTGTCAGCGGTCGTCCCTTCACCATCATCTCGCGGCGCAGGGGACCTTCCTTCCACTTCTTCAGGTTGCCTATCATGCAGAGCCAGGCGGCATGGCCGGTCTGCTGGAAGTTCAGCGCATAGTCGTTCGGTTCAATAGGTTCGAGGCAGAACACCTCGATGAGCGCGCCCGTCTCCTTGCGGAAGTGCAGGCGGGCCTGGATGACCTTGGTATTGTTGAATATCATCAGACAGCCTGCCGGCAGATAGTCGGGCAGGGAAGTGAAGCGGTCTTCAGTCACCTGGCCATGCCGGTAAACCAGCAGCTTGGACTGGTCGCGTACGGACAGGGGAAACTTGGCAATGCGTTCGTCGGGCAGCGGATAGTTGAACTCGCTGATGTGGATATGTCTGGGATCTTGTTTCATAATCATCGGTTTCTTTCGGATGCAAAGGTACGGATTATCGGGGAAAATGCCGCGAGGACATCACCGAAGTTTTCCTCCCTGCCCCGACTCCCCTCTCCTTTCAGTGTTCATAACCGCCGATACGCCCGTAAATGGAATGTTCGGATGAAGGAAAGGTAGAGCAAGAAAAAAAGAGGCTGTCTCAAAATAGAAATTCAAAAGTAATAATCTTACAGATTGAAACTTAGTAATAAAAAGCCTCCTGCTTTAGCCCTTATTTATTGCAATTATAAGACTAAAAGCAGGAGGTTTTTATGTTGTAGCTTATAAATTGTAAGTAAACTTATCTCTGTTTTTAATTTTGAGACAGCCTCTTTACAGCGCTAACTATGGACTTTACGCCGCCAACTATGAACATGGGTGGCAGAAATATCTTTAATCAAAGAATCACAGGGCGGTGGAGTGATGCTTGATGAGGTTCATGAACTCCTCACGGGTCTTGGCCTGGTTGAAGGCACCGGTGAAGTCGGAAGTTGTGGTGATGGCATTCTGCTTCTCCACGCCCCGCATCTGCATGCACATGTGCTTGGCCTCGACCACCACCATCACGCCCAGCGGATTGAGCGTTTCCTGGATACACTCCTTGATCTGGAGCGTCATGCGCTCCTGCACCTGCAGGCGGTGGGAGAAGATGTCGACCACGCGGGCTATCTTGCTCAGACCGGTGATGTAGCCGTTGGGGATGTAGGCCACGTGCGCCTTGCCGTAGAAGGGCAGCATGTGGTGCTCGCACAACGAGAAGAAATCGATGTCCTTCACAATCACCATCTGGCTGTATTCTTCCTTGAACTTGGCCGAACGGAGCACTTCGTGCGGATCCATCGTATAGCCCTTGGTCAGGGTCAGCATGGCCTTGGCCACACGTTCGGGAGTCTTGAGCAGCCCTTCGCGCCCGGGGTCCTCGCCCAGCAGGGTCAGGATGCGTGCATAGTGTTCTTTCAGTTCGTCCAACGCAGGAGAGGTGATGATTTCTTTTTCCAACATGATTTCTATAATAATGATTGACTGGTTTTACATAAACAGACGCTACCGGGACGACACGCAAGCCGTCCGCCAGGCGTCATAAGGGTATCTGAATCTGGTCGCGGACAATGGAAACTTCCTTGAACTCGCCGGTAGCCCGCAACTTGCGCATCATGGCATCGGCCTCCTCGACACTCCGATAGTCGCCCACGCGGCACAGCCACCGTGGAGGGGAAAAGAAGGAATAGACCGGCAGGTCGGGGAACAGCTCCTTGACAGACGCCGCTACCGAATGGGCCTCGTTCTTGGCCTGACGGGTATTGCTGCCCGCATACACCTGCACGCGGTATCCGGCGGCACGGAGGGTCTTGCGTTCGCCGGTAGACGACGGAACGGCTCCCCGTCCCAACAAAGCCTCAATACGTTCGTCCTGATGGATGGTCACCTTTCCCTGACCGGGAACGTTCCGTTCCAGACTCTTCACGATATTGTCCTGTGCCGCGGCAGACAGGAGGAAAGAAAGGCCGGCAAGCGCCAAAAGCAAACGTTTCATGTGATTCGGTATCTGAATGAATGGATTGAATGATAAAAAAGAGAAGAAGGAAGTGCCCCGCCGGCTGCATGGCCTCCGGCGCAGCACTTCCCCAGACAGGTCGGCATGCCGACTCCTGTGTATTAATTAAAAGCGTCGATGATGCCCTTGAAGTCGGCAGCTTTCAATGCAGCGCCACCAATCAGACCACCGTCAACATCGGGTTTTGCAAACAGTTCCTTGGCATTGGAGGGCTTGCAGCTGCCACCGTAGAGGATGGAGCAGTTGTCAGCGATTTCCTTGCCATACTTCTCGGCTACCTGCGAACGGATGAAAGCATGGATTTCTTCAGCCTGCTCGGGAGTGGCAGTCTTGCCGGTACCGATGGCCCAAACCGGTTCGTAAGCCAGAATAATCTTGGAGAAGTCCTCGGCAGACAGAGAGAATACGGAAGCCAGCTGTGCGGCAACCACTTCGTTCTGCTTACCGGCTTCGCGCTCTTCCAGTACCTCACCGATGCAGAAGATCGGAGTCAGACCGTGAGCCAGAGCCAGTTTCACCTTCTCTTCCAGGATTTCCACTGTCTCGTGATAGTAGGCACGACGCTCGGAGTGACCCAGGATGACATACTTGGCACCGGTAGAAGCAACCATAGCGGCCGAAACTTCACCTGTATAGGCACCCGATTCCTTGTCGGCGCAGTTCTCTGCACCTACACCAATCTTGGCAGGGTCAACCAACGGAGTAACCGATGCCAGGTGGATAAACGGCGTGCAGATGATTACATCACAGTTAGGCTTTTCGTTAGCCAACACTTCGTTCAATTCTTTTGCAAGAGCAATGCCCTCCTGGAGGGTCTTGTTCATTTTCCAGTTTCCTGCAACAATGTTTTTTCTCATTTCGTTTTTACATTAAAGGGTTAATACCATATATTTCATTTTTTCTCTTCTCCCGTACGCTCCTCCATGGAGGTTTCTCCTTCAATCGGTACGAGCTTCATTTTCTCCCTCCGCCTGACAATCAGGATATCCAGGGCCAGAACCAGACAGAGCGGAACGACGAACCACAGCAAGATACGCCCCATGGTCTGCCACAGGCTGACCGTTTCCGGCTGTCCCAACGGAATCTTCTCCAGGGCATCGACCAACACATATTCATCGGGCAGATTGCCGTCACTCCACTTGTGCAGGATGGTGCCGTCCTTCAGGAGGAACATGCCCGGATTGGAGCGGATCATGGTCTTCAGCGCAATGTCGTCGGACAGGCAGAAGGGATATTCGGCTCCCGTACGGTCGGCCCACAACTGGATTGCGTCTTCTTCCGAAGAGGTCAAGGCATAAAAGCCGTAACCATGCTCCACGCTGTAGTCGTATATCTCGTTGATGAGGTCGATGTTGCTGTCGTCGGCCTCCTCGATGCGGTGTGCCACCAGCAGGAACGTATAGCCCTTGCGCGACAGGACGCTGTCCGTAATGTCCTCACCCGTCTCCAAGCTCTGCATCGAGAAGTCGTGGATGGGAGGTTCGTACCCCTTCTCCTTCAGCACCGTACGGGCTTCAACAAAGGTCCACGTACTGTCCGGATAGTTGTCCAGCGAAAACTCCCGCCGTTCTCCATTTTTCTCCAGAATGAAACGCGTATCGTAGACAGGCAGTTTCTCACCTTCGGGCACCTCCATCGCCTGCTTGATGTTCACTCCTATCCGGTAAGGACGGAAATCAATCACGGGCAGGTTGTGCTGGCAATAGACCCCCAAGGCAAAGACAAACACAATGGTATACATCGAAAACACCCACTCCGTCTTGCGGCTGATGAAGCGGACCGCCTCCCTGTGCCAGCGGAACACCGACACGGCGGCCAGGAGCAGAACGACGTTCTTGCCGAACGTCTGCCAGTTGGTCAGCACCACCGCATCGCCAAAACAGCCGCAGTCCGACACCGGATCGGCAATGGCCAGATACAACGTCAGGGGAGTCATGAAGAGCATCAGCAGCAACGCCAGCCAGGCGCTTACCGTCTTCCGGATGCCCAGAAACATGTACACGCCGACGCAAAATTCCACGGCCGCCAGCAGGATGCCCACAAAGAACAGCAAGGCAGAAGGGAACCAGCCGATGATGCCGAACGCCGTCAGATAGTCCTGTAACTTGTAGAACGTACCATACGGATCGACAGCCTTGACAAAGCCGGAAAAGATGAACGTACCTCCCAACAGGAAGCGGCAGACGTTCACCCACACCTTCTTGACCTTATGTATTCTTTCACTCTCCAAATTCAATCTTTATCAACCCGAAAACCGAGTAGTTTATCATATCCATGTAATTGGCATCCACACCTTCGGACACCAACGTCTGTCCGGCCAGGCTTTCTATCTGCTTGGTGCGGTAAATCTTCATCAGAATCAGGTCCGTATACGAACTGATGCGCATGCTGCGCCAGGCCTCATCGTAATCATGGTTCTTGGCCAGCATCAGCTCCAGCGAAGCCTTGGCGTATTTGTCATACAAGGCCAAAGCCTCTTCGTTGGTAATATCAGCCTGCTCGGCATATCCCAGTTCCAGCTGGATGAGTCCCACAATACCGTAATTCACGATGGCTATGAATTCCGAACGGATACCTTCGTCCACCAGCGCCACCCCCTTGGTCTCGATGCTGCGGATGCGGTTGGCCTTGATGAACAGCTGGTCGGTCACCGAAGACGGACGCAGGATGCGCCACGCCGGCCCATAGTCGTGAAGTTTCTTCGCAAACAGGTCACGACAGAGGGCGATGACATGTTCGAATTGTTGTTTGGTATCTTTCATTTCCTTACAAATAGACTGCAAAGTTAGGAATAATTAAGGAATAAAGAAAAGAGGGCACTCTAAATTATATTAAAGCACCCTCCGACCTTATCAGATTGTTTACGTTTTTTTACGAGCAGCGAAGCACCTGTCCGGGACGCAGTGTCGTTTTCTTTGAAATGCGGTTCAGCTGACACAACTTCTGGACGGTTGTCCCTTGACGGGCCGCGATCTTCGACAGGGTATCACCCTTCTTGACCTTATAGAACAAGTTGCCTCCCGAAGACTTGCTTCCCGAGGCTTTCTTCGTCTTTTCAAATGTATAGGTATCGGCCACGATGTCCTGCTTCTCGAAGTCGAACATCTTGGCGGGGTCGAGCGCCACGCCCAGGAAGCGGGTCTCGAAATGCAGGTGCGAACCCGTGGAACGTCCCGTATTTCCACCTAAGGCAATCGGTTCACCGGCCTTGACCAGCTGGTCTACGTCGACCAGTTGCTCGGACAAGTGTCCATAAATTGTTTCCAGACCGTTGTCGTGACGGATCACCACATACTTGCCATATCCCTTGCGCCGTCCTTCATTGGCCACGATACGCACACGACCATCAAAAGCGGCACGGATGGTATCACCGATATAGACCTTGATATCAAGACCGTAGTGAGCCCTGCGGCGGCGCGGACGATAGCCGAACACGTCTGTAATGCGTGTATGGTCGGTCGGCATGCAAAAACCGGTCAGGTCAATGGTATATTTGTCGGGGACAATGGCATCGCCGTATACATGAACGGACTTTGTATTCCAGGAGGGGTAAATATCGAAAGCAGGATACATGGACTGCTCCACGCGAATCTGCTTCTGCAATGCCAATGAGTCTACACTTTTCAGTTTTCTATCGATGGGTGCCTGGCGGGCAATGAGATCCTGCGAGAAAGAATTCAGGCTCACCATTGCTGCGGCAGCACAAAAAATCAGTTTAATTCCACTTAAATTCATTCCGTATTCGTCCTTTGTCTTTTTAGTCGATATCCGCCCGAGTTTCGCGTCATCCGACCTCATCCGCACGAGTGAAATATCCGTTTTTCAAAAAATTCTCTCAAAGGTAGCATTTATATTTGAAAAGGTGTATCCCCCTTAAACATTTTTTTCTTTCGCAAACCGTATCACACAGACACAGCGCCATAAAACAAGCTATATATCAACCAGATACGACAAAACATGTTTTGCAACATATTCATCATTCTGTAACAGGCAGCAACGTTTTTTGTCAGCTGATGGCCGCCCAGTTGACATTGCTCTTGCGCAAGGCCTTCAACTGATTCCACAAGATTTCATTTTCAGGCAAGACTCCCTGCGGATCCGTTTCAACAATCTTCTGGGCCACCCCGCGTACATATTGCAGCAACTGGCCGTCGCGAGCCAGGTCGGCAATCTTCAGGTCAAAGGCCACCCCGCTCTGCTGCGTACCTTCCAGGTCGCCTGGTCCGCGGAGTTTCAGGTCGGCCTCGGCTATCTCAAAACCATCGTTGGTACGCACCATGATTTCCAGCCGCTTGCGGGTATCTTCGGCCAGCTTGTAGCCGGTCACCAGGATGCAGTACGACTGGTCGGCTCCACGACCCACCCTTCCGCGCAACTGATGCAACTGCGACAATCCGAAGCGTTCGGCATTCTCGATGATCATCACCGAGGCATTGGGCACGTTCACGCCGACCTCGATAACCGTCGTCGCCACCATAATCTGCGCCTCACCCGAAACGAACAGCTGCATCTGCGCATCTTTCTCGGCGGGCTTCATCTGTCCGTGCACCTTGCACACGCGGCAGTCGGGGAAGGCTTCGCAGACATGCAGATACCCTTCCTCCAGATTCTTCAGGTCGATCTTCTCGCTCTCCTTGATGAGTGGATAGACGATGTACACCTGCCGGCCTTCTTCAATCTGCTTGCGCACCGAGCGGTACAGGCTCTCGCGCCGGTTGTCAAACTGGTGGATGGTGGCTATCGGTTTGCGGCCGGGAGGCAGCTCGTCGATGACCGACACGTCCAGATCGCCGTAAAGCGTCATGGCCAGTGTGCGGGGAATGGGCGTGGCCGTCATCACCAGCACATGGGGCGGCTGCACGCTCTTGGTCCACAGCCGGGCCCGCTGCGCCACGCCAAAACGGTGCTGTTCATCAATGACCACCAGCCCCAACGACGCGAAATTCACCGAATCTTCGATGACGGCATGCGTACCGATCAGGATCTTCACCTCTCCCTTCAGCAAGCCCTCCAGAATAGCTTCCCGCCGCTTGCCGCGGATAGACCCCGTCAGCAGCTCCACGTGTATGTCCATGCCGCACAACAGCTCACGTATCGTCTCGAAATGCTGGTTGGCCAGGATTTCGGTGGGAGCCATCAGGCAGGCCTGAAAGCCGTTGTCCAGCGCAATGAGCATGCTCATCAGGGCCACCAGCGTTTTTCCGCTTCCCACATCGCCCTGCAGCAGACGGTTCATCTGGCGTCCGGAACCCAGGTCGTGACGAATTTCCTTCAACACCCGTTTCTGGGCACCCGTCAGCTCGAACGGCAAGTTACGCGTATAGAAAGTATGGAAGATTTCCCCCACCCGACTGAACACATAGCCCCGATATTTGCACTGGCGGTCGTGCGCATAGCGCAGGATATTCAGCTGCACGTAGAACAGTTCTTCAAACTTCAGGCGGTACTGGGCCTTGCGGAGCAAGTCGGCATTGCCGGGGAAATGGATATTGATCAGCGCCTCCGTCAGCGGCATCAGATGATGCTCCGCAATCAGCGCGGGCGACAGCGTCTCGGGCAACGGTTCCTGAATCTGCCGGACCAGCGTCGCCACCAGCTTCTCAATAGCGTTCGAGTTCAGGAACGACCGTTTCATCTTCTCCGTGGTATTGTAATAGGGACGCAATCCCATGCTGGACATTTGTACCTCCGAAACCAAGTCGATATCGGGATGGGCAATGTTGATACGGCCGTTGTAAGCTGTCGGCCTTCCGAACACGATGTACTCCTGATGCACCTTATACTTGCCAGTCAGGTACTTGATGCCCTGGAACCACACCAGGTCCACAAAGCCCGTTCCGTCGGTAAAGTGGGCAATCAGCCGCCGATGGCGTCCCTCTCCCGCCACCTCGAAACTCCGTATTTCGCCTTTCAGCTGGATGTAGGGCATGCTGCCGTCCAGCTCACGGATGGAGTAGATGCGGCTGCGGTCCACGTATTTATAGGGGAAATAATACAGCAGGTCGTGCAGGGTACAGATACCCGCTTCCTTATTGAGCATAGCGGCCCGTTGCGGTCCTACGCCCGGCAGATATTTGATGTCAAAAGCAGCCAGGTCTGTCATTTTTCCAACAAAGCCGAAGCCACTTTCAGGTCAAAAGGTGTCGTAATCTTGATATTCTCCCGGTTGCCTTCCGTCAGCACGACAGGCACTCCCATCGCCTCGACCACCGATGCATCGTCTGTAAACAGGGGGGTATAAGGCTGTTCGTAAGCCTCCTTCAGCAAAGCGGCATCAAACACCTGCGGCGTCTGCACCAGCCGGTATTCGTCGCGCGGCACCGTGACACTTCCACCTGCCGCCTGTAGGTGCCTCACGGTCTCCACCACGCCGATGCATGGCACTACCGCCCTCCGGATCTGTGCCTCGGCATAACAGCGTTCGATCACTTCGGACGAAACGAACGGACGTACACCGTCGTGCACTCCCACCAGCGCCGGCGTTTCGACCAGCGCCAATCCGTTCTTCACCGAATGGAAGCGCGTCTCGCCCCCGTCCGCTATCCGGTGGGGAATATTAAAACAGTGCTTCCTACACAGTTCCAACCAGAAATCCTGCTGGCTGTGCGGAAGCACCAAAATGATTTTTATCTCCGGATTGCAGGCATAAAAGGCATCCAGCGTACGCATCAGTACCGGCCTGCCCCCTATGGGCAAAAACTGCTTGGGCGACTCCGTACCCATACGCAGTCCCTTGCCACCGGCCACAATCAGAGCATAGTGTGTCATATCCTTATTTGGTCAGACACATCACATTCTTCAGTTCCTTCGTCTTCTCTCTGCCGCAGAGGTGTTCCACCAGGGCCAGACCAAATTCGATGGCAGCGCCCGGACCTTTGCCGGTGATGAAGTTTCCGTCCTTCTCTACCATGGCACCCGTATATTCGGCACCCTCCAGATACTTGTCAAAGCCCGGATAGCAGGTAGCCTTCTTACCCTTCAGCAGCCCCAGGTTGCCCAGCACCATGGGAGCGGCACAGATGGCGGCAATCGCCTTGCCCTCGGCAGCCTGTCTCTGCAACTGGCGGCGTAGGTCCTCGCATTCGTTCAAGGTCGTGGCTCCGGGCAGTCCGCCGGGCAATACCATCATGTCTGCGTCAAAGAAGTCACAGTTCACGATGTTCTTGTCACACAACACAGAGATGCCGTGCGAGCCTTTCACAATTTCATCGGGGGTTACAGACACCATTGCCACGTTCAGTCCGGCGCGTTTCATGATGTCAACAGCCGCAAAGGCTTCCATTTCTTCAAAACCGTCTGCAAAGAATACATAAACAGTTCCCATAGTCAAGTTCTCCTATTTTATTTATTTCAGATTAAAATAATACGTAATTGTACCCGCCTGGTTGTTCAGGCCGCTCACCGTGTTGAACCGTGCCTTCTTGGCCGCGTCCTCCGCCGCCTTGCGCAAGGCCGGGTTGACGGTATTGGTCTGGCGGTTGATGCTGGTGGCTATCACCTGTCCGGCCGGGTTCACCGTGATGTTCACCACCACCTTTCCTTCGTCCTGTACGTTGTACACCGGCTTGGGCAGTCCTCCAGGTCCGATCGAACGTCCGCCCAGGCTGAACGTACCGTAACCGCCGACACCCGTCGTCGCCCCTTCGGCAGCACTGCCGTCGGGACTTCCCTGAATGCCGGTACCGGTCGTATTCCCCTTACTGCCCATCTGGGCTCCCTTGCCGAAGGCTCCGGCCACCTTGCGGCGGGCCGCTTCTTCCGCTTCCCGGCGTTCGCGTTCCGCCTTGGCTTCGGCCAGCTTGCGGGCTTCCTCCGCCTTTTCGGCCTCTGTCTTCTCCGGCTTCTTCACTTCCTTCTTTTCGGGAGTCTTCGTTTCCGGTTTCAGGGCCACCGTTTCTTCCAGGTCCTGCGTCATCAGGTCCTGTTCGGTAGCCTCCTGCGGTTGGGGAGTTGTTTCCTCGGGCATCACGTCCACATCCACCAGCGACGGGTCGGCCTGCCCCCATGCGTCGGGCACTTCTCCCAACATCACAGGCATACCGCCCTCCTCCGCAGGTGCCGGGACCACAAAGCCCGCCCATATCAGAAAGACGATGAGGAGCACATGCACCAGCACGGTCCCTGCCATCCCTATATATTTACCTTTCTCCTTTTGAGTCACCGCACGTTTCCTTTCCTGTTATATTGACACATACCTTCCACCGCCAGTCAACGCCCCTCCGGCGGACGCGTGGCAAGCACCATCTTGAAATGGTTCTCGTTGGCGATGTTCAGCACTTTCACGATTTCACGATAGGGCACCGACTCGTCGGCATAGAGCGCCACATACATTTCCGGTTCCTTCTCGGCACACGACTGCAGGAACGGTGTCAGTTCCTCCAGCGTGATCGCCTGTTCACGGTCATTGCCGAAAGCCGCATAAAAGTTCAGATCCTTGTCGATGATGACCCTCGTCAGCGGTTTGGCCGACGTCTGCTGTTTGCCTTGTGGCAGCAGCACCTTGATGGCGTTGGGCGATACCACCGTCGACGTGATCATGAAGAATATCAGCAGCAGGAATATCACGTCCGTCATGGACGCCATACTGAAGTTGGGCGATATTTTGGCTCTGCGTTTCAACATGGCTCATTCAGTAAATCCATGAAGGCCATGGTCTTGGCTTCCATCTTGTTCACCACTCCGTCGACCAGCGTCACCAGATAGTTGTAGGCAAACATGGCAATGATGCCCACAATCAGGCCGCCGACCGTCGTAATCATAGCCTCGTAGATACCGCCGGACAGCAGTGTGATGTCGATGTTGTTGCCCGCATTCGCCATTTCGAAGAAGGCACGCACCATACCCGTCACCGTACCCAGGAAGCCGATCATCGGTGCACCGCCGGCAATGGTTGCCATGATAGTCAGTCCCTTCTCCAGCTTGGCCACTTCAATGTTTCCCACGTTCTCGATGGCAGCCTGCACGTCGCTCACGGGACGTCCCAACCGGCTGATACCTTTCTCTATCATACGTGCCGAAGGCGTGTTCACACTGCGGCAGTAGGCCAGTGCCGACTTGATTTCTCCTCCCAGAATGTAGTCCTTGATCTTATCCATGAACATGGGGTCTTCCTTTCCCGCCTTGCGGATGACATAGTTCCGTTCGAACAGAATATAGAAGCAGAGCACCGAGAGCAAGCCCAGCACCACCATAATCCAGCCGCCCTTCACGGCCATACTCCACAAGTTCATTTCTTCCGCGCCGGCCACCGGAGTCAGAACCGGATTGGCACCCGCAATCGAGTCGGCCATCGCCGGAGCCACTTGGGCCCATAGCATCATCATTGCATTCATTGACAAAGACAGTTTTTATATTCCCGGATGGTGCGTTCCAGTCCCAGGTACAGCGCGTCACAGATCAACGCATGCCCTATCGACACCTCGTCCAGCCAGGGGATGTTCTTATAAAAGTAATTCAGATTCACCAGGCTCAGGTCGTGACCGGCATTCAGTCCCAGTCCCAGGCTCCTGACCGCCTTGGCAGCCGTCACAAACGGAGCTACCGCCGCCTCCGGATTCTTCACGTAGCCCGAAGCATAGGGTTCCGTGTACAGTTCCACCCGGTCGGTACCCGCCTTGGCCGCATATTCGATCATCTCCACGTCCGTCGACACGAACACCGACGTACGGATGCCCGCTTTCTTGAACTCCTCGAGCACCTCGCTCAGGAAAGCCAGGTTCTTCTTGGTGTCCCATCCCGCGTTCGAAGTCAGCTGAGTGGGGCTGTCGGGCACCAGTGTCACCTGATGCGGTTTCACCTTCAGCACCAGGTCGATGAACTCCGGAGCCGGATAACCTTCGATGTTAAATTCCGTATGCAGCAGCGGACGCAGGTCGTATACATCCTGCCTCCGTATATGCCGTTCGTCGGGCCGCGGATGTACCGTGATGCCGTCTGCCCCGAAACGTTCGCAGTCCAGCGCCACCTTCAGCACATCCGGCACATTACCGCCGCGCGCATTGCGCAGCGTTGCTACCTTGTTTATGTTTACGCTCAGTTTAGTCATAATTCAACCGTTTGTTCCGGGCAAAAGTACAAATAATAGTCATAAGTTAACAGGAATATTATAAAAAAATAGCATCTTTGCAAAGCTAATAACAAAAGAAGCCGTATGAAATTTGCCATCTTCGGAAACACGTATCAGGCCCAAAAGTCCTCGTACGCCGAGCGTCTGTTCAGTATTTTGACCCGCCACGGAGCCGGAATCTGCATCTGCAGGGAGTTCTACCGCTTCCTGACGGAAGAACTGCATCTCCAGCTCCCCGCTTCCGTCGAGCTGTTCGACGGCGACCGTTTCGAGGCCGACATGGTCATCAGCCTGGGCGGCGACGGCACGTTTCTCCAGGCCGCCAGCCGTGTCGGGGCCAAGAACATCCCCATCCTCGGCATCAATACTGGCCGTCTCGGCTTCCTGGCCGACGTGTCGCCCGACGAGATGGAGACCACCCTCAACGAAGTCTACGACCGTCACTACAAGATCGAAGAGCGCAGCGTGCTCCAGCTCACGTGCAACGACCGCAACCTCATGCGTTGCCCCTATGCCCTCAACGAGATAGCCGTGCTCAAGCGCGACAGCTCGTCCATGATCAGCATCCACACCGCCATCAACGGCGCTCCGCTCACCACCTACCAGGCCGACGGCCTCATCGTGGCCACGCCCACCGGCTCCACGGCCTACTCGCTCAGTGTGGGCGGCCCCATCATCGTGCCCCACAGCAAGACCATCGCCATCACTCCCGTCGCCCCCCACAGCCTCAACATGCGCCCCATCGTCATCTGCGACGACTGGACCATCACCCTCGACGTCGAGAGCCGCAGCCACAATTTCCTCGTGGCCATCGACGGCCGCAGCGAGTCGTGCCGCGAGACCACCCGCCTCACCATCTCCCGGGCGCCCTACACCATCAAGGTCGTCAAACGTTTCGGCCACATCTTCTTCAATACCCTGCGCAACAAGATGATGTGGGGAGCCGACATCCGGTAAAACAAAAATCGGGCGAAGCCGCCTCTCAGCCACTCCACCCGATTTTCCGTATCCTGTTCTTTATCTGATATATTGTCCTTCAACTCAATTATTCGTAATATGCTTCACCAAAATACGTCCTTGATTCTGCTCTTTCCTTTCCGCAGCTTCGTAAGTAGACAGATAGCCCTCCGCCACCAGTGTTTGGGGCAGAATACTCAGAAAGCCCTCCGCTTCCGGTAAAATTCGGATTTCACATGTCTGCATAGATTTCCTTCAGTTTCTCTTTGCAGGCATTCCTAAATTGCTCAAGCGTCACACCCCGTTCCCATTCCTGCGCAAAAGTATCCGATACCTTCTGCCGTTCCACGAAGTTCAGTACGGACTGCACGTCTTCCAACGACTCCATTCCCATAATCTGTTTCACCAGCCTCACTTTCAGAGCATCTATGCCTCCATACCCGGCAATCGGCTCATTTACCTCCTGCCTGCATGCCTGTTGCCTATCATATTCCTCAGTCGTCTTCATATCCGTTTTCCTTTCCTGTTTTCCTTTGTATAACAAAGGTATACAATTCCTCTCAGAAAAGCAAATTTCTATCACACAACCTTCCTATTCTCAATGAATCGGGCGAAGCCGCCTCTCAGCCGCCCCGCCCGATTCATTGAGAATTGATAATTGAATATTACCCCTCTATATTTGATATTTGATATTTGACACCTGTCATCTCCCATACATCGTTTCATAGTACTTCTGATAATCCCCGCTCGTCACATTGTCCATCCATTCCTGGTTGTCCAGATACCAGCGCACCGTCTTCTCGATGCCCTCCTCAAACTGAAGGCTCGGTTCCCAGCCCAGCTCCTTCTGGAGCTTCGTCGAGTCGATGGCATAACGCATGTCGTGGCCCAGGCGGTCCGTCACGTAGGTGATCAGGTCCATGTCCTCCCCTTCCTTGCGGCCCAGCAGGCGGTCCACCGTGTTGATCACCACCTTGATGATGTCGATGTTCTTCCACTCGTTGAAGCCGCCGATGTTGTACG
>ERZ780167.815-NODE-815-length-30433-cov-18.251794_pt1 | contig 30433 bp, 22 predicted proteins | sample MGYA00510982_ERZ780167 | MGnify/ENA primary metagenome ERZ780167 (study PRJEB29588, sample SAMEA2146107) | human gut metagenome | biome: human gut; feature: human-associated habitat; material: faeces | place: Denmark | collected 2008/2010 ... | reverse complement strand
TACCGCCAGTGCCCTATCCGCCCCTTCGGGGCACCTTCCCCTCGAGGGGAAGGCTGTTTTAATACTTCGCGGCACTTAGATCCTTCGACTCAGTTCTCATATTTTCAGATAAGCCATTTTTTAACACACGACCTTTTTCTCCGCTCAGGATGACGAAATGCGCCACACCACCCCCTTTGAACCCTTTGAACCTTTTGAACCCTTTGAACCTTGAACCATGAACCCTGAACCTTGAACCATGAACCAAATGAAAGCAAAGTAAAAAGGGGCTGTGAAGAAATGCGGATTCATTTCTTCACAGCTCCTTTTTACTGTATGATTTTTAATTCTTCCAGCAAATGAATATCGATGGGGGTATATGCATCCGGGTGACTTCTGAGATAGTGCTGCTCTTCTTCGGCCGCATGGTAGAAATTCACTAGCTCTTTCATCTCTGTCCTGACCTTCGGGCGCACCTTCCCTTCACCTTCGAATTCATTGACAACAAGGGCATTGTCCGTCATCTGATGCGCGACACCGCGATTCTGCAGGAAAACGAGGAAGTAGCTGATCTGCGGCACATCCTCCTTGCTCGTGTAGTAGATCCCGCTTCGGTACTGCGGGCCGACATATTTTCCCTGAATGCCATCGGTGTACGGATTGATGATGGTGAAGAATACATTAAGGAGCATACCGATGTCGATTTTCTTCGGATTGTACGTGACCTTCACGCACTCCACAGCCTCTGCGCTCCCATCGGCGACCTGCTCCTTCGTCGGAGCTTCGATACAGCTATTCGCATAGCCCGCCTGGGTATCTACGACACCGTAGATCCTCGAAAACACTTCCTGCAGCCCATGGAAGGATCCACCGGCCAGGTATAGATCTTTTGTAAACAATGTATGATTCTCCTTTTCACATTGCGCACATCATGGGCGCATTGAGATGTAAGATAAGGGCTTCGGGTTAGCTCCGGGGACGTGCTGTCCCTTGATTGTGAATGAAATCTTTGCTCGAATGAGGAATGAAGACGCAGGCATCGCCCCGAGTATATATGGGGCGATGCCAAAGAGTAGCATTTACAAAAACGCTGATTAAGGAAACACGGATGGGAACCGACGCCTTGTTGCTACATATTTCTGCGTTCACACACGCATCGTTTATCGGTCTGCTAGAAAGATTTCTCGCTTCGCTCGAAATGACGATACGGGAGTCAGATGTCTTCCAGGGAAAACACGGATTGAATCAGCGTTTCCCTAGTTCCTTGAGACTCCTAATCCCTAGCTACTAGTCACAACGTTACTTTTCCGTTTCCTCCAAATGCTTGATGGATGCGCGATCCATATCGAAGGAGCGGATAAGCTCCGTAACGGCCTGACTTGGGGAGACGACGCCCGCAAGGACAGCCGCTTTAACGGATGGCAGACGGCTCTTGATGAGCGGATCTTCAAAGAAGAGATTATGCAGATGTTCATCGATCATGCTGTTCACCCAGTCAAGGATCTGGCGCTGTCTGCGGTTTTCAAAAATGCCGGAGTTCTTTGTGACCTTTTCAAATTGACGCATGACGGCCCACAGCTCCAAAAGACCTGTTTTCTTGATCGCGGAGCAGCGGTAAGCATGGGTTTTCCAGCCTTCGGTAGCCGGACGGATGAATTCGCACATTCTTTCATACTCGCCCTGTGCGACTTTGGCGCGCTCAAGGTTATCCCCATCCGCTTTGTTGACAACGATAGCATCGGCGAGTTCCATGATGCCTTTCTTGATGCCCTGGAGGTCATCGCCGGCCCCTGTCAGTACGACGAGCATGAAGAAATCGACCATGGAGCGGACCGTGGTCTCCGACTGGCCGACACCGACGGTCTCGACAAGGATGACATCACAGCCGGCAGCTTCGCAGAGGAGCATAGTCTCACGGGATTTTCTCGCGACACCGCCCAAAGTGCCTTTGGATGGAGATGGTCGAATAAAGCAGTTCGGTTCACGAGACAGGTTCTGCATACGTGTCTTATCACCAAGGATAGAGCCGCCGGTGATGGATGAGGTCGGGTCGACGGCAAGAACGGCGACTTTGTAGCCCTGATGGCAGAGCATCTGGCCGAAGGACTCGATGAAGGTCGATTTGCCGGCCCCCGGTACACCGGTAATACCGATACGGAGAGCTTTGCCCGTTCTTGGGAGAAGTCCCTGCAGTACGCGCTGCGCTTTGTCAAAGTCTTTCGGCGCATTGCTTTCGATCAGCGTGATGGCCTTGGACAGCGTCACACGATCCCCTTTGGCCACACCGTCGATGTACTGCTCGACGGTCATTTTCTTACGGAGCGGCACTTTTCGAAGCGGAGCATCCGGGTATTCCTTCGCGCCGGTGATGCTGTTTGCCGTGGTATCTATCCCACGCATGACAGAGCAGGCGAATTCAGGATTTTTCTCTTCCGGTACCCAGCTGGGTCTTAAATCATCATTGTTTTCAGGCATTTGTCATACCCTCCCTTTCCTGGCTTTTTCCCCCTGTAGATGGATCATGAAAAGGAGGACTGCCAAATGAAAATATGATGTGTATCAAGCGTGATTCATTGGTAGTGATAGTGACCGGGCATGGTGACTATCCATCACCATTTCCATTCCTCTGTTTTCCGGGCTATCACTCGATTTGGATTGCAAGCCCTGCTAGGGAGCCGAGGTCGCCCTCGGCTCCGCGCAGGACAAGAAATCAGATTTCCTAAAAATGTTTCTGCCACTATCCTGGCTACGAAATGGTCATTGGTTCAGGGTTCGGGGTTCAGGTTAGGGTATCACCATTTCCAGTAAACCCCTGAACCTTGAACCCTTTGCCGATACGCATTGAATGACAGTGTCAGAAAACGTTAGACAACCTTATTCTGCCTTAGCTTCTTCCTTAGCACGGTCTACGAGCATCTGGAGCAGCTTAATGCAGCATTTCGGAATGTTGGTGCCTGGTCCGAAGATAGCAACTGCACCATGATCGTACAGGAATTCGTAATCCTGTGGCGGGATAACGCCGCCGATAGCTACGAGGATATCTTCACGGCCGAGTTTCTTCAGATCATCGACGATAGCCGGGAGCAGGGTCTTATGACCTGCTGCCAGGGAAGAGAAGCCGACCATATGAACGTCGTTGTCGACGGCATCCTGTGCCGCTTCTTCCGGAGTCTGGAAGAGCGGGCCTACGTCGACGTCCCAGCCCATATCTGCGAAGGAGGTAGCAAGAACTTTCTGGCCTCTGTCGTGACCATCCTGACCCATCTTCGCGAGGAAGATACGCGGGCGGCGGCCTTCGAGAGCTTCGAATTCATTAGCCAGTTTCTTTGCTTCGTCCAGTTCGGAGGTGTCATCGAATTCATTGGAGTATACGCCGGAAATGGTGTGGATGACTGCATTGAAGCGGCCGGATACCTTTTCAACAGCGTCGGAGATTTCGCCAAGGGATGCACGGTCATGTGCTGCCTGGACAGCAGCTTCCAGAAGGTTGCCGTTGTCACGGGATTCTGCACACTTGGTGATGGCTTCCAGATCGCGGCGGACAGCTTCCGGATCGCGGATGCTTCTGAGTTTTTCCAGACGTTTGATCTGTGCGTTACGTACAGCGGTGTTATCGATGGAGAGAACGTTCAGCGGATCTTCCTTCGCCAGTCTGTACTTGTTCAGGCCGACAATGGTTTCACGGCCGGAGTCGATATCTGCCTGACGACGAGCGGCGCATTCTTCGATACGCATCTTCGGAAGGCCGGTGGAGATAGCCTTGGACATGCCGCCCAGTGCTTCGACTTCCTGAATGTGTGCCCATGCACGTTTGATGATCTCGTTGGTGAGGTATTCCACATAGTAGGAGCCGCCCCATGGATCGATGATCTTGCAGACTTTGGTTTCATCCTGGATGTAAAGCTGGGTGTTACGAGCCAGACGAGCAGAGAAGTCGGTCGGCAGAGCGATTGCTTCGTCGAGTGCGTTGGTATGCAGGGACTGGGTGTGACCGAGAGCTGCAGACATAGCTTCCATACAGGTACGGCCGATGTTGTTGAATGGATCCTGTTCGGTGAGGGACCAGCCGGAGGTCTGGGAGTGGGTACGAAGTGCCATGGATTTCGGATTCTTTGCGCCGAAGCCTTTGAGGATCTTTGCCCAGAGGACACGAGCTGCACGCATCTTTGCGACTTCCATGAAGTAGTTCTTGCCCTGATCCCAGAAGAAGGACAGACGCTTTGCGAATGCATCGACCGGCAGACCTGCTTTTTCGCCGCAGCGGATGTATTCCATGCCGTCTGCCAGAGTGTACCCGATTTCCAGATCGCAGGTAGCACCGCATTCCTGAATGTGGTAGCCGGAAATGGAAATGGAGTTGAACTTCGGCATGTACTTGGTGGTGTATTCGAAAATATCACCAATGATACGCATGGACATAGCCGGTGGGTAAATGTAAGTGTTACGTACCATGAATTCCTTCAGGATATCGTTCTGAATGGTACCTGCAAGGATCTTCTTGTCGACGCCCTGTTCGATGCCGGCGGAAATGAAGAATGCCAGGATCGGAAGAACGGCGCCGTTCATGGTCATAGATACGGACATCTGGTCCAGCGGGATGCCGTCGAAGAGGATGTTCATATCAAGCATGGAGCATACGGATACGCCGGCTTTACCTACGTCGCCGATAACGCGCGGGTTATCCGCATCGTAGCCGCGGTGGGTCGGAAGGTCGAATGCAATGGACAGGCCCTTCTGACCTGCTGCCAGGTTTCTCTTGTAGAATGCGTTGGATTCTTCTGCCGTGGAGAAGCCTGCGTACTGACGAACGGTCCATGGGCGGAAAACGTACATGGTGGAGTATGGTCCACGAAGGAATGGCGGGATACCGCTCATGAAGTCCAGATGATTGCAGCCATCATAGACATCTTTGGTATAGAAGGGAGCGACCGGGATCTTTTCCATGGTCGGTTCATAGAGTGCATCAAAGCCTTTGCCAGTCTTGGCTTCCAGCTTTTCCTTCCACTCATCATAGGAGCAGTGTGGATGTTCCCCCAGAGACAGCTGTGTGAAATCAGGATTTGTGTTTGCCATTATTCAATCATTCCTTTCTTTTTCTGCAGCATGCGGAGAATTTCGTAGCAGTTTGCTTTGACGCTGATGAAATCATCTACGCCCGCCTTGCGGTAGGTCTCTTCCAGATCCTTTGGAGCTGCGCCTGCGAGGAAGAGGGTGCCGTCGCCGAGGACTTCTTTCAGTCTCGGAGCCAGAGCCGGTACATCTTCCGGATAGGTCGCATCCGTGGAGCAGATGACAGCGACATCATATGGCGTGCCTTTGTCATCAGCGCCAGCTTTCAGTGCTTCTACGCACTTATCCCAACGGGAGCCCGGTTTGTCTTCGTCATCCTGGAAACCATTATTGAGATGGACATTGAATTCGCCGACCTGCAGGAAGGAGGTGGAGAAGTCTGCTCTGGCTTTATGCTGCGGGATCTTGCCCATGTTTGCGAGGAAGATCTCGACATTCTTGCCAGTCTTTTCTTTATATGCTTCGGTATCAAAGCGGAGTGCTTCGAAGCGTTCCGTCCAGCGGTGTGCATCGATCTTTTCGATAGCAACGGAGCCTTCTGCATTACCAGCGACTTCATTGATCTCGCCAATGGTCGCACCGGCAGCAGCAGCAGCGGCTGCCTTGTCGATGGCTTCGCCTTCGCCGGCATCTTTGAGTTCTGCCAGCTTCTGGCTTCTGAAAGCAAGATCAAGATCCGCACGGTAAGCCTTAGCCGCATCGCCAAGTTCCTTCTTAATGGCTTCTGTATCTTCCGGACGAGCTTCGAGGAGCACTTCGCCCATCAGCGGGTACATGTTATTGCCGACCGCACGGTCTTTTCTAAGATCCAGTGCTTTGAAGCGCTTTTCAAGGACGGCTTTGATCTCTTTCTGCGGATAGCCTTCTTTGATTGCTTTGGTCATGCCGCCCAGAGATTCGATCTTCTGGAATTCAGCCCAGATCTTTTCTGCCATCTCTTTGGTGAGCTTTTCAATTGCCCAGGAGCCGCCGGCTGCATCGATCGGGCGCAGCATGCCGAATTCTTCCTGCAGCATGATCTGCAGGTTTCTAGCGATACGGCGGGAGAATTCATCACCTTTTCTGACAGTATCATCATAAGGTGCATTTTCGTAGGTATCTACACCGCCAACGACAGCAGAGAATGCTTCGGTGGTGTTGCGGAGCATGTTCACGCCCACATCGAAAATGGTCTTTGTGAAGAATGCCGGTTTTGCATGGATCTTCATCGAGCGATCTTCTTCTTCTGCACCGAAAGCCTTCATGATGTTCGACCATACCTGACGAGCTGCACGAAGCTTTGCAATTTCAATGAAGAACGTAGCGCCTACATTGAAGCCGAAGTAGAAGGACTGTGCGATATCATGGATCGAAATGCCTCTCTTCAGCATTTCACGGACATACTCTACAGCGACGCCGAAGGTATATGCGATTTCCTGTACGGCCTGTGCGCCGCCCAGAGAGAATACATCGGAAGTGATGAATACGGTCGCTACGCTCGGTGCATTCTTGCGAGCCCAGCGGATGGTCTCTGCCATCTGGTCGTATGCCTTTTCAAGGGTTTCCTTATTCTTGCCATCAGTCAGCAGCTGTGTCAACGGGCTTCCACCGATCACGCCATGAAGCGCGGACACATCTTTTCCCTGTGCTTTGACTGCGGCAGCCACCATAGCAAGCGGTGCCAGTGCAGATTCGCCGGTATACATCATGAATGGATACTTTGCAAGATCCAGACCGTCCAGAAGGTTATGCACATCTTCGAGAGTGGTCAGAGAAACGCCGGTTTCACCTGGTTTTTCAGCATCCGTCACATCGATGCCATGCAGAGTGGATGCATCAAGGCGTACATTGTATACCGTGGAACCACGATCGATTTCGTGTTTCAGGAGCTCATTATTTTCCTTTGGAAGTGCTTCATCACAGGACTGCGCAATGCCCCATGGTTCTTCTTTGTAACCATTGACTTTCTGACCGCGCATGAAGTCCCCCATGCCCGGATAGTCATCGGTCGGCAGGATCGCATCCTGTGCGTCCGGACCCGTACGCAGGGTATAGATCGGGCTAAAAGTGATACCTTCATACGTCTTGGTATACATCAGCTTATCAAACGGTTTGCCCTTCAGAAGAGCGTTGCACGCATCTACCCATTCCTCGTAGGTTGGTGGTGTGAATTCATCAAATGTGACCTGTGGGAAATCGGTTTTGCCTTCCGACTGTTTCAGAATCGCTTCCAATTCCTTATCGGTAAGCTGTCTTTCCTGATTTTCCGCGGATGTTGCTTTTGTTACTTCATCCATGAAATAGTTCCTCCTTTAATAATTTATGGCCGCTCACTGACTTACCAGCGCAAATCAAGAGAACGCCCCTTTAGACAATTTCAATCAGACTGAAAGTTCACCTCCTTCAGGTTCACGTCTTGGTCCTACCATAAAAAAACGACTGACCCAGTGGGGGCAGCCGGAAAATAATGAGACCAGGACCGATCTCAATCCCCTCCCCATCTCTCGCAGGTTGACGGAAATACGGATTTTCTCACAAGCCCTGATCTTAGACAGAATCGAATCATGTCTTGGATAGATCCCTACTTCCTTCGCGGTGATTCATTGGCAGATAGTTCTCCTGGCTCGGGCTCCTCATCTCTTCACGCCTTCCCAGACTTTCGCCCAGTGGCCTATCTGTGAGAGACTCCTCCTTACAGTGGCGGGACCGCTCCGGCTTAGACCGGATTCTCTTTTATGCTTTCGCATCTGCCAGCCATATGAAATTGTCTAAATGACTACAATCTCAGTATAATTCATATTCTTCTCAGTGTCAATCAATGTTTTTCTCCGTCTCATACATTTCTTGCTAATATTGCATCTGAAATCACAAATTATGCATTGAACAGCAGCCATGATTTATATTATAATAGATTTGTATGTAAAGTATATTTCATTATCATTATTTTTATTCTCATACAAGGAGCTTACCATGGCACTCGATCCGAAAACCAAAGAAACCGTCAGAGAAGAAGCCCTTCGGCTTTCTAAAGAATTTGCTGCACTTGATGGCAGACGTCCGCGTGTTCTCCTCATAGAAATGGAAAATGATCTCGAAAGTGATCGTGAAGAACGAAAACTTGCCGCCAATGCATTGGCAGACTCCGGCTGGGACGTCGACGTCAGCCCCTCGCAGCAGCCGGAGGATGCAGCCAAAGGCGCAGCAGACAACGACGTTCACTTCGTCTTCTACACCACGACCGGTGACGCCAGAGGTAAGAATGCTGTCGCCCTCTCGCGTGCTCTCGCCCTTTATGGTCGTGATGATATCCTGATCGCCGTTCATCAGGTACCGCCCGAAGAAAAGGAGTCTCTCTTCCGCTACGGCATCCTCTGTGCCTTCCCAAAGGACTATGATTACCTCCAGGCTTCCCTCACCATGCTCCGAATCCTCATCGCAAGAGAAAAGCAGGAAATGGAAGAGGACGATGCCTACTAAGGCGTGACAGGAAGCTGCCGCAAAAGAACCGAGATCAGCCGAAAGGACGTATCCTCCTTTACCATGAATGGGATCATTCGCTTCACCCTTGTCGGTGCCACCATTTCATATCCGCTATCAAGCCTTGGCTTTTCGGTGCTGACACTACACCAAATACAAAAAGCAACGTGTGATCCGCTTACGGCGGAAACGCGGGATCGAAAACGGAGTGCCTGATTCTCTTATCCACTCCGTTTTATTGCAACAAAAAAGCAGCGCATACGCGCTGCTTTTTCATATCGGCTATTAGCCAACGGTGAAGAGAACGTCGCCGCCCTGTACGGACTGGCCTTCGGATACCGGCATGCCGGTGATCTTGCCATCGCATGGAGCCATGATCGGGTTGCCCATTTTCATAGCTTCGAGAACGAGGACTTCGTCGCCGGAAGCAACTGCATCGCCAACATGTTTGTTGATGCGGATAACTTTGCCCGGCATCGGAGCTTCAACGGATTCGCCTGCACCTGCAGGAGCTGGAGCCGGAGCCGGTGCTGGAGCCGGTGCCGGAGCTGCTGCTACCGGAGCCGGAGCTGGAGCTGCTGCCGGAGCTGCTGCTACCGGAGCCGGAGCTGCTGCTGCAGCGCCGCCATCTTTAACTACTACATCGTAATCCTGGCCGTTAACTGTTACAGTAAATTTTCTCATTGTCTTTCCTCCTAAATGATTGTACTTTCAACTTTCAATTAGAACTGCTGAGTGCCGGAAACACCTGCAAGACGAGATGCAGAGGTCCAGCCACTTCTAGCTGCCGGGCGGATGGAGACGATTTCGCCGCCACCCATAGCAACGATTGCAGCAGCGATTGCTGCTACAACTGCACCATTGTCAGCTGCTTTCGGAGCTGCTGCTCTAGCTGGAGCTGCCTTCTTCGGAGCTGCTGCCGGTGCCGGTGCTGCGGACTGATTGAGAGATGAACGTACCTGCCAGATCATGATCAGCGCTACTACTGCTACGATAGCAGCAAATACCGCGATATACATAACTGTGTTGTTATCCATCTGTACCCATCCTTTCAATTAGAGTTTTTCTTGCAGCAAATATTACAGCGGAATGTTGCCGTGTTTCTTTGCTGGATGTACTTCGTGCTTTGAAGCAAGCATCTTCAGTGCATTGATGATTGTCGGACGAGTGTTTCTCGGATCGATAACTGCGTCTACATAGCCACGTTCAGCAGCTTTGTATGGAGTAGCGAATTCTTCGACGTATTCAGCTGTACGCTGTTCTTTGTTCGGGTCTTTCTTGAAGATGATGTTTGCAGCGCCTGCAGGTCCCATAACAGCGATTTCAGCGGTTGGCCAAGCGAATACCTGGTCAGCGCCCTGTTCACGGGAGCACATAGCGATGTAGGAACCACCGTAAGCTTTACGGAGGATCATGGTGATCTTCGGAACGGTTGCTTCGCAGTATGCGAACAGCATCTTAGCGCCGTGACGAATTACGCCAGCATATTCCTGCTGTTTGCCTGGCAGGAAGCCTGGTACATCGACAATGTTTACAACCGGGATGTTGAAGCAGTCGCAGAAACGGATGAAACGAGCGGATTTATCGGATGCATTGTAGTCAAGGCAGCCTGCCATGAATGCTGGCTGGTTTGCAATGATACCAACGGTCTGTCCGTCGAAACGTGCGAAGCAGGTAATGATATTCTTAGCGAATTCTTTAGCTACATCGTAGTATTCACCGTTATCTACAACGGATTTGATAACGTCATACATGTTGTATGGAGCGTTGGAGTTTTCTGGCATGATGGTATCGAGAGCCGGATCGGTTCTGGTCGGATCATCACCGGTTTCAACGATAGGAGCATCTTCCATGTTGTTGCTCGGCAGGAAGGAGAGCAGGTAACGAATCTGTTTAATGCAGTCTTCGTCATTTTCGCAAGCGAACTGAGCTACACCGGAAGTACGGTTGTGGGTCATAGCGCCGCCGAGTGCTTCAGCGGTGATCTTTTCGCCGGTAACGGATTCAACAACTGCCGGGCCGGTCAGGAACATCTGGGATGTTTTCTTGACCATGTAAATGAAGTCGGTCAGAGCTGGGGAGTATACAGCGCCGCCTGCAGATGGTCCCATGATAGCAGAGATCTGCGGAATAACGCCGGATGCAATGGTGTTGCACCAGAAGATCTTGCCGTAGCCAGAGAGTGCATCGACAGCTTCCTGAATACGAGCTCCGCCGGAATCGTTCAGGCCTACGCAAGGAGCACCGACTTTGAGAGCCAGTTCATTTACGTGAACGATCTTAGCAGCGTGCATTTCGCCAAGGGAGCCGCCTTCAACGGTGAAGTCCTGTGCGAATGCGAATACGAGTCTGCCGTCAACGGTACCGTAACCGGTAACAACGCCTTCGCCCGGGAGATCTTTCTTTTCCTGACCGAAGTTGTGGCAGCGGGATTTTACAAGGGCATTGACTTCTACGAAAGTGCCTTCATCAAACAGAAGAGCCAGTCTTTCACGAGCAGTCAGTTTGCCTTTTGCATGCTGTTTTTCAACTTTCTTTTCTCCACCCATAGCCTCTACGTGAGCGAGGTTTTTGTGAAGAAGTTCAATTCTTTCTGCAACAGTTGCCATTCTTACACCTCCAAAAATTTTAGGGACCCCCGTGAGGGGGATGCCTTACCCCGGTGGGCAAGGCATTTGCCATCGTTCAATTAAGCCTTGAAGGATGGGCCGCCTGGGCGTTCTGTCAGTTCAAGCAGAAGGCCTGTAGCCTTTGGATGCAGGAAAGCGATGTGACAGCCGCCAGCACCGATACGATATTTCTTATCGATGAGCGGAACTTCTTTAGCCTGCAGGTCAGCAAGGCAAGCTTCGATGTCGTCGACACGAAGTGCTACATGCTGGAAACCATTCTTGCCGCCGTTTGCTTTTTCGATGAAACGAGCAATCGGGCCGTCCGGAGTGGTGGAACCCAGGAATTCGAGTTCGCATGCTTCGGTCTGAGCAGACGGTTTGAAGAAGCTGGTGGTTACATGCTGTTCTTCGACGGTTTCATCCGGAAGGGATGGATCCAGTCCAAGGATGTCTTTCATCTGCTGTTTAATAGCCTGAAGGTCTTTAACAGCAACGCCTACATGGTCCACACAAATTACTTTGAATGCCATAATAAACTCCTCCTTTAAAATTACTTGAATATTTTGCCTACAATGGAATCAACGACCGTGAACGGATCTGTCTTCCGTTCAAAGACTTGTTCCACGCAGTCACTAAATTCACCCGTCGAGGAAATATTTTCCTCAATATGACGGGAAATGCGATCGTGAATCATTTCGAGCATCTCGCTTCTAGCCCGTTCACGTCTTCTTTCTTCAAGGAGACCGGACTCTTCGAGGTACTTTCTATGTTCGCCCAGAGCTGCTACTACTTCCGCTACGCCCTGATCCTTGTTCGCGATCGTTCTCTCAATCGGAGGACGCCAGTTCTGAGCTTCGCCCAGATCAAGCATCATTTCGATTTCGACGTTCAAACGATCTGCGCCATCGCGATCACATTTGTTGATGCAGAATACATCACCAATTTCAAGGATACCTGCTTTGATAGCCTGAATATCGTCGCCTAGTCCAGGTACGAGCACAACAAGTGTCGTATCCGCATTTTTAACGATATCAACTTCTGATTGTCCTACGCCTACTGTTTCGATGAGAATGACATCGAGACCGAAAGCATCCATCAGTTTGACCGCATCTGCAGTCTTGCGGGAAAGTCCGCCGAGGCTGCCGCGCGTACCCATACTACGGATATAAACACCCTTATCCAAGGTCAGGTCGTTCATTCTGATACGGTCACCAAGGATGGCGCCGCCGGAGAATGGACTCGTAGGATCGATGGCTACGATACCTACAGTTTTGCCCTGCTTACGGAACTGCTTAATGAGGGCATCTGACAGTGTGCTCTTACCCGCACCAGGCGCACCAGTAATACCGATGACCTGTGCACGACCGGTATGGTGATAGATTTCTTTCATGACATCTTCAAATCCATCCCGTTCGTCTTCAACGATGGTAATTGCTCTCGCTAAGGCACGTCTGGATCCATTCCAAAAATCCTTCATAGAAAATTCCATGGATGCACCGCCTTTTCGAAGAGTAAATAATATAGTTGCAATGGGACTGAGTATCCCCCCAGCCCCATGCAAGCTACATTTCAACTAATAAACTGTCAAGCTAGTCAGTCTAAAAGTCGATTATTTTACGTTTTCTTTAATGAAGTCGATAACTTCTTTGGTTGGTGTGCCAGGAGTGAAGATAGCTTTTACGCCAGCTTCTTTCAGGCCTGGGATATCGGATTCCGGAATTACGCCGCCGCCAACTACGAGAACGTCGCCCATTCCTTTAGCCTTCAGTGCTTCAACAACTTCCGGGAAGAGGGTGTTGTGAGCGCCGGAGAGCAGGGACAGAGCTACAACATTAACGTCTTCTGCGTCTGCTGCTTCAACGATCTGTTCAACGGTCTGACGAAGACCGGTGTAAATAACTTCCATGCCTGCATCACGAAGTGCACGAGCAATAACTTTTGCGCCACGATCATGTCCATCAAGACCCGGTTTAGCTACCAGTACTCTGATACGTTTGTCTGCCATTGTAAATTACCTCCAGAAATATTTGAGTAATGTAATTATCTTTGCTTCAGGCTGCCCTTAGATTAGAGGGTGTTGTGCGGTTTGTATTCGCCGTAAACTTTACGCAGAACGCCGCAGATTTCGCCTTCGGTGCAGTATGCACGTACGCAGTCGAGGATGACTGGCATAAGGTTGACATGGTCTGGGCCTTCAGCCGGAGTCTGAGCTGCTTTTTCAAGTTTAGCCAGTTCTTCAGCAACTTTAGCCTGGTCACGGTTTGCTTTATCCTGAGCGAGCTGAGCTTTCTTCTTTTCGCCAACGGATGCGTCAATCTTCAGCAGGCCGGTAACCGGTGGTTCTTCCATGGTGAATTTGTTGACGCCAACGATGGTTCTTTCGCCGGATTCAACAGACATCTGCCAAGCGTAAGCAGCGTCCTGAATTTCTTTCTGGATGTAGCCTTTATCAATAGCTTCTACTGCGCCACCCATTTCATCGATCTTGCGGATGTATTCTTTAGCTTCTGCTTCGATAGCATTGGTCATAGCTTCAACATAGTAGGAGCCGCCGAGCGGATCAACTACGTCAGCCAGGCCGGATTCGTAAGCTACGATCTGCTGGGTACGCAGAGCGATGGTTACGGATTCAGTGGTCGGCAGAGCCAGAGCTTCATCGCGGGAGTTGGTGTGCAGGGACTGGGTTCCGCCCATAACTGCTGCAGCGGTCTGGAGAGCAACACGGATGATGTTGTTGTTTGGCTGCTGAGCGGTCAGCATGGAACCAGCGGTCTGGGTGTGGAAACGCAGTTTCATGGACTTCGGGTTTTCTGCATGGAATCTTTCCTTCAGAATGGTAGCCCACAGACGACGGGATGCACGGAATTTTGCAACTTCTTCGAGTACGTTGTTGTGAGCGTTCCAGAAGAAGGACAGACGACCTGCGAATTCATCGATCTTCATGCCAGCTTTCAGAGCTGCTTCGATGTATGCGATACCATCAGCGATGGTGAATGCGATTTCCTGAGCAGCGGTGGAGCCTGCTTCACGGATATGGTAGCCGGAAATGGAGATGGTGTTCCACTTCGGTACGTTTACGGAGCAGTATTCGAAGATATCGGTGATCAGACGCATGGACGGTTTAACCGGGAAAATGTAGGTGCCGCGAGCAGCGTATTCTTTCAGGATATCGTTCTGGATGGTGCCGCGAAGAGCAGCTGCCGGAACGCCCTGTTTTTCAGCTACAGCGATGTACATAGCCAGCAGTACGGAAGCCGGTGCGTTGATGGTCATGGAAGTGGAAACTTTGCCGAGGTCGATGCCGTCGAACAGTCTTTCCATATCGTAGAGAGAGTCGATAGCTACGCCTACTTTACCAACTTCGCCAGCGGACATTTTGTCGTCGGAGTCATAGCCGATCTGGGTTGGCAGGTCGAATGCGCAGGACAGGCCGGTGCCGCCGTTAGCGATCAGGTATTTGTAACGTTTGTTGGATTCTTCAGCGGTGGAGAAACCAGCATACATACGCATGGTCCAGAGTTTGCCACGGTACATGGTCGGCTGTACGCCACGGGTGTATGGATATTCGCCCGGGAATCCGAGGTCTCTTTCATAGTCGAAACCTTCGAGATCGAGTGGGGTGTACAGGTTCTTGTGTTTCAGACCAACTCTTTCCGGATGTTTTGCGCACTGTTTTGCATAGGTGTCATTGTAAGCTGCAAGTTTAGCTTTCAGGGATTCGTTAGACATGAGTTCATCTTCCTCCTAAAAAAGTAAGTATGTAAAACTCTAGGAAGCTTTTCCTTGACTTCGGTGGCCGCGACTTTGTGTTCTTCTTACCACTTACATAGGATCTATCTTCCCAATGGGGTCACGCAAAGCCTTTGGCTGCTGCAGCGCTCATTTGAGTCTTCTTGCAGCAGCGATTGGGGACTCTTGCTGACCCATGTATTGACACTGTCGTGTGACAGATATCACCATAGGTAATTATACAGTATTATCTGTATTTGTAAAGCATTAAATGCCTTGCCTCATGCGGCTTCTTGAAGAATTAAATTATTTCTTGAAGTGCATGTCGCCGTTTTCAGCGAGGCTTTCATGGAATTTGAATGCTTCCTGAAGGAGATGCGGGGTCTGGCTTTCGCCGCAAGCTGCGCATGCTCTTTCATAGTAGTCCATGAGCTGATCTCTGAAGGACGGATGAGCCACGTTGTTGATGATGACCTTTGCTCTTTCTTTCGGGGACAGGCCGCGAACATCAGCGACGCCCTGTTCGGAAATGAATACATGGGTATCATGTTCGGTGTGGTCAACATGGGAGCACATCGGAACAACTGCGGAGATCTTGCCGCCCTTAGCGGTGCTGTGGCAGAAGAAGCAGGACAGGAAGCCGTTACGAGCAAAGTCGCCGGAGCCGCCGATACCGTTCATCAGCTTGGTGCCGCTTACATGGGTGGAATTTACGTGGCCGTAGATATCCATTTCCAGAGCGGTGTTCATAGCGATGACGCCGAGACGACGAGCTACTTCGCCGTTGTTGGAGATTTCCTGCGGACGAAGGATGATCTTCTTGCTGTATCTGTCGATGTTGTCGTAGAAGCGTTTCAGTCCATCCGGGGATGGGGAGAGGGAAGTACCGGAGATCATGTCGATCTTGTCTTTATCGATCAGATCGAACATGCCATCCTGAATAACTTCGGTGTATACGGAAAGGTTCTTGAAGTCGGATTCTACGAGGCCATGGATAACAGCATTTGCTACGTTGCCTACACCGGACTGCAGTGGGAGCAGGTTTTCCGGCAGTCTGCCATGAGCGACTTCGTTTTTCAGGAAATCGATCAGGTTGTTGCCCATTGCTTCTGCGTCGTCATCGAGCGGAGCGAGTGCGCGGGTAACGTCTGGCAGATCGCATGGAACGATAGCAACGATCTTTGCCGGATCGCATGGGATGTAAGGAGTGCCTACGCGGTCGCCGGCAGTTTTGATCGGAATCGGTTCGCAGTGCGGCGGGTTCTTTCTCATGTAGATATCAGCCATGCCAGCGAGTTCCAGCGGCTGGGTGGTGTTGACTTCTACGATGACTTTCTTAGCGGTATCTACGAATACCGGAGAGTTGCCGATAGCAGTGGTCGGGTACAGTTCGCCGTTCGGTCCGATCTTGCAGACTTCTACTACTGCGAAATCTGGGCCGGTGACACGTTCACCCTTCACGTTGGTGAAGAAGCCAGCACGGATCTGCTGAGCTACATGGGACAGGTGAAGGTCATAATAGTTGATGCTGCCTGCATTGATGGCTTTTCTGAGGTTGCCGTTGGTCTGGTATGGCATACGGTTTCTGATGCCGTTTACAGCGACCAGTTCAGTATCAATCTGGGAACCAGTAGAAGCGCCAGTCCATACGTCTACCTGGAATGGGGTTTCTTTCATACGTTCTGCGAGTTCATGCATGGTGATCTTCGGATAGCCGCATGGGGTGAATCCGGAAATACCAAGGATGTCGCCTGCCTGAATCATAGCTGCTGCAGTTTTAGCATCACAGATTTTTGCTTTCAGATCTGCACTTTCAATTCTGCTAAGGAATTCGCTATCATTGGTGTCGATCATTACTATCATCCTCCCAAAAATATAAAAATATCAAAAGTCCAGTACCTCTTTGAGCTTTCTCTATGGTCTGGAGCTTTTTGCCTCATAAAAACACAGCCGTGCTTCCGAAGTATAAAAGAAAAAGGAGTCCTTTCTGCTTCCCTATGACCGCATGTAAACATGTCTCATAACATCAGAAAAACTCCTCCTTGGTATCATCGGTCTCACCGACTGTATTTGTGACCTTCTCAGTCATCAATGTTATTATATCACACTTTTTTCGAAAGGTTCGTAAAAAGTAAGTTCTTTGTTTTTAAAATTCTCATAGGTATGTTATAAATAATTCCTATTAGACAAATCATCAATCATGTGACTCAGAGTCTATAGGCTATGAAAGTGATGATCCTCGCAGTGTAGGTTATAGAAATGGTACAGGGAGCGCCGCCGGGCCGCACTCGAAAGCTTCCCGCGAAGGTGATCTGTGAGGACCGGCGTATCGCTTCGGGCATCGCCGCCCCCTTCACGCTTTCCCCCGATAATCGCTCACCAGTCCCCGCTTCCTACGCAAAGTGCGGAAAGGCTCCAGAAGCAGAAAGAGATCGAGCGTCCGAAGAGGACATGGTCGCTCATGCTGAGGACGGCGATGGCCATGACCATGAGCAGGCCGCCAAGCCCCATCGTTCGCGTGAAGAGGCTGGCCTTCCCCCGGTAGAGCTTCCAGCAGAGGAAGCCCTGGGCGAAGAAGGTCAGAAGGAAGGCTGCTCCGCCTATGATGCCGACTTCGGCGAGCATATTGAGATACATGTTGTGCGCATGGAAGATGAGGACGTGCTCATCCTGAATGAAGAAGTTGTAGTCGGGATAGGCCAGATAATAGCTCCCCCACCCCACGCCGAGAAGCGGGTGCTCTTCGATCATGGCGATGGTGCTCTCCCATAGGGCAAAGCGCAGGCCGACAGAGGTGTCCTCGCCGGAGAAGAGGGACAGAAAACGCTCGACCATCTGTCCATGGTAGAAGAAGAGAACAAGAGGGATGAGGAAGAAAAGAAAGCCGAATCGCTTGTCATAGAAGAGGGTGAGCCCTAAGACGATAGCCGCAAGGCTCAGCCATGCGCCGCGTGAATAGGTCAGCGCAAGACAGAGAAGCAGGACGAAGAGAATGATGGCAAAAGCCCATTTCCTTTTTTTCTGCCGCTCCCTGAGAAAGAAAGCAGTGAGGATGCTGATGATCATGACGGCATAGGCTCCGAGGAGATTCGGATTTTCCAGTGTCGAATACATGCGGCGCCGAAGGAGAGGAAATCTCTCGGGATCGACCCAGCTCTGCGCCGTCATATCAGCTGCCATGCCTGCCACATTCGCATACTGGATGAAGCCATAGGCGGCCACGCAGATGGCTCCTGCCAAGAAGGCATAGAGCGCCTTCTCCTTTTCTCGCACGGAGGAAAGAAGAGAAAGGATCAAAAGGTAGATCGCGGCATACATCAATGGCTGGAAGGCCCAGTTCATGAGTGAAAAGGCAGGGTCGGGAGAGTGGAAGCCGGAGAAAAAGGCACACGCCAAAAAGACCGCCGGCAGTCCCCAGAGGCGAGGGCACACGCCTTTCACTTCGCCTGTGGTGCAATGATTCACTGCCCAGAGAAGAAGGCATGGGAGAAGTGTCACGTAAAACACATAGGGATGAAGCGGCAGCAGAAAGAGTGTCGCATATAAAAGATGCTGGATGTTCTTTTTCGAAGCGAGAAATCGCATGGAGGGCTCCTGACGTGGAAAATGATATTTTTCTATGATCCTATCTCAGTATATCATTATATAGAATGGGGAACCGTTCAGCAATAGAGAAGGAGAAAGGAGCAAGGTGGATGGGCGCCAGGTTTGCTCTTATGGCGCGCCATCCCCTAATCGCGGATGAAAAGAATGAGAAATAGCGGTGGCGGCTTCGCCGCAATATATAGGAGGCGATACCCAAAGGTTTCCAAGAGATCAGGTTTCCCGTTTGCGCTTTTCTAACATGATTTGTTTGACCGCGAATGACAAAGATTTCTCGCTTCGCTCGAAATGACAATGCGAAAGAGTCTGATTTTTTCCAGTCACTAGTCACCGACCAGCAAAAAAACTCCCCTTTCGGGGAGTTTTTCTTCAAAGGCGCGATCAGAATACGGTCTTGACAGAGCCGCCGTATTTCTTTTCGATGAAGTCCTTGACTTCTTTGCTTGTGAGCGCTTTCATGAGCTTCTGGAGTTCCGGACGGTTTTCATCACCTTCACGGACAGCTACGATATTCGCATACGGGGAGTCGGAGCCTTCGCTGTAGATGGCGCTCTTCGGATCGAGCTTTGCTTCGAGGGCGAAGTTCATATTGATGATCGCGATATCCGCATCCTCTAGGGCACGCGGAAGCTGCGGGGCTTCCAGTTCGGAGAATTCCAGGTTCTTCGGGTTTTCTGCGATATCCTGCGGGGTCGCGGTAATCGGAGCGCCTTCCTTCAGTTTGATGAGACCGGCAGACTGGAGGACGAGGAGGGCGCGGCCGCCATTGGTCGGATCGTTCGGAATGGCTACATGCGCGCCGTCAGCCAAGTCATTCAAAGACTTCAGCTTCTTGGAATACACGCACATCGGTTCGAGATGGACAGCTCCCAAGGATGTCAGCTTCAGGCCTTTGGATTTGCAGAATTCATCCAGATATGGTTTGTGCTGGAAGAAGTTCGCATCGAGGCTCTTATCTGCAAGGGCCAGGTTCGGCTGGACATAATCGGTGAATTCGACCATTTCGACCTTGACGCCTTCTTTGGCGAGCTTGTCTTTCACAACGCCGACGATCTCAGCGTGCGGTACAGGGGATACGCCGACCTTGATGGTGGTTTCTTTGGCAGCTGCGGAAGAAGCAGAGGACGCGGCTTTCTGGTCACCGCAGCCTGCAATGATGCCAGCAGCCGCGAGGACTGCAGCCGATACGAGGATGGCTTTCTTGAAGTTCATAGGGATCCCTCCAGACGGAAAAAGAGAGGTACGGCTATGCGCCGCACGCATATCATATGAAATATAGTTTTATTTATAGCACTAGTGAAAGGGCTGCGTCAAGAGGAAATCAAGGTTCAGGGTTCAAGGTTCAGGGTTCAAGGTTCAGGGTTCAAGGTTGTGGTGCGGCGCATTTCGTCATCCTGAGCGGAGGAAAACGTCGTATGTTAAAAAAATGGCTTATCTGAAACGGGAGAACTGAGTCGAAGGATCTAAGCTCCGCGGAGTTTTGATAGCGCTTCGCGCTGTCGTCATTTCGAGCGTAGCCGAGAAATCTATATGGCAGAACGCTCATTGCCTGATGTGAGGCAGCACCAAGACATCGTTTCCCCTCAGCGCATACACGCTGATTCCTGCAGGGCAGTAGAGACCCTCGGCTGCGCTCGGGATGACGATGCCGAAGAAACCCAGTCACTAGGCACTAGGCACTAGGCACTCAAGGCTCCCAATCCCTAGCCACTCATTTCTGCTTTCAAACTTCAGTCTCAAATAAAAAATCACGCCATGCGCCTTTCGCGCACCGCGTGATCTTCTATTTCTGTCAATTTATTCCTTCATGACCGTCCCATCGGCAAGTGTGATGGTGTGTCCGTTGTAATGGATCGTGCCCAGATTGAAGAGGCTGGTGATCTGAGAGTCTGCGGTCAGGTTCCATGTAGAGCCTTCCGCAATGAAAATATCGGCATTGGTCTTGTACGGAGCGCCCTCCTGGGCATTCGGCGCGATGGTGATCGCACCGGTCCAGGTGGACTGGTCTTTGATACTGAGATTGATATCCGAGATGGTATCGAGGAGAATATCGCCATTCAGGATCTGATGCGACAGGATGACTTCTGCGTGACCGCCGTTCGCGCCCGCATCGCCCCAGCCGTAGCCGCCGTCATTGCCAGTGATGGTGAAGACAGGCGCCGCTTCATCCTGCGTGAGCGTGCTGTCCTTCAGCGTGATGCGACAGTGGGTGCCGGTCACATAGAACATGCCGCCCTTATGAGAGATGAGGCTTGCCTGATTCGCCTCGAACTGCTGCGTCCCCGTGACACCGATCGCGTCGGCATCCGAGTACATGACGATATTGTAAGGAAGCGAGCCTGTCTCATTGCCTTCGAGCGTCGCTCCTTCGAGCGTGATGGAGCTGATATTTTTGATGACGGCTGCCTTGGTCTTTTCCGCCTTGACAGAGCCACCTGTGACGGTCACATCGCCCTGGGTATAAATGCCGTGCGCATTTGCGCCGGAAGCGGTGAAGGCAGAGTTTTCGGTGAGAAGGATGCCGCCGTTTTTAGAAATACGAATCGCCGGCGACTGATTTCCTGTCGTGGAAACAGTCGAGTCCTGCACCTTCATCATCGCACGCTGGGAGACTTCGACGCCCGCAGCCTGCGCGCCCGTGGTGGAGATCTCTGCATTCGTCAGATTGATGTACGTGCCCTTGCTGTAGCCATAGGCTCCCGTCGCGCCGTTTCCTGTGCTGGAAATCTTCGCATCCGTGAAAGCCCCGTGTCCGCCATGGGTCACGAGCAGCGCCGCATTCATCCCGTAAAGGTCACTGTTTTCTGCACTCGAGGTGTCACCGGACTTCGTGATGGTATCGCCCTTCGCGGTGATGTATGCCATGGAGACACGAAGCGCATTCTCATCCGCTTTGTCCGAGCTGTAGGTCATGCCGTCATACGCACCATCGGATCCGATCTCGGCGGCTGCGCTCCCCTGATCTGCGGTATACTTCGCCGCCGGTGCCGGGGCAGGCGCAGGTTCGGGTTCCGGTTCGGGCTCCGGCTCTGGCTCGGGTTCCGGTTCGGGCAGCGGAGCGGGCTCCGGCTCTGCAGGCTTAGGCGCTTCCGGTGAAAGATTCTTGAACGTGCCTGACTCGACCGCGCTCTGGACATCAGGAAGCGTCAGAGAAAGTCCCTTCATCAGGGCATCGGTGTAGTTCACACCTTCAGCAGGTGCTTCCTGGGCGGCTGCAGCCGGAGCCGGCTCTGCCGCCTCTGCCATAGAAAGCGGCATCACCGCCCCTGTCAGAGCCAGTGCGCAGAGAAGGGATGTCAGTTTATTGGATTTCATACGATTCCTCTTTTCTTTACTTGGAGCTATATGGACCTCAAACTATATATAAAGGTATAAAAATTCATTTCTGTCATACTGTCTTTCATTTTACAACATTCTTCGGGAATTGTCATTAAAGAAAGATTGAAGGTTGAAGCGGCAGTTTCTCTTTCGGTTCACCCATGGAGCTCGCGCGAAACGATCCCACAGGTTTCAAAAAGCGCAAAGGAGCACGGGATCTCCTGCTCTTTGGCTTTCCCGGAGTGAGTGCGGAGAGCGGTGGGCCCTCTCACCCTCTATCCTTCTGCCCCCAAACCTCTCTCATTTGTGCTACAATGAGAAAAGCAAAAATCGCTACTTCCTATTCACTCTGTATTTCCCTAAGGAGGCCATTATGCATATCCATGTCATTGATCATCCGCTGATCCAGCACAAGCTGACCATTATGAGAAAGAAAGAAACAAGCTCCGGTGAGTTCCGCCGTCTGCTGCAGGAGATCACGCTCCTGATGGGCTATGAGCTCACCCGCGATCTGCCGCTCGAAGATGTCGCTATCGAGACACCGCTCGAAAAAGCGACAGGAAAACAGGTCGCCGGCAAGAAGCTCGGCATCGTCCCGATCCTGCGCGCCGGCTTCGGCATGGTGGAAGGCCTCACCGAACTCATGCCGTCTGCCCGCATCGGCGTCATCGGCCTCTACCGCGATCCCGTCACCGCCAAGCCGATCGAATACTATTGCAAGCTCCCGGATGTGGAAAACCGCGACTTCATCCTTGTCGATCCGATGCTCGCTACCGGAGGCAGCGCCGTCGCAGCCATCGACATGATGAAAGAAAAAGGCGTCAAGAATATCAAATTCATGTGTCTCGTCGCTGCCCCGGAAGGTGTCGAGGTCGTGAACCAGGCGCATCCGGACGTTCCGATCTATACCGCCGCCCTCGACCGTCAGCTGAATGAAAAGAAATACATCCTCCCGGGCCTTGGCGATGCCGGCGACCGCATCTTCGGGACGAAGTAAGAAGGTTTAAGGGTTCAGGGTTAGCTCATCGGGCGAGTTTCCCTTTGATTTCATTGGGAAAGAGGTTCAGAAGGTTCTATAGGTTCTGAGGGTTCAACGGGGAAGGTGCGGCGCATAAAAGCATGGAAGCGCCGCGGAGGTCTGAAACTAGCGGTTTTCTCGTATCGCAAACCTAATCCCTAGCCACTAATCCCTAGCTACCAGTCACTAGTCACTAGTCACTAGTCACTAGCCACTCATCCCTGCTTTCAAACTTCAGAGTTCAGGGTGTGCTGGCGGCTTCGCCGCAAGTATATATAGGCGATGCCCGCTTGCCGTTTTCCTCCCTGTTTCCATCGAAAAAGCCACAGAGTGAATCCAGCGATTCCCTCTGCGGCTTTTTCGATGCAGATAAAATATAAGCGGCTTTCGGGCATCGCCCATCTATACTCCGCGGCACTTAGATCCTTCGACTCAGTTCTCCCGTTTCAGATAAGCCTTTATTTAACATACGACGTTTTTCTCCGCTCAGGATGACGAAATGCACCGCACCACAACCTTGAACCCTGAACCTTGAACCCTGAACCTTGAATCTTGAACCCTCTTTCGCTCAATCAAAGGGCGCCCCGCCCACGGGCTTCCCCTTCTATCCCATCCGTTCTACGACATCCTTCGCCCAGTCGCGATCGATATAGAGATCATTCCTTGTCGCGGCATCGAGGCGTTCATACGCGCTGTCATAGATGGCCTTGTACAGGGATTCATCAAATTCCATCGATGCCACCATCTCTCCCGCTCTGCGGAAGAGGAAGCCGTGCACGCCGTCATCATTGGTCGCGAAATAGATCTCATCGATCTTCTTATCCTTGTAGTGCGCCTCGACATTGTCCCATACGGAGCTCTTGATGATCTCCACGATCCGGTCATCGAAGCCTGCATCGAGGATGAGGAGCTTTTCCTTGAACGCATTGTAGGAACGGACGATGCGTTTTCGATAGCCGTCGAAGGCATTCCCCCGCTGGTCCAAGATCTGCGCCATCTCCGATGCATCCTCGCCATCTGCGCTGACATAGATCAGCACCTTATCCTCCTGCTGATGATAGAGGAAATTGTAATTCAAAAGCGCTGACGCGCCGCACTCCGGGCAGTGGAAACGGAAGGCCTCGTCATTTCTGACCTTCTCCTTCATCTCCGGATTCTTCATCGTATTGATGCTGTCCCATACGAGGAAAGACGTCTTCTTCCCGCATTTCGGACAGGTGATCTCCTGCATAGCACTCTGTGACATAATTGGCCTCCTGTAATTGAATCTCTATCCATTATAACAGGGGACCTGCGCCTTGGGAAGAAATAGTGAGAAATCAAAACGCAGCGAAGAAAGCAAGGCGGCAAGACACTTTCTGAGGAAACACCGCCCCTAAAATGAGCTGCCCATCCCCTCGCGCTGGCGATCTCCCCCGCGATCGCGAGATCCTCCAGTCTTCCTCTCGTACACGAACCGATGCAGACCTCGTGATCTGTGAGGTGAGCCTTTCCTCGTTTTGCCTGCCCGATCACAGCCGAGAAATGACGATACAGGGAAAGCGACATTCTCGTATCTTCCTCCTTCCTCTGGAAGGAGGTGCCCCGAAGGGGCGGAGGCTCGCTCATGCTATCAGTTGAAAAAGAATGTGAGATATGCCTTCCCTCGTTTCGTCATCCCGAGCGCAGCCGAGGGATCTTTTTCGTTTCCCGTTTCCGTTTTCTTTCGTAATGCTGTCTGCATGAAACACCGTCCTTCCGATTCGCGGGAAGCACGGTGCTTCCCGCTCGCCGCTATCCTCACATCCTTTGCCTGACCGCGAACGAAAAAGATTTCTCGCTTTCGCTCGAAATGACAATATGGGAAAAGCGGTATCCTCATTTCGTAGCCTTCCCCCCCTCGGAATAGCATCCCCATACGCACAATAAAGCCGCCCTGCGGCGCTACTTGCATAGCGCCACAGGGCGGCTTATATATTTCAACAGGGGCGATTCCATGACTTCCGGCAGGAGATAAAGGGGACCCCTGTTGACAACGATATAGATGCAGGGCTCTGCCCTTCTGCGGAAGGTTCATAGTGAGAGGGTACTCCGGCTGGAGCTCGTGATCTCACTTGACCTTCTGTACCTGTTTCCGCTTGCCTTAGCCTTCTGCTCTTTCTGCTGTGGCTTTTTCCGAAGCAGCCATCGCCTGCAGTTCCGGCTTGAATTCTTCTACCAGTTCTTTTTCAGCTTCTGCGCCGCGAGAGAGTGCATTGTAGATGATCTCTGCCATTTCATAGCGGGTCATGGTGCGTTCGCCGTGGAATTCGCCATCCGGGTAACCCTGGACGATGTCATTGCCCGCGAGGCGGGAAACAGCTTCATACGCCCAGTGGTTTTCCGGTACATCCGGGAAATCCTTCGACATATTCGGATTCAGGACGGAGAGGAGAGCGTCCATGCGAGCGGTGAGGTCATTCACCTGATCCTTCAGCGCATTGTTTTCCTCACGGGAGAGCTTATTGCCGCCCTTGCCAAGGCGAACGGATACGCCGCCGCCTACCATGTTCTCACCGGTGCCGAATGCGGTGGAGAGGTTCACCATCACATCATCGTTCGGGCGGTAGAAGGCGCCGAGCGCTGCCGCGGTCTCGCTGCCGTAGTTGCCGATCGCAGCGGCGATGTTCCACTTGGAGTCCGGATCGAATTCCATCGGATGCAGGTTCGCCATAGCGGCTGCATTCGCACCGACCTTATTGACCTTGCCTTCGAGATCATTCTTCACGGTGTAGAGCTGTCCGCCATTCACTGCATCTTTGCTGCCCTCGGAAATGCTGCCGTCAGCCACATCCGTGATCTTCTGGTCATTCGCATTGATTCCGGCTGCACTGATGTAGGTCTTGTCTCCCACTTTATAGGAGTTCGCCGTCACATCGCCTTTGATGGTCGCATTGCCGTCGACGGAGAGGTCTTTCGCGATGCTGACAGAGTCACCGAAGGTTGCTTTCTGCGTAACATCGAGTGTTCCATCAACCTTGGTATTCTTCAGGTTTGTGTTGCCTTCGACGGTGAGATCTTTCTTCACAGTCGCATTGCTTTCCATGGTCACGTCGCCTTTGAGGGTCGAGGTGCCGGTGACTTCGAGCGAACCCGTGGTGGTCTTGCCGGTGATATTCGCATTACCGCGGACGCCGAGGTCTTTCATCACTTCCGCATAGTCCATGGTGACCTTACCAGTGGTGATGGTATTGCCCTTGATGGTGGTTTTCACCTCCGTGCCATCGCCGACAGGCGCCGCTGCTTCGCTATTGATGAAGCTGGTTCCGTCTGCTGTAGAAATCACGGTATTTGCTTTGGTTCCGTTCGTGATGGTATTCGCCGAGGTGGTAGCATTTGCAACAGACGCATTTTCATTGCCTGCCTGATCCTTTACAGCAGCTTGGATTGCAGATGCAGTCTGGTTCTGTATGCTGGTATTCTTCCCGTTAGTCACTACATCCGTAAGTCCATCTGCATTCTGGATTGTTACTGTCGATTTACCACCATCGACAGTAGACTGTGTGGTGCCCGCCGCATCCGACTGGGTCAGATTCTGCTTTGCCCCGTCCTTGATGGATGTGGTGATCTTTCCATTTTCCATATTCTCCCAGGTGTTCTCGCCGACTTTATTGGAGATCAGCTTGTCTGCCTGGTTCTTGATCTCAGATGCCTTGGAAGTGATGATGCCCGTTGCCGTGTTGTTGATGTTGATAGCTTCATTGTTGATGACTTCCGAAGCCTTGTTCGTGATCACCTTTGCCTCATTGGTCAGCGTTTCTTCCGCCTTGATCGAGACATTCTTCGATTCCATCATGATAGCATCGATACGCTGCTTGAAGGTCGAGCCTTTTCCAGAAGCATCTTTCACAGTGGAGCCGACCTCATCCGCCGTCACATCCAGAGAGCCTGTGGTGGTTCCATCGCTCGCAGAAGCCTTCACGCCTTCCCCTGCCTTGACAGAGAGGTCAGCGGTGTTGGTACCATCCTTATCGGATACGCCGAGCTCATTCGCATCGACGCGCCCCGTGGTGATCTGGTTGCCATTGATCTTCGTCGTGGTCGCACCACCATCAGAGACTGCCGGTGTATTATTTTCAAAGGTGGTTCCATTAGCATCGGTCGTCACTTTAGAGTCGTTTACCTGATTGGTAATGCTGGTGCCTGCTGTATTGGTGATGGTATTCTGTGCATTGTTTACGATATCTTTCCCGACAATACCTACCGTGCCATTAAAGGATGCAATGGTCACGTTGTCCTTGTCCTGATGGATAACAGTAGAGTTGGTGCCATCTACAACAGTCGATTGGATGCTTCCTTTCTTCTGATTGATCACGGAATACTTGTTCCCGTCGGTCACAATAGAATCAATAGATACGCTGTTATCATTCGCATGGATACCGCTGACGCCAGTTTCCGTACCATTGGTCACGGAGCCAGCCAAGTTCTTTGCATCCTGCCTGGTAGATGCCGTGTTGGTACCATCGGTGATTTCCGTGGAAGTCACTTCAGCCGTCTTGGTTTCCGAATTCTTCAAAGTACCTTTGATGAGGTAATCTCTGGATTCATTAGCACCTCTGATGTACTGTCCTTTTTCTCCTGTTCCTTTGATGCTGACATCAGTAGTGGTCTTTCCTGCTTCCTTGGTTTCCGTATTAGTACCATAAGCATTATCCACTTTGTCAACCATGCTGCTGGAAGCATTGCGATTGATATCCGTAGCCGTGGTGGTCTGTGTACCGCTGACCGTGATATCCTGATCTCCAGTCACATTCGTTGCCTGACCAGCTTTGTAGTCCTCCGTCACCTTGCCGGTCACGGTCGTGGTCTGGTCGCCGGTGATAGTGTTGAACTGACCGCCAGAAATTATATTTTCCTGCCCGCCTCCCACGGTATTGGTCTGTTTCCCAGTGACAGTGTGATTTTCCGCACCAGTGACTTTGGTATTAAGTCCGCCGTTGAAGTTCTCCGTCGCCTGTCCATTGACAGTGGTATCAAGCTCGCCATAGCTTTCTGTAGCCTTGCCGCTCACAGTCGTATCCATGGTATTTGCATTGTTCACGATATGGTTTGCATCGTTCGTGATGGTGCCGTCTTTCGCGGTATTGGTGATATCCGTCGCAGTCTGCTCTGTCTTCGTGGTCTTGCCGTCTCCATTCGTGATTTCCGTCACAGACGAATCCTTGGTATTGACCTGATGATTCTTATTCTTCCCATCCTTGTCCTGGACCTGGAAGCTGTTCTCTGTCGCAGTGATTTTCGTATAGGTCTTGTTACCGTCCTTGTCAGTCACATAGCCATTGATACCTTTTGCGGTCTGCTTATAGTAGCTATGATCGCCCGTTGCAGTATTGGTAAAGCCTACTTCGTTCTTTTCTACATCGAAGGTGGACGAGCTCGAAATTGTTTGTCCTGCCCCATTAACTACAAGATTCTTAGAGGTTACTTTGCCATGATCGATTTCAGTGTAGTTATTGGTCGCCGGGTCCCCGAAAACCATCTTGTCCGTGGTGATGGTACCAGTGACTTTCAGATCGCCATCAACCGTGGTTTTTTTCAGATTGGTCTCCCCATTGGTCACGTTCAGACCGTTATTCATCTTTACCGCTGCATTGAAATCCGCGTTTCCGTTTACCGTCACCGTGTTCGCCGTATTCGTGCCGAGGATGACGTTGCCTTTAAGGTCAGCATTCCCTGTGGTCGTGATCGTTTCAGCAGACAGCCCCTTCACATCTTTGACATTGCCCTGCTTATCCACTTTGACACTGCCTTCGATGGTGGTCTGAGTCTTCTCCGTGTTACGTGTGATACCGCCGGTGCGTTCATTTGTTTTCACGATTTCATCGGCATTTGCTTTGGCTTGATTATCAAGTTTGACCAGATTATCAGATACATTCTTGTCTTTCTCGATATAGTTGCCATTTACAGCCAGTTCCCCGATCGCCGCTTTTCGATCCGCGGTTTCTTGCTTCAATCCAGCATCTAAGAGCCCCAGGTTTTCGCCAACCGACTTGGTCGGATCCAAATAGGTGCCGGTGCTGACCGTCCCCACTTTGGCATCTAATTTTGTGATATCATTCTTATTCGTCTCGATATTATCCGCATTGGTCTTCACCTGGGTATCAACTTTTTTCATATTGCCCCAGATCGAGCTGTCCTGGTGAATATAGGTTCCGCTTTCCTTCGTTCCGATCTCCGTCCCATTGATGGACGTCACACCGGTGACTGCGCCCGCATTGAAAGTGACGCCATCAACGCTCGTACCATTGGATGCATCATACGTGATCTTGGTGGTCTTCTTATTCAGGCCATCGATCGCCGTCTGCGCCTGAGTCAGGTCTGTCTTATCAGCTTTCTGATTTAATTTTGCAGAAACTTGGCTCTTGGTATAGGCATCGGTAATTCCATAACCTGCCAGCGTGGTCGCTTTATCTGCCTTTTTCCCTACTTCCGTATCGACATACGTCGTCTTCGCATAGTCTGCGAGTTTCGCATCTACATTAGTTCCTGCTGTCGTAACAGCGCCAGCTACAGCAGTATTGACCTCTGCCTTGGTATATGCATCGGTAATGCCATACCCCGCGAGTGTAGTCGCTTTATCCGCCTTCTTGTTCAGCGCATTATCGACCTCGCCTTTGGTGTAAGCATCGGCAATGCCATAACCTGCCAGCGTGGTCGCTTTATCTGCTTTGTTGTTCAGCGCATTATCGACCTCGCCTTTGCTATATGCATCGGCAATGCCATAACCTGCCAACGTGGTCGCTTTGTCTGCCTTTCCAGCCAACTTCGTATCGACCTCCGCCGTCTTCGCATAGTCTGCGAGTTTCGTATCTACGTTAGTACCTGCTGTCGCAACAGCACCAGCTACAGCAGTATCTACTTCTGCCTTGGAATACACATCCGCCTTATTCGCCTTGCCGTCCAGCGCCGTTGTATTCGCAGCAATAGCTGCCTTCTGTTCTGACACCTCTTTAGTAAGACCGCTTCCTGCATTACCTACCGCATTCTTCAAATCAATAATAGCCGCTTTATTGGTTGCCACATCATCGGCTGCCCCCTTCGCAGCAAGCGCAAGATCTACTTCTGTCTTTTTGTATGTCTCAGAAGTCGTATAAACCTCGCTAGTCCCACCACCAACTTCATTCACATGCACAGATGCTTCCGCTACGCCCAATCCCCCGCAGAGGAGAGAAAGCACCATGAGAGAGGCCAGAAGTTTGCGTCCCGTATCCCCCCCGATTTTTTCAGATCCGGAAGCCGACTTGGTATGAGACCGAGCGATTTCAGAAGCGACCACATAGCAATTCTTTGCTTTTGACCAGATAACTTTGTAGATGTTGTTCATGATGATTTCCCCCTTTGCGAAAAACAATGAACATTTTCTCCGTGCCAGATGTCGGAGTTTTTTCTGTCTTTACAATACAGGAAATCTGTCCCCTCGGTGCCTTTCGCTGCAAAAGTGGTCGAAATTCTGCAAAAGTGGTCATTTTAGTGACTGATGACTAGGGACTGGGGACTGGTAGCTAGGGATTAGGGATTAGGGATCACAGCATGGGATAGCGGCATCCCCATCCAACCTCCGCCCCTTCGGGGCACCTCCTTCCAACGGAAGGAGAGAGTGTCCACGCGAGCCCCTTCCCTTGGAAGGGGC